>TARA_R110000803_G_scaffold56917_5_pt1 | contig 34254 bp, 28 predicted proteins | sample TARA_R110000803 | Tara Oceans TARA_R110000803 (sample SAMEA4397772) | marine metagenome | biome: Polar Biome; feature: [SRF] surface water layer (ENVO:00010504); material: water (ENVO:00002006), including particulate matter (ENVO:01000060) such as... | depth 5 m | reverse complement strand
TGCCGTTCGCCCATGCCAGCGATGGCGGCGGCTCCATCCGCATCCCGGCCAGTACCTGCGGTGTGTTCGGCCTCAAGCCCTCGCGCGGCCAGTTGCCCGCACATGATGGCCCGGACGGCCCGCCGGTGGATATTTCTGTCCAGCACGCCGTGACGATTTCGGTGCGCGACTCGGTGAACCTGTTCCGCGACACGCAGACGAATGACGGCACCTATCCTCCGCTTGCTACAGACCTCCAGCCCCTGCAGCGCCGCCTGAAGATCGGCTTCACGACCGACGCCTATGCCGGTACGCCGGTGGCGCCGGAAACCAGGGCCGCCCTGGACGAGGTGGCAGAACTCTGCGCCGGGCTCGGGCACGAGATCGTCCCCTACGCGCCGTCCTTCTCCGGACAGGAATTCCTCGACAAGTTCCTGCTCTACTGGGCAGCCGGTGCGGCTGATTTCGCCCAGCAGGCAAGCGCGTTCAGCGGCAAGCCGGTCGGACCGGACATCGTGGAGCCATGGACGCTGGGCCTGACGAATATGTTCATGGCCCGCAAGGACGAGATGGATGCGACTGTCGCCTGGCTCAAGGAATTCGAAGCCGGCTATGATTCCGGCTTTGCCGATCAGGGCATCGACGTGTTGCTGACACCCGTGACCGGCAGCCCGGCCGTTAAGCTCGGCGAACAGGCGCCGACAGTGGCCTATGACACGCTGTACGACCGCGTCGTCACGTTTGCCGCCTTCACCGCGCCGATGAACGTGGCCGGCGCCGCGTCGATGAGTGTGCCGCTGTCATGGTCGCCAGCGGGCCTGCCCATCGGCGCGATGTTCTCGGGCAAGCGGGGCGACGACCAGCTCCTGTTCGAACTGGCGCTGGAACTGGAAGCGGCCCGGCCATGGGCCGGCAAGCTGCCCGGCGTGGTTGCGGTCTAGATGATTATCGAGCCCGCCCCCGCTACCAATAGCGATGCAGACGATATCCTCGGTATCGAGCCCTTCCTGTTCGGTTTCGGGTTTACGGCGGATGGCACGGCCACACCGCTGACATGGGAAGACGTGTTGTCCGGCAAGGCGGCGGAGTATCCGCGTTGCTGGCTGCACATAAACCGCCTGTCCCGGCAGGCGCAGGGCTGGCTCTACCGCAAGAGCGGACTCGACAAGCTGGCCGCGCAATCCCTGCTGCAGGAAGACACCCGGCCCCGGTCGACCCGGCATGGCACGGGCTTCCTGATCAACCTGCGCGGCGTGAACCTGAACGCCGGCGAAGCCCTGGAAGACATGCTGGCGCTGCGCATGTGGGCGAGCGACACGATGCTGATCACGCTCCGGTCACGGCCTATCCAGGCCACGCGGGATGTCGAGGCCATGGTCCGGTCGGGCGAGGCCCCAGCCTCCACCGGCGGGCTTGTCGCGGCCCTCGCCAACGCCCTGACCAACCGGATGGAACCCGAGATCGCCGCCTTCGACGAACAGGCCGACGGGTTCGAGGATGACATTCTCGACCCGGACGTGCGCGTCGGACGCGCAGAACTTGCCGAGTTCCGCCGCAAGGTGCTGGCCCTGCGGCGCTATATCGTGCCCCAGCGCGAGGCCATGTCACAACTGGTTCGCGAGGGCAGCGCCGCGGCGTTTTTCTCGGAGACGGACGTCCTCTATCTCAGGGAAGCTGTCGACCGCGTCACGCGGCTCGCCGAAGACCTTGATGCCATACGCGAACGCTCTGTCGTCCTGCAGGAACAAATCATGGAAGAACGCTCCGACCTGATGAACCAGCGCCTGTTCGTGCTGTCGATCCTGTCGGCTGTATTCCTGCCGATCAGCTTCGTTACCGGCCTGTTCGGCGTCAATGTCGGGGGCATTCCCGGGGTCGACAGCCCATTGGCCTTCGGGACGCTTGTGGTCTCGTTGATCGTTGCCACGGGCGCGATGCTGGCGGTCTTCCGGTGGCAACGCTGGATCTGAACGCCGACGCTTACCTTACGTCAGTTGTTAACCATAGATTTCGCGTATCGCGTAATATGCCGTTACGTGTTTGCCATAATTCAATGCCACCCGGTTAAGTAAAGGAAGAAGCGGCGCTTACACCAGCGACGCAGCGGCCTATATTTGCTAGAGTTGCCTCCCGGAAAGTTTTGACAGTGAACCGTTCTGCCTACATCGCTCTCAGCCTCTTAGTGGCTATCGTTGCCTATTTCGGCATTCGCAGCGTCATACGCGGCAGTATCAGCTCACAGAGCGAAGCGCCGGTTGCCGAGGCCTCGACCAAGTTGCCCGATGCGATCGTCGAGCCAGTCACCAGCGCGATGCATCAGATCGTGCTCGAGGCAAAGGGACGCACAGCGCCTGACAAGACGGTCACGGTGAAAGCCGGGACGACCGGAACCGTCGTATCGACCCCCGCCAAGGAAGGCAGCTTTGTCCGCAAGGGCACACTTCTGTGCGGCCTTGATGTCGAAGCCCGCCGCGCCCGGGTGAAGGAAGCCGAAGCGCAGCGCGATTCCGCCAAGGTCGACTATGAGGCCTCCCGCACGCTCGCGGCCAAGGGCCTGACACCGGCCAATCGCGAAGCATCAGCCAAGGCGACGCTCGACGCCACCGAGGCTGCCGTGAATTCGGCCAAGGTCGAACTGTCGAAAACCCAGATCCGCGCGCCCTTTGACGGTGTGTTCGAAACCCGGCTGGCCGAAGCCGGTGACTTCCTTGCACCGGGCGGCGCCTGCGGCGTGCTGGTCGACATGACCCCCGTCATCCTGACCGCGGAAGTCTCTGACGCCTATGCCGGGCGCCTGACGCCAGGCATGACCGGTACGGCGACCCTCGCCACCGGCCAGTCCTATCCGGCCAGTCTTCGCTATGTTTCGCGCACGGCAAGCCAGCAGACGCGGACCTTCCTGATCGAAGCCGTGCTTGAGAGCGGGGACGATCAGGTCCCGGCAGGTGTTTCCGCCTCGCTGGCCATCCCCGTGGACACGGTGCCGGCAACCCTGATTTCGCCCTCCCTGCTGACCCTCTCTGACGCAGGTGAGCTCGGTGTGCGCTATATCGAGGCCGATGACACCGTGCAGTTTGCAGCCGTCAAGGTGATCGACGAAGGCGTCGGCGGCGCCTGGGTAACCGGCCTGCCGGAGACCGCCAGCGTGATCTCCATGGGTCAGGACTATCTCAGCGAAGGCGTGAAGGTCCGGCCTGTGCCAGCGGGTGGAGCCCAGCCATGAATGCCCTGATCGACGGCGCCATCGGGCGCGCCCGCATGGTGCTTGCGATTCTCGTGTGTGCCATCATTGCAGGCACGGCCACCTATATCGGCTTGCCCAAGGAAGCTGACCCGGACATCCAGATTCCCTTTGTCGCGATCACCGTGCCGCTGGCCGGCGTGACGCCTGAGGATGCCGAACGCCTGCTGGTCAAACCGATCGAACAGGAAATCCAGTCGCTGGAGGGCCTGAAGACATTCAGCGGCTATGGCGCCGAGGGCGCCGGCCAGCTCGTGCTTGAATTCGAGCTGACAGCCGATATCGACCAGGCCGTGCTCGACGTGAAAGACAAGGTGGACCTGGCCAAGCGCTTTTTCCCCGCCGACGCGCGTGAGCCGATCATCTCCGAATTCAACGCCGCGCAATTCCCGATGATGGTGGTAAACCTTTATGGTGATGCGCCGGAGCGTGGCCTGAATGACATCGCCGAAGACCTGCAGGACAAGCTTGAGCGCGATGGCGGCATTCTCGAGGCCCGCATTGTCGGCCGCCGCGAGGACGTGCTGGAAATCATCGTCGATCCGGTGAAGCTCGAAACCTACAATATTTCCTATCAGGAAATCCTGCAGGTCGTGACCGCCAACAACCAGCTGGTTCCTGCCGGCCAGATCGACACGGGCGAAGGCAGTTTTGCCGTGAAAGTGCCCGGCCTGATCCGCACCGCGCAGGACGCATTGAGCCTGCCGATCCGCCGGACGGAAAATTCGGTGGTCACGCTGTCAGACGTCGCGCAGGTGCGGCGCACCTACAAGGACGCGACCAGCTATGCCACATTCAATGGCCAGCCGGCACTACTCGTGGAGATCATCAAGCGCACCGGGGCGAATATTCTCGACACGGCAAATTTCGTGCGTGACACGATCAGTGAAGAGGAAAAGTCCTGGCCCTCGACGGTGAGGGCGCAGGTCACATCGGATGAATCAGAACTGATCGGCGAACAGCTCGGTCAGCTGCAAAGCTCGATCGTCACGGCCGTCATCCTGGTGATGATCATCTGTGTGGCGGCTCTGGGCCTGCGTTCGGCGCTGCTGGTGGGCATTTCGATTCCCGCTTCGTTCGTGATGGCCTTCCTGTTACTTGGTGCCTTCGGCTACACGATCAACATGATGGTTATGTTCGGCATGGTGATCGCCGTCGGTATCCTCGTCGACGGCGCCATCGTCGTGACCGAGTATGCCGACCGGAAGATGGCAGAGGGGCTCGACCGCAAGGAAGCCTACGGCCTGGCCGGCAAGCGCATGTTCTGGCCGGTGGTCGCCTCGAATGCCACGACGCTCGCCGCGTTCGTGCCCTTCCTGTTCTGGAACAGCCTGCCCGGCAAGTTCATGGCCTACCTGCCGATCACGCTGATCTTCGTTTTGACGGCTTCGCTCGTCATGGCGCTGATCTTCCTGCCCGTGCTTGGCTCGGTGATCGGCGCGCGCCCCAGCGGCACCAATGAAGACCTTGCGGCCCTTGCCGCCGATGCCGACCCGGAAATGGCAAAAGGCTGGCTGGGCGGTTATGTGAAACTGATCAAAGCCCTGGTGGCCCGGCCGCTCATGGTCTCCGTGGCAGCCATTGGCTCGGTCATCTTGATTTTCATGTGGTTCGGCGCGACACCGCACAAGTCCGAACTGTTTCTCGATATCGAACCCGAACAGGCCTATGTGTTCGTGCAGGCACAAGGCGCGCTGTCGGCAGGCGAACAGGCCGAATTGGTGAAGCGCGCCGAGGCCGCCATCCGCGACGTGGACGGTATTGAAGACATTTCGACCCGCACAGGCGGGCCCGGCGGCGAAGGGTTCGGCCGCGACGGCGGGAGCGCGCCTGTGGACACGATCGGCCAGATCCTGCTCGATCTTGCCACCGATGATGGTGTGCATGAAGGGCGCAAGACCCTGGCGGAAGTCCGCGAGCGCCTGTCGACAGTGCCTGCCCTCAAATACCAGATTCAAGCCCGTGAAAACGGCCCTCCGTCTGGCAAGGACGTACAGGTCGCCCTCCTTTCCGAGGACGCGGTGGCCCTCAACGCAACGGCGGCCCTGCTGCGCAACAAACTCGACAGCATGGGTAACCTGCAGGAGATCGACGATACGCGCCCCCTGCCCGGCATCGAATACCAGCTGGAAGTCGACCGCGCCGAGGCCGGCAAGTTCGGTGTGGATATTTCGCAGGTCGGCGCCGCCGTCCAGCTGATTACCAATGGTATCCTTGTCGGTCGCTACCGGCCGGATGATGCGCCTGACGAAGTCGACATCCGTGTTCGCTTCCCCAAGGATGACCGCAGCGCATCGGCCATCGACCAGCTGCGGATCGCGACCCCTTCAGGCAATGTCCCCCTGTCGTTGTTCGTTGACCGTGTGCCAGCCAAGCGCGTGAGCCAGATTGAGCGTCGTGACGGCAAGCGCGTCATTGATGTGCGCGCCAACGCCAAGGTTCAGGGCGAAGGCGCGGCGATTGTCGCCGATATCAAGGAATGGATCGCCCAGCAGGACATCCCGTCGAGTGTCGAGGTCAAGTTCGAGGGCGCTGATGAAGATGCCGCCGAAGCCAGTGCATTCTTCGCAGGTGCGGCGCTGGCGGCCCTGTTCATGATGGCCGTTATCCTGCTCTGGGAATTCAATAATTTCTGGCAGGTGATCCTGACACTGACCGCCGTGATCATTTCCACGGCCGGCGTCCTGGTCGGCATCCAGCTGATGCTGCCTTATATCTCGACACTGATGATCGGAACGGGCGTTGTCGCGCTGGCCGGTATCGTGGTGAACAATAATATCGTTCTGATCGATACCTATAACCGCCTGCGCAGCGACGGCCGCACACCGGAATATGCCGCGATCGCGACAGCCGCCCAGCGGATCCGCCCGATCCTCCTGACCACCGGCACCACGATCTGCGGCCTTCTGCCGATGGTCTACCAGCTGAACGTGGACTTTGCCCACGGCGCGATCAATTTCGGCAGCGCCTCTTCGGAATGGTGGGTGCAGCTCGCCACGGCCGTCGTGTTCGGCCTGGCCTTCTCCACGGCGATGATCCTGCTGGTGACGCCGGTCTGGCTGCTCGTGCCCTACCGGGTTGGCAAGTGGATGCGCCGGATGCGCGACCGCGTGCTGGGCCAGAAGCCTGCCGACGCCGTGCGCCTGCTTTCCGGCAAGCCGAAGACAGCTGATGAAAACCCTGACCAGATCTTGCCAGCTGCCGAATAGGCTGCCTCGCGGCGTATCCGCCAGGCAACCCTGATACCTGCCTCAGTTCGCTGGCAGATAGGCAAAGTAGGGATCGTGGCTTCCGCACGCACAGGGCGTGTCAGACAATGCGCCATGATGACCCGTCTTCAGGCTGTCCAGGGGATCGATCCTGTACTGACGCGAGGACAGGACGAGTTCCGTGTCTTCAGACGTCAACGCCCATTCGCGGCCATCGATGTGCAAGCTGCCGCGGGCGCATTCAAGGGCCAGGGCCGGCCCGATCAGGACCACCCGCCGCGCCGTAACATCCGGCATGGCCTCGACCGCCGCATAGGCATCCGGGCGCGCCCAGATGACACGGCCCTTGAACACAGATGCCGGGTCATGCCCCATCATCTTCAAGCCCTCGAGCACCTCGTTTCCAACACCGCAAATGGCAACCGGATTGAACTGTCGCGCCAGCGATTCAACGCGGCCCGCATCAAACGGGCTGAGGTCGGCATTGGTCCCGTAGAGACCGAGCAATTGGAGGGCGAATTCGAACGGCGCGAATTGGACCACTTCCTGAACCACGGATACAGTCAGGACATAAGCGCCCGATGGAAAGGCAAAGCTGCGAAGCGTGCGGGCCATCTGGACGCCGGCGCGGTCCAGCTCGCTCCGCTTGACGGAATAAAAACGGGTTTGCCCATGAGCTGTGTAACAGCCGATCTGGTCTGGATGAAGTGTCGTCATTTCTTGGTCACCCTTGGAATCTTGTGAGGGGGTCCGAGCTTCAGGAGCTCCTGCTCGTCAACGAGTTCCAGCACGAGCGGCACCTCGATCGCGACGGATATCCGCTCGTACAGACGCAGTCTCAATGCCTCCTGGGAGTCTTTCAGGCGCGTCACGTCATACCCGATGCGCAGCTTGAGTTCGTCCATCTCGCGGTCTGCACGAATAATCTGGAACAGGTTGGCGCGCGTCTCGTCATGTTTTTCGATCAGGCCCATGATTTCACGCGGCAGGATACTGCGGCCCTGGACCAGGATCTGGTCCGTCGCCCGCCCGAGAAGCTTGAATCGCGCATGGGTGCGCCCGCATCCACAGGGCGAACGGTCAATCGACACGAGGTCTCCCGTACGATAGCGCACAAGCGGGCTGAGCCGGTCGACAAGGCTCGTGACGACGAGTTCACCGATCTCTCCGTCAGCAACCGGTTCTGCCGTGATCGGATCAACCGCTTCTATATAAGCGATATCCTCATAGGCATGAAAACCATTATGCTCCCGGCACTCGCATGCGCCTGCGACATCACCCAGGCTGGTCGTCTCGAACAGTTCAAGCCCCCAGGACTTGGTGAGGGCCTTCTGGCGGTCGCCCAGCGGCTCGCCGCCAAAAATCGCGCCTTTGTACGAGCTGAAAACATCGACAGGGTCTTCGCCAGTCTTCTCGAAATACTGTTCGAACGCATTGATCAGCGGATTCGGAAAGATGCTCATCGACGTCGGACGGAAGCGCTTTGACGCCTCCACGATCCGCGGAATCTCAAACGGCGAAATGCTGAAACATATTTCCGCAATGCCGAGCTCGCTAAGGCTGCGTCGGCGGTGCCCCCCCCGGAAGGTGAACAGCATGTGGCAAACATGATCCCCGGGCCGGACGCCGATATGCCAGTGATCGCGGGCATAGGTTTCCTCAGCGGGCGTGCGGCGCCAGTTTGGCACCGGCGTCGGGTCTCCTGTCGTACCCGACGTGGTCCCGACAGAGACAGTCTGACCCGGGCTATCCACACTCATGCCGCCCGACGGGTCGTTGTGAGCATCCCGATAGGCCCGGATATCGTCCTTGGTGAGGAACGGCGCCTTTTCCCGGAACTCAGCCACGGACTTGATGTCAGAAGGCTTCACGCCGGCATCGGCCCATATCTTGCGGATGAGCGGCGCGTTGGAAACCGCATGTTCGCACATCGCCGCAAGCGACGCTTCCTGATGCCGGTCCAGATATTCCCGGCTGGCCGACTCGATCGGATCGAGCACATCCGGATAGATAATCGTATTTGACGCCATTTTTGGTCGTCTCCTCCCTGTTTGGCCGGCTAGCCGACGCTTGGATATCCTCCGCCACCGAACATTTTATCCACGGCCTCCCGGTCGATGAAGCCCGCCGCCACGCGCGGCAAGGCATCGGTGAATTCAATTATTTTTGGCTTCTTGTAGGATGCCAGATGGACCCTGCAGTGCTCGATCAGCTCGTTTGGCTCAATCGTGACGCCGTCTTTACAGACGATCACGGCCTTGACGTTCTGATCCCAGGTCGAATCCGGCACACCGATAACGCACACGTCGGCAACATCCTTGTGCTGACGCAGGCAGGCTTCGACCTCGGCGGGATAAATGTTCTCCACGCCGGATTTTATCATTGTCGTCTTGGGGCCAACGAAGACAAGAGACCCATCCTCGAGCCGCTTGCCAAGATCGTTCGTGCGGTGCCAGCCATCGACAACCCGGCGCGCATTCTCTTCCGGCCGGTTCCAATAGCCGCACATCACGAGGGGGCCCCGCGCAAAAATCTCGCCTGTCTCTCCGGTTGGTCGTTCTACGCCATCGTCCCCGGCAATCTTCACCTGAAGGAACGGTGACGGGCGCCCGGCGGCCGTGCCGCCCATCCATGTCGCGATTGTCAGGCCGCCAATCTCGGTCTGCCCGTAGCCACCCGGCGCCTGCATCATGGGGGCGGTTGCAGGCATCACCATTGGCATCCGGTAGTCGGACATGGCCGGATCCGCGAACAGGCTCGACGTGTCGTACTTTCCACCCGCGTTCAGTTCCCGCATCTGCGCAATTGTCGGCGCGGCGATGAAAGCATGCGTCAGTTTCTCGTCCGAGATCATTTCAAGCAGCTGCTGCGCGTCCACCCGCGCAACGAAGGCATTTCGCCCGCCCGCCATGAACGTCGCCAGAGTGCCCATCAGGACGCCAAGATGGAACATCGGGCCTGACACAAGATAGCCGGACTTTTCTGTAACGCTCTGCGCAACCTGGCTGAGCCAGGCGACGATCAACAGCGACTCGTGACTGAGCAACGCCGCCCCCGGCCGACCACTGAAGCCAGCCGTATAGATTGCCAGCAAGGGTGTCGTCGTTTCCACAGGGGCAAAATCTGTCTCAGGGTCAGCTGACGCGATCAGGTCTTCATAGGTGTCGCCATCCATACAGCCATCGTGGCATATCCAGTTGGAGTCCGGTCGCCACGCCTTGCGCGCACCGCGGTTGATCTCACCGATCTCGGCTTCCTGCCAGAACACGACCTTCGGATCGAAATCGTCCAGCGCGAATGCAATCTCCTCGGGCGACCAGCGCCAGTTGGCCGGGCACAGGATGGCCCCCACACGGGCACTGGCCAGCAAGGCTTCCAGCACCCGGAAACTGTTCTGCCCGAGCCACAGGATCCGGTCGCCGCGCCCGACGCCGCGCTGGCGCAAGACGGCGGCAAGCCGGTTCACCCGGTCGTCCAGCTCGGCGTAGTCAAACCGGTGCGTGCCGTCGATAACGGCTGGCATCTTCGGGCGGCTGCGCGCCTGCTCATGGAGCAGGTCGCCAAGCCCGTAGGCATGGACACCGAGATAAGGAGAAAGCGCAGCGTGCTGTTTCATCGCGTCAGACCTTGTGGAAAATCGGCAGTTTCCAGCCGTCCTGGATTTCATTCCATTCCACCGCCACTTTCATGCCGATGTGCACATCCTCGGCAGGCATGCCGACGAGATTGGAGACCAGTCGCGCACCGGGCGCACCGTCCAGGTCAACGACGATTGGAACGTAAACGAAGTCCGGAACACCGGGAAATGGCGAGCGGTTACAGATCGCGAAGCTGAAGACGGTTGCCGTTCCCGGCAGAGTTGGCCATTTCACGTCCTGACTCTGACACTCAGGGCAGTACGGAGTCGGGGGCATACGGAAGTGTCCGCACTTGCCGCACTGGCATGCGGTCAGGCGCTCTTCCTTGGCCGCCTGCCAAAAGGGCTCAGTCCATGTATCCGTTGTAATCTGGATGTGATCGCCGGGCACGGCCTGCGCCATTCCGTAAACGATGTCTGTCATCACGAGTCCCTCCGCAGGATACAGCCCGACACCGGCAATGACGCCGGGCCGCCGGTGACGAGAGCAAATTCTGCATCCTTCACCTGGTTGACGGCAACGCCGCGCAATTGTTCGACCGCTTCGCGCGTATGCGTCGCGCCAATAATATAGGCTTCAGACAGCTGGCCACCGTGCGTGTTGACCGGGATTGAGCCGCCCTTGTATCGAAGGGCACCGCTTTCGACGAACGCGCCGCCCTCGCCCTTCTTGCAGAAGCCATAGTCTTCGAGCTGCATCACGACCATTGCACTGAAGTGGTCATAGATCAGCGCCACGTCGATATCGGACGGCTGAAGGCCTGACAGCTGCCACAGGCGGTCGCCGATAGGCTTGTGCCCTGAGGAGCCGAAATCCGGATCGGGCATGCCCATCCAGGCAAAGGCCCTGCCCCAGTTGCGCGAACCGCCATGCGCCGCCGCGTGAATGAGAACCGGCTTTTGCTTGAGGTCTCTGGCACGTTCCGTAGAGGTCGTGATCCAGGCCACGGCGCCATCGGTTTCAAGGCAGAAGTCGAGGCGGCAAAGCGGATCGGCCAGCATCGGACTTGCGAAATACTCGTCCAGGGTCAGCTCGGTTTTCCGCATGGCTTGTGGCCGGTTCATCGCATTGAGGCGCTGGCTGATCACAACTTCGGCAAACGCCTCGCGCCGCGTGCCGTAGAGATGCATGTGACGGCGGGCGAGCACACTCATCAGGTGTCCCGGCCCGACCAGTCCTGACGGCTGCAGGAACGAGTTTTCCGCACTGGGCGCCGAGGCACCAAAGACCGTGCCCAGGCGCTGGCGATACTGCTGCAGCGCCATGACCGTGACGACGTAATTCGCGTCTTCGTTCTGGATGGCCGCCGTCGCAAGGCCCACCGCGCCGGCTGCTCCGCCACCACCGCTGGTCAGCGCGGCCGTGAAGCCGACTTCCTCAATGCCCAGCATTTCCATCAGCGAGGCCGTATCGACCTTGTCGCCATACCCCATCTGCGCACCGGAATAATATGCAAAGCCGTCGATCTGCTTCACGCCGATACCGGCATCATCGCACGCCTTCAGGATGGCTTCGCCAACCATGTCGTTGATCGTGCGCGGATAGCTTTGCCCCCGGACATAATAGTCCGTCGCGCCGACACCGGCGATGGCGCATTTGTCCTGATTGACCCAGACCAAAACAGTCCTCCCATTCCTCTGGCATTAATCGCCAGATGTATAACTAGGTTATAGTTCGGTTCTTTTGGCCCTGTCCAGACCCGTCAACGGAAAACAGGTGCCTATTTCATCTCAGGCGAAGTGCAGGCGTCGATACTTGCCCTTGAAGTAGAGGAGCGGGTCACGGCGCGGCTCGTATTTGGCACGCTCCACCTTGCCGACCAGGATCACATGGTCCCCGCCATCATGCAGGGCATACCGCGAGCACTCGAAATTCACGAGCGCGCCCCCGATCAGGGGAACGTCCTTATGTCCACGCTGCCACGCGGTTTGGGAAAACCGGTCGTCGCCCGGCCGTGCGAATGTGTTCGATACAGGCTGTTGTCCGATATGAAGCACGTTCACGGCGAAGTGCTCGGCTTCCTGGATGATCTTCAGGCTGCCGGACGTCTTGGCGATACAGACAAGCAGCAGGGGCGGGTCCAGCGATACCGATGTAAATGAGTTTGCCGTGAGACCGACCGGCTCTCCCGCCGGGCTCATCGCCGTCACGATGGTGACGCCGGTCGCAAAACATCCCAGCGCATCGCGCAAGGTGCGGGCATCGGAGCCCGACTTGTAGTCAGGCATGAAACGCGGCACCCGGCGCTCCAGGAAATCCAGCAGCGTGGCGTTGAACAGGTCCGACCGGTCGAAGGCGACCATGTGGCCGGCCTCCCTGATCTCCGCGAATTCCGCATTCTCGAACTTCTTCACATAACGGCCGGCCGCCTCGGCTTGTGTGAGTTCGCTCAGCGCGCCCCGCACAAACAGCACCGGCAGCTTGATCGCTTCGGCCGCCGCCGACACCCGGCGGGTTGCGGCTTCAAGATCCATCCCCTTCAGGAATTTCGGATCCCATTCCAGCTTCACATCGCTGCGCTCAGCATATTTGCGTAACGCTTCGCTGACCTTGTGGGCTGCGGCCGCATCAATCTCGGGCGGTGCGTCCGCAAGCACAAGACCCGCCGCAAGGTGCCCGCCATCCTCACCAATCGCAGCCGCCGCGATCCACCCGCCCAGCGAGGCGGCGACAATCACAGGCCGGGAGGGCAGTTGTGACAGAACGCATTTCAGGTCTTCAACAAAGACATCGAGATCGTACCGTCCATCCGGCGACCACTCACTCGCCCCATGTCCGCGCAGGTCCAGGTTGATGACTTGCCGCCCGGCAACGACGAGCGAATCGGCGACATCGCCCCACTCTTTCCGGGTCTGGCCGCCGCCGTGAAGCAGGAGGACGGCCGGGTCGTCGGGAGAGCCGGTGACTTCAGCGCGAAGCGCAATGCCTCCAAAGCCCTTGAATTCCTGTTCGGCCATCGGCCATTCCTCCCTCGGTCATCTTATGATTCTTTTTTCAGCCACTCGACGATCATCGCCGTCCGCCGCGCCATCAACAGGCGGGCAATTTCCGGATCCCCCGCCAGGATCGCGTCGCACAACTGCACCTGCAGGCTGCGCGAGCGTTCACGGTCGTCGGCCTGCTGGTAAAACCGGATATTCTGTTCTTCACGTCCGAAAGTGTAGCCGATCTCCATGAACAGGCCGATTGCCGGGTTGCCGCTCATCTCGGAAAGGATGCGCGCCAGACGGGTCTCCTGCTGAATGGTCGCCTCTGCCGTATCGCCTGCCCCGGCTGTCTCGGCCACGGAATCGCGGTGCGCCTGCAATGCGCCCCGCAGCGCCTCGTCCTCACATCCGGCAGCCATTGATGCGGCCTCCGTCGCGATGAGTCGCGTCACAATATGGACGTCCATCAATGTCGCGCCGTTGAGTCGCAAAAACCGGGCAGGCGCACGAATGACATCCGCTGCCGATGGCCGCGTCGCGAAAAAGCCGCCGCCCTGCCCCTTGCGCACGGAGATCAGCCGGTCGCTCTCTACAATCTTGGCCGCCTGGCGCAGGGTTGGGCGGCTGACGCCGAGGCGCTCCAGCAAATCCACTTCTGCGCCCAGATGATCACCCTCACTGGCTGCCAGAGACAGATCCGCCAGCTGCCGCGCTGTCTCGGAGACGCGGCTTCGGGGTGAACCTTCTGACTGGACCGTTTCATAGGGCATGTTCGTTTCCTCGCATATTAGCTACCTATTTAATCGATTTTGGTCAACAACCTAGTTGTATAACTCAAACTTTTGAAGTATTAGTTACCTATTATAAGTCCAAAATGACACACACCGCTACAGGGAGACACTCCATGCAGAACTTTGTTTTCAGCGCCGACGCCCATGTCGTCGAGCCGCCAACGCTTTTCCTTGACGGCCTTCCGGCCTCGCTGAAGGACCACGCGATTCATGCGCGCAAGGAAGGCGACTACCTGATCACCGGAACCAAGGACAAGACGATCTACCGGCTGCGCGTTGGCGCCAAGGGCGACAAGGAGCTCGGTGACCGCGAGCGCCGCGGTGTCCGGGAAATCCCGGGACGCCTGCTCGACATGGAGCTGGACGGCATCAATGCAGAGATCGTCTTCCCGTCGCTCGGCCTGTGGCTCTACTGCCTCGACGACGCCGAGGCTGAAGCCGCATCCTGCAAGGTCTACAATGACTGGAACAATAATTACTTCAGCGGCAATCTCGACACGTTCGTGCGGTGCGGCGTCCTGCCCGTTCAGGACTTCTCCAATACGCTTGAGGAAATGAAACGCCTCGCCAAGCTCGGCTTCACCGCCGCCATGCTGCCGGCCGTCACGCCTCCGGGCATCCCGAAATACAATGACGAAGCCTGGGACCCGATCTTTGCCCTCGGCGGCGAACTCGGTATCGTCTTTGTCCTGCACACCGGCACCGGCCTTGAAACAGTCGTCCATGAACGCGGCCCCGGCGCCGCCGTCATCAACTATTCCAACCAGATGGGCGACGCGATCAATTCCTGCCAATATCTCGTGGCGGGCGGCGTGCTCGACCGCAACCCGAAGGCAAAAGTCGCCTTCATTGAAAGCGGCGCCAGCTGGCTCTCCGCCATCGCCGAGCGCATGGACGAAGTCTACACAGCCCACCATATGTTCGTGCGCCCGAAACTCTCGATGATGCCGAGCGAAGTGATCAAGCGCCAGGTGTTCGTGTCATTCCAGCATGACCGCGCCTGCATCCTTCACCGCAACGAGATCGGCGTCGAAAACTATATGTGGGCCTCCGACTACCCGCACGCTGAAGGCACGTTCCCGAAATCGAAGGATATCGTGGAAGGCCTCTTCGCCGGCATCGATATTTCAGAGACGGACAAGCGCCTGATCCTCGGCGGAAACGCCGCGCGCCTCTTCCGCCTGAAGAATCCTGCGGTGGCAGACCTTGTGACAGCCTGATTTCGCGCACGCCTTTCCTCCCTTAAACGGGCGCGAATGAACTTGGACGGCCCTGGCATTGCGCCAGGGCCTTTTTTTAGGCGGCGGCCGGAGTCCGGCTTCGCAAGACCGATCTGGCGGCCATCGCCGCCGCGAAAGCGCCAATCACCAGACCCAGTGTCATCGTAAGGAGCGAGTAACGGATCGCTTCCTCACCGAAGGCCGCGGTATAGCCATCGCTCAACATGCCGACGATCACCGTGCCGAATCCGACACCGGCCAGGATAATGATCAGGTTTATCATCGCGCTCATGGTTGCGCGCATGGCGGTCGGCACAAGCGAGAAGACCAACGCAATCGTCGGCGCGATCCAGAGCGTGATGAAGAACTTGAGCCCGATGAAACACAGCAGTGCAAGCCGTGGGTCCGGCAGCATCGTGAACCCCAGTGCAAAAGGTATCGCCGCAACCAGCCCGCCGGCCGCAAGCCACCCGTTGAAGACCGGATTGTCCTTGCCGTACCGGTCCCCGAGCCACCCGGCAAACAGGTTTCCGGACACCAGGCCGATGAGGATCGCATAGCCCAGGAGAGACAGGTCCGCTTTTTCAAACCCGTGCACGCGCTGCAGGAAGGACGGTGCCCACATCAGGAACCCGAACCCGGCCATCGGGACGGCGATGCACAGGACGGCGATCCAGCGCAAGGCCGGAATCCTGGCGATAATCTTGAGCGCGTCAGGCAGCGGCACGAAATCATGCGCCAGGCCGGATCCGACCTTGCCTGACTTGCGCCTCGGCTCGGCCACAAAGAAGGCCACCGCCACTGCCAGCAGGACACCGGGCAAGCCCATTGTGAAAAACACGGCCCGCCAAGGCATGAAAGAGGCGAGCCACGCCGCGACAATCACACCAAGCGACAGGCCCACGGAACTCGCCGCCTGAAGGAACCCGATCACAAGCACGCGCCGCTCCGGCGGATAAATGTCGGTCAGCACGGACATGGACGCTGGCCCTGATCCCGCCTCGCCGACTGCAACGGCCATGCGCGCGGTCGCCATCTGCCACGCTCCGACCGCCAATCCGCACGCTGCCGTCGCCAGGCTCCAGAATCCCAGGCAGAACCCGATAACGATTGGCCGGTCGCCGCGATCTGCAAATCGCGCAATCGGCAGCGCGACGATCGCATAGATAAGTCCGAACACGAGGCCGCTGATGAGACCGAGCACCGTGTCGTTCAACACGAGGTCCGCTTTGATATCGTCCATCAGGACCGTGAATGCCTGCCGGTCGAAATAGTTCAGGACGGCCACCGCCCCGAGCAGCCAAAGCGATACGTGTCGCCGCCAGGGGGGAGCCGCGCCGGTCAGTCGAGCGTTCCCTTACGGACGACCTGCGAGATCAGGCCTTCGACATCATGGTCAATCAGCGCGCCAGCCAGCGTCTGGCTGGACCGGATGCGGCTTTCCGGCATGTGGCCGTATCCGCCGAAGATATAGCCTTTGATATGGGCATCCCACTGGTCGAGAATGAACAGGCCATAGTCGCGCCAGGCCCGGTCCGCATCCACGTTCACGCCACCGGCGCCAAGCCCTGCAATATACCGGTCGAAAAGCGCCCGCCCGTCAGACTGGCGCATCTCGTTCGGAATCGCCGAGTTGAGGAAATAAGCAAGATCCCGCAGGCCATGCCCGCGGAACATGACCTGCCAGTCAAACAGACCGGCCGTTCCGTCTGGCGCGCTGTATGTGTTGCCCAGATGCGAGTCGCCGTGCAGGACAGTCGGCGTCAGCGTGGCCCAGTAGCGATAGACGGCCTCGTCGTTCTCACTCCAGTATTTCAGTAGCTTGCGAATGGCTTCGGGTTGCGCCGCACCGAGCTCCGTTTCCGGATATTTCCTGCGCGCCTCGATGTATGATTTGCGATGCCATTTCCGGCCGAACTTCTGCAGGCGCGGACGCAACCAGGCGAGATCGCCGGCGAACCGGTCCGAGTTCCAGTATGTCGCGTGCAGGTGCGCCAACGCATCGACAACCGCGCCAGCGTGCTCAACCGAACACGCATGGTGCGCCCAATAGGGTGTCAGTCCCTTTGCCTCGAGATCTTCCATGATCATCAGGAACCGCCCACCCGGGTAGTATTCTGCATGGAATGCTTTCGGCGCAATCCCGGAAACTTCCGGCTGCAGCTGGGAATAGAAGCGCATCTCGTTCTCGGCCATGTGCAGCATGGCCAGCGTCTCGCGCAGGTAGGGTCCGTGCGGCGTTGCCTTGGCAAATACCGATGGCGGCAGGCCGGCGGCTAGCCCGGCATCATTCCATGTCAGTTTCCAGCGGCGCCGGTCGGTCATGCCGTCATGCCCGTCGACGATTTCTGCGGTCTCCAGTTTCGCCCCGGGCACCCCTGCCCCGATGAGCTCGCCCAGCCATTCGGGCGTGACATCCGCAGCCGTATGCGGTGCCTCTATCTTCAGGCCTTCGGCATGGGCCAGGGCCATATCGGCCACTTCGAGCGCATCAAGAGCATATTCGGCGAGTGCTGTGTCGATAGTCATTGTCATGATTAAATCCTGAAAAAATGAGGGCGGGACCTTTCAGCCCCGCCCTCCAAGAGTAGTTTCAAACGCGGGACGGCCGCATTAGTTGGCGCCGAAACGGTAGGTGCCTGTGATACCATAGGTTGCCGGTTCGCGGCTCTGGCCACTCACATACCCGAAGTTCGAGATGTAGAGGCTCGTCCGGTTGTCACGGTTGTCGAGCACGTTGCGGCCCCACACGGAGAGTTCAAAGCCGTTGCCGAAGTCGACACCGACGCGGGCATTCAGGGCGCCACTTGCAGGTGACGTGATCGCGTCCTGCAGCGCAGCGGACCCACCCGGCTCTTCATTGTTGAAGTATTCATCCCGCCAGGCGTAGTCGACACGGGCCGACAATTGTCCAAGTTCGATCGGGGCGCTGTAAATGGCGGCCAGGTTGAACTCGGATTCCGGAATGGCGATGAAGTGGCGATCCGAGACATCAACCCCTGCATCAAGGTAGCTGTCATATTCTGAATCAATCACCGACGCCCCGGCCTGGACACTGAAATAGTCATTCAGGATAGCCGTCAGTTCCACTTCGACGCCGGTATTCTTCGCCTTCGCGGCATTCTGCACGACGGTCGCGTTTGCGCCGTCGACAACAATGATGATGGAGCGCTGGGCATCGTCAATCTGGTTGGTAAACGCCGCCACGTTCAGACGCAGCCGGTTGTCCAGAAGGTCACCCTTGAAGCCGGCTTCGACCTCTTTCACGATTTCCGGATCGAAATCCAGGTCGCCGGTGCCGTTCAGGCGCAGGTTCTGGCCGCCCGAGCGATAGCCGCGGCTATACTTCGTGTAGACGAGCATGTTGTCGGTCAGCTTGTAATCGACACCGAACGTATACGACACGTCATCGAACGTATCCGAGTAGGTTTCCTGGCAGTTCGGCGGTGTCTGGCCGCCAAGGCACTGGAACACCATACCGCTTGGAACGAACGAGCGCGAGTTGTTCGTCGTAACGCCCTTTTCATCTTCGGAATAACGGACACCGGCCGTTACCGCGAGTTTTTCGGTCAGGTCATACGTGCCCTGCGCGTAGACGCCGACGCTCGTATTGTCGATATCGCCGCGATAGTTGAGTTCGAACGGACCGGCACCCGGGACAGCGAAAAGCAACGTCCGCGTATTGGTCTTGTCGAATCCGCTTTCCTCGAAATAGGTCGCCCCGACAACATAGGTGAACCGGTCATCCAGCAGGCTGCCAGCGTACTGGCCTTCAATGGAGGATTGTTCGAGGCTGATGCCCGAACCAGTTGCGTGCATGGATGTCACATCGGTCCCGCCCAATGAACCGCCATCAAGGTCGAGCACGCTGTCGGATTTGACCTTGCGCTGGCCCGCGATCAGCTTGAACTGTCCCGAACCGACATCCCATGTCAGCGTGCCGTTATACGTCTGGCTGCTGGTACGCATGTACGGGTCGGCATCAAGCGCGACATCGTCGCCATCAGAGCCGTTCACGACGCCCACATAGTCAGGAACCACGACCGGAATCGCACCCATTGTCAGCGGATTGAACCCGGCGAGGAATGCCCCGGTCAGGCCCTCCGCATAGATCGTGCCGCCACCAGGACCATTCATTTTCTGGTCGAACCATTCGCCGGACAACACGATCCTGACCGTATCGGTCGGCGTGTACAATACTTTCGCCCGCGCATTGCTGATGTCGCGATTGTTATAGTCTTCACCCGTCACGAGGTCGTTGATGTATCCATCCCGCGAGCTCATCTGGATCGCACCGCGAACCGCCAGCTTGTCAGCGATCAGCGGCATGTTGACAATGCCCTTGTACGTCTGCGCGCTGAGGTTTCCGAGACTTGCCTCAAGCGTCCCGGACAGGCCGTCGAAATCAGGATCTGCGGTCGTGATGAGGATCGCGCCGCCGGTCGTGTTCCGGCCGAACAGCGTGCCCTGCGGGCCTTTAAGAACCTGGACGCCTTCGACATCGAGAAGATCGATATTGAGGCCATATGCACGCGCCCAGTAATGTCCGTCGACATAGGTTCCGACGGAAGGGTCGAGCGTTGCAAGAACGTCATTCTGGATCTGGCCACGCATCGAGAAGTTCGGGGCGGTTGGGTTGGAACTGGCTTCGCGGATCGTCAGGCCGGGCGTGAAGGCAGCCAGGTCATTGACCTGCACAACGCCTTTTTCCTCAAGCTCGGCGCCACTGAAGGCGGTGACAGCAACCGGAACATCCTGGAGGTTTTCCTCAACCTTCCGTGCCGTGACCGTCACGGTTCCGAGGCGGCGCGCAGTCGAATCGGCTGTGTCAGCATCCTGCGCGACAGCCGGCATACCCAGGATCGCCGCGCCAAGGGCGGCCATCGAGACGCCAAGAACATTGAATTTACAGGCCTGCGCGCTGGACGGCGACGGGACGGAGCTGTGGTTCGTATCGAATCTTTTTGTCATAATTTTCCTCCCACGAACCCACGTCATGGGGCTCTGTTTTACTTGTATAACTAGGTGCACTGTGATTGACAAGACGTTAGGGAAGTCAGTTTTCGCTACCAGCTCAACTGTGACTTTCGAGCATCAGTGCGAGGCGCGGAACGTCCGCCAGGGCCCGTAAAACGTCATTGAGATGCGTGCAGCCAAGTGTGCCCGGTAACTGGTCGAGCACTTCATTCCGGAAATCTTTCAGCGGCGCCCCGACCAGCCGGTTGATGTTCGCAGCCGCAGCAGGACATTCACGATATGGCAGGACTCGCGGATCCGCCTGTACAGAGCGCAACACCATGCCTTTCGGATCGGCGGTTGCCGATACGCGGTACTCATGAACGGCATCTCTGCCGCCATGCGGCGCTGTTGAACTGTCCTGAAAGCCGGCTTCGATCCGGACCAGGCCTGCATCTTTCCAGATATCGATCCAGCGCGCCCGGCGCATGCCCACGCCCACTTGTTCCGCCAGCGGATGCCACCCGTCCGGATCGGCTGGATTAACAAGCGATACAACGCGGGCGCTCGACTGGATGTCGTGACGGGGCCGGCCGTCTTCATCCAGCGACGTCGCGCCCGGCCGGAACCCGGCACAGATGCCTTCCATCCTGGGAAAAGTCCGGCGCGCCGAATCGTCGGCGCCGGCAGGCTCGGCCCACGCGTCGGTCCAGCGGGACCAGGCCCAGCCAGCGACGAGACTTGCTCCGGCAAAATCGTCGAGCAACAGGTGCAGGGGGGTCCCGATCGCGTCCATGGCGCCGAGTTGAGCGGCGATCGAGGTCCGCGACTGGCCGCCGCCCCGCACGCCGATCAGGCGCGCAGGATCAGGAAGGCGCGGTGTGGTTTCAATCGCCCGGATCTCCCGCCCCATTGTCGCGACGATGTCGAATGCCCCCGTGGCAACTGCCGAACACGCCGCGATATCCGGGCCCGTCACGACATCGCGCGCCCGGCCCGACATGGTCATCGGCCCGCCGCGGCCCTCGGGCCAGGACGAGTCGATCGTGCTGGTGCGGCGCACGCTGTTAGCACGCCGCACCGGCGCGGGTCCGGCAGACGAGTTGGGAGCGTGATCGGGATCGGCCATCAAACGGGTCCTGTTACCGGGGCGGCATCCTTATGGCGCCGTCAAGCCGGATATTCTGGCCATTGAAGTAGGTGTTGCGCACGAACTCAAGCACGAGCGAGGCGAATTCTGCCGGATTGCCAAGCCGCTTCGGGAACGGCACCGAGGCCGCAAGGCTTTCAAGCACCTTTTCCGGCACACCCATCATGGGCGGCGTCGCAAAAATGCCCGGCATGATCGAATTGATTCGAACCCCCTCATTCATCAGGTCGCGCGCAATCGGCAGGACGAGACCATTGATCCCGGCCTTCGATGACCCATACGCCACCTGGCCAATCTGGCCGTCCTGCGCGGCAACCGAAGCCGTCAGCGTAATAACGCCCCGTTCGCCGTCTTCCAGCGGATCGAGCGACAGCATGCCTTCGGCCGTCATCGCGGAACACCTGTAGGATGCCACAAGGTTCAGCTGAACGATCCGGTCGAATTCCTTCGTCGGGTAGCGTTTGATCGCGCCGGTCTCCCGGTTGCGCGAGACGATCTTGCTTGCGCTGCCGCCACCGGCACAGCCAACGAAGATGCGCTCCTGCCCGTTCGCGGCGCGCGCCTTGGCGAAGCCGGCCTCGCAGCTCTCCTCGTCCATCACGTTGACCTGACAGAACACGGCGCCGATTTCCCTGGCTGCCGCCTCGCCCTTCTCGGCATTGATGTCGAAAATGGCGACCTTTGCACCTGCGTTCACGAGCGCCGCCGCCGTCGCCTTGCCCAGTCCGCTCGCGCCGCCCGTGACAATGGCGGCCGTGTCCTTGGTAATGATCATAAGTGTCTCCGTCTCAGATTCAGTATTGTCAGGGGGATGTCTCGAAAAGCTTGCGGATCTGTGATGATGGCCAAGGCGCCGCCTCCCGGAATTCAGAGCAGCGCTTGATCACCACTTGTATAACTAGGTTATACTCTGAGAGAAGCGCAATGCAATACGCGACGCGACGTCAGTCCGCGTCGATGATCATCTGCAGCGAGCGCGCGAGCCATGTGCGGACCTCGGGGGACACCTGGCCTTCGAAGGGGGCGAGCGGCAATACGAGCCGATAGGTGAAAAACCCCGTCGCAATCGCCATGATCTGCGCCGCGCGCGCTTCCGCGTCAGCACCCCCGAGCCATGCCTCGAGCGGCTTCAGTGTCTTTTCACGCAAGAGACGCACGGCAATCGCCTGCGTGCCTTTGTCGGCCGCCGCAAAGACCAGCATCGGCAGGGGATTGATCCGCCCCTCCGGCTCCGTTGTGAAGATCCTTGCGACAGCTTCCCCGAACGTCTCGCGCGGCACACCTGTCAGCAAGCCGGAATCGAGCACTTCGCTCAAGGCTTCCTCGAACAGTTTTTCTTTCGATCCGAAGTATCGGCTCACGAGGGCCGGGTTCGCCCCGGCCTGCGCCGTGATGTCCTTCAGCGACGCCTCGCCATATGGCCGCGTCGAGAAGACGTGCTGCGCCGCCACAAGGATGGCCTCGCGCGTGCGCGCCGCATCCCGTTTTCGAATGTCCTGAACTTCGTTCATGCACCTGGTTATATATGTCTTGACTGTTTTGTAAATCGTGATTTACTTAACAAAAATAGCCGGGAGAGCAAACATATGTCAGCCGTCGCAGCCCCAGAGCACATCTCGCCAGACCGGATCGTCGACTTCGACTATCTCGATGATCCCCGCCTTTCTGCGGATATCCATGACGGCCTCCTCGCCCTCAAGAAGGAGGCGCCCGGCATCTTCTGGACGCCGGCCAATGGCGGACACTGGGTCGTCTCGGATTCTGACCTCATGTCGAAAATCCTGAAGACACCCGCGCTCTTCTCCAGCAAGCAGTTGCAGATCCCGCCGCGTGACGACGCGCCCCGCATGATCCCGGAATCGCTCGATCCGCCCGAGCACCTGCTCTATCGCCGCCTCATGATGGAGTATTTCGAACGCTCCCGCATTGCCCACCTCCAGACCCGCGTCGACCACTGGACCGACCTCGTCCTCAGTGAGCTGAAGGACAAGCCCGGCTGCGAATTTGTCGACGCGGTCGCGTCCCGCCTGCCCATCTATGTCTTCATGGAATTCGCCGGCTTCCCGCTGGAGCGCGCGGAAGACTTCCGGGGCCTTGTCGAAGGCATGTTCCGCTCCACTGATCCCATAAAGCGCCAGGAATACGCCATGCGCATCATGGGCGAACTGCAACAGGTCATCTCCGCCAAGATGGAGGCCCCCAAGGACGATATTCTCAGCAAGCTGATCCTGGCCGATTTCCAGGGCCGCAAGCTCACCTTCGAGGAACTGATGTCCATCGGCTTCCTCATGTTCGTCGCCGGCCTCGACACCGTCACCAACGCCATGACCTTCGGCATCCGCCACATGGCGCGCGATGTGGATTTCCGCCGGAAACTCGCCGCCAATCCCGAGCGCATTCCCGAAGCCGTCGAAGAGCTGATGCGCCGCTACACCTTCCCGACCCTTCCGCGCCAGGTCACCGAAGACATGGAATTCGGCGGCGTCACGATGAAGGCAGGCGACATGGTGCTTTGCCTCATTGCCCTTGTCGGCATCGACGAAGACCTCAACCCCGAAGCGCTCAAGGTCGACCTCGACCGCGACAAGCGCACGCATTACGGCTTCGGCACCGGTGGGCACACCTGCCTCGGCCGCCACCTCGCCAAGATGGAACTGGAAACGCTCTACCGCCGCTGGCTGGAAGACTATCCGGATTTTGAAATCGACCCGACGCATACGCCCGCCACACCACGTGGCGGCGCTGTCATGGGCATACCGGAGCTCTGGCTCCGCTGGAACGCTTGAACCCTGGGAGAATAAGAATATGGCCGAGACAACTCTGCCCGACGTAAAGATATGGATCGGCCACAAAGGCCTCAGCAAGGGCACGGGCGGCACACACGCCCACCTCAACCCTGTCACCGGTGAGAAGCAGGCCGACATCCCGCTCGCCGGCAAGGCCGAAGTCGATCAGGCTGTCGAAACCGCCGCCGAAGCGTTCAAGACCTGGCGCATGACGCGCCCTGAACAGCGCCGCGATATCCTCAACAAGTTCGCCGAGCTGATCGACCAGCACAAGGACGAGTTCGCTGCCCTCGCCGCCAAGGATGGCGGTACGCCCCTCATGGGCGGCATGGGCATGGCCATGCTCGCGGTGCAGTGGACCAAGTATTATGCCGGCTGGTGCGACAAGCTCGATGGCGACCTCTATTCCACTTATGACACGCGCGGCGAGTTCGCCTATTCCGTGCCGGAACCGCTCGGCGTCGTCGGCATCATCATCACGTGGAACGGCCCGCTCATCTCGCTGTCCATGAAAGTCGCCCCAGCGCTCGCCGCCGGCAATTGTGTCGTCGTGAAGCCTGCCGAGATCACGCCCTTCGCACCAGACCTCTACGCCCGCCTCGCGAAAGAGGCCGGCATACCGGACGGCGTCCTCTCGATCATCCCCGGCGGCACCGAAGCCGGCGAGACACTCGTCACACACCCGAAGATCGAGAAGCTCAGCTTTACCGGTGGCCCCATTACGGCTCGCAAGATCATGGCGGCCTGCGCCGAGAACATCAAACCTTCGGTCATGGAACTCGGCGGCAAATCGGCCAGCCTCATGTTCCCCGATGCCGACATCGACGCCGCCTGCGCCCGCGCCATCCAGTGGAGCATCGGCGTCATGGCCGGACAGGGCTGCGCCCTGCCCACCCGCCTCCTCGTCCACAAGGACATCTATGAGGAAGTCTGCCAGAAGCTCGTCGCCATCGCCTCGCAATACAAGGTGGGCGACCCGTTCGAGGAAGGCGTTGCCGTCGGCCCCGTCATCAACCGCGCCGCCTGCGACCGCATTGTCGGCATGCTCGACCGCGCCAAGGCCGAAAAATCCGGCCGCATCCTGATGGGCGGCAATCATAGCGGCGGCAAGCTCGCCAATGGCAATTTCGTCGAACCCACGATCATTGCGGATGTCGATCCGAAAAGCGAGATCGCCCAGATCGAAATCTTCGGCCCCGTGCTCCTCGTCTTCAAGTTCGAAACGGAAGACGAAGCCGTCGCCCTCGCCAATGATACGGAATACGGCCTCGCCGCCTATATCCAGTCGAACGACATCAAGCGCATTCACCGCGTCGCCGAACGCCTGAAGGCAGGCGGCGTCTACGTCAACGGCGCCGTCCAGATCAATCCGCACACGCCGTTCGGCGGCCTTGGCCTTTCCGGCTTCGGCAAGGAAGGCGGACGCGCCGGGATCGACGAATTCCTCCGCTACAAGACCGTCGTGATCGCTTAAGCTTCAAGGACACATCACATGACATTCTCAATCGACCAGTTCCGTCTCGACGGCAAAGTGGCCATCGTCACCGGCGCCGGCGGACGCGGCAATTCCATCGGCCGCGCCTACGCCATGGGCCTCGCGGCAGCAGGCGCCTCCGTCGTCGTCGCCGACATCAATGAAGAGGGCGCCAAGGCCGTCGCTGCGGAAATCACCGCGGCCGGCGGCAAGGCCCTCGGTGTACGCACCGACATCACCGACCAGGCCTCGGTCGCCGCCATGGCCGATGCCACCGAGAAAGCGTTCGGCGGCGTCGACATCCTCGTCAACAATGCCGCGCTCATGGTCGAAATCGTCGCCACGCCCGCGATCCAGCACACGACCGAACAATGGAACCGCGCCTTCGCGGTCAACGTCACCGGCGCCCTGAACTGTTCGCAGGCCGTCGTGCCGCTGATGGCCAAGCGCGGTGGTGGCAAGATCATCAACCAGGTTTCCGGCGGCGCCTTTCCGGCCTCCACCGTCTACGGCATCACCAAGATCGCCCTTGTCGGCCTTACCACCACGCTCGCCCGAGAGCTCGGCGGCCAGAACATCAATGTCAACGCCATCGCCCCCGGCAACACGATGTCCGATGCCGGCGCCATGCTGACGCCCCCCGACTCACCTTTCATCAAGGCACTCGAAGCCAGCATCGCCATGCGCATGCGCGGCGAGCCTGACGAACTCGTCGGCCCGCTCCTCCTCCTCTGCTCGCCAGCAGGCGCATGGATGACCGGTCAGGTCCTCCACGTCGATGGCGGCTGGATCATCCGCCCATAGACCCCGAAAGGCCGCGCCATGATCTGGATCCTCCGCACCGCCCTGCTGGCTGCCTGGATCGCCATGGTGTTCGTCAGCGTCCGGGCCATTACCGGCCTTGGCGCTGACACGGCAGGCGATGTCTTCTTCGCCGATTTCGCGCACCCATGGCGCGCCCAGTTCAATACAGACCTGATCCTCCATCTCGGCTTGGTCGGCGGCTGGATCGCCTGGCGCGAAAAGCGGCTCGTCACCGGCATACCGTTCGCCATCCTCTCGGTCATGATGGGTGGCGTCTTCACCTTGGCCTATATGCTCGTCCGCACGTTCACGACCAAGGGAGACATGCGTGCGGTGTTGCTCGGCGAGCAGCGCGTTTAGTCGTCGATGCCGGTAATGCTGCCCGTCACATAGGCCGCAAAGTCGCTGACGAGATACGACGCCAGCGCGCCCAGCGAGCGCAGCTCCTCTTTCGTGCCACCGTCAACAACGCGGCTCGCAATTGTGTTGACGCGAATGCCGTCGCGCGCCCATTCCACGGCCAGCGTCTTGGTCAGGTTGCCCAGCGCGCCGGAGGCCGCCGCCTGCACCGCCCCGCCTGCGGATTCCGGCACATCAAGGAATAAGATCGATCCTGTCAGCCCCTGCGCGATCAGGCTTTTCGCCAGTTCCGCCGCATAGAAGAACCGGCTGTCCAGTCCGGCCTGCATGCCCGCGCGCCACGCTGCAAGGTCCAGCTTCTCCGCGCTCATGGCCGACACCGGTGCACCCGCATGCACCAGCAGAGTCACCGGATCGCGTGCCGCTGCGCTCGCCGCTGCAATCGCCTCGGCGGCCACGGCATGGCTGCCCGCCACCGGCCCCCGCGCAATCGTCGCGCCAGCCGCGGCCAGTTCATGCGCAACGGCTTCCACGCCCTCGCCCTCACCGACGACAATCGCCACCGGGTCTTCCAGCCAACTCGGTACGGTACGGCTCATGCGGAATACCCCCAGACATTCGATCGCTGGTTCGGCGGCACAAAGTCCGGCGACATCAGCGCCCGCCTCAGGCTCTCGCCGCCATCAATCATCAGCACCTGCCCCGTAATCGCCGACGCGAAGGGCGAGCAGAGGAACGCTGCCGCCCAGCCGAATTCCTGCATCCGCCCCGTGCGCCCTGCGGGGATCATCTTGCCGAGGTTTTCCACCACGTCCGGGTCATCGCCATTTGTCGATGCGCCATGCGGGAAGAAGCCCGCCGCCACGCAGTTCACACGGATGCCCTCAGCTTTCCAGTCCTTCGCCATCGCCCGCGTCATCGTCGCCACGGCCGCCTTCGCCGCCGCCGAGTGCGCATCGCCCGGAAACCCGGTCCAGATATATTGCGCGCTATTGTTCACGATCGCGCCCGGCGCGCCCAGCGCCATGCGCCGCCGCGCAAACTCGGTCGAGAACAGGAACGTGCCATCAATCGCGATCCGCGTGATCGCGTTCCACGCATTCGTCGACAGGTCTTCCGCCAGCGCCGGGAAATTCCCGCCCGCATTGTTCGCCAGAATGCTCACCGGCCCCAGCGCCGCTTCCGCCGCATCGAACGCCGCGCTCACCGCCGCCGGGTCACGCACATCCGCGCTCACCGCCAGCGCCGTCTCGCCCATCGCCTCGATCTCGGCCACCACGGCTTGCGCCTTTTCAAGGTCTCGCCCGGCAATCGCCAGCTTGGCGCCGCCCTGCGCGAAGGCCAGCGCCATGCCGCGCCCCATGCCCGAGCTGCCGCCCGTCACCATCACCACGTCTTCGGAGAACACCGCCTCCGGCAGGAAAGAGCGTTCCGCAAAGGGCGGCTCCACGATCCGGTCAGGTCTCTTGGTCGCCATCAGGCGCCTCCCTCGAATTTGCGTCTCTTGCGCCGTCTGCGGGCATCATGCCATTGATCTGTAACCTGGTAATCAAAGAGGCTGCGCCCATGATCGATTCCGAACACGCTGAACGCGCCGCCATCGCCCAGCTCATGGCGCGCTACACGATCAATGGCGACCGGGGCGACGTCAAAGGCCTCGCCGCCTGTTTTGCCCATGACGGCGTACTGGAATTTCCGGGCACCCTGGCCACGGGTCCGGACGAAATCATGGCGGCCCTCACCAGCGGCACCCGCGACCCCGCGCTCAGCCTCGTGCGCCACCATCTCACCTCGTCCCTGGTCCAGCTCGACGGCCCGTCGGGCGCCACCGGCCGCACCTATTTCCAGGTCTTTTCCAATATCGGCCCGGACCATGCCGGCGTCTATGTCGACCGTTTCGTCCGCCTCACCGGGGGCTGGTATTTCCGCCACCGCCAGGTCCGCATCGACTGGCAGTCGCCGGACTCCCTGTTCAGAAAGTTCGAGACGCGCCACTAGAGCCCCCGCGCGATCAGCACTTTCATGATTTCGTTCGACCCGCCATATATCCGCTGGATCCGCGAGTTCTTCCACTGTTTGGCAATCGGGAAATCGTTTACATAGCCATAGCCGCCATGCATCTGCAGGCAGGCATCCATGATCTCCCATTCGGTATCGGTCACCCACATCTTCGCAATCGCTGACGTGTCATTGTCCAGCGTTCCATTGCAGGCCTTCTCGATGCAATTATTGACGAATGTCCGCGCCACGACGGCCTTCGCCTTGCAGCTCGCCAGCTGGAACTGCGTGTTCTGGAACTCGAAGATCGACTGGCCGAACGCCTTGCGCTCCTTGGTATAGTCGAGCGTCCAGTTGATCGCCTTCTCCATCGCGATCACCGAATTGACCGCGATGATCAGGCGCTCGCGCGGCAGCTCCGCCATCAGCTGGAAGAAGCCCTTGCCCTCGACACCGCCCAGCAGGTTCTCGGCCGGAATATACACGTCATCGAAGAACAGTTCCGACGTGTCCTGCGCCTCGTGCCCGATCTTGTCGAGCTTGTTGCCGCGCCGGAAACCCTCAACCTTGTCCGTCTCCACAACCAGCAGCGACACGCCCCGCGCGCCCTTGCTCGGATCGGTCTTGGCCACGACGACAATGAAGTCCGCAATCTGCCCGTTCGAGATGAAGGTCTTCGACCCGTTGATCCGGTATCCGTCACCATCCTTCAGCGCCGTCGTGCGGATCGCCTGCAGGTCAGACCCTGCCCCCGGCTCGCTCATCGCAATGGCACACACGCGCTCGCCCGAGACCAGTTTCGGCAGCCAGCGCTGCTTCTGCTCTTCGGTGCCGTGCAGCTGGATGTAAGGCGACACGATCACATTGTGCAGCGTGATCGCAAAGCCATCGAGGCCGAGGCGCGCGCATGTCTCGCACAGCACGATATCGTGCCGGAAATCGCCGCCCGGCCCGCCATATTCCTCCGGCAGGCTGACGCCCAGGAAGCCGGCCTCGCCGACCTCGGTCCAGAATTCGCGTTCGACCTGTCCGTCCGCAACCCATTTCTGGACGCGTTCGGGCGGCGCGGCACGCGAGAAAAAGCGCTGCGCCGCATCGGCGAACATCCGCAATTCCTCGTCCTGCATGAAATCGGGCTGGGGCAGCGTGAGTGTGGACATGAGCGGCAAACCTCGCGGGCAAAGGGTCAATGCCCGCATGCGGGCTTTCGCCTTTAAAAGCACACCTAGTTATATAACTCAATGCCCGGCGGTACGCCCCCGCAACTCCGCCTTCAACACTTTTCCCGTCGCGTTGCGGGGCAGCGCCGCAATCACCTCCACCGCTTCCGGTGTCTTTTGCTTCGCAATCCCGAGCGCCACGAAATGTGCCTGCACATCCGCCAGCGCCGGGCCAGCATCGCCAGTTACCTCGACAAACACTTTCACCCGTTCGCCCAGCCGCTCATCCGGCATGGCGACCGCCGCAGCATCCACGATCCCCGGCATCTGACGCATGGCATCCTCTACCTCTCGCGACGAGATATTCTCCCCGCCCCGGATTATGATATCCTTCTTCCGATCGGTGATATGCAGGCAGCCCTCGGCGTCCATGTGGCCAACATCACCGGTCCGATACCAGCCACCTGTCAGGAAAGCCTTCTGGTTCAGCCGCGTGTCGAAATAGCCAAGGAACAGTTCCGGCCCCCGGGTCACGATTTCCCCGTCACCCACATCCAGCACCCTGTCATCTTCGTCCACAATCAATATCTCTGAACCCGGCATCAGCCGTCCCTCGGTGTTCAGGCGCGACTCCAGGGAATCCTCCGCCTTTCCCATCGTCACAGTGGGATGCTCGCTCGACCCATAGGCATGCACGACGCTGATTCCGAGATCGACGCAGCGTTGCACCAGTGTCGCTGGCACAGGCGCCGCGCCCAGCACATAATTCTGCAGGCTCGACAGGTCCCGCCCGTCCTCGGCCGCCGCATCCAGCAGCCCCGACATGTGGAACGGCGTGCCCGACGACGCTGTAATCTTGTATGTATCGACCAGCCGCGCCGCCTCGCGCGCATTCCACTGGTCCATCGCCACCACAGGCGTGCCATGCGCCACGAACCGCAACAGCTGCAAGGCCCCCGCCACATGGCCCGGCGGCCACGGAGACAGGAACGTCTCATGCGCGACAGGCCCGCGCGCTTCCGCCTGCGCGTCCAGTTCCGCCAGCAGCGTGGCCCCCGAATGCATCACGCCTTTGGGATCGGCAGTCGTGCCGGACGTGTAGACAAGGAACGAAAATGCCTCCGGCGCGACCCGCGCAGGTTCGGTCCCGACCGGGCCCTGTTCCAGCGCGCTATAGGATTCGCCCACGACCAAATGATGCATCAGGTCCGGCAGGTCGCCGCACTCAGCCAGCAGCGCCGCAAAATCCGTTCCGCGAAAATCCCCCGGCGTGATGATCGCCTTCGCCCGCGACTGGCGCAGCACGAAGGCCAGTTCCTTCGCCTTGTAGATGGTCACGACCGGCAGGAATACCGCGCCCGCATAGGCTGTGCCCACCAGCGCCGTCAGCCACTCGCTCCAGGCCGGCAGCATCACCGCCACCACGTCGCCCTGGCCGATTCCCATTTCCCGGAAACGCGCGCCTACGGCCTCGCCCCGCCGGAACACATCGGCCAGCGTCGTGTTCTCCGGCCGCACGTCTGAGTGCACGACAAAGCGCGCATCCGGATGCGTCCGGGCAGCGCGTTCAAACGCTTCATGGAAACTTGAAAGTGCTGCCATGTCGCGTCTCGTCAATCTGTGAAGCCCTCAGGCTTTCACAATCCGGCAGGGGCGACAAGCCTGTTGAACTAGACGTTCAGCGAGTCGACGATCCGCTCGCCTTCCCCCGGGCCAGCCCAGCGCGCGTGCGCATTCTTGAGGTGCAGGCGCCAGTGCGCGACGGCGGCCTCTTCTTCACGCGCCTCGATGAGCTGGATCAACTTGTGATAGGATTTCATTCCGCCGAGCAGGCGCTTCTTTCGCGTCTCGGGATCGATCGGATCGCGCCGCACGACGTCAGCCTTGTGATTGACCATCAGGTCGAGCACGATCTGGTTGATGAAGGCCAGCGTCTGGTTTCCGGCCAGTCTGACCAGCAACAGGTGGAAGTCTGCCACCCCACGGGAAAACTCCTGGATATGCGAGCCATTCACCAGCGACAGGAGGTAGGCCAGGTGTTCGTTCAGGGCGGCGACAGCGGCCTGGTTGTTTTTCATGTTGCAAAGCGTGCGAACGACATACGGCTCCAGCGCCATCTGCGAGGCGTAAAGGTCGGCAATCGTTGTGCCCTGCGACTGCAGCACGTATCCGGCATAGCGCGACGCAACTTCGGCACGCGGACGGTGCACCTGCGCCCCGGAGCGCGAACCGCGCGTCACGGAGATAAGATTCTCTGCCTCAAGGATGCGATAGGCTTCACGCAGGGTCGGCCGCGAGACGCCCAGCGTCTCCATCAGCTGGCCTTCCGGCGGCAATGTATCGCCCTCTTTCAGTTCTCCGCGCACGATCTGGCCACGGATCTTGTCAGCAACGACTTCAGAGGTTTTCGGCGTCCTGATACGCTGTTGTGCTCCGCCACCGGAGCGCAGGTCTTCGCGTGTCACCGTCGTTTTCGTCGCCATCTCAGTCCAACTTTCCGTCGCGCTCTGGAACGGCGCGTTGCCTCTTCCCATAGCCTTTAATAGTTTACCTAGTGTAACATCTCAGCTCAAACTCTGCCAGATCGCCTGTATTTGGCTCAAACTGACGGAATAACCAATGCCCCACCCTCGCCTTCATGCAAGCTCTGCGCCGGAAAAACCCGCCGTGATCGTCGCAGAAACAGGCGACACACTCTCATATGGCGATTTGGAACAATCGGCAAACCGGGGCGCCCGTCTGATGCGGCGGCTGGGCTTGCAGACAGGTGACACGATCGCCCTGTGGCTGCCGAATATCCCGGATTATTTCACCCTATACTGGGCCGCCCAGCGGGCCGGACTTTATATCGCCCCCGTGGCAACCGCACTCACCGCAGAGGAGGCCGCTTATATCCTTTCTGACAGCGGCGCCAGGCTCCTGGTCACGCATGCGGCCGTCAAGGGTTCAGCCGGCCTTCTGTCAGGCCACCTTCCGCCTTCCGTCGCGCACGTCTACCAGGTCGGCTCAGGCCTCGCCGGTATCGCTGACTGGAACACGGCCATCGCCGCCGAACCTGATACACCCATCCCTGACGAAGCGCCCGGTTTCCACATGGTCTATTCCTCCGGCACGACCGGGCGGCCCAAGGGCATCCGCCAGCCGCTCGCCACGGGCGCGGCGACAGATCCCCATCCCCTCGCCGAGCGCATGCGCGCCGCCTATGGCATGGACGAGACCAGCGTCTATCTTTCCCCGGCGCCCCTCTACCATACCGCGCCCCTTGCCTTCTCGACGTCCTGCCATCGCCTCGGCGCCACCGTCGTGATGATGCGCAAGTTCGATCCCGAAGCCGCCCTGAAGGCCATCCGGGACGGCAAGGTCACGATCAGCCAGATGGTCCCCACCATGTTCGTGCGCCTCCTCCGCCTGCCGGAGAAAACGCGCCTCGACTATGACATCTCAAGCCTGAAAACCCTTATCCATGCTGCCGCGCCCTGCCCTGTCGACATCAAGCACCAGATGATCGACTGGCTCGGCCCCATCCTGCTCGAATATTACGGGGGCTCGGAAGGCAATGGCGCCACCAACATCACGTCCGAAGAGTGGCTGCGGAAGCCAGGTTCCGTCGGCCGCGCCAGCGTGGGCATCCTCCATATCTGCGACGAGGACGGCCGCGAGCTGCCGCCCGGCGAACCTGGCATTGTCTATTTCGAAGGCGCCTCCGATTTCCATTATCACAATGATCCCGAAAAGACGCGCAAGTCCCGCCACCCCGAGCACGCCACCTGGTCCACGCTCGGCGACATCGGTTATCTCGACACGGACGGGTATCTCTTCCTCACAGACCGCAAGAGTTTCATGATCATTTCCGGCGGCGTGAACATCTATCCGCAGGAGGCGGAGAACGCGCTCGTCTCGCACCCGGCCGTCATGGACGCCGCCGTCATCGGCGTGCCAGACCCGGAAATGGGTGAGCAGGTCAAAGCCGTCGTCCAGCCGGCCGACCCGAAGGATGCCACGCCCGAATTCGCCGCTGAACTCATGGCCTGGTGCCGGTCCCGGCTCTCGCCGGTCAAATGCCCCAAAAGCATCGACTTCGACCCGGACCTCCCCCGCGGCGACAATGGCAAGCTCTATAAGCGCCAGATCCGCGCGCGCTACTGGCCAGCCCGCACCGACACCTGATACCCTGCCCTCCGGAGACCCGCTTATGACCGATACACCCATTCACCCCGCCCTCACCCCCGGCCGCCTCGCCATCGTCACCGGCGGCGCCAGCGGCATCGGCCTCGCCGCGGCGCACCGGTTCAAGGATCTCGGCCTCAAGGTCTGCATCCTGGATCGCAATCTCTCGTCGCTTGACGTTGAAGGGCACGGCTTCATCGTCCACGAACAGGACATTTCAGACGCCCGGTCCGTCAGCGCGCTCGCCGCGTCGCTGATTGCCGAACACGGGGCCCCTGCCGTCCTGATGAACAATGCCGGCATCGGCGGTGGCGGCGATATTCTTGGCGACCTCGACGCATGGGAGGCCGTCATCGCCACCAATCTCATGGGCATGGTCTATGGCCTGAAGGCC
>TARA_R110000803_G_scaffold71102_4_pt1 | contig 35199 bp, 48 predicted proteins | sample TARA_R110000803 | Tara Oceans TARA_R110000803 (sample SAMEA4397772) | marine metagenome | biome: Polar Biome; feature: [SRF] surface water layer (ENVO:00010504); material: water (ENVO:00002006), including particulate matter (ENVO:01000060) such as... | depth 5 m | reverse complement strand
AAAAAAGGGAGTAAATGGAAAAAGTATTTTGAATGGAAAAAAAAGAATGAAATTATGTTTGATTTAAGAAAAATATTCTTAGATGATTCGGAAAGTTCTTCTTTTACAGAAATAGATAAAACAGCTCATTTAGCGGAGCTTAAAGCTACTTTAGGTGAAAAAGGTTTTGATAAATATATGTCAGAAGTACAAGATAAATATGATGACTATACTTTATTAAGAGAAGCAGCTTATTTAAGAATAGAAGATGAGGCAGAAAACCCTATTGTAGCTAAATATCAAAAAACAGTATGGGAAATGCAAAATTCTCCATTTGAATATGCTAATCAAATTAATGATGGTAAGAAAAATGTTATTAAAACTATTGCTGGAGAAGAATTTATTACTCCTAAAGGATGGCAATTTACTGATTCTGTTCCTAGAAAAATAGATACAGACGGAAATACTACTAGTTGGTACGATTCTAAATACAATGCCATAGAAAATGATCCTGCACTTGAAGATTTTTATAACTATTATATATCTACGGTTAGAAAGATGTTTAATTATTTACCCCAGAATCTTACTGAAGATTTAAATGTTAATACTCTTCCTGAACTTAAAAAATCTTTTATAGAAAAATTATATAAAGACAAAAATTTAAAAACAGGCTTTAAAGGAATGTTTGACGGATTTGTAGAGATGATTACTTCTGAAGGAGATAATGAAGTAGTAAGGCAAGAAATCGATTCTGTTACAGGAGCTACTGAACCTACTTTTCCTGTTACTATGCTTGAAGGAAAAATGTCTGCTGAAGATAAATCTTATGAACTAGATAAAGTTCTTAAAGTATTTACTACAATGGCATTATCTTATAAACATAAATCTAGAGTAGAAGATCAAATTAGATTAGCTACTCAAGTAGTAGCTGATGCACAAGAGATAAAAGAAACAGCTGGAGGAAAAATTAAAAAAGATAGATGGAATAGATTAATCCAAGAAAAAGGAGCTCTTAAAAATATAAAAAGCCAACTTGGACATGCTGTAGACTCTTTTTACGGATTAGGTAAGCCTGTAGAATATGTAAGTAAAACAAAAATTCTTTCTTTTGAAGAGAGAGAAATGAAAAGAAAAGCAAATAAAGAAATTAAAATTATTACAGACAAACTAGAAAACGGTACTATTACTTCTGAAGAATATGATATAGCTCATGCTGAAATAAATAAAAAATATAATTTAGATAAGTTAGGACGTAATTTAACTTATTCTAAATTAGGAGATACCGTTATACAATATGTACAACTTAAAGGTATGGGATGGAATCTGTTTTCCGCTACAACCAACTTAATTTATGGAAGTATGTCTAATTTTGTGCATGCTGCTGGAAGGAGAGACTTTAATTTCAAAGATTTAAGAAGAGCTTTTGCTATTATGTTACATTCTACTTCTAGTAGTGCTACTTTAGGGAATAAATCTTCTGGAACTGCCGATAAAATAAGAAGTTTAATGGTCAAGTGGGATGTTCTAAAAGCGTTTAACGAGGAGGCACATTCTAACTCTGATAATTCTAACCAGCAAAAGAAAGGTTTACAGAAACTTAATCCTTATGAACTTCAAGGAAGTTCTGAATATTTTGTACAAGGGCAAGAAATGGTTGCTTTTATGCTTAATCAACAAGTTACTGATACTACGGGTAAAAAAAGATCTCTATGGGAAGCGTTTGATAATAGTGGAAACTGGAAAACTAAAGAATTTGGAAAAAATACAGATTGGAATGGGGATTTAAATAATGACTCTCATAACAAAAAGAAGTATGCATTTAAACATAGACTTGATCAAATATTAAAATTAACACATGGTAACTATGACCCTAACTCTGCTGTTAGAATTAAACGAACTGTTCTTGGTAGATTCTTGATGCAATTCCGTTCTTGGGTAGCAGAAGGTGTTGCAGGTAGATTTGAAAATGAAAAATATGATGCATTGTTAGAGCGTAATCGTAAAGGTAGGTATAAAACAATGGGGGATCTAGGTCCTATAAAGTCTATAACTACTCTACTTAAGCAAGCTACTTATAGAAAAGATGCTTTCATAAACAAAGATGGTACTGCTTTCTCTGAAGTCGATAAAGAAAATATGAGAAAAAACTTATCAGAAATTAGTTTTTTAATAGCTGTTACTGTTTTAGGATGGACATTAGCGATGCTTGCAGATGATGAAGATGATGAAGAAATGAAAGCAATGTATAACTTCTGGATTAACCAAGGATTTAGATTAGAGAATGATATTAAATTCTTTAGCTCTCCGATGGCATTCGAAGCTATTACTAAAAATGCAATACCTGCTTTCTCTGTAATATCAGATGTTGTAAAATTCTTAGATGCCAGTGCAGGTTTATTAACAGGCGATGATGAAATAAAACAAGGAAGAAGTGCTGGAGAAAGTAGAATAATTAGATCTATAGGTAAAACATTACCTTTCTCTTCACAATATTACAAGCTTAAAACTTCTACTGAGTATTTATTCCAAATAAAATAAGACAACAACGAATGGAAAAAAGGGGGACTTTATGTTTCCCTTTTTTTAATTGCTGTCCGCCCAAGGCTCGAACTTGGACTCTTCTGTACCAAAAACAGACGTGTTGCCAGTTACACCAGCGGACAACAAAAAACCCCACTAATTACAGTGGGGCTTTTGTTTCATCTATTTACTAACAACCACTAAAACAAATTCACGACATGTTCTAAAGTCTCGGCAAGTATAGGCAAATACTTGCCACTCTTCTTCTTTTAATTACTAAATCAATTAACATACCATTGTGCATTATATGCCATAATGTCAAAAATTAGTTGCTAAAACTACCATTGTATCTGGTATTCCGTAGGATCTAAATCCTTACTTATTGCTACTTCTTTTAATACTTCATTAGATTTTTTAAAATATCCGTTACCTAAAAATCCGCCAACATCTAATGGTGAAGGAGCTGTAAGAATAAAGCTAGCGTCCTTATTAACAGACGAAATAAGTTTTTTGGGTATATCCCCCCAAAACATAAAGATAATGGCAGGAAACTTATCTGATAAAGCCTTAATTACATATTTATTAAATTTTGCCCATACTTTATAATGGTCTAGAGGTGGTTTACCCTTCTCCATAGTAAGGCATGTGTTTAATAATAATACTCCTTGCTCTGCCCAACGTGTTAAGTCAGGGTCTTGGTCTAATTTAAAGCCATCATGCTCACTATTCTCTACTTCTTTTAAGATAGTGTTTAGTCCAGAAGGCATATTTAACAAGTCTTTCCCTGACCATGCTAAGTTATTGTCTTTCTTATCAGGCCCATTACCTAATATAACAACTTTCACATCTGAAGGTTGAGTTAGTTTAAAGGGCTTGAATATATCTCTACCTGTGGGATATACGCTACGAGAATTGAATTTGCCAGTATTAACAAAAGCACCTACCCGTTTAAAATAATCTGTTTCTATTATAGGCTTGAGTAGTTCATACCACTCTTCTCCCATATGTTGTATTAATTTACTCATCTTTGTTTTGGTTTAATTCTTTTTTAATTCTCTCCGCCACACAATTTCAATCTCTGCATTACTTAGCTCTATTTCTTTTAATGAATAGAAATATTCTATACTTATTTCTTTTTGCTTTTCTTCCGAAATGGTTGCCCACCATTTAAGTGATGCTTCTTTGTCTTCTTTACTTCTGCTCATCTTTGTTTTAATTTTTGAAGTTCTTTCCATTTTTCTAATAACTCTTTAGGGCTTATTACATCTTGGTATTTATCTTGATAAATACTAGGATTTTCTATTAAAAGCTCTTCAAAAGTCACATCTTTGCATTCGCAAATTAATGGCATCTCCTGGTTATATAATTTTTGTTTTTCTTTTTCTGTAATTATAGTATGTTCACTCATTTCATTAGTTCTGTTAAATCAAAAGGTTCTCCTAAAGCATCACTAATAGTAGTACTTCCTTCAAATCCTAAAAATTTATTGTTATACATATAAATGTGAGAATGCGTAGGTGCTCCTTTTAAGAAAGACATACCCATCTGAGTTATTTTCCATTTACCATCTTCTTCTGGATGTACAGATAAAATACCCCAATGTCTAAGTAAAGTCCAATCATGACTGTTTTTATACTGACGACTTAATAACATGTTTTTTACATGCACATACTGGTCTTTATAGTGTTTGTAAATTTGTATGAGAGTACGTGCCATTCCTGAGTTTAGCTTTCTTTTGTACTTTTTTACAAATTGACCGCAGCAAGGACATTTAATTCCTTCATCAAAATATAGACTCATATGGTCACGAGCTTGTTTTATTGTAGTTGTTTTTGAATCCATTTTTTAGTGTATTATAAAAAAAAGGGGAAATTAATCCCCTTTTGTGTTAAAAATAAATGGTTTAGATTTTTTATTAATAAAATCCAGATTAGGACTTATAGAAGAATTATATTTATAACTATCGTTATACTTTTCTTCTTCCATGTTTAATAAAGAACCAGTTTCAAGATGTCTAGGAACTTCCATTTTTAAATCATTTTCTAATGACTGAAATCCTTCTTCAGTTCTGTATAAAATATGATATAAAGGGTGTTCTTTAGATACTCGATGGTAAGATAATATTTTAATCTTATAAGGTTCCGACATTTTAGAATACTTAGAATCCTTATACATAAGGAAATTAAGTTTCTGATTATCTGGTATATTAAATACCATCATAATATGTCTACTATCAGGATCATATGAATCTATAAATAAAGAATGTTTTTTAATATCTTCTTCATATTTTAAGAAATCTCTAGATCCTAAATACTTATATAACACTAATATTTTACCATCATACTGTGGGTAATTGACATCCCCCAAAAATAAATTAGCAATTTGAGGTTTAAACTCTAATATTTTATCCATCATAGGAAAAATATAAGTATATGTTTTTGTCTTTTTCATACCCATAATATTATTTAAAAAGTTCTAGATCTACTCTACCATTATTATTTACTATTTCTCTTTTATATTGCCAATTATCTTGATTTTCATAATATTCAAGATCTTCTAATAAATCTACTACTCCTTTAATATAATAACCAGAACCAGTTTCTCCTCCATACATATTACATGCATGTTCTGTTTCAGAAACAGTATAAATTAAAGGCTGTGTATATGCCCCCATTTGTGCTACTATAAATTCAAAAGGTTCTACTGTATATTCTGGATAATGCTCTTTAGCCCAATCTAAAATACCTTCTTGATAGAGTCCTTCCTGTAGATAATACTTATAATTTCTATAACTAGTCTTAAAAGATTCCGTAGGTTTTCCTGTAGTTTTTAAATCTTTTCCAAATATTTTTTTGGTAGTATGATTTATTACAAGTATATCCGCTTTTAATTTAGCTTTACGAGTTTTAAGATGTCCACTTTTTTCATCTACATAAGTAAAATTCCAATAATGTGTAAATTGATATATTATTTCTGAATCTTTTTTGACAGCTGAAGAAAAATAAGCAGAAGTAAAATTATTAGTTTTTAATTGATTTACTGTTGCCGTAATTTTAGTATGTTGATCAAAATCTATTACTATTTTATTTCCAGCATCTTTAACAGCATCATAGTAAGGCTTACCTTCTGTTTCCCATTTAGAATCTGTAACAGCTTTTTTATATCCTGAAGCAGCAAAAGCTAATTCTGAATTATCTGTATCTATCATAGTTTGAGTATAAGTCATCATCATATCTGATGAAGGCTTACTAGCAGTCATTATATAAAACTGTTTATAAAAAGCTTCTTCTCCTTCTGTCAATAGTACATCTACTGCACTACCGTTATCTAAGAAATCTCCTTCAATTTTTGGTTTATTAATATAACTATTAGGCCCTTCAGAAAGACGAGATAATGCAGAATAACTTATACCTTCTGCCGTACGATAATCTTTTTTAATTGTCATTTTTTTAATTTAAAAGGTTAATAAAAAGAGAGGGAGTTTCCCCCCTCTCTGTAGGAACTACTAAGCCATCCATTCTGGATCAGACTCTGTTGAAACAACTTCTTCTGACAAAGTATCTTCCCCATTAGTGTCTGTAATGTCTGTAGGGTCTAAGGAGCCTTCTACTTCTGTAGAAGGAGTATCAGAAACTTCATCCTCATCTATAAGAATAAAAGCAGGAACTTTTACTGCTTTTACTTTTTTACCTTTAAGCTTTTCATGCTTAAATAGCTCAGTTACTTGGGATTTGTTAAGACCATACTTTTCTTGTATAGATTTTTCATCTCCTTTGTAGTATTTATCACTTATAGTTCTTGTGTATCCGTTTTTCAAATCTTCTAATACACCTTGTACTGTAATTTTAATTGGTTCTGCCATTTTAATTTAATTTAGTAAATTGTTTTTTTTTAATTGTGTTATTGCTTCTTCAGAAGACTTTTTAAGAAATTGTTCGTATTCCTTAATATTATTAACTTTTGGAGGAGTATACACGCAAAAAAGATCATTTAATGTTGTTCTCTCTATTATATCTACTCCTGCCAATTCTAAAGGTTTTTTAATAAGTTTACGATACTTAGGACGTAGTCCTCTATATAATGTATCCTTATGGTCAAAACCTTCTTTAACCCATAACTGTAAATAATCCGTGCTAATAGGGTCATTTAATACTTGAGCTGCTTTAAAATAGGGAATGTCTTTCTTCTCTATCACTCCACATACTAAAGGGGCTGTAGCTCCTGTTGCTTCATTATACTCTGCAATGTAATATCTACCTACTATATAACCTAAACCTTGTGTTCTAGTTCTATATTGTACAAAGCCATTTGCATTATAAAAATCTGAAATAAAAGAAGTATACTTTAAACTTGCATTATATCCTACAATACCTTCTAAAGCAGAATCTATACTAATACCGCTAGTAATATACTTTTCTACTTTTTCTTTTTCTTTATGTAAAAAATATAGTAATAAAGTATCAGCATCTTTTTTAGACAAGTTTTTTAACTTGTTAGCATCAATATTACTTCTACGATAAGAAATATAATTATTTTCTCCAGGCGACAAAGCATCTTTAAAATTACTAAAAGCATTTGATAATATTATATCAAAAGCCTCAGAATATAGGGACGATTCTTTACTATAATTATTTATTATAAAATCCCATTTTTTTTCTTTTAAAGCTGCTGTCATAACAGGAGCATGTGCATATAGAAAATTTCTAGCATTTTCATTAATACAAAGATTATTATAGTCTTGTCCTATAGTAAATAAAGGGACTAATTTTTTTCTTTTATTAATAATTTTAGTACTATACTTATTAGCACTTCTTCCATTTCTACGTATTAAGTTATTAGCAATAACTGTATTATTTATGTTTAAAAGATTTTCCATCATACTTGAACATTTTGCGTAATAGTAGGCAGTTCAAAGTCTGTTCTAAAAGGAACTTCTCTAAAATCTGTTTTACGTATTACGTTAGTTATATAATTATTGAAAACTGCTACCATAGTACCTGCAGTCATAGCTCCACAATGGCTAGTAGCCTTCATAGAACAAGCTTGGTCTTCTACATCAGAATCTTCAAAGAGATGTTCTTCATATTCTTTCTCACGCCCTGGTCTTACTGCAAATATCTGTGCAGATTCACATAGCATACGTCCGTCTATAAATATTTCTCTTTTAGGATCAGATTTCCATTTCTCAAACATTAGTTTACGTGCTTTCATATTATCAAAAGCAGAAAACATAATGGTAGCTCCAAAGCTGTCTTCACCAAACCATCCCATAGTGTTGATATTAGTATTATTACAAAAGTCTTTAGCAATATTTGACATTGCTGTTTCTTTTGTAAGTCCTATAAAACCTTCACCATAGAGCTGTCCACCTAAATTAGTTTCATCTACTACATCAGGGTCATGAAGATAAATTTTACATTCTTGTCTAGCAAGGAAGAAAGTTAACCAACTTCCGATACCCCCAGCCCCACCTACGAGGACAGGAATACCCGGGTGAAACCAGTCAGTATCAGAAAATCTGACACTACTTGGTTTACCCTTCGTTATTACTTCTTCTTCCATTAAAATAATGCTTCTGTAGGAACAAAGAAAGATTCTATTTTATCTAAAATATCTGATGCTATTTGATAAGTCATCTGATAATTATAAAGTATAGCAGTTGCTTCTTCTTTAAGTTCATTAAATAATACCATTTCGGGATCATCTGGCATAGTAGCATGATAAGCAGCATTAAAATCTAAATCATTTATATAATTTATCTGCTCTTCTTTAGGGAGATGTGCATAACTAAGCTCTAATCTCTCTAATAAACTACCTAAATGACCTTCAGCTTGAATATCATTAGATAAATACCTATACAAGAAATCTCTTGCAGTATCTTCCATTTCATCCATTTCCGTATCATTAATCCATTCAAGTTGTTCGGACTCCTCTTTAAAGTCAGGAACTGTTAATAAACCATCTTTACCTATTTTACTACTTGTATCAAAGCTTCTGTTCCAAATAGAAGTTTCTAATTGAGACCCTGGTACATAGTTTCTTGATCCAAAATATTTACTTTCGTTATCTAATTTAGTCTGTTTAGCCCTTTCTTCTTTTCTAGCTTGGATTTTAGTTACTTCTCCCATAAATGAATTTTGAGGAGCCTGTGTATAAGATACTTCAAGGTCTATAGCATAAACAATTTCTTGGATCTGCTTAATCTCAGTTGCTGAAGTTTTATCTTTACCATTAATGTTCTTATATGTAACACCTGATGTACCTTTAATCTCTCTCTTAGCCATAACACATAATCTAGCTACATACTCTCCTTTGTGATTAACAATCAAGGATAAGTAATAAGCGTGATTAGGAGTATTATCTCTAAGTTCCTGGTCATCTGTACCACTGAAGTAAGCCTTCATACTATGATGAGTATGCATATGTCCCATATCCCAACCATCTGTTAAGATTTGTGGGTAATAGTCATGCATATCAAAGGTCTCTTCTGGTTTAAAATCATATTCTGTGTACCCTGAAGTACCAATATCCATAGGATACATAGCATGTGCCTCTATCTCAAAAGATTTAGAGTTATGTATATCTCCTTTGTTTATAGAATATAAAACAGGACCTGACCATTCTACATCGCCTGCATAATTATGCAGTAAATTAATTTGCTCCATAAGTTTTGCACTTAGGTGCAACTTACCCTTTCCTTGTGCAAGCACAATAGGGTAGTCCGCTTTCACAGGGGCTTTTTTTAGCTCTTCCTGCTTTTTGTTGTTATTTGCCATAATTTTTAATAAAATGATAATTAATAAATGATTCTAATTCTCTTAATACATAACGGGTAATATCTGGGTGCATAACATCTTCAAGGTTTTTCTCCATATCTTCTGTAACATCCAATTCTTCTACTACCACTCTTTTTTTCTCTCCTTTAAAAGTATACTGCACTGCATCTTCTTCTAATTTTCTATTAGCTTTAATTATTTTATCTCTAAGAAAATTTAAATCATAAGAAGTACTGTATATATAGCTATCTCCTGCTTTTTTACACATTACATTTATAGCCTGTAGCTGCTCCGCTATTCTTTTTGTAAGAAAATCTTCAAGCTCTAAAAAATCTATAACAAATCTTTTATTAGTATTGTCAAATTTTACAGGAAAATTATCTATCTTTCTTAAAATCTCTGTATAAATATTAGATTTTCTACTTTCAAGAATATGCCTAGTTTCTCCTGTTATTCTAATATTCCTTATTCTAAAATGAGGACCTCCACCAAGAGATTCCCACTTTACATAAGCATCTATTTGATACATATGAAGTTCAAACTGTATAATACTAAAATCTCCTTGAATTTCTCTAGGAGAAGATAAGTCAGTAGTGATAGCAGATAATTCAGAAGCTCCTAAACAAAAGTTAGCCCATCCCATAGTACTGCTAGGAAGATGAGAATGTCTATATCCACAACTATGGTCTGTAACACTTAAAATTCCTCTTCTACCTTGCATACTATTTTTTAAAACAAAGTCTTCATTATATTCAAGCTTTACATATAAATCTTTAATCTTATAAGAAACTCCTCTTACACCATTAGTTAAAGTAACTTCAGGGAAAAGTATAATTACATCATAAGTAAAGTAAGGTGTATTAGCAGCATCATCAAGACATTCTTGAATATCCCAGTTACCTGGATAAATAGCTTCTAATGCTTCTTTAACTTGTGGTATAATACTTTGGTCCGTAATTTTCTTACGGTCTGTAATATCTTTCACAAGTGCTTCATCAGCTAGTTTTTTTAATTCAGCCTTTCTTAATGCGTCTGCCTTTAATTTAGTCTTTATTTCAGGTGTATTCTCATGAATAGTATCTACAGAAAGTAAATATTCTCTAGTATTCATATTAGAAGTAATTCCACGCATATTAACAGAATCATGACTTTCATCTGTTCTAAATGGTTCATCTGATACTAAAGTTATTTCACTACCTATAGGAAACCATTGAGTTCCGTGATCTACTGGCCCTGCAAGATAAATTGCATTTGGTAAAATATTATACGTAAATCCTGATTCTGCAACGTGATCTACCTCACAAACATCTTCTTCAATTATTAATACAGGAACAGTTTCTACCGCACTAAGAAGCTCTGCAGCTTGTGCATCTAATTCATCGTTCATAAAATTTAAGTATTAAAGGGAGGCTTTTATACCTCCCTTGTTATTAATTTAATGTAAATCCCATTTCTTGAGCAAGTTTATTTGCTTCAGCATTAAGAACATCTACATCTCTTTTGATATCTCCACTGTCAATGTCCTCTATAAGCTCATCAAACATATTAAGAAACTTATTACGCATAACTTTGACAACATCTCTGATATTTATATCCATATTAGCAATTAAAGGCTCTGCTGTAGGGTTGATATCATTATCCATAATTTCTGCTTCTGCAGCATAATTAGGCATTTCTACAGGTTTCATCTCATTAGTAGCTCTTAAAGCTGTAGTAGGACTTCCAGAACCTCTTGTAGCTCCTGTTGTAACACTAGAAGTTCTAATAGTAGTAGGTCTAGACCCACTCTTAACTTTAAGATGTTGTCTATCTAGCCCTACAAAATCATGTCTTTTGTCATAAGCACGTAGCTTACTTCTTAAAACATGAGCAGGACCGTTACTAACTAAAGACTTTCTATTACAAGCCTCTCTTAATTTAGTATCAGAAAAAGATGCATAAGCATCTCCTTCTATTTTATTATTTCCTGATTTTACTTTCTCAGGATACACAAATACTATGAAATCTCCCGTAGGAAGCACAGCTTCATTGTTCTCTAATGTATTTCTGGTTTCTCTAACCATACATTTTGCACTACCAACACCCATTTCTGAGTTTACTAATGGCTTTAATTCTCCCCAAGTAGTTACTGGAGTTGTTATCTCCTGAGTAGCTTTGGTCTTTGTTGAATAGATTGTTATTTTTCTAGACATGATGTAATTGATTTTAATTAATTAATAAATAAATGATTATTTGTTAAGCACTGTAAGAAAAACCCCAGGGTTCTCCTTATTATAACTAAACCATACTCCTTTGTGCTTAATAGGCATTGGTATAAACGCTGTCATATCGTCGTCATCAATAAAATCGTGAGCAACCATAAGGTCAGCTATAATTTGTGTAGCATTATGAAAGTCAAACCTATGACGGCTTCCTCTTACAAAATGTATCCCCACTACAATAGGGTCTGGTCGTCCTTCACCTAACAGTTTAAACCAGTCAGAGCGTAAATTTTCAAACAAGTTTGGTCTGGTCTTAAAACCTTTTACCTCTTTCTTACTAACAGAATACCTTTGTATTCCTAGTGATCGTAGGTACTTCATTACCGTTTTACTTGGGAAAATTCCTCTAGCTGTTTTAATCTTACTGTTTTTTAGTGATGGTGCATTACCAGGAATAAAAATAGTTTTCTTCATAGTAATCTATTTACGTTCTAGTAATTTTCGTATTAACGTTTTTAAAGATTCTTTTCCATACTTTTTATAGTAGTCAGAAGCGTCTTTAGGCTCATTTAATGGGTTATATATATAAGGTAAACTATGTAACTCAGATTGCAATTTAGCATGCTCAAGTCCTGCTTTATCATTATCATAATATATAATAATGTTTTTCCAATTCTTTTTAAACTTAATTACTGCTTCTTTGTGTATTTGAGAACTCTCACTTTGTGGAGCTACTGCATATGCTCCTATAGTATACAAAGTCATTACATCTTTTAAAGACTTAGTTATAAATAAAGTATTACCTGACTTAGGTAATTGACTATATCCTTGTATAAAATTACTACTAACATTAGTCATCCATTTAAAATCCTTATAAGGTTGTAATATTTTATATCTATACTTACCGAAACAATATGCGTACCCTAATTTACATTTATAATACAGATCAGAAAGAAAGAAACCTTCTAGTTCTTTAATATTAAACTTCTCTAATATCTTTTTACTAATACCAAAAGATTTCCAATATGCTAAACCTGAATATGTAAAAGGTTTAGAAACTATTCTAACTTTTTTTTGTTCTATAGCTACAATATCGATGTCTATTCCTTTTTTAATTTCTACAGCTCCATAAGTAATACCATTACTTTTATTGTTGCCAGACAGATTCATATCATCTGCTATTCTGTGTAGTGCAACTCCAAAGTGAATAATACCATATTTTGCCATGACATAGTCATAAGGACTCATTTTTTCTCCTGTAGCATAGTCTATATATAATCCTTTACCTCTTGCAGAAATTCTAACGGAACAAGAAGGTTTTCTATCTCTTCTTAATTCAGAACAAAAAGGTCTTCCTACTACTTTAAATGATGGAATATAATGTTTAAAAATTTCTACTTCTCTTACACAACTGAGAATCCATTCTTTTGTAACTTTAACGTGTCCGTTTGTATTAAATTCCATTTATTAAAATATAAGGAAAATAGAGGGGAGCTAATACTCCCCTACTATTCTCATTTGCCACAACGAACTAGCTCCAAGGCTCCGAATCGTCGCTTTCACCATTATTTTCAGAAGAACTAACTTCTTCTTTATCTTCTGCTTTAAGAGGAGTCATATCATATTTATTACTCTCATCAAATTTAAGTTCTGAATTTTCTTCAGATATTGATAAAGACTCACAAAAACCGAAACCTGCTAAAGAAGCTTTCCACCAATCATTCTTCTTATTACCTTCATTATCTAATCCGCCTTTAATCTCTTCTCCAGAAAATTTCCATCTTGCAGCTTTGTTTGTAAATGCTCCATTAAGAGCCATACAATAATTTGAAGCATCTGAAGCTGTAATATTATCAAGAGTTTCCCTAACTTCTAATTTATCTGCCATAACTACTAATCTATCTTTAGTATATGGCCATGCTTTTTCTGACATCCACCATTCCGTTGTTGCAATTTGACCTTTACCTTCTAATCCTTCTACAGGCTTAGTTTCGTGAGTTATTACTAACTTAGGAGTTCCTCCTCTGGATTCTCCATATGCTATATTTGTTATTTTTGCTGTATGTATACCAGGTTTTAAATAAGCTGATACATATTCTCCTTTTTCTGACACTTCGTGTCCTTTTGTGTTAAAATCCATTCTTTTTTTAGATTTAATTGATTAATAAAATAATTTAATTGTAAAATTCGTCTACTCCTTTAGATACTGCTCCTAAATCATTAGGGATATAAGTATCTTCAAACATCCCCATAGGTGATTTAGCAGGATAAGTTCCGTCATTATTAGTGACAAACCTATAATCCATAGCACCATCCGTTTTTTTATGCACATCAGTAAATAATAGAATAGTAAATAATCCAGCAGGATTAATTTTATCATCTAATAGTTTACCAATAGTCTTAATTTTGATGGTAGGCTTTGCTCCAAACTCTCCTGGTACAGTATCTGAATGTGTTAAGATATATACTCTTAGATCTTCTCTTAAAGCTTTTCCTTTATTAAGAATTTCCCAAGCATGTTTACCTATTTCAGTAAATTTCTCAAAACCTTTTTCATTACTTCTACGCATAAATTCATTAGACATAGTATACTGCCAATCATCAATAACTAATTCAGTTATTTCTGGTCTATCATCAGATATCTTTTGCATAAAATTTATGATTTTCTTAGAATCATCAGAAGCATAATAATTTCCTTCTGACCCTTTAAAAGGCGTATAATCTTTTTTCCATCCTTTAATAGGCAAAGGTTTGCCTATACAATTTATAATTGCTGTTACTTTAGGGTCTAACGTTCTACACGCTGTGGACTTCCCTGTGCCACTTTCGCCCACTACTCCGATTAATTCACTCATTTGTTATTGTTTAATAGTTAATAATTAGTTTTCTTCTACTTTCCAAGGCTCTAGATTAGCTATTTTTTGATACAAAGAAGGATCGTTTCTAAAAGCGTTTAATTTAGGTATTTCTTGAAAATAACCTACTTCACCTACAAACTGTAATCCTATTCTTACATCAGAAGCTCCATCTCTGTTTTTTAATACAGAAATACTTCTAAATCTATCTTTTAGCTTTTTTATATCATATCCTCTAAAATTCTCCATCTCATGTCTACGAGGAGAGAATAAAGCAAATATTACATTAGCATCTTGTTGAGTATTACCTGAATCTTTAAAATCTCCTAACTTAGGTTCTATCATATCCATTTTAAATCTATCTGCTGAAGTATTAGATCTATTTAACTGTTGGACTATGGCAGGTATGTAACCAAAGTTATTTCTTAAAGGAATAAGGTACTCACTCATTTTATCGATGTTTTCTTTAGTATTATATCCTCTCTCACGTTTCATTAATGAGATATGGTCAATTACCATTATAACATGTTCATCAGGGTTAGTTGGAATATATCTATCAAAAATTTCTATATCCTTTTTCCCATTGTTCACTGTTTTCATCTTAATTTCACCATTAGCTTGTGCATAATCCCGCATAAACTTATTTATAGCAGTAGGATGAGTATTAGAATCTATAATAGTTACTATATCTTCCATTTCTTCAAAATATTCTGCACAAGTTTTTACTGCTTCATATACTTCGTCTGAAATTCTATTTTTACCTCTTGATAAGACAAAATTTACATCTGTGACCATATTATAATCTAAATATAGTTTCCTACAAATAGCTTTAGTCATTTTTACTGTTTTGTCTATTTCAAGAGACCAATAGAATACTTTAAGACTCGCTCCTTTGCCTGGATTAGCTTTGTACCAATCATAAGGATTATATACAAAAGCATTGTCTGTAAAAGCTGTTTTTCCTGACCCAGTTTCTCCTCCTACTAAATAGTAGGTGCCTTTTTGAATGTCTGGCACATATTCCATTAACCTATTAAAGCCCATAGGAAGTCCTTTGTTAAGTCCTTTCTGCCCTCTATCTATGTTATGTATTATGTTTTTAAATATAGTATCTTTAGATATCATCAGTAAGATTATTTACAGAAGGGTCAAACTCATCTAATAAAGGAGATTTACCCTCTTGTTTTCTTAAATAATCTATTTCTATGTAAGTCTCTAACATAGAAGCTCCATCTTTATTAATAAAATAATCTGCCATTTTCATATAAGCGTATCCTGTCTGTCTTCTTTCTTCTAAATACCTTTTAGTAGCTTTGAAAATCATTTCCTTAGTTACTCCTGGATTAGCTTTAATAAAAGACTTCATCTTTTTAATACATCCTTGTTTAGTTCCTCTAACAGGATATCCTCCTGTTTTTATTTTCATTGGAAATAAATCTCTCCATTCTGATATCCATTGGTCTACTGTAGTAGATAATTTTTGGCTATTATTTACAGCCTCTGTTATCTGTTTTTCTTCAGAAGTTATAGGTAATTTAAATAGATTAATAGTTTTCTGTCTTACCTGTACTTTGCCTTCAGGCATAATCTTAATAAACCCTTTTTCCTGTAAAGGAATTAAAGTTATATTAATAGTAATTGGAAGCATTTTTCCATTTACAAGATAGTAAAGATATACGAATTCATTGGGGGTGAGAGAGTGCTCTACCAACACGTTCATGCGTAGCTCCATTTGAAATAGTTTTAATAAATTGATGAATTTTCCTAAAAGAGGAAGAAACGAATATACACAATTAGTTGTTAATAACCGAACTGCTGATAAAAATAAAGTTGATTTTCTTTATCATTTTCATGCTCTTTTATTTTGTCTTTTAAATTGAGATAATGCTCTTCCTCTTGAAGTTTGTCTATCCACCTTTCTATGGTGAATTCTTTATTTTGCAGTTTGATAACTACTTTTGCTTTTTTCTTTTTACCCATGTTGTAGTTTTTTTAATGATTGTTCAATAAGTACTAATTCTTCTAAAAGTTCTTCTTTTTTATTATGTAAAACTTCTATTTGTATAGAAATATCATCAGAGGTCTTTTTTAAAACTCTATTATATATTTCTAAGTAACTAGGTTCCCAAGAACAAAGAGCATCAAAGTTTCTTAATAAATTAAGAACAGTAGCATGATTTTGATTTCCTATATATTTCCCAACATCTCCTAAAGTTAATACTTTAAAAGGTTTAGAAATATGAAGATCATACTTTTGATTTAATATTTGTACAAATATTCTTCTTGCATCTACAAATACTCTTTTTCTTCCACCACTCATAATATCGAACCCAAATTCATAATTTAACATAGTATGTATCCTTTGCATGTCTTTTAAAACATGTTTAGCAGGACCACTTTTTTTCTTAGGTTCGATCATATTAGTTTAGTTTAGATAAACAATCATCTACATCATGGCAATAATTAAGATTTAAAGATTCTACATCTTCAAACATCATATTATACCATTTAACTTCTTGGGTACCAAAAGTTACAAAAATAAATACTCTACCTATTTCTCCATTATTCCTTAGTCTACCTATTCTTTGGATAAGGTCTTTGGATTTGGAGTAATAAGAGTGTATTATACAGTTATCTAAATCTACAAGATTAGCTCCTTGCTTTAACTTTTTAAAAGAAGCTATTACTTTAGTTTTGCCTGTATCAAAATCTTCTCTAATAACCTTATTAGCAGCATCACTGTTTTTAGAACTAACTACATTATCTGTAATTTTATGCAATGCTTCTAAACTATTACCAAAAATAATTGTCTTTCCTGGAATACAATCTATTAATTTTTTACAAGCACTTACTTTACTAGGTAATTGATATAAAAGATCAGCTCGTTTATTAGAAGTATATCTAATACGGTATTGTTTAATACTTTCTGGAGCATATAATGCTTTTCTAAAAGCACTGTCCCAATAATTATATGCTCCCCATTCAGTTTGCATAAAAGGTTTAAGTTTGCTTCCAGAAGTAATGGTTTTAGCAATTATATCTAATTTATGATTAATTACATATACATCTAGTTTCCTTGAGGTACCATCTTCTTGGCCTTCATTTATTCCATAAGTATAGCACACTGGTGCTATTTTATCTAATAGATTCCCTTTAAATACTTGCTCTTCTTCATTTACTATAGCTTTTCTATCTATAGTAGCTGATAATCCCATAATAGCTTTATATTTATTATTAGTATAAAACTTAGAATATTGCTGAGTTAGACTATCATGAATCTCATCAGCTATAACTAAATCCCACTCAGTATCTTTCCACTTATAAGCAGACTGATAACAAGCAAACTTTATATCATAGCCAAGTAATCCCCATTTTTGTTGTTCATTTTCTAATTCTAATTCTCTACCCGTAGTTTCTGCTAAAAATAATATCTTAGCTCCTTTAGGATAAGGCTTAACAGCATCTAGTGCTATCTTAGTCTTCCCTAATCCTGTTATTAATTCAAGTGTACCTTTTTTCTTGTTGCTAAGCCAAGCAGTTAAAGCCTCTTCTTGAATTTTTTGCCTTTTATCCATTTGATTAAGTTTTAATTGTTAATTATTTATGAACTATTCCCCATAATAAGACAGCCGCTAATATTACTATAACAAAAAATACAATGCCTTTCCACATTAAAGATTCTGATTCAGCACAATATTTTTCAAACTCTTTTTGTTCTTTTTGTTCTATTTCTTTTTTTGATTTTGCCATATTTGTATTATTATGCTCTCCTGTTCATCTCCAGGGTCACTGATTATTATTTTCATTTTCTCTTCTCTGTTAGTGTCTCTATTATACCATCAACTATATAAGTAATCTCATTTGTAGTGAGATATTCAGATAGTTTTCCTTTACCATGTTCTTGTGGTGTACAATCTATAACAGTGTACAATACATCTTTTATATCCTCTTCAGATATTCCAGACACTGCACATATAGCCTGAAGTTTTTCTTTATACCAATCACTTTTCATTCTTCCTTTATTTTATCAACTAATCCAGGTACTCCTAAACATTCAGGAGCTATATATAAATGTCCACGGAAAGCTGTTAGTAGATTAGTAATCCCTTTAAGTTGTTCTAAATCTCTACTCTCGTAATTAGGTAAGCTTTCTAATGCATGTTTAGCATCATAAGCTACTACATAATATACAGAGTGTTCCATCTCTAACTTAAATAGAGATGGTTTAATTGTTTTATATTTCTTTTTCTTTTCTTCCATAATTATCCATTAGTACCACTTTGTTTTAGTATATAATCCCCAAAACCAAGTAACGTTAGTGACAGAATCTGAAGATTCATTAACATCAACCTCTTTGGGTTTCTTTACTTTAGCTTTAGGCATAGAATTTATTAAAGTCCATTCTGCTGCTTTTCTTGCAATGCTTTTTTCAGGCTTAGTATTTTCTTTTGCTTTCTTTATTTTTTGATAAGAGGCTTGATTATATTTATGTAAGAGCTCTAAAGCTTTTACTGTAGTATCTATAGTACACACAGGGCTAACCCAATGATAAATAGTACCTATTCTTTTCATTACTCCCCCATCAACTAGTATTGTCCCAATACTTGTAGAACATTTATGTTCTTTTACAATTTTTACTAATTCATTAGAAGGTAGCTTTTTCTTCTTAGCTATCACTTTTAAAAGTTTGTAATATTTACTTATTCTTTCTGTTTTCATATTTTTAATTATTAATGTTCCCAATGATCCGTAATACACGGTTCTGCTTTTAATGGGATGATTTTACAAAATGGTTTACCTGCTTCTTCCATACAGTGCTGTAATGATTTAGCTACTCCTTCAGCCATAGCTTCTGGACATTCAACTACTATCTCATCGTGTACTATATTGCAAATCTTCACCTTATCTAGCATATCCCTTTGCTTTAGTTGGTCGAAGAATTTTAATGCGGCAAACTTGGTTATTTCCGCTGAACTACCTTGTATAGGATAATTTAAACTTTTACGTTCTATCATACCTTGAAACTTAAAAAATTCACTTACTGTAGGTTTATAATAATTACGAAACTCATTCGTATTTTCTTGTTTATGTCTACGATAATCCTCCCAAAAGCCATTTTCTTTAGTTTTAGATTTTAATTCTTTATATCTATCATAAAAATCTACAAATGATTTTCTATATGATATATTATTAAGCTCTACATACCCATTAGCTAATGCTTTAGCTTTTGATTTAGCAAAATAATCTTTAATACCAGGGAAAGCTTTAAAGTATCCATTATAGATAGCCTCTCCCTCTTCAGATGTTAAATTTAAATTACCTGCTATTGTAGCACCTACTCCACCATATTGTATGGCAAAACCTGCAGCTTTAGCATTTTGTCTTTTTTGTTTGTGATTCTTTTTTATTTCTAACATAGATAGTCCATCAAGTTCTGGATATATTTTACTCGCTATAAACGAATGCATATCTCCCATACCTTGTTGATAAAATGCTATAATTTCAGGATCTTTACTGAAGTTAGCAAATACTACAGACTCTTGCCCACTATAATCTGACACTATTAATTTATTTCCAGGTTCTGCTATAAAACATTCTCTATGTTCTTTATCTGCAGGTATTTGTTGTAAATTAATATATTCTTCTCCTGTAGATCTATTTTTTCCTCCACAAGACATACGTCCTGTATCCATAAGTTGTCTATAATTTGTATGTATTCTATTAGTATAAGGATGTACTTGTTTAAGAACACTTTTACCAAAAGTAGACACTACTTTAGTGGCTTTTTGATACTCTATAAATAAAGGAATAATATCAAACTTGTTTTTCTGAGAAATAATATGTCTTGAATCTACACTATCTTTCATTAATCCTGTTTTTTTATCTTTTACTTCAGTATCTATTCCTAAATCTTTAAATAATTCTATTACTTGTTTAGAACTACTCCAATTTATAGTACATATAGCTTTTGAAGAGAACATATCTAATTGAGAAGATATATATTTAAGTAATTTATTGTTAAAAACATAATTATCTAATGTTTGTAAAGCTAATTCTTGTCTTGTATTATCATTAGCCATTTTATTTTTCCACTTATTAGTATCTAAACTAAATCCACAATATTCTACATAAGCTAATACTTTTACAAATTGATTATCTAAATTAAGAGATCTTATAAGGTTTTTTGCTTTAATTTTTTCAAGCTGTGCTTTTTTAATTTCTCCTAAATATTTAACATCTCCTGCCGCATATTCTATTACTCTCGGAGATAATCCTTCTTTATGTATTACTCCTCTTACTTCTTTAGACATATGTTGTTGAGTATATCTATATACTAATGCATCTAATCCTTTTCTATGGTTTTTTATTCCCATATATAATACAGATTCCGCTAAGAATGTATCATATATTCTAGTAGGCCATATATCTTTAACATATAGGAATCTAAGATCAAACTTAGCGTTTTGCATTAATATTAATCTTTCTTCTAGTAGTTGTTTAAATAGATGTATTTCTACTGTTTCGCAATCTACTACAAATTGGTTGTCTTTATCTCCAAATTGTGCTGAGATAAGACCTTTAGAATGAGCATCAAAACCATAAGTTTCTGTGTCAAATTCTATTTCGTCTTTGTCCTTAAAATAATAAAGGACATCGTCTACACTTCCTAAAGTTATTTTACTTTGTTTTAAAGTGTTAAACTTAGACTTATCATTTGTAACTAGATAAATCATATTCTTTGTTTTCGTTAATAAATAGGTTAATTTTTAAATAATATCGCAGAATGGATAAAAAAAAACTCCCTACAAAAACCCAAAAGGGGCTTAAGTAGGAAGTATTTTATAATAAAACTTATACAGTTAAATCAACTGCCGAAGATACTGTTGAAGCAACTGGTGCGTCATTAGAATCTGGCAAAAGAAAAGAATGTACTGCTTCTCCGCTAACTATAGAAGTATTAGAGAAAATATGAGAACCATTATGTGTTATAAAGTCTCCATTTGCTCCCGATTTCTTAGCGGTAGTTTCAATATTAGAAGCTTGATAGTCATCTGGACTAGTAGTTTCTTGAATTTGAATTCTTAATCTTTCTCCTCCTATTTCAGGATTTAAAACATTAAGATCTTTAGATTGACCTTCTCCTACCCCTTCTAATGAAATACCTAACATTTGTTCAATGTCTAGTTTTTCACCTGAAATCCATGCTCTTCGTGCTTTTGAGCTAAATCTGTCATCTGACTTATTAAGCATTGTCACTAAAGAGTTTCCTCCTTTTGCATTTGGGTTACTAATTGGTTCTGCAAATTCTAATTGAAATTTACCACCTCTAACAGCTTTTACTGATACAAGTAATGTTTCTCCTTTTACGATGTTATTTACTGACTTTTCCATGTCGTTTGTGATTTTTATGGTACATATGTACCGTTAAATAAATAAATATAATGAATTTCACTCTGTATTTATACGGACTTGTGACCGTTATCTTGTACTTATACTGCTAAGTTGCTCTTTGGCGATTTGTTTCAGTATGTCGTAGAGATAGTTACATTAAAAGGGAGAGCAGCTACTCTCTCCCCCCTTCTAAACCAGCAACAAGTCCTGGAGAATATCCAGGAAAAGTACTTTCTAATAGCTTGATAAGTTTATCTCGTCTTGCCATTAATATTTCATTAAGTTGGTTTAATATTAATAAAGATTCAGAGGGATTAAGATGGTGTACCATCTTATCTGTATTATCTGAATGTATTTCATACTCTTTGTCTATAGGATTGCCTATTGTTCCCTTACTAAATAAGGCTAAAACAGGATGAGTTATTTCATTCTGTTCAGAATTTTTCTCATTTGCTTTATATAGGTCTGATAGCTGTTCTTTAGTACGTCTCATATCTTTAACAGAAAATGATAATGTATTAATAGTATGTAATCCGCTATTGTCATTAACTAATAACTTAGCGGAGTTTTGTATTCGTTTTGATTGCTGGTCTAAGTCTTTTATTTCTTCTATAATATCTACTGATCGGTACATATTATCTATAATAGTATCTTCCATTTAATTTAGTTTTTAAGGGATAAACAATAGTCAACGACAATTTGCCCTTCTCCTATTTCTTCTCCTAGATTTATGAACTCAGCAAAAATACCATTTATCTGTAAAATAGTATCTTGCTTTGTTCCTGGTATGATTTCTATTAATAATCCTTCTGCGTCTATACAAAGACCTACAGCTTCTTCTAAATTACTATCGTAATAAAAGAAATCTTCTATTGTAGGGGTTTTCATAATATAAAATGTTAATTGTATAAATGTAATTAATTATTTAAGGTAACCATCTATAATGGCCTGTTATCCTACTCTTAAATAGGAAGTCTTCACATTTTGGTCCTGCACCTATATTGTGCACAACCATTGGTCTACCATTAATAAATTTATTAACAACTATACCTACATGTCCAGAAGCGATATCTCCATAATATACTAAGTCCCCTGGTAAATAATCATCTCGATTATTTGTAATAGGAACACTAGCACCTTGACGTTTAAAGAAACATTCTTGATTCTGTGTACGTCTGTGGTCTATATTGCTGTCTGGTTTTGTTAATCCCCAATTAGTAGGGTATTTATCAAAGTTAGCTACCATGTCTTCGTGTATAAGCTTTTGCAAGTCTACATTAAGACCTATACGATAACTTCTTATAACTACATCTGTACATACACCATAGTATTCTCCTATGTCACCCATAGGATACTTAATGCTTTGGTATGTACCGTTGTAGGTAACATACTGCATACTTCTATAAATAGCTGCATCTGATAGTCTTCCCCCGCTATCAGGATCGGGTGCAAAAGCTACATTTAATGTAGCTAATGCTATGATTAATAAAATATTCTTCATTTGTTTTGGTTTAAAAGGTTAATATTACTGATTATCTAACCACTCTTCATATTCTTTATCTGAAGGAGGTAAATATTCTTTAAGATGTGGATATTTAATAAACAAACTATCTCCTACTAATTGTAATTTATCTACGTGATAATTTACCATTTTTCCAGGTATAGGGTAAGCTGTTCTTAGATTTGTACTTTGTTTATTAGCCACACATGATGTCATTAATAATATCATTATGTTAATAGATATTAATAATAAAATAAAACGTATTAATTTAATTGCTTTCATGTTTTTAAATGTTAATAATTTGATATTGGTATTATTGATGTATAATATCCTATTGAATCTGTTAAACCCAATTTGTAACATTCAGTTACTGGATTAGTTCCCATTGGATCTTGATAATGAGGGTAATCAGGGTCTCTTATTACATCAGAACCCCAATCGTTAGCCTCGCAATATATTTTTATTGATGTTACGATCATATTATAATGCTTATAATCATGGCCTCTGAATATATTTAGTACAGTCAAGCTATCACTCCCTACTGGAACATTTACATAACTACAACTTCCACCATAAGGTCTCCATTCGTTGTGATGAAGACTACATTTACCATTTTCCACTCTATAAGGGTGTTCTCCCTCGTGGTCAAGGTTATATGTGTAGTTATCTGGTTTATCATAAAAGTTAATATAGCTAACTCCCCAAACCTGGTACTCTTCTTTTTGACAAGAAGTTGCTGTTAATATAATTAAAAGTACAAATAATATATATGCACTTTTAAAGAAATGATTTTCATCTTTCATAGCTGATAATTTAGAAGGTTTATAAAAATGGGGGCTGAGAGGAAGGGAGACTACCCTCCTCAACCTCTCGCTTGTCCCGTGGGTTTGTTGTCTCATAGTCAGTCTGTCCTACTGAAGCCTTTTTAAGCAAATTAATGCTACAGATATGCTTAATCTAAATTTCCGTGAAATTGTAATGATGTAGATCTATTAGTATTTACTAATATATACTCATTACTGTCTATTGTTAGTTTACTGATACCATAAGGTATATCAGTAGATATTAATTCTATAGTAATAGGTTTATCGTTATGGTTTAGAACAATGTAAGCTGACTTGGTAGGAGCAATATTTGGATATGTATTGTCTCTACTGCAACTAGCCAGTAATATTAAACTACTGGCTAGTATTAGAATTGTTTTCATTGTTTTAGCTATGATTTATAATAAGAATTTTCTTTTCTTTTCTTATTTATTTCTATCCCTATAATTGTAAAGGGTAGTATAATCATATAACTATTAGAAGATAGACTACGTTCTATGCCTATTCCTAATGCTAATATCCAGTGAGCTTCTGCTGAAATGGATATTCTTTTGTCGATTTTAATATACTTTCTCATTATGGTTTTATTTTAGAAGGTTAATAATTTGTTTTGTAGATAATAGCATTCCTGTAGCTACTACACAACAAGCAGCACCTAAGAATAAGTCTGCAAGTCCGTACAACGATTCTATCCATATGATAATACTCGTTGCTCCTATACTAATTGCTGATGTTAGTATTAGGAAATTTTTGAATGATCTTTTCATTTTAATTGATTTAGAAGGATTAGTATTAATTTAAAAACAAAAAAGCGTGTTCTTTACACCACTTAAGCTCAGCTAACTAACAAACAGCGGAACTTATTGGTAGGATTAAAACCTACATCTCTTTTTCTAGGAAATAAGTGCTTATTGGTATTGCTTGACACATTTCTTATTTCAATATTACATTGCGTTGATAGATACTTTAGATAAGTTAGAATGGTTTATTATTTGACCACTGTTAAGTAATAATAAATAGGTATCAATGTCAATGTTTACATCTAACTTAGGTGTAGAAGCATAAATAGCATCTCTAAAACCTGCTATATCTGCACATTCAACTTTGTGATATGTACTTTGTGATAAAATAATAAGAGCGAAATCGCCCAGTTCTGTTCGATTAAATGCAATAATTCGCATAGGATGTAAATTTTCCATAATTGATTAGTTTAGAAGGTTAATAATAATAAGTAATAGTTCGGATTACAAGCTTTCTCATCCACCACTATAAGAGGCAAGGCTTTAATTAAATTAATGAATAAAATACATGATTTTTGACATAGAATCAGTAAACTACTGGATGCTTTAAAAAAATGCTAACAGAGTTCATGAGACTCTGTTAGACTACAGTCTATGTATGTACATGATATAGTTCAAATACATTTACGGCAAATACTGTTAGATACCTTTTTATAGGTCGTGAATTATTTCGTATAAACTTGAACATTCTTCGTATTTAGCTTCATACTGTTTTTTATCTGCTATTATAGCTCCAGACTGATAGTTTTCAATCCACTTAAATAGTCTTAAATATTTCTGATTAAGCTCTTTTCTTTCTTGTTCGGTGTACATTGGTAGTATCATAGTTTCTAGTTTTTGTTTGTTTATTTGATAGGCATCAGACTCTTCATTTAAGAAGTAAATCTTATTTAACCTAGGGATATAGGTACCAGTTTCTTTATTTGTTATTAGCTATAATATACTAATATATGAGGTAATGTAATATACGTGGAAGGTAATAAAACCCCCGCCTGTTTCTAAGGACAGACGAGAGAATCCTACTAATGACTATGCATTTTCGTTGGTAATCATAGCAACTGTCGTTAAGACACCGTTGTAGATTACATAAGCTGTGTTCTTGTTCATGTAGCTGTATGTTTAGAAGGTTAATAAATAGATTATGCTAATATACTTCGTAGGCAAACAATAACCCCCCGCTTATGCGGGAGGTGACAGTTAGGCTTTAAGTGTTATCTCGTGGATAGCACCGTCAACCTGAGCACCAAATACAAAGGTGTCGCTGAAGTCTTGGCCTATAGAAACTTGGGCTTTAGCGTCTTCAAGTGTAAGTCCGTTCTGCATAACAACAGAACCAACCTTGGCACCGTCAGGTAGTTTAACAGCAAACAATGAAGCATTGTTGTTAAGTTGAACAGATTGAAAGGTACAAAGTACACGAGTTTCGCCTTTGGCGTTTTCGTAGGTCGATAATTTTCTAACAAACATTATTTCGTTGTGATTTAGAAGATTAAATTGCAAAATTGCACAACATCGCGTTTCGTTCGCTAAATGTTCGACGGGGGCTTTCCCGCTATAACTTAATGGGAGTTATTTATTCCAGAAGGTATACACTTTTGACTCCTAATTTAAAAATTTTTAAATTTTGCATTATGGATAAATGCAGTTGTTATATATGGGAAGAGTGGAATGGAGAATAGTTTTTAAAAAGTATCTTGCTAAAGTTTCCCCTGTCCTCTTTTTAAAACACCTATCCCTTTCAAAATGGGGGGCTACTACTTAACTAGAGTAAGGAGTAAGTTTGTAAGTGTGAAGTATTACACGCAAAGTTACTAGATGAGTAGCACATAAGCAAGGGTATTCCAGTATTTATTTTATCTTTGACTCCAGATGTTAGCAATAGGGCTTAAGTTAAATATAGATTGTGGCTTATGCCAAGAAGAAACAATAGACGATTACTTGTCTTCTACTAGTTTAGAGTTAGATGAAGATATAGGGATAGATGCAGATAAGAATCCTGCTACTGCTACCCACTATAATAATCATACTGGAGAGATTTTCTTTACCTTTGCTTTCCCGGTTCAAGGAAAGAACTTAGAAAGATTTTTTACAGAAAAAGAGATAATATACAAAATACAAAATTAACTTCTCTAATATAACAGATTATTGTTACATTTGCTAACAAAGTTTATTACATGGAGAAAAATATACCTATTAAAACATCGTCTGTAAAATTTTATAGACAGTACCTTGAACTTATAAATCCGCTAATAAAACTAAGAGGAAAAGAGTTAGATGTATTAGCACAGTTACTGTTGTATAACAATGATTTAAAAAAGATACCTGAAGAGCATAGGTGGAAAATTATTTTTGATTATGATACAAAAACAAAAATAAGAACTGAATTAGGGTTATCAGATGCTAGTATGAATAATAATTTATCTGCATTAAGAAAAAAAGGGTTAATTAAAAATAATCAAGTAATGAAAAATTTTTTAGTGTATCCTAAAGATAAAGTAAAAATTACTTTTAATTTTATGGTGGCAGATGAATCTAAAAATTAAATCTATATATTATGAAATTGAAAAAGAGTATGGAATTAGCTTTAAGCAAGTTAAAGACATTGTGGAAAGCCAGTTTAAATTTGTTAAAAAAACAATGGCAGAAGGTATTAAAAACAATCCGAAAAGTTTTAAAAATATCCAAATAACTCATTTAGGAAAATTTGCAGTACGTAAATATAAACTAGAAGAATATGCAAGAAAAGAAGAAGGAAGAAGAAGAGAGGCTAAAGAAACATTCTAGCGGACTTCAATATTATTCTATTAAATTAAATGCAGTAGAATCAAATGGACAACTTGAAATACGATTATTTGAAAGCTTCAATCCTGGTAGATTAAAATGGGAAAACGATGAAGAAACATTTGATGAATATAGGATTAGAAGAAATTATGCTAAGAAAGCAGATAAAGAATTAAAGAAAGGGCAGTTAGTATGGAATGCTAAATGGGGGACTTTTAACCAAACCAATGCATTAAAAATACAAGCAGCTCTTAATGAAAATAAAGATCTAATATAGTAAGTAAATAATAAATTATTAAAAACAAAAACAATGGATTACAAACAAGCAAAAACTCAAAAAGAAGGAACTAAATTAAAATTTGATAATAAAATTGTTATTGTGCAAGGACAATTTAATAATTACGATTTTTTATATGAAGATGGCTCTGTAGTAAAAGTCAATCCTAATACTGTAAAAATAGAAGAAATTACAGCAGTAGTTACTAAAAAGAAAGAAGCACCTGTAGCTATTAAAAAGGCAGTAATTAAAAAAAATAGTAAAAAGAAATAAGTATGGAAACGGAGAAAAATTTTAAAAAATTAGAAGCTATTCTTACTAGAACTAATATTGCAGTAGAGTGGGAAGAATTTAAATCTAAAACAGGTATAGAGCTAGACCCTCAAACTAAAATGATGGAAGAAGCTAAACTTAATGTGATAGTTAAAGTATTGTCTGTAGGAGAAGAAGTAAAGATTATTAAACCAGGACAATTTGCTTTACTAGGAGGAGCAGGTAGATTAGTTAATTTAGATAAAAATACTTATGGAATTGTTAAAGAACATATGATAGATATGATTTTTAATAAAAAACCAGAAATAGATTTTGATGAAGGAGAAGCTCAAGGAGAAATTCTTACTTCTGCTACTCAAGAACAAATTAAAAGATTTAGTAAAAAAACAGAATATACAACGTAATGATTTTAGAAGTAGAAAATTATACTTCTTTAGAAGCCTTAGCAGATGATATACTGGATGCCCTAAAAAAGCATCCAGTAGATATCACCCGTAAAGATAAGCCACTAAAGATAGAACTAAGTCAAAAAAATTATGATACTGTACAAGGAGATTTAATGTCTTATGGAAGTGCAGAAGGAGTAAGGACTGTAGATGATTATAAATATAATACTTGGCAAGTAGGAGGAGAATATGTAGCTTTTACTATTAAAAAAATAGATGGAGATATTTCAGATAAATAATGATCAAATAGAATTTGCACCACAAGCTTTAGCTCTTAAGCCTTTTAATGCTTTATGGAAAAGAGATAAAAAAAAAGGAAAACCTATAGCTTATGCGGAGATGGCAGCTCTTTACTATTACATGGATTATAAATCTGATTTTTCTACTATGCTAAACGATGAAGAAAAATTAAAGAATATAAAAGCAGTTATTATAGGGATGCCTATAAATTGGCAACCAGATGAATTGTTTAAAAAAGCATGTTCTTTTTACCAAGAAATGCAAGAAACACATTCTTCTCTTTTATTACAAGACGCTCAATATGCAGTTTCTTCTGTAAGAAAATTTCTTAGAAGTTTAGATATGGAAGAAAGAGACGATAGAGATAAACCTGTTCACGATCTAAAAAAAGTAATAGATTCATTAGGGTCTATTAATAAAGTAACAGAGTCTTTAATGGAATTAGAAGAGCAAGTTAAAAAACAAATACAGAAAAAACAAGATACAATTCGAGGAGGGAGAGCAAAAGCAGATTTTGAAGACGGAATTTAAAATAGAAAATGTTAGATTTTAATATTAAACAAACTTCTATATCCCCTAAAGAATGGGAAGATATGGAAAAAGAAATTCGTAATGAACTTGTTGAATTATTTGAGTCTGTTAAATTTATACAATTATTAACTGCAAAAGATAGACCTTATGCCAAAGACAGACCTAGAAATTCCGAAGGAAAAAAAATCATTGTTGATATTATCAACCCCCATATATTGGAGAACATGGACTACTTCAGAGAAGCTGCTTTACACTTCGACAAGTACAAATGCTACACTAAATTATACCCAAACAAACACCGCCAATCTGCTTACTATAAACATTGGAAAAGGGAAGCCGATAGATGTAGAAATGGTTTAGTACGAGAATCAGACGGAGAATGGATCACTGGAGATTATTATTACTACCTTAATTATGGAAGAATATATCTTACCAAAACTAAAGTAGGAAGTAAAAGAGCAGAAAGAATAGAAGCTTTTCCTTATGTGTATGATGGAGATTACTTATACTTTCACTACTTAGAAAATTGTAGAGAAGATGGAAAACATGGTTCTGTACTTAAAGCTAGGGGAAGAGGATTTTCTTTTAAAGGAGGAGCAGGATTAGCTAAACATTTTGTACTAGGAGCTACAGCAGAAGCTAATACAGGAGTTAAAGCATTTGCTATAGCAGATGAAAGAGAATATCTTACTAAAGATGGTGTACTTAATAAGTACATAGACATGGTAGACCACTGTTCTAAACATACTCCCTGGCCCCGTGTTAGAGATTTAAAAGATTCGTGGAATGAAATGCATTGGAAAATGGGGTATAAAGATCCTGATTCTAATGCAGAACTTGGAACAAAGAATGAGGTAATGGGAGTTACTCTTAAAAATGATGCAGACAAAGCTAGGGGGAAAAGGGGAGCTTATATCATTTGGGAAGAGATGGGTAAATTTCCTTGTATCTTAAAAGCTTGGGGAGTTGCAAGACCCTCAGTAGAAGATGGTAATTTTGCTTTTGGAACTATGATTGCTTATGGTACGGGAGGTACTTCTGGTGCTAATTTTGCAGGAGCTGAAGAATTATTTTATTATCCAGGAGGATATAACATACACGCTATACCTAACATCTTTGATAAGAATCAAGATGGAAAAAATAAATGTGGATTTTTCTTTTCAGAATATCTTAATAGAACAGGGTTTTATGATAAAGACGGAAACAGTGATGTTATTGGGGCTTTAATTGAATTATTAACAAATAGAGAATTAATTAGAAAAGAAGCTTCTGATCCAAATACGTTAGTACAAGAAAAAGCTGAAAGGCCTATTACTCCACAAGAAGCTATTATGCGGAAAGAAGGGTCAGTATTTCCTACAGCAGACCTTAAAGATTATTTAAGTGATATAATGCCTAAAGTAAATAAATTTACTTCTCCTCACTGGGTAGGAAGATTAGCATTACAAACAGATGGGGAAGTAGAATGGAAAGTAGATGATGGAGTTACTCCTAATAGAGAATTTCCTATACAAGCCCATAATAATAAAGAAGGGGCTATTGAATTATTTGAAATGCCTTATAAAGATAGTAGAGGAGAAACTCCTGCAGGATTATACATATCAGGTATTGACCCTATTGATGATGATGATTCTAGTACTAATTCTATGTTTTCTATGTTTGTATTAAATACTCTCACTGATAGGATAGTAGCAGAATATACAGGAAGAACATTTTCAGCAGAAGATTGTTATGAAAAAGCAAGACGGTTACTTATATTTTATAATGCTCAAGCTAATTATGAAAATGATAAAAAAGGACTTTATGGTTATTTGCGAAATAAAAACTGCTTACATCTATTAGCAGATACTCCAGAAATAATTAGAGATATGGATATGGGTACTATTTCTAGAATAGGTAATAAAAGTAAAGGATGTAACTCAAGCAAAAAATTAAACGCATGGGGGAGAAGACTTCAAGCAACATGGCAAATTCAAAAATCGTATACACAAAATGAGGAAGAAGAAGAACTTACATTATTAAACCTACATAAGATTCGTAGTATAGGATATTTAAAAGAATGTATAGCATGGAATCCTGATATAAATACAGATAGAGTATCTGCTATGGGGATGCTTATGATACTAAGAGCAGACAGAGAACAGAGAATAGTAGATTTTGAAGTAACAGATAAAGGACTAGAAACTGATTCTTTTTGGACTAGAGGGTATAAAACAGAAACTAATATTTTAGGTAATTATACAGAACAACAAACTGTATAAGAAAGGATAATAGCTATAATGAGAAAAACTATTACTTACTATAACACGTTGTATTGTATTTTTTAATTATACTTGTAACTTGCCCATAAAACAATAACTTATGTCACAAGACGGTACTTTATTTTTTCCTCCTCAAAAACTACCTTTTAAAAAGAAAGATAAAAAATGGGCAGAGCAGTGCGTAGAAGCAGGAGAAGATATTGCTATATTTAGACATGATGGTATAAGGCAGTCCTATCAAAACAAAGTAACAAATTATAATTTAGCTAATGATATATTAGACACTAAAGATTTAGAGACTGTCTGTAATCCTATGGGAATTAAAGGAGCCTCTTTTCCTGCTAAAATGCAGAACTACCCTATAGTTAATCCTAAAATTGATTTATTAGTAGGAGAAGAAAGAAAAAGAAGATTTGATTGGAAAGTAAGAGTTAAAAATCAAGATGCTATCTCAAAAAAAGAGAAGCAAATGCAACAAGAGTTATTGCAATACGTACAGCAATTAATTAGTTCGGAAGCTATGGATGAGCAGCAAGCCGAAAAAGAATTAATGGAAATGCAGAAATACCATCTGTATAGTTTCCAAGACTTACGAGAAAGAACAGCTACACACATTCTTAAATATTTATACGCTTATTTAAACTTAAAAGAAGAATTTGCTAAAGGTTTCGAAGATGCTCTTATAGTAGGAGAAGAAATATACTGTGCAGATATTATGGGAGGGGAGCCTATATTAAGAAAAGTTAATCCTTTAAATTTACATACAGTAAGAAATGGAGAATCTCCTTGGATAGAAGATTCTGATATTATTGTAGAAGATGGATATCATTCTCCTGGGCAAGTAATAGATATGTATCACGATGTGCTTACCCCAGAGGATGTTAAAACTATAGACCAAGGAATTACTTCATCAGAAAGTGATGGTATGATATCTATAGGAGAAAGAGAACATAGTTGGGTATTAGACGGAATACTTGATGTAGAAGGAGAAGCTACTGGTAATAGATTTTATGGAGAGTTTTGGGATACAGAAGGAAACATACGTGTTACTAGAGTATTATGGAGATCTTATAAAAAAATAGGTAAACTTAAATACTTTGACGAACAAGACGGTACCCCACAAGAAACAATAGTTTCAGAAGCTTATAAACTAAATAAAGAATCTGGAGAAGAAATAAAATGGTTCTGGATTAATGAGTGGTGGGAAGGTACTCGTATTGGAAAAAGTATATATGTAAAGATGCAACCTCGTCCTCTTCAATTTAGAAATATAGATAATCCTTCTAAATGTAGCCCTGGATATACTGGAATTGCTTATAATATAAATACCAGTAGAGCTAAGTCTCTAATGGATAGGATGAAACCTTATCAGTATTTGTACAATGTATTTATGTATCGTACAGAAATGGCATTTGCAAAAGCTAAAGGTAGAATTGCTACTCTTGACTTAGCCCAAGTTCCAGATCATTGGGACATGGATAAATGGATGTACTATGCGGAAGTTAATGGTTGGGCAGTAAGGGATTCTTTTAAAGAAGCTAAAAAAGGAGCTGCTCAAGGAAAACTTGCAGGGCAAATGAATGTGCAATCTGATACTATTAATTTAGAGTTAGGTAATTATATACAGCAGCATATTATGATGCTAAGTTTCTTAGAAGCACAAGTAGGAGATATTGCAGGAGTATCTAAGCAAAGACAAGGGCAAATAGAGAACCGTGAATTAGTAGGTAATGTAGAAAGATCAGTTACACAAAGTTCTCATATCACAGAAAAATGGTTTGCTATACATGGCAATGTTAAACAAAAATCATTAGCACTTTTATTAGACACCGCACGACTAGCTTGGAGAGAAGGGAATAGAAAAAAAATACAATATGTATTAGACGACATGTCTACTACTATGGTAGATATGGACCCTGTAGAATTTTCTTCTGCAGAATATGACATATTTATATCTAATTCTTCTGCAGATGCAGAGTTGTTACAAACAATAAAAGGACTAGCTCAATCAGGTATGCAAAACGGCTTAATAGACTTTACAGGTATTATGGATATTTATACTACAGAATCTATTTCCGATATGAGACGTAAGATAGAGCAGAAAGAAGTTGAGAAAAAACAAGCAGAACAGCAGGCACAGGAACAGTCTCAAAAAATGCAAGAACAACAACTACAAGCACAAAAAGAACAACAACAAGCTGCTCAAGAGTTTGAAATGGCTAAGATTGATAAAGAATATGGATACAAACTTCAGATAGAAGAAATGAAAGCTGAGGTTAGAATGAATGAAAAGTTAGTAGATAACGACCATGATGGTATTCCTGATATACTAGAAGCGGCTAAAGCAGAAGCTGACGCAGCAAATAGAGATAAAGAAATACAAGCTAAAGAAAGATTAGGAGAAGCTAAACTTAAAGTAGAAGAAGCTAAGCTAAGTTCTCAAAAAGAAATAGACAAAGCTAAGATCAAACAATTAGACAAAGAATTAAGTCAAAAGAAAATTACTGAACAAAAAGAAAGAGAGAATAAGCTTAAAATAGCACAAATAAATGCTAAAGCTAAGAAGACTCCTCTAGTAACTAAATAGGTTTTAGCTATAAGAGACTAATTTTTTTTATTAGAAAGAGTAATAATTTTTAGGAGAAATAAATATTAATAATTAAAATTGTAAGCAGATGGAAGAGAATACAGAAAACGATAACTTATTTAACATTGATTTTAATAGTATCAGTGATGATACTATTGAAATGTCTGATTTACTAACGGAAGAAAAATCGGAAGTAGTAGAAGTTACCCTTGAAGACGAAGATGGCGTAGAGCATGAAATTAATTCGCCTGACGAAAGTGAGGGAAAAGAGAAAAAAAAGAAAACTACTGCTATAGCAGAAGATAGTATTGATATAGACGAAGAAGATAATAAAGATGAAAACCCTGGGAGTGAAGCAGAGAGTTCTTCTCCTGTTACTCCATTTGCCACTCTTCTTCACGAACGGGGCTTTCTTCCTAATTTTGATTCAGAAGCTTTTAATGAAGCTGTAATAGAAAGTGAAGACCCTTTTGGGGTATTAGCACAAGCTATGAAAAATGAATTAGATTACGCTAACGCTTCGTTCATTAATTCCTTTCCGCCAAATCTAATAGATATGGCAAAAGCTGTAGCTGCAGGAGTACCTTTTGACGCACTTAAAGGTCCAAAACTTCAGGAAATAAATTATAGTAAAATATCTGAAGAACAACTTACAGGAGAAGGAGCTGAAGGATTGCAGAGAAAATTAGTAGGAGATTACTATGCTAGTAAAGGATTTTCAGATAAAAAAATAAATAGATTAGTAGATACATTAGGAGATGCGGGTAATCTAGAAGAAGAAGCTATTGAAGCTAAATTTGAATTAGAAGCTCTTACTAAAAAAAGACAAGAGCAAATTAAGAAACAATTTCAAGATCAGCAAGTTCAAATGAATGAGCAACAAACTGCTCAAATAGAATATATAGGTAAATCTATAGATGGAGTAGATGAAATAATTCCTGGCTTAAAAATGACT
>TARA_R110000803_G_scaffold56969_1_pt1 | contig 35484 bp, 38 predicted proteins | sample TARA_R110000803 | Tara Oceans TARA_R110000803 (sample SAMEA4397772) | marine metagenome | biome: Polar Biome; feature: [SRF] surface water layer (ENVO:00010504); material: water (ENVO:00002006), including particulate matter (ENVO:01000060) such as... | depth 5 m | reverse complement strand
TTGACCAATAGAATCTCTAACCGCATTTGCGGTTTTAGTATTGATAAGTCCAGCCGCCTGAATAATATCTTTTACTCCAGTAACGCTTTCTTTAAGTCTTGTGACAAACTTCTTTAAAGAGATATCCGCTAACGCTATACCGCTTGCTATCGACTCAACGTCATCTTTTACTTGAAACATATTATTCTTTTATTATAAATACTTAGGAACGTGATTTGTTGCGTTGTTTTTCAATTTCATCATTTCTTTCTTCAAACTCGGTTGAAAGTTTGTTTATGAAAAATTTTCGTTCGTAAGTAGGCATAATCATGAGGTCAGAGTATGACATATTCACATGTTTACTCAGATAATAGAACTCATCAAGCATGGTTCTCCGGTAATCAGAAGAAAGGACGAAAAAACTCCGCCCCAAAAGTGATACGCACATTCACTTTTTCTCCTGACGGGGCTGATACAGTCCTGTTAAGGTCCAATTTAGGTTCACAATCACTCATTGTGTTCCTAATGAATTTGGAGTCCATAATAGGTAGCGTATTAATAAAGGTTGATATGGTTTCTCTGTTAGTATCTCCATCGATTGAAACAACATGTTTCTCTAATCGTTTAGTTATAACAGGAACGGTTACCCCTTCAGGATAACTCTCATGTAATCGTGTTAACTCATTTGTGTCACCGACATTTAGTAATTTACAAACAACACTAACTCCCGTTCTCGGTAAGTTCATTTCAAATAAACCCTGTTCATTCGGTTTAATTTTAGGTTGTAAAATATTTAATTCATCTAATTGAATAGTGGTTTCAAAATCAGAACCCGTTTTAGGGTCCTTTAATTTAAAAATATAATCACTACCAAAAGCAGTGTTTCTTAAAAAGATTAATATGGCTTCGGCATCACCATCAATTAATTCATTAATATTAAAATCAGGTTCATATATTTTATTCTTCAATAATGTCATAACCAAATTAGGATTTCCTGTCGACAGTAATATATTTTCGTCTTGAGCAGTTAAATAACCCACCTTAAGTGATTTCTTTTTACTCGTATAAAAAATACCTTGAGAGGGTAATCGTACCACGTCATGTGGTAAATCCATATTTATTTCCCCGTATTGTTTTCCTTGGTCCATAATTGTCTACTCTTAATAAAAAAACCATAGAAGTTCAATGACCCCTATGGTTTATATTATATCATTAATTCTTTTATAATCAATACTTGTTTTATATTAATAAACTAAAATACATCTATCGGGACGTAAAGTAGCCGTAATCGTAGCAAGTGCATCATCACTATAACCTAAACTATCGAAATTAACATCGGTTAAGAATGTTCCTTGTAGTATCCATTTTTCAACCGCAACTCCTGTTGGGTCTAACATCTCAAGGTCAATATCTTTCTTATATCCTGCAGCGTATCCCATACGACCTGTAACAGACTCAGCGTGTAGACGAACCCATTCCATTAATGCTTGTGATGCCGATGGACCAATTGGGTCACGGAAAGTAACGTTTATAGTGTTCCAAGTGAACCTACCAGCCACATATGTGGATGTATTTAAAAAGGGAATTTCTGTTGACCCGATTTGGACGTTAGGTCTTGATGTAGACTCAACATACCAAGAATTGATACCTAGTGAAGATGGGAATGATAGAATAAACCTATTCTTTCTCTTTGGTTCATAAGGTACGGGCATTTTCATTAATAAGTCTGCCATAGTATTTGTGTTTTATTTTTCTTTAGTTTATTTAGTTATAAATATCTAACATAAATGTTTTTCTATTTACTTTTATTTTATTTTCAATAATATACTAGAGCATTTAAAATAATAATTATTATTAAACTTCTATTTTATCTCCTCCTTTAGTTAAATATGTTTTAACTGGCTTATCTTTATATTCCTTATCTAGAAAGGATTTAATCGTTTCTACATTACCTGGGTCATCATCAGAGAATCCTATCGTTGGTATAAAGTTGTTTTTAATATCGTTCTTAAGAAACGCATTTTTTCCAATTCTCTTACTCATTTCCCTAACATACGTAATAAATTCTCTTAATGCCTTAACCTTACCTTCTTCAGGGTTGGAAGCCTCCCCTTCTCCGTAAGTCACAGGATAATATTTATTTAAATCTAAGTAGTCATTAATCATAATTGAAGTGTCTGACTCTTCATTTCCGTCCATATCACGATACTTCTTAAGGTTTTCTATTAAAGACTCCTTACTAATCCCGTTATGGTCGGTTACTATCATATTATAAATTGCGTCACGAAGAACGGATGGAGTATGACCTCTAGCAGTGATTATTGAAAATATTGAACCTCCATTTATAGCTTCTACAAAATCGTCCCATGATGGTCCTGGTTTTGCAATCAACGAATCAATAATAAATGACTTATCCCCCTTAACCCCGAAATTTCTATAGGAGTCACTCGCATATCCTATAATATTTTCACCCTTATATTCGAACGGTTCCTTACCAAGTACACCTCTATAGTTAGCAAAGTCTTCAGTGGACATACCTATCTCCTTACCTTCATCAGTGGAAACTATTAACTGTGTTGGCATAATCATAATATTATCATCCCAATCAAAGGCGTAATACTTTAAATCAGGATTACCTTCAGGGTCAAACCCTTCACATAATTGTTTTTCTTTATAAAACTCTTTTATTACCCTCTTCAAACTCATAACTCATTTATTTTTTTTTGTTAATCTTTTCAATTAACCTCTCTAATTGTGTCTCAGAAATAACGATATTTTGAGGATTCTTAGAGAAAGACTTTCCACCAGTAGATTTAATCTCTAATGCTTCGTTAAGTGTTTTTTTATTAAATTCCATTTTTTTTTGTTTAAAATTTTAATTGGCTATGAGGGGGAAATTAATCCCCCTCAGTAATATAAATAGTCTAAGTTTAAATATCTTCAAATGATGCTCCTGTCGGAGTAATCAAAAATTCAATATCTATGAATTCAAGAGCTCTTGTTGGTTTCAAGTAAATCTTACCTGTTAACGTATTTGAGTCTAAATCCTCAGGTGTATTAGAAACTGTCACTCTAAAATCAATTAAACCTCTATCTCTTCTGATACTATCTAATATTGGATTTACTGAGTCTAAGAATTCTTGTCTTACTTGTTCGTCATTTTGTTCAAACAATAATCTTACTGCCACTGCGGAAATTAATTTACGAGCTTGTAATAACAATCTTCTAACATTTATTCTATCAAGTGCAGATTCCTTAACTTGTAACGTTTTGTTACCCCATATTACCGTACCAACATCAGAGAAGGTAGCTATTGGGTTTAATCTACCTTTATATAACGTATCTCTATCTTCTTGTGTCAACTTTTTACGAGCTTTAATAGAGTTAACTAACCCTCTCGTATAACCTGCGGATGCAAACCATGGGAAAGCGATATTATCTGTTAACGCTAAGTTTCTAACAACCTCACCTGTTGGTGGTAGATAAATTTGTGTATTATTAACGGAGTCTCTAGTCAATATCCACGGATAGTAACTTGCGGTATAATTTGAATCAATACCCGTATCCGTTAAATTATCTACCGCTTCTTCTGGGTATATAAAATTAGTATCAAAATCACCTAATGTTGGTGTGAACATTTGATAATCAGGTGTTGTACAAATATATACCGAGTCTGACCTATCATTTTCAACCATATCAATTGCTGATTCAACAAGATTTGAGTTATTAACCATATCAATCCCTGGAGTAGTAAACACGTTAATGTTAACTGCTTCAGGATTTAAGAAGGTGTATTGTGCCCATAAGTAAGCGTAATAATCGGTATTCGCCCAAGTCAATTGGTCAGGTCCTGTTATTTGTTTAAACGCTCCCCACCCTGTCGCGGTTGGATAACTTATAGATGGTGCAGCTCCTTTTCTGAATCCAGCAGCCCCTAATTGATATCTATCCCCATTAGTTCTATACTCTCGATATATGTCCCATCCATCAAAACCACCTTTAGGTGCCACAGTGAATTTACGCGAATTTAATCTAAAATAAGGACTACCTTCTTGTGGTTCAGTATTAAACGACGCATCGCCAACTTCAAATGACGTTTCACCCGAAGTAGTATATCCAGCTGGTATAAGAACTACAGTTGCTCCTGAATCCATATGGAACCCCTTAGTTAAGTAAGCCCATGGTTGTGAGTCAGTAGCAGTTGCTAAATTAACAGGGTTTTGTTTTCCTTTATATTGGAAGAAGTCAGAATCAATACCTGCTGTGTTTGAAACACCTAAGTAAGTTCTTCTAACTCTATCACCTGAACTTCTAGTTTCATTATCCGTTCCTGCTGCATTACCAAATGGTGGATTCCAAATGACCTCACCTGGTTTATCGTATTTAGTTTTATATTCTAAGAATGGTGAATTAACTCCCGAGTATTGTCTTGTTTGGTATCCACGGAAACCACAAGGTAATGAATCGTAAGGTGCATCCTCATTCATTTCTACCATAATATATCTTGACTTCAATTCGAAATCTCCATTAGACGTACCAATTTTTTTAGCTATGAAACTATTTTGATTCATATCCATCGTACAGTTAGTGAATTTTTCTAAAACAACAGGATTAGCATCCGTATCAAAGAAATCACGTACTGCGACATCAAATGTGCCTTGGTTAAATGATATATTAATTATTGATATTTTAATTTCTCTATTTGCAGAATTACCATCTGAAATTGTAAGGAATTTAAACATATCGTAAACTTGATTACCTCTAAGTTCCGACACTAAGTACGGAGTTTCAGGTGTCTGATATCTATCCAGATACCAACCGATACTAGTATTTGAAGTATCCTGTCTTGCACTTGGTAGAGATGTGAATGAAGTATTTAAACCTCTAATCTTACCTAAACGATAACCTGTATTTAATAGTGTGTTATATTCTTCTTCTAAAAATAATGGTACCTCACTTTTCAATTTAGAAAAATTAGATTTACCAAACACTTTAGATATATAATTTGCTTTAGATAAATTAAATGAGGTATTGAAGGTAAAAATATCTCCATCGCTAGTTTGTGCTGATACCACAAAAGACGCGAATGGGTTTGTTGTTATCGCGGAGTATGCTCCTGATGAGTCAATAACTGCGCTTGTTAAACCTGATACTTCATATACTGGTCCATCATCAGTCGTGTATGTATCAATACCTCTTGAACGTAATGTACCGACAACTACATCGTGATATTCTGTAATTGGTGTTCCTGTGTAATTAGTAACATAAATCTCTGCGGTTCCTGTATAAGTCGCACCTACTGTATTAATAAGTGTAGCTACTCCCATACCGAATCCTGTTCCGTTATATATATTATTAGTTTCCGTAAATAACGCATAATACCATGGGTCATTAACCGACGCATTTAAAACACAATTTTCGAATGAAATATTATTAACCTCTAAAACATTCGTATTTCCTACATAGTTAGGTGTAGCGCCCGTTACATCATTAAATGTAGTTGAACTTACTGCTCCCCAAAAATATGAAGTAGTTCCTGAAGTTGATGGAAGCACAATTTCCGAATACAAATATCCGTTCATGTCTCCAAGTATGGTTGATAGACCACCAGTATATGTGGTGTATGGGTTTGTTATAACATCAGTTATTGATGCCGGTAATGATGAGTAATCAGTAACCTGAATACTTGTCGATGTACCTGAAGTTCCTGAGAATGTAATAGTGTAAGCTGACGAAACTGAAGTTACGGTCGCTCCTGTACTATCTAAGTTACCTACAGTCGTTATAGACCATGACGGTCCTGCGTCATATCCTGATAAACCAAGTACTCTTGTTACAAACAATTGATTTGATTGTTGTAAATATGACTTAGCTATGTAAGCCGCCTCGTACTTTGGTATCTGAGTATTTATGAATTTAGTTGGATTTGTACCGCCGAAGTAAGATTGGAACTCGTCATAGTTTGTGATGAAAATTGGCTCGAATGCTGGACCCGAAATTGTTTCACCTACTAAACCAAGAGTTGTTACACCCACGCTTTGCGCTACAAAACTTAAATCTCTTTCTGATGTGTAAACACCAGGAGAGACGAATACTTTGTTAGTTTGTGCCATTGTGTAATTATTTTCTAATTTTATTTAACTATAAATATTAAGTAAAACACGAAAACACTATTACAGAATGAGGATACTTATTATAAGTAGGAAAAAATTCTACCTTTTTTCTACCTTTAAAAAAAAACGTCTATGGATAAAATAAAGAATATAAAAATCTCTCCTGAATCTCACGAGTTACTAAAGAGTTACTGTAATAAACACGGATTTAAGATATATAAGTTTTTAGAACGGTTAATTGAAGATAATTGTAAGAAAATTACTGACATATATGGCGAGGAACTATAGTAAAGTCGCCTTAGATATTAATGTTCCTGATTTAGTAATATCATCTTTTATAATCTCAATCTTAATTAAATCATTTGTCGAAACCTTAATTATATCTATATCATCACCAATGTAATTATCGTTAATATATACGGAGTAACTCGCAATATTCTTAGATTCTAATATCGATAAATTAACCTGATAACGATATGTTTCAGTCAGAGCACTAATTCCGGGATTAAATAAAATATTTAAATCAAAATTCTTAGGATTTGCAGGATATTTTTTAGCTCTTCGTTTAGAACTAAAGGTTTCTACTTCTAATACCGTTGAGGTTCTTGAGATTGCTGGTGACACTTCGAACTCATCTTCATCTAGCAAGAATCCCATCATTAAAAATTCATAATTTTGAACATAGTACTTTCTCTTTTCGATTTCTAATACTGATTCGTCAGAAGAACTGTTTAATATAATTGGAATATAATGACCCTTTATTTCCGTATATGCTTGTCTCGATGAAAATGTTTGTAATACTTTTTTATTAAAATCATTTAAGTGCCTCATTTTACTACAGAAAATTTTAACATTATAAGTAATATCGACAGGTACTGGTTGAGGTATTTTATATATATCCATACCTTTTCTTTGACCGTCCCACGTTGGTACCTTAGCATAATAAAATTGTTTCCTATTTGGTATGGTATACTGTAATGATGGATTAGTCCCAAACTTAACATCCGGATTTCTAACTGTGGCAACAAAGGGAGGTTTAATATTTTTATCTAAATCTTGAAATTTCCACGTCTCAGTAAATTGAGCCCAATTTTGTGTGGTTATAATTAAATCTACGGTATTAATTCTTTTACCACTTACAGAAACTTCTAAATCATTTTTAACAAACTCTAACATACCCATATCTAAATCTGCATGTAATATTGATTTAGGTAAATAAGTACCGTTTTCTTGAATTTGTTCTAATAACTCTTCTCTTCTCTGATGTAAAATTTTATCAGGTGTTAACGGTAAATGTTTCTTTATGTTTTTAGGTAATGCCATTATTTTGTAATTTCACTAATAAAAAATACTTTATTTTTAGAATTAATCATCTGAACTTCATTTGCTTTAAATATTGGCTCTTCAGTATCTTTTTTAACAAATGAATCGTACTTGTAAGGATTATATGTTATGATATTCTCATTTGGTTCATTAGGTAGTTCTTCACACGGGTAAGTGCAAAAGTCGGTTAAAGTACCTATAACAAAGGCATGTACATTTTTTCTCATTTCATTTCTTACTTTTTCTTTTCCTCCCTGTCTAACTCTAAACTCTACGTCCATTAATTTAACGTAATCGGCATACATAACAATTTTACCCTTATATGAAACTGAAAATGTGTGTTTATGTAAATTATAATAAACCATAACTTTTTCACCTACATAGTTTACCTCTTGATTATCGTTACCACATTTATGACAAATATATGGGTCATCCCCACCGTCACTTAAATCCCAAGACCACTCACAATTATCACACACAACTTTTTCGCCCTCTATACCTTCACACATATGTACCATATGTCTCTTAATTAAATTTATTTCTTTTATTAATTTTTTCATATCCCTCTAAATTCTCCGTCATTAACTGGAGAGGCGATTATACTTCTATAGAACGGTTTAAACCCACCATAAGTGTGTTTATTGTCACTAACAACACGACCGTCATTTACTACCGAATAATACCTAACTCTATTTTCAGTTTCATAATAACCAATATAATCACCATACTCGACATCAACTTCCAATTCATCTAATGTCTCTTGGTATACCCCAACCTTTAAATTACCTGGCTCCATCTGCGATAGTTTAGAGTTCGCGTAATCTATATTATCAGGTGACTCAATAGTTACGTAACCCCTAAACTCTACAGGAGGTAAATATTTAATACCATCTTCTTCTGTCTCACCATAGACATTGTCTGTTTTAGTTTTTTGACGGTCAATCCTGTATAATACTAAAGTAAAATTCATATCCCCCTCAAGCCATTCGCGTCCCATACTTTGCTCTAAGTCAAAGTCTTCAGACCCAAAAAACTTCTCTAATCTAGTGATTGGTATTTTTCTGTTACTCATATATTGATAAATAGTATGTTTATAGTTATATTATAAGTATTTCAATATGGAAAGTAAGAACGATAAGTTATCAAAAATACCAGAGGTAAGGGCTCAACGTATACTAGAAGTATATGATGGGTTCAATAACCACATACTGTCAATTCAAAAAAAATTTAAAGAATTAAAACATTTTAAATTAACAAGAGCACAATCAGACTATATAATTATCAATCATACATTAACTCCTAAGATAGCTAGAAGATGGGTAGATTTAGATAGTTATTTTGGTAAAAAAATGATGGAGGACAAGTTATTGACAAAAGTACCTGAAAAAATTTATATTGAGAAACTTTTAGTTGAAAAAGATAAAGCATTTCATATTTGGGGTAAAATATTTGAAAATGAGAAGTTACACTCATTTTGGTTACCAAGAGTCGCCCTTATAAAAACACAGGAAAATAATCAAGTCGATATCTCATATGACGATTACTCACATAGACCTCCGTTGGAACATCAAAAAGAGGCTATTGAGAAACTAGCCACACATAATAAATATATTTTAGCTGACGATATGGGGTTAGGTAAAACCACATCGGCAGTAATTGCGGCTTTGGAGTCAGGAATTGAGAGAGTATTAATTGTCTGTCCCGCATCATTAAAAATTAATTGGAAAAGAGAAATACAAAACTACACCGATAAATCAATATCTATAGTTGAGGGTAAAAAATGGGAGAGTGCTGACTTTGTTATTATGAACTATGACATACTAAAGAATTTTCATGACATAAAAAATAAAGAGGACTCTATAATATTACAGGAAGGATTTGATTTAGTAATTGTTGATGAGGCTCACTATATTCAAAATGTACAAGCTAAAAGAACTAAATTAATTAATGACATTATTAATTCAATAGGTAAAGTATGGTTACTCACGGGCACTCCAATGACCTCCCGACCGATTAATTATTATAATCTATTAAATTTAGTGGAATCCCCTGTGGCGTATAATTGGATGGCTTATGCTATCCGATATTGTGAAGGATACCAATTTAATGTGGGTAATCGTAGAATATGGAATGTAACGGGTTCGTCAAACCTAACCGAGCTAAGGGATAGAACTAAAACACACGTATTACGAAGGTTAAAACAAGACATATTAGACTTACCCGATAAAATAATCACACCAGTTTACCTTAACTTAAAATCTAAAGAGTATATGGCTTTAATGGGGGAGTATTATAATTGGGTTGAAGATGATAGTGAAAAAAAATCATTAACTGTTCAGTTCTCGAAATTAATGAAGGTTCGTCAAGTTATTGCCGAAAATAAAGTTAAATCAACCTGTGAGTTGGTTGAAAATATTATTGAACAAGGTAAAAAGGTAATCGTCTTTACTAACTTTACTGATACATTAAATAGGATAGTTGACCACTTTGGTAAATCAGCAGTAAAGTTAGATGGGTCTATGAGTAAAGTTGCCAGACAAAATTCTGTTGACCAATTTCAAGAAAACGATAAGATTAAAGTTTTTGTTGGTAATTTAAAAGCTGCCGGTGTTGGTATAACCTTGACAGCTGCAGAGGCCGTAATTATGAATGATTTATCCTTTGTACCATCTGACCACGCACAGGCAGAAGATAGGGCGTATAGATATGGCCAAAAATCTAATGTTTCGGTATTTTACCCTATTTTTGAAAACTCTATCGAGGGAGTTATTTATGATATCTTGTCCCGAAAAAAAAATATTTTCGAGACAGTAATGGGAGATAATGAAAATAAAGGAGATATAATGGAACAAATTATAAATGAAATTTCGGTAAGACGATAAAAGTTTATTAATTACCATTATTTATAATAAAAAGATAAAAATGAAGTTCAAAAGATTAAAAAGTAAAATCTCGTTAATTGAACATAAAATAAAAAGTCGAGGTAATCTATATCAAATAGACGAATCAACCTCGCAACCCCCACAAAGAAATATTAAAAGAAATGGAAAATATTGGTATTGAAAAATTACCGTACTCTTATTCTGCCTTAGAAAGATTTATAGATTCAGAAACTATGGATATACACTATAACAAACACTATAAAGGATACGTAAAGAAATTAAATAACGCATTAGTTAAAAAAGTTAATAATGGAGTTGATTTAGAACAAATAATTAAAGGAGTCTCAAGGTATAGTGAAACCGTAAGAAATAACGCTGGAGGAGCGTTTAATCACTCTTTATTTTGGAAAATGTTATCTCCTAAAACACAAAGAGCTCAAGGAGAGATTTATAAAAAAATAATCAGTGATTTTGGTGATTTTTCTAAATTTAAAAGAATATTTAGTAATGAATCCCTTAAGAATTTTGGTTCAGGATGGACTTGGTTAGTATTAACTAACACAGGCAAATTAAAGGTTATGTCTACTACTAATCAGGATAATCCATTAATGGATGTAATTAAAAATGGGGGGTACCCACTTTTAGGTATAGACACATGGGAACATGCGTATTACTTAAAATATCGTAATAAAAGAGACGAATATGTCAAAAATTTTTGGTCAGTGGTTAATTGGGATTTTGTTAATGAATTATATGGATTAAGAACTAAGAAAAAATTAGACGAGGTCACTCAAGTTAAAACCATTATTTTTGAAGGGGCAAGTGCTGGTTGTAATAGAAATCAAGTACAAGGGTACCGAAGACTATTTAATACTAATCCTGAAATTAAAAGAAGATTCATGCATACTATTATGGATATTCTTAAGGAAGTATTTTCCGAATATTGGTACGAGAAAAATAAATATGATATAGGTCAGATGTCAGGGGTTTATGATTATGAACAAAAAGGTCGTTCAGTCATTAATAAATTAAATACAAACTATACCGCATTTTGTACTTTAGTTAATGACACTAACCAATATTTGAAAAAATATGGGGTTGACGCAATTAATTTTAACAACAAAAACCGTAAAGAAGAACAAACTGAAGTAGACCGATTTAATAAATATTTAGTGGAATTAAGATATAAAATATTTGATTCAGAATCCCCAACATTTAAAACAGTTATGTCAGGATTAGATAAAACTAATCGTTTTGGGGATAAGAGAGAAGTCGATGCCGTGGTTAAATTAAAAGAACTATTTAAGACGGATAAGGTTAAAAAGGTAGGTGAATTAGGTGGTGTTGATGATATGATTAAAGGTATTGACGCGACTGTCGATTTAGGTGAAGGTATTAAAACAATACAAATTAAACCATTTAATCGAGTTAGTAATAAAAATGGTAAGGTCATTGTATATGGTACCGCGAATGTAAAACCATATAAAACAGACTACTTAGTTTTTCATAATAATAAATTAGGTACTAAGATTTTTGATAACTCATCAACTAAAATTATTAATGGAAGATATGTTTTTAATGAGTCCTCTGAATACATTAATTAGATAAATCCTATTTTGTTAATATTTATAGATAAACCATAGCTATGTCCATAATTAATGAACCACAAAGAACGAAACTATATACACGAATTAAACATCTATTAGGTGCTCCAATACGTAGCATAGAAATAGAAGATGAAATGATGGACTCACTACTTGAGTTATCAATTCAAGATTATGCCCAATACGTGAATGATTGGTTAATAGAATCACAATGGACTTCACTATATGGACTAAATTTAGACGAACAATCGGTAACAAGAGCATTGACTACTCGTTCTTTAGATTGGGAAACACAATATACTTACTCCTACTCTAAAATTGTCGGATTACAAGCTGGTGGTGATTCTGTTTTAAAGAAAGATTATATTTCTCTAATTCCAAACCAACAAATATATGAAATACCGGCAGGTAGAGAACTTAACGAACTTTTATGGTTTACTAGAGCTGAATTAGACGCCGCCTTTTTTGACCCATTTATGGGTGGATTTGGTGGTATGGGAGGTGTTGGATTAGGTGGTGGTGCTGGTATGTCACAAATGGGTTCAGGCGGTAATTACATGATTACTCCCGCATTTGATATCTTACTTAGAATGCAAGATATTAATATTAAAAGAAGACTTATTGGTGGTGAATTAACTTATAGAGTCACGGCATTACCTGAAGGTAAAAAGGCATTACACCTTTTTAATGTACCTGGAGGTAAGTTTGATTTTGGTAATATGCAAAATAACGAATACCGTGTATGGTATTGGTATTATGAAACTAACGATAGAGAAGATTGTTTAGCTAAAAACCCTGATATTGTTAGGTTACCTTCTGATATCCCTATAGATGAAATGAAGTGGGATGAGTTAAATAGTCCCGCACAGACGTGGGTAAGAAAATGGTTTGTTGCATATGTAAAGGAAACCTTAGGACGTGTTAGAGGTAAATTTAGTGGTAACTTAAAAACTCCTGACTCTGAAGTTACATTAGAATATGATTCTTTATTAACTGAGTCAAAAGATGAGAAAAGTAAACTTATAGAAGAATTAACCTTAAGACTAGAAAGGTTAAGACCTGAAAAAATGATGGAAAGAGAGGCATTATTAGCGGAAAACCTTAATAAAACATTAACTTATCGTGCAATGCCACGACAAATATATGTAATATAATTATGGGTATTGTTAAATCATATCCAATCACAAAAATCGTGTATGGTAAGAAAAAAGAAATATCGGATAGTATTATAGTTAAAGGCTCAACCTATAAAACGAAGGGTGAAGGGTATATTGTGGTAAAATATTCTGATATATGTACCATAGTTTTAGATGAGACAACTACCGAACACTTAACAATTAAAGCAATGTCGGAGGCTATAATTAAAACAAACAAACTAATCGATGAAGAATATGAGGAAATTCAACTCGAAAAGTTTGCGTCTGTAGAATTAAGATTTATTATCGATAATTGGTATGTTATGTCGTCTGATGGGATAAAGAACTCATAATTTTTTTATTTTTTTCAACATATTCACCACTGACTAATCCTATAGTATTATCGAGATACATATAGAACGGGTCAATTTTTACATCATTCCAAAATTTTACTTCAGTATCTGCCATTGTTAACACCTCATCTAAAGTATCTTGGTCACCATCTCTACGAGGGAATCCTCTAACTAATTTAGTCTGAGTTTTAGTGAAAAAGGGTCTATCCTCAGGAACATCAATTAATATCTCATCACGTATCTCAGGGTCAAATACTACCGTTAATGGCTCAACACGTTTATTAAACGCCGCCATATATCGAGCAATGTTGTATTCCCCTAACTTATCAGGTTGATTTTTAAGTTCATCATCATCAATTAAATAACAATTCAGTACAATTTCCGTATCATCAGGTGGCATAGCAACCCCATGTGTCGATTTATAGATTCTCTTATCGGCTGCGGTACCGTGCCAAATATTCTTTTTCTGAACATCTCCATGGGATTTTCTTTCACCATTATTGACGTAATGGATTGTATCTCCTAATCCGACAGTTAAATTATGAGCGATAGCCAACTCCATATGCGCTTGTCTCGACATTAAAGAACCTGATTTGGTTCTTTTAGTCATATGAAGTTTATAGTCTTTTATACTTTGTTTAACACGCGATTTGTTAGCCACTTTAGATAGTGGTATTTCTCGGTTATATATTTTTTCAACATAACTATAATAAAAGTCTAAAAACTCGTGACCCTTACCGTCCAATAATAATCTAAGACCATGGTCCAAAAACTCGGCAACATATGTTTGTAATTTTTTAGATTTAATACTGTTACCTGTTAATTTAACCTTACCTGATGCGGTCAGTAACGCATAGTTTTTACGAGCCACATTTATTGTTGATGGCCATACTCCGTCCGTATCTAACCCCATCTCACCTCTCATGAATATATCGTTATATTCTGCAACATCCGCTTCGGTACCTTTATATTCCTTCCCTTCTATAACCAAACCATTAAGTCCTTTACCGATATAGGTGTGAGAATCGATACCTTTAGGTGATGAAAAGTTAACCCCATCCGTATCCATTACTAAAGGATTATAACCTTTCTCCATAAACCACATAATCATTTGTCTAAGATATTGTCTTCCTGTACAAGTGATTTGTTCTCCCATATCCATATCTCCCCACGGAAACACATGTGGGGCGGATAATGAACCAAAAAACGCATTAATAAAAATCTTAATCGGTAATTGTTTTCTGTTGTATTTTTTAGACAATTCAGGGTTTGACTCATAAAGGTCTGACGCTAATTTTTTATATGTTATACGTGTATCTCTAAAGTGTTTTAATATACTTTTCATTGCTCCTGTAACATCACACTTAGGGAATACATTATGGACTAACTGAATTGAGGGATATAGTGAAGAGTAATCTAATTTTAATACGTCTGTAGAATACCCTACAGCTAATAATCTTGATAACCCACCTGTAAATGGTCGTTTTTCTCCCTTTTTAGGTATCGCTAAATTATGTTTATATGACCATGCTGCCATAATCATCTTCCATAGTGTTGCCGTCCCCATAGTGGACAATCTTTCATAAGTGGTAGGAACTAACTTTGATAGTAGGAAGTTCGCTTGATTGAACTCCTCATCCACAATCATTGTCTCTTGAATATCATCGTAAAGGTATCTTTCAATAATATAATTTCCATTAACTTTTTCATAATGACCAGGAAATTTATCCATTAAATCTTCCGTTCCCGGTGAACCAACTTCTTTATACCCTCCCGTTTTAGGGTTAAAGTAATAGTCTTTATTATCAAAATATATTTTACCTATCTTATCTCCCTCAACGTAAACACGATTCTCGGTCTCTGCTCCAATAAATTTTGTAATATATTTTAGACCCCAACTTTTAATGTCTGAGTTAATGGCTTGAGTTCTACGAACGGCATGCGCGATATCTATAATATTATACCCCCACATCATTGTTTGAACAAAGGGTTCCATCTCATTGGCTAGTTTTAACATACCGTCTTTTTGTCTAAGACTTTGTTTAGGATTTAAAGTTTTTGAAATCTTTTTAATGTTTAATCCTAATATTTCAGCTCTACGAAGTATAAATGGGAAATCAAAAAATGCGGAATTATATCCCCCAACCAGTGAAGGTTTTAAATATGCTATAGTATCAAAAAACTCTATAATGACCTTACGTTCCTCTTCTTCATTTTCGCATGCTATTACTTTTTCGAAACCCTTATTGTCTTTCATACCAATTAAGAAAATACTACTCTCTTCAGGTGAAAGTCCTGTTGTCTCGATATCAAAAACGAAACGATGTACCTCATCGTACTCATCAAAACCTTTAAACAGTCTTTTACTTTTTTGTACTAAATATTGTTCCGTTGGGGGTAATATCATAATATTACCTGATGTTTCTCTATTCCATGGGTCTAAACCTCCGGCTTTAAAAAAATTAACAAGATTACTATATGTTTTGGTAGTCTTAACTAAGAACTTTAATCCTTGTTCCATTCTTTCATCTCCATGGGTATCTAATTTTTCAATTACAATTCCATGTGTAGACATCGCTTGTTTTTGAGAGGATTTAGAACCTCCGTAGAAATTAATACCATGTAAGTCACCTACCCATGCGAATGGGACAAATGTGTCTGATTTAATTACTTTACCTTGTTCTGGATGTTGGATTACTTTGAATATTTTACCTGATGGGTAATCATATTCTAAAGCTACTATGTATTTTTCGGGGTCTTCCCCATTGAGGAATTTCTCAATTTCTTCTTGTGATACCATTATGTTTGTTTTACCGTCTGAGATATTTTCTCATATCGTGATGATACGATTACTCTTTGACACTTAAACAAATTATAAGTTATCTTACGTATTTTGTCAAACGATATTTATATAAAGATTCTCTTGGATGGGAACAATTAACTCTCCCATAGAATTAACTATGTGAAACTCTCCCACAAATCTACCTTTCGTATTTGTATCTCTACTTCCCCACTTATAATAAATGTAATATTCTATTGGTGAATCGGGATTCATTTGTGTTTTCTCAGTAAGATATGCATTGTTCATTAGTATTTTAGGAATACCGTTCAATTCGTTTTTCATCGAAAACCGAATAGTTGCGGTATCAAGGTCCTTATCAAATACTTTATTGGCATTTGTTCTACCATCTTTTACCACTTGCATTTTTAAAATCGGTAGTTCACTATTTTGTCTAATAAAAAATTCCATATCTTTTTAGGTTATAACTATATATTTTTTAATTATTACTTGGCTTACAACATAGGTCAGGAACACTGAAAGAGTCAATTATATTGACAACAAGACCCTTTCTTCTCGGTAATATGGTAATACCTTGTTCATTACTTATTTTAAATTCACATATATATCCACCAATTTGTCTTGTTTCATGAGCAGTAAGTTGGTAGTAAACGAAATATTCGTCCTCATTACCATCTCCTGTCGATTCCTTTATCATCGTCTGTGTTGGTCTGTCGAGAACATAGTAAACATTTGTTTCCTCATTCTTCATAGAAAATGTGATTGTCGAGGTTTTAGTTAAATCATCAAATTCACGAAAACTTAAACGACCGTCCTTAACTATTTGTACCTTTATAACTGGTAGTGTGCTATTTTTTTTTATAAAAAATTCCATTAATTAATAATATTAAATCCGAAATCACATGTTAATTCATTTATTATGTAATCATAATCACATGCGACTTTATTAGCTTTAAAGTCAAAATAACAATCTAATAAACAACTATAACAATCGGAACACCAGAAATCATATAAATCATACTCAACTCTTGAGTGTCGATAATTATGTTGTATTTGTGGGGTCGATAAAGGTTCAGTATACATTCTAAATTGTGAAATACCTCCCATAAATGTACCACCAAAATTAGGTTCTAATAATATATTAGTCGTTAATCCTGATAATGAAGTTCCCGATAAAGTTTCATTTGGCATAGACTCAGGGTCTTGTATATAATCACCTTCAGTTGCCGTACACGCGCTAAACATTAGACTTTCTCTAAGTCCTTGTGTCCCTCCACCCCAACTTATATTAAATGGTATACCTAATTGTTTTTCTTTTTGAGTATTTAATTCACGAGGTATAACCTCCTCAAAATCTTCAATAACCATAAATAAATAACCATTAACATATAGTTTAAGTAACCCCATACGTCTATCTTTTTCCCTTAACCACTTTCTATTTAATTCGGTTATATTCTTTTTCTGCTCCTTTACCCCTCCTTCATGTGTTTGAGGGGGCATAATTAAGTTATAGGCGGCTCCATTAATGGCAGATGGATATAACATTTCTCGTATATCTCCTAGACCTCCCCAATTAATTAAATCGCACTTACTCTCTAAAGTTTCATATCTTTCAAATACCGCTGAGAACATAACCCATCTCTCTTCTGTATTTGCCGTATAACAAAGCACACTATCGTATCCACAATCATCATATATTCCTCTAATTGAACAAATTTCATTAATACAATAACCTGATGAGTAGGTTAATCCTGTTGTCCCACAACTACCTGTGGTGACACAATCACCAGTTAATTTAATATATTTAACACAAATATGTGGATTTTTAGGGTCACCACTTAACCGTATCGCCATTGCATTTGAGAATATATCCATACCTGGGTCAACAGGAGGATTTGTAATTTCAGTATTATATGCACCACAAGGACTTGTATTATGTTTAACAGTACTACCTGAAGTAGGAAAAACATTAAAACAGTTTGAGTTTGTAACTCCAGTATTTGCACATGCACATGTTTTAATACAATCACCTAAACCCTTAGTTACCCGAGTGTATGTCCATCCAGAAACTTTACCGATAACATCTATATCGTCATTACAAGTAAAACTATTAACTGACTGTATATCTCCAAATGCAGGATGATAATACTTATTCTCTGCTCGCGCACCAAAAAAGAAAAACATACCTGAGTTATTAGGATAGATTTTATTTAAGTAAACTTCCGATGGTTGAATTTGATATTCTTCTCTTTGTCTAGGTTTTATTATGGTTTCCATAGTCCATCCCTTATTCACTCTTTCAGGAAATACTTCATAATCATAACCATATAATTTATAAAATCCTTGATAGAATCCACCGTACAATTCATTATAATATCCTGCTTTCGTATCATCTTTTGAAACAATATTATATACTGTTTTTGAATTACCGGAGAATCTATGATTTGGCCAATCGACATATGAGGTCACTGGATGTAGTTTTAACCTACGGTCGTAATAATGAGGATTAAATTTTTCAATATCGTTAATACCCATAGTGAATGTAAGGCTCTGGCCAGTCATTTTATCATATAAACCATTATCCGTACCTACTAATCCAATATCACAAACAGTGGTTGCCGTTTCACAAGATAAATCAGTATTACTTGGGTTATAATAATTTTCAGATACTAAGGTATTTGCAGAATAATTAACATCCCATAACAACCTCATTTTTTGGTTGGACAAGTTTGATGACAAATCAATATAGACTGGTAATCGATTACCGTCTGTCTTGGCAATTAATTGGTTAGAAAAAACTACCTCTTCATCATAATCTCTTTCATCCGAAGCAATCGTAAGGTCAAAATAGCTACTACTATCTAAACGTATGTCGTATCGATTAAAATTATAATTATTAATATTCTGAGTTGCCATGAATGGTTTTATAGATAAATACTTTGTTCGTTGTATTTATAGTAAAAAAGAACCTATGAAGTCATATCTTTATAAAACAAAGGAAGGAGCTGAGAAAGCTTCAAAGGAATTAGGATGTCAGGGAACACATAAACATAAAAGAAAAACCTTTATGCCTTGCGATACCCATAAATCTTTTTTATCAATTATTAAAAAATCTACACCTGAAGGGGAATTAGATGAGTTGATAGATTACGATGGTACCATGCTAAGTTCTAAAATACCTATATTAGACCCTAATGTTAGCGCTAAAGGAAGTGATACTATGGATAAAACAGTCGCAATGGCCCGTATAACTCAAGACCCGCTAACAAGAGGATACCGAGTTTATTATGGTGAGAGTGTCGAAAATAGAGAGATTAATGAGGAAGATATGGAAGATGCTTTCGGTTATGATGAAACTAAATTTATGGATGCGGAAGAAACTATTGCATTTTTTATTGATGAATTAGGTTTTGATGAAGAAGATGCTAAGGGTAGGGCTGAAGAAATGGGTAAAAATAAAAGATTAGATAATTCCTCACCTTTTAAGAAAAAAAAGGATTTCGTAATGAAGGGGAGATTAACAGAAAAAGGTAAAATACTTAGTAAAGAGGAGTTATTAAGGATGGCAGACGATGTATTAGTGACTAAATCAGAAGATAAAGACTTAAAAATTTCTAAAAAAATATCGCCAATATTATTGAGAAATATTAAATCATTAAAAAAGTTAGCATCTATGGATGGTATCTCAACAAATGAATTACTTAGAATATTTAAAAATGAATAAAGATTTATACGATAGAAAAGTAAAACTACCTAACTCACTTAACAATTATTTGTCTCAGTGTTTTGATAGTGTCGATGCCGATAGTAATACTGAAGGTTATAATAGAAATAAAGAACTAAGGAGTGGTGGTATAGTTAACTACCAACGATTAAAAAGAATTAAGAGTTGGTTTGATAATTATAGTGGTAATAAAGAAGATTCTCCTTTTATTTTAAATGGTGGAGAAAGAATGAAAACATGGTGTAATCATGTTTTAGACCATTGGAGATTAACTTTAGATATTGGTAAGAGAGCCAAATCAGGAAGTGGTATGGAAAATGAGTATATTAAATACCACACTAAAGATGGTGTTGTAGTTAGCCCAAATAAAAGACATGAAAAGGGAATTAATAAATATGACACATCTGTTACTGAACAGATTAAACAAATAAACCAAATAATGAAAACCTTAATATAATGGCAACACAAAATGACAAACTAAACTTCGCTCAACCTGAGAATAACTTATCCTCATTTGCGGAGGCTGAGAGAAGTAAATTATTCCCTAAGAATGATTTTTCACCGAATAGTGACCTTTATTCACCACAACATCCTGACGCTATGGCTGATGGAGATAAAATTGGTAGAGGAACCTCTCAATTTTTAGACGTATATAATCAGAAAGTAGGTACGTCTACGGATATATTAGCTAGAACCGAGAACCTTAAGATTGATAAATTTAGTTCAGATAACCCTTATCCTAACTTCGACCTTTAATGAATCTTTTAAACACATTCAAAGTAATTTTAAACGAAATTGCATCTCTTAATGATATTGAAAAATCAATAAGAAATAAGAATGTGGTTACCATTTATTATGATGGGGATGAACCAGGAGGTAAAGGTCTAAGAACCATAGAACCTGTTTGTCTTGGAAAAAGTAAAGGGGGTAATAATATGGTCTTAAGGGCTTGGGATACCGAAGGTGCATCCCATACCGCTAGTATTGGTGAAAAACCGCTACCTGGATGGAGATTATTCAGAGTTGATAAAATATTTACTTATAAAAACACTATGAGTACCTTTAATGAACCTAGACCGAATTATAACCCTAACGGGGATAACAGTATGTCTAGTGTAATTTTAAACGCAAAATTTAATACCTAACAATATGAGTGATTTGATGCAAAAGCTAGCAGTAGCAAAAAAAATAATGGATAAGAATATAAATTCGCCTAGAAACTCTTCTAATGGAGGTTTACCGTTAAATGAAAATATTAACGCTACCTATAATATCCCTGATAATATATTACCACAACAACCACAACAACCACAACCACAACCACAACAAACATATAATAATAATGGAATGGCAAGTGAAAGTGCGATACAAAACTCTAAATTACCTGACGACATTAAAAGATTAATGCTTGAAAATCCGATTACTCAACCAAACTCTAATGGAGGTCAAGTTCTGTCTAATGAAATAATTGAAGGAGCGGCTCGTTTAATGGGGAATAACACTCCGAAACCAATTGACGTTAGTCAAGTACCACCTAACCAATTAAATGAGACTGTTAGGTCTAATACAGATACTGAGTTAAGACAAATGATTAGAGATGTTGTCCGTGATACGGTAAAAGACGTAATTAAAGAAGAACTAACAAATGCTGGTCTAATATCTGAATCAACAAAAAAGACTAATGAAATATTATCTCTTAGAGTTGGTAATCATATATTCGAAGGGAAAGTTCTTAAAATTAGAAAGGTAAAACAGTAGAAATACCTTTTCTTATTAAAATTCTTTTACTATACTTTGAGTAAAATTAAAGTATATGTCAAAAATTAGAATATTAGTATTACCATCCGACAGAACAGGAGTAGGTAAATTTCGCTCAGTAGAACCCCATATTTTCTTACAAAATCAAAATCCTAATGATTTTCATATCGATATTGATTATGAACCAAAAATTAATGATGATAATTTTTGGAAGAGTTATGATATGGTACATTTCCATAGAACAATAACCAAAGAATATACCGAGACACCTATACTCATTGAAAAATTACATAAGTGGGGTATCGTAACAGTATGTGATGTTGATGATTATTGGTTACCAGGGAAAGAGCATCCTGCACATGCACTAATTATGAACAGTAAGTTACATGAAAAAATTAGAGATAATGTAAAGGCGGCACAGTATGTGACGACAACTACCGAGTTATTTGCTCAAGAGATAAAAAAAATTAATAAAAATGTATTTATTATCCCAAATGCAATTAACCCTAACGAACCACAATTTAAACATAAGACTGAACCTTCAGATAAATTAAGGTTTGGATGGTTGGGTGGTTCCTCACATTTACACGATTTAAAAATATTAGGAGATGCTTTTAGTAAGAATGCCTCGTTAGTGGATAAATACGATTTATACTTATGTGGGTTTGATGTAAGAGGTTCAGTGACTGAAATAGACAAACAAACTGGTAATCAAAAACAAAGAGACATTAAACCTGAAGAGACCGTTTGGGCGGAATACGAGAAAATTTTTACAAATAATTACTCATCAATTAATGAGGATTATAAAAAATATCTATTAAGTTATAAACAACAACCATATAATGATGAAGAATTTTACCATAGAGTATGGACTCAACCTGTGACTTCATATGCTAAGAATTATGCAAAATTTGACGTATCATTGGCACCAATTAAGAATCATATGTTTAATAGAATGAAATCACAATTAAAAGTTATTGAAGCGGGATTCTATAAAAAGGCTATAATTGCCTCCAATGTTGGACCATATACTATAGATTTAAATCATGCATTAAAGAATGGTGAGTTTGTTGACGGTAACGCTCTTTTAATAAACGAATCTCGAAATCATTCCGATTGGGGTAAATTTATGAAAAAACTAATAGTTAACCCTTCATGGGCTGAAGATTTAGGTGAAAGATTATATGAGACGGTAAAAGATACTTACGACCTTAATGTTGTAACAAAAACAAGAGCACAAATATATAAAACCTTAGTAAAATGATAGACTTACCATTAAACAAATTACTATTTTTCGATTTAGAGACAGTAGGTATTGAAAAAGACCTACCCTCACTTAAAAAAAATAGACCCGAATTAGCAAGACTTTTTGATAGTTATTTAGACTGGTTTATAAAAAAATATCCCGACCAAAAAGATAATAGCCCTGAAGATATTTTTATTAACAAAGCGGCATTAGTTGCTGAATTTTCTAAAATTATTGTTGCCTCCTTTTCATTTATAACACCTAATGATGAGATACATACTCAAACCTTCGCAGAGGATGATGAGAAATCATTACTTATTAAAGTTAAAGACCTACTAAATAAAGTGGATAAATTAGGATTTTATTTATGTGGTCATAATATTAAGTTTTTTGATATCCCAACACTAGGAAAACGATTCTTAACTAATAATATCCTACCTCCAAAATTATTACCATCATACAATACTAAACCATGGGAAATAAAGGCGTTAGACACTAAAGAGATATGGCAATTTGGTAATAATTTTGGTATATCCTCATTAGATTTAATGTGTGTATCTATGGGTATTGATAGTCCTAAAACAGGAACTATTACCGGAAACTTAGTCCATGACACATATTGGAATAATAATGAATTAGAATCGATTTCCAAATATTGTGAGAAAGATGTGAATGTATTAGTCGAATTAGTTAAAAAAATATATAAATTAAATTAAGATATGTTAGGTAAATTAAATAAATTAAAAGACGAATTATCTAAATTAAATGATATTAAAAAACAATTTAGTGATGTTGACATGTCCGACCCACAAGCAATGTTAGAATCTTTTGGTATCGATTACGAGGCGTTAGAAGATTCTTTTACCCATAAAGGATTTGAACCAAAAGAAATTGAGTTTTCATATAACTCAATTAATCCTGAGCCCAAATATCATTATGATAGTGATTCAGGTTTTGATTTAAGAGCTAATGAAAGATTAGTATTAGGTCCACTTGAAAGAGCGTTAGTATCTACAGGGTTACATATTGATGTACCAACTAGATGTGAGGTACAAGTAAGACCTAAAAGTGGAATTACATTAAAAAAGGGAATAACCGTATTAAATACTCCAGGTACTGTTGACGAGGGTTATACTGGAGAAATCAAAGTAATCTTAATTAATATGAGTAATATGATTCAAACTATCGAATTCGGAGATAAGATAGCTCAAGCAGTTATTTGCCCTGTAGTACAAGGTCGTGATGTTATATTAAAACGAGTTAAAGACATTAAACAAAAAGACCGTAATGAAAAGGGATTTGGGTCAACGGGAAATTAAACTTTAATAGATTATGTTAACGATAGGATATAGTACAAAAAAAATTAACCCTGAATTTAGAGACCATATTGAAAAGTCTTGTGGTATTCATAAAGTTGAGGTAATACCTTTTGAGAATCCCGGAACCCACTCACTAAGTGAAGCTTATAATATCATTTTAGAAAAAGCTTCAAATGATATCGTAGTATTATGTCATGATGACATTACCTTTGAAAAGAAAAATTGGGGTAATAAAATACTGAAGCACTTTAATCGTAATCCTGATTATGGTATTTTAGGTGTTGCGGGGTCTAAATATTTACCCGATAGTGGACAATGGTGGGAGAAAAGAAAGAAAATGTATGGTAGGGTCCAACATACCAGTGAAGGTAAGACTTGGTTATCTGCATACAGTCCAGACATAGGTAGTGCCCTTGAAGAGGTCCTTATCGTTGATGGTGTGTTCTTCTCAGTCCATAAGGGTAGAATCAAGAAAAGATTTGATGAAACTGTTAAAGGTTTCCATTTCTATGATGTTGATTTTTGTTTTCAGAATTATTTAGAAGGTGTTAAGGTTGGAGTACATACTAATATAAAAGTTAATCATCAATCAATTGGTCAAACCAATGAGGATTGGGACGATAATCGAAAGTTATTTGTTGAGAAATATAGTAGTCATTTACCAGTTAACATTAAACGTACATTTAGAAAGGGTCAAAAGATTAAAGTACTAATTGGATGTCTTAATTTTGCAAATCATACCGGTTCTGAATTATATGTTTATGAGCTAACTAAAGAATTATTAAAACAGGGGTGTGAGGTTTCAGTTTGTTCAACTATTGGAGACCCTCTTGCTAGAATGGTCACTCAAATGGGCGGTAAAGTGTATTCGATACAAGAACCTCCAGGATTTAAACTAGGGGATGGTAAGTGGTCCTTAAATACTACAGATGGATTAGTCCTATCAATTAAAAATCAGTTATATAAAACTGGCGAACCCCAATTTGATGTGCTACATTTGAATCACACGCCAATCACCGAACACCTATTAAAATTATACCCTGATATTGATACTATTTGTTCTATACATTCTGAGGTTATTGATTTGGAACATCCAGTCATTCACCCACAAATTAAGAAGTATATTGCGATTAGACCAGAAATTAAGGACTACCTTATCAATAGGTTTAATATTGATGCCGATATGATTGATGTTATATATAATCCAATCGACCATAATAGATTTAAACTAACCCATAGTAATAATAAGAGACCAGTCGTACTGTTTGTTGGTACTATGGATTATCTACGAGAGGAAACGATTAAAGATTTAATTGAGACTACTAAAGTAGATAATAAAGACCTATGGTTAGTTGGTAAGGAAAACGGTATTAACATTGAAGACTTAATCGGTGTTGATAATGGGCATGTAACCTATCACGGACCTACTTGGAAGGTAGAAGAATTCGTAAAGAAATGTGATGAGACTGCTGGAATACTTTTAGGTAGAACAACCATCGAAGGGTGGTTATGTGGTAAGGCCGGATGGATTTACGATGTGAATTCTTCTGGACAAATTAACGGTAAGGAATTACACCAAGTACCATATGATGTTGCCAAATTTAGAGCAGATATCGTTGCTACAGAAATAATAGAAAAATATAAAGAAATCATAGAATAATGGTAATTGTAACAACACTTTATAATTGTGAAGACTATATAGTTAAATGTTTAGGTTCAATTATTGGACAAACATATAAGGACTTTAAATGTTATATAACAGATGATTTATCAACAGATAATTCTGTTAGAGAAGTCAAGGATATGATTCGGGGTGACGATAGATTTATTCTTATTGAGAATACGAATAAGTTCTACCAACCAGGTAATTATGACCAAGTTATTCGTAATAATCCAAATATTGACGATAATGAAATAATCATTGAAATTGATGGTGATGATTGGTTACCTGATTCAAATACCTTACATAGAATTAATGACGTTTATAAGGATGAAAACATATGGATAGCTAACGGTTCATTTGTGTATTCAAATGGGACAAAAGGATTTGCGTCACCACCAAGAAGTTTTGATACGATAAGGGTAGACCAATTTACTGCATCACATCTTAGAACGTGGAGAGCATTTCTTTGGAGGTCAATCGAACAAGATTATTTAAAGGATGATAATGGTATTTATTGGGAAGTTGCCGGAGATTTAGCCTTCATGTTTCCAATGCTTGAAATGGCGGGTCCAGAACATTACTTGTTTATGAATGAAGTTAATTATGTGTATAATGAACAAAACCCACTTAATGACCACAAGGTTAATATGAGTAAGGTTAATAATGCGGTTAGAGTATTAAGAAATAGACCTAAATATGAAAGATTAATTAAATAAAATGATTTACTGTAACTTAAAAGGCGGTTTAGGTAATATGTTCTTTCAAATTGCGGCTGCGAAATCAATATCTATTGATAACCATACTGAATGTTCATTTCCGAATTTAGACTCACACTTACACTATTTAAACTCAGATACGACCTATAATCCATCACTTAATTATAGTGGAGAATATATGGACTTATTAATAAATCTTGAAGTAATACCTACAACAACCAACAATGTGGTTAAATATCCATTTAACTTTGTACAATTACCACCATTCGATACTGACGTTATTATTGATGGATTCTTCCAAAGTGAAAAATACTTTGTACATAATAGACAGTCTATTATAGACTTCATTAAACCAACCTCAAAAATCATTAATATAATTAATGAGAAGTATAGTGATATTGTTAATGGTAATACCACATCGATACACATTAGACGTGGTGATTTTATAAATTATCCAAACCATCATCCAGTACAATCTTTAGAATACTACAACAAAGGTATGGAGTTACTAAAAGATAAAACAGAAACATTTGTTGTATTCAGTGACAATATTGAATGGTGTAAAAGTAACTTAAAAGGGGATAATATTGTTTACATCGATAATGAAAAGGACTATATTGAAATATATCTAATGTCATTATGTGATAACAATATCATATCTAACTCATCATTTTCTTGGTGGGGGGCTTGGTTAAATGAGAATAATAATAAAGTCGTTGTTGGACCTAATAAATGGTTTGGTTCAGCGATTAATCACGATACTAGTGATATATTACCTGAATCGTGGATAAAAATATAAAAAATGGAAAAAATATATTCTAAAGTTGAACCAGATAAGTTATTGCATATGATTTATCGATTAAGTGAATTTGATGGTAGACAAGAAATTGTACCAGCAGATAATTTCATTCAATGTGCATCATTGAAAATGAGTGAGGGTAAAACCTTTCCACCACATAAACATATCTTCAAAGATAGGTATTACCCAAAACAAATCGCTCAAGAATCTTGGGTTGTCATTAGAGGAAGTGTTGAATGTCAATTTTATGATATTGACGATACGTTAATCGCAAAACCAATATTGGAAGCTGGAGACGCTAGTTTCACTTTAGGTGGTGGTCATACATACCTTATTTTAGAAGACGATACAATTGTCTATGAATATAAAACAGGTCCATATGAAGGCCAAGAATTAGATAAAACGTTTATATAAATGGGTAAATTCTCGATAATATCACCGACAAAACATGGTTGGAATTATGGATATGGATTTTTCTCTAACTATAGAATCTGTTTAGAAGAATTAATATCTCACCATGAAAGTGGTAATGATGAAACACCATATATTAGTTGGGCTAATACTACTTGGGTTGAGTCTATCAATCCATTTGAAGGTAAAACTGAATCATCGGATATTAATCCATTTGATTTATGGTTCGAACAACCAACTATAACTAGTGGTGATACTTCAACATTGAATAACTATCCATCATCTATATATGGAACACTAATCGACCATGCACAACATTACTTCGATAATCCAACTGAACTTAAAAGACAGCAGACTATCGATAATCTTTATATCAAACCTAAACAATATATTGTAGATAAGATTGATAAGATTTACAAAGACGAATTTGAAGGTCATACCGTATTAGCGTTAATGGCTAGAGGTACTGAATATAATTTACATCATCCTATGTATGGTGTGTTTGGTGTTCAAGATTACATTAACGAGGTTAAGAAAATATTAGAAGAAAATAAAGAAATAACAAAAATATTCATTGTTAGTGAGGATACAGAATATATAGTTGCTATTAGTAAAGCATTTCCAGATGCTTATTTCGTACCAGATGTTTTTAGACGTACAGATGAAACAATGGAATATATGAATAGAGTTCACTGTTGGCCAAACGTCAGTAATAAGAGAGAAAACAATTGTCGATTATTAGGTGAGGAAGTTATTATCCAAACTAAATTAATGGGTAAATGTGATTACCTTTTCGGTAGGTTATCTGGTGTGTTAGCCGGTGCTGTACTTTGGAATGAAAATATTAAAAAAGTATATAAAATATGAAAAAATATTACAGTATATCACCAATATTTAATCCAAACGGTATTGGTAGTGGGTTTTTTTCTAATTATAGAATCTGCTTAGAAAAACTAATTCATCACCATGAAAATGGTGGGGTTGGAAAACCATATATTAATTGGGCTAACACAACATTTGTTGATGGGTTTAATCCTATATTCGTAAATGGGGAAACAACTGGTGAGTTTATGACAATGGATGATACCATAAACCCATTTGATTTATGGTTTGAACAAGAAATACCTTATAAGTTAGATGTACCAATAGAGGATATAATTATATCTGAGATAGGTAGACCCTCTGGTGTTGGTAAATGGATTTACCACAATGACCATTACTTCAATAACCCAACTGAACTTAAAAGACAACAAACAATTGATAGATTATATATCAAACCAAAACAATATATTATTGATAAAGTGGATAAGATATTTGAAGAGGAATTTAAGGGTCAGGTTGTTTTAGCTGTAATGGCTAGAGGTTCTGAATACAATAAGTGGCATGGTGATATCTATGGTATTTCAACTATAGATAAATATATCGAGGAAATTGGTAAGGTGTTATCTGGAAATCCAGACATTACTAAGTTATTAATAGTTAGTGATGAAACTGAGTATGTTGATAAAATAAATAAGGCATTTCCGGAATCTTACTTTGTGCCAAATATATTTAGAAGAACTGATGAAACATTAGAATATATTAATGAAATCCCATACTGGATGAATATAAGTGAAAAAAGAGAAAACCATTGTGCACTTCTAGGTGAAGAGGTAGTTATACAAACAAAATTACTCGCAAAGTGTGATTACCTATTCGGTAGACACTGTGGTATTTTAGCTGGTGCGGTACTTTGGAATGAGAACATTAAAAAAGTATTTATAATATGAAAAGAACGGAAATTATACAAAAATTAATAAAAAAGGTTGATGGTAAAACATATCTAGAAATAGGTATGGGTCCAGGTCTAAACTTTGGAGGGATAACATGTGAACATAAAATATGTGTTGACCCAACACCAACCGTTGAGGTGACACATATTTTAACGTCAGATGACTTTTTTAAACAAAATAAAGAAACATTTGATATTATATTCATTGATGGACTACATCAATGGGAACAAGTTTATAGAGATGTAACCAATTCCTTAAATGTATTAAATGATGGTGGTTTCATTATCTGTCACGATATGAGTCCCCATTCAGAATTAATTCAACGATACCCACAGTATAAGCCTAATACAGAATGGACTGGTGATTGCTGGAAGGCTTGGGTCAAATTGAAGACTGAGCGTAGTGATTTAGTGATGGCAGTTGTTGATACAGATTATGGTTGTGGTATAATAACCAGAGGTGAGCAAGAACTTATTGTGGTAGATAAGGAATTAAATTGGGAATTGTTAGATTCAAATAGAACCGAATTACTTAATTTAATTTCAATAGAAGAATTTAAAGAGATGTTATGATTGTTGGTGATGATGTAATATTAAGTGATAACATCACAATTAAACAACCAGTCCATTGTGTTATTGGTAACCATATCGCTATTGATGATGGTTTCTACTGTACAACAAAAATTAATATTGGAGATTATGTACACATTAGTCCATACGTAACTTGTATTGGTGGTAAGGATGGTCAGTTCATAGCTAAAGGGTTCAACAACATAATGGCCGGTGCTAGGATAGTTTGTGGGTCTGACAGATTTGATGGTAGTGGATTATTCGGTACTATGATACCAAAAGAATTAAAAGGAACTCAGATAATTAAACCAGTTATCATGGAAGAGTTTTCAAATATAGGAACTAACGCAATAATATTAGCTGGTTCAACATTAAGGAGAGGTGTATTAGTTACCGCTGGAAGTTTGTTGATTGGTGATACAGAAGAATGGGGTATCTATAAAGGAAATCCGGCAAAGTTAGTCAGTAAGATAGATGGTTCAAAAATAATAGAGAACGCTAAACAATTAGGATATAATGAGGTATAAATTACAATTTATAAAGATTAGTCCAACCCACGAATTTGCTGGTGTTGGATTTGCTGGTAATATATTTATTACCTTAAACGCGTTAACACATTTAGGTGAGGGTGACAAGTTATTTGTTGATATGGAAACGAATGAGTGTGTTTGCACTGAAAGGGGTGTTACGTTACATGATACTAACAATTCATGGGAATACTACTTTGACCAAACAACAATCGAAGAGGGTGAACCAATAAAGAGAATGGATAGCTTAGTTTCCGCAAATATTAGTTATGAGGATAGAGATGTATTTATGTATCCAAATAATTTTGCTGAATTGAAAGAGAAGTTCTTTGACTCATTTCAATTAAAACCATACTTGGTTAAATTATTAGATGATTATTATAATGAAAATATTAAGGGTAAAGTAACTCTAGGTATGCAAGTTAGATTAACTGACATGAAGCATTATCACAATGTATCACCAGTTAGTTCTTACATTGATAGAGTTAAAGAAATACTAAAGAATAAAACAGAGATTGAACAAATATTTCTAGCTACTGATGATGGAACAGTTATCGAATCGATTAGAGAGGCGTTAGATATACCAGTATTATGTTATGAAGATATGTTTAGAGCAGATGCGGTAAACCCACACTTACATCCATACGATAGATTCAAAGCCGATAGAGAACAACATAGATACAAATTAGGTATCGAATGTATTCAAGAAATATTTACATTGGCAAAGTGTGATTACTTATTCAAGGCTGATATATCTTCGATATCAATCATTGCTAGTATATTATCTGAAAATATTAAAGAGGTTTATAAGTTATGATTTACATTATAGGTGATAGTCATGTGTCTGTATTTTCAGGTACTGATAAAACATTTGACAATCTAAGACATATTCAACCAGAGTTTGGTACTTGCTATACACTTAGTGGCGGTCAATTAAGAACACACATAAATAGGTTTGAGCAAAGGATATCGTCATTCTGTCCAATAAAGATTGGTTCTAATACCGCATACAATTCTATCAACAAACTACCAATAATTGAACAAGCCATTTATGAATACAAAGTAATTAAAGATGATTATGTTTTTCTATGTTTTGGTGAAATCGATATTCGTAATCACATAGGTGAGAATGCTGAAAAGATGGGTATAACTATCTTAGAAAGTATAAAGTTGTGTGTTGATAGATATATGTTAACAGTTTTAGAATTAAAAGATAAAGGTTATAAGATTGGTGTTTACGGACCACCATCATCATCAATTGGATGGGCTAGTACGTATGGTTACAAAGATGTCTTTATTAGAAATAATATGACTCTTAAATTTAATAAATATTTAACTGAAAAATGTTTAACTAACGATATACTGTATGTTGATATTACCAAAGAGATGATGTTATCAAATGGCGATACGGATAGTAGGTTTATTATGGATGATATACACTTATCCCAAGAAGCAATGCCAATTCTTATCGAGAAATTTAAAAGAATTACTAATGGATAATAGACAAGAAATTAATATGATTGGTGGTGGGTTTCAACATAGCCCTTCAACATCTGGGTTTGAGCCGTTGTATATGAAGTGGGTTAAGGGACAACAAACTGCTCCAATCTCTATATACGTTGACAACGCTATTAAAACACCAACAAATCAAGATACAAAGAACTATGCTTGGTTAGTTGAGTCCAAAACAATTAATTCATCACTATATGATTGGTGTTTAAATAACACACAATATTTAAAAGACAATTTTATAAGCGTGTTTACTCATGACGCTTACTTATCTTCGACTTCTAGTATCTTTAAACTTACACAATGTAGCGGTAAGTCATTCATACCAATTGGGGATGTTTACAATAAAACTAAATTAGTCTCAATGATTGCTTCTAATAAAGTAATGTGTGCTGAACATAGAATTAGACAAGAGATGATAGATAAGTACTCTAGTAAGTGTGACCACTTCGGTAGAGGGTTTAACCCAATCTTAAATAAATCAGATGGTCTTATGGATTATTGTTTTTCATTTGCGATGGAGAATGCAACCTACGCTAATATGTTTACAGAAAAGATTACTGATTGTTTTATGACTGGAACTATACCAATTTATTACGGGATAGAGAACATTGGAGACTTCTTCAACAAAGATGGTATCATAATGTTAGATGATAACTTTAAGATTGAAGACTTATCTGTTGAGCTATATGAGAGTAAAATAGATGCTGTTAATGAGAACTTTAAACTGGCAAACGATTTATTAGTTGCCGAAGATTATATATACAAACACTTTTTAGAAGATGAAATATAATACAATACATAGCCTAGGTAGTAGATGTCAGAATTCAGAAATTTTGAAGTACTATAAATATAGAGAATTCTCAGGATTCTTTGACTTTATGAATACGTCTAAAGTTAAGAATATCAAACACATCCTATCGGATGATTTTAACGAGATACTTAATTCGGAAAATAACTTTAGGTTAACTTGTAACCAAATAACAATTGACCCAGAGACGGGTGAACAATTGCCAACATCAATTAGAACAAGTAATAAGTTTTACGATGTTGACCATACAGATGTTCATGGTGCAATATTCCCACATCACGATTTAAACACTGAGAAGGATTATAATCATTTTGTGAAATGTAAGGAGAGATTTAAGAAATTAAAGAATTATAATACCCTATTCAACTACACATACAATAAGTGGGAAAATGATATTAATATCTCTGATATGGAAGAGATTGTTGACACGTTGAGAAAGGTACATGGATTTGAAAACTTTAAGATTTGTTTCATTGGCGTTGGTTTCGGTGATAACACATATACAGAAGGTATTAAGACTAAGTACTTTGATGAATGGAATATTGACATTGGTAGAGATAGCTTTACTGGTGGTTTATTTTCAAACCCAATTGACAATGAGAATTATATAAACATAATTAAAAATTATGATATTTCCGACAAAAGAATTGGTAAAAGTGAAATTGACTCATAAGTGATATTTACTTAATTACGGATTATCGGTATTATTAAAATAAAAATGGATTTTAACACAATAACCGATTTCGAAGAAGAGATAGCTAAGTTTTTTGGTGCCCCTTACGCGGTGGCGGTTGATTGTTGTACACATGGTATAGAATTATGTCTAAGGTTAACCAACACAGAAAAAATTAATGTCCCAAAAAGGACATATATTTCAGTCCCATTTTTATCTAACAAATTAGGTATAGAATTAGAATGGCGAGATGAGAAATGGGAAGATTATTATACCCTTAACTATGATGATAAAAGAATCATCGATGCCGCAGTACTTTGGGAAAGGAGTAGTTACATCCCAAACACATTAATGTCCTTAAGTTTCCAATTCCAAAAACATTTAAGTCTAGGTAGAGGTGGTATGATATTATGCGACAATGAATCTGATGCTAAAATGTTAAAGAAAATGTCATATGATGGTAGACTACCAAATATACCTTGGAGAGAACAAGATATTGAAACAATGGGTTATCATTACTATATGACTCCAGAGACAGCACAAAAAGGTTTAGATAAACTGAAAGACGCTATTGAAACAGAACCTAGACAATGGGTAGTTACAGACTGGCCAGACCTAACACAAATGAAAATTTTTAAATAGTATGAAAGAATATTACCTATCTAATAATCGAATAAAAATTAATTAAATTATGAGTAAAACAAAAGCATTTATAACAGGCATTAACGGTCAAGATGGTTCGTATCTAACAGAGTATCTTTTATCTTTAGGATATGAGGTTCACGGAATGGTTAGAAGGAACTCAACCTCAGAAAATCAATCGGCAAGGTTAAGTGAGTCAATTAAAAGTGATAACGTATATACGCATTATGGTGACTTATTAGACCAAACATCTATTGAAAGATTATTAACTGAAATTATGCCAGATGAAATTTACAATTTAGCAGCACAAAGTCATGTTAGAGTAAGTTATGACATACCGCAATTTACGGTTCAAAGTAATGCCGTAGGGGTAATAAATATGTTAGAAGCATACAGAAGAATTTGTCCAAAGGCTAGTTTCTATCAAGCGTCTTCATCTGAAATGTTCGGACTAACTGTTGAGGACGATAAGTTCCAAAGAGAAACAACAGTGATGAATCCAGTATCTCCTTATGGTTGTTCTAAAGTATTTGGATATAATATTGTAAGACACTATAGACGTGCTTATGGATTAAATGCGGTAAATGGTATTTTATTTAATCATGAATCACCAAGAAGAGGTAGTAATTTCGTAACTAATAAGGTTGTTAAGGCGGCTTGCGCAATCAAGCTTGGTCAACAAGATAGTTTAGAACTTGGTAATATGGACTCATATAGAGATTGGGGTCATTCTAAAGATTATGTTAGAGCTATGCATATGATTTCTAATCATAGTGAACCTGACGACTTTGTTGTGTCAACAATGGAAACACACTCAGTCAGAGAAATGTGTGCAGTTGTATTCTCATATTTAGATTTAGATTATAATGATTATGTAACACAAAACCCTAAATTTCTTAGACCAGAAGAATTACCGTATCTAAAAGGTGATTCAACTAAATTAAGGGACGTATTTGGGTGGAAACCAGAATATACCTTTGAATCACTGATGCACGAAATGTGTGACCATTGGATGGATGTCTTACAAAATATAAAATCAACAAGATAAAATAAGAATATAATTTACATGATAAAACCTAAAAAAAGAGTGACTGATAATACAAAAACGAATAAGAAATCGATAATTAAAGATATTATCGGTAAGAAACCTAGAAA
>TARA_R110000803_G_scaffold12993_5_pt1 | contig 36269 bp, 33 predicted proteins | sample TARA_R110000803 | Tara Oceans TARA_R110000803 (sample SAMEA4397772) | marine metagenome | biome: Polar Biome; feature: [SRF] surface water layer (ENVO:00010504); material: water (ENVO:00002006), including particulate matter (ENVO:01000060) such as... | depth 5 m | reverse complement strand
GTTAATCAATTCGTCGTAGGTTCGATCCCTACCTTCGCAGCCATTTTTAATGATTGAGTTTGTAATTCCTGCGACGGTAGGTTGATAATGAGGATAAGGACTGGAAGCTTTCGGTTGACTCCCTCACACTTTATGCATCCTTAGCTCAATCGGTAGAGCAGTTGACTTTTAATCAATTGGTTCCGAGTTCAAGTCTCGGAGGATGTACCATTTTAAGCTGGGTAAGTGTAAAATTCGAATGAGCCTAAACTTGCTGTGCCGTTTGCCCCGTTTGCCACTCCTTTTACTATAGGGATTCCGTCAACAGTTGTAACGGAGAATGTTTGATTATAACCATCATATCCGCTAAAGTAACTCCGATATGTCTCAATTGACTGGTCAGTGCCTTCAAAATTACTTCTTGCCGTAGCTATATATCTAAATCCGTACCCTATAAAATTTGATTCATTCCCAGTGCTACCGTCGTATAGTCTTTCTGGCTTTTGTATCATCGTATTTACCTCGACAGACTCATACGCGCCGAAATCTGGCTGCTGTACATGCATATAATACTCCAAAGGCGCTTGTAAAAACCCGCCATCATAGTACAGAGTCGTTATATATTCCCATTCCGTTTCAGACCTTTCTTTAGGGAGGATTTGTCTGTAATCCATCGGTTGATCTGGATTCCAGTCACTCCACGGCATTACACCCGACGACGCTGTGACGGTTAATATCTGGCCGTTGACTGGCGGATCGTTCGGCGGCACAGTTGCGCTTCCATTTACGTAAGCTAAATTCCAATAGATTTTAACCGCGTCTTCTATCTCCATTGGAGCCTTGTGAGAACAAGCGGACACATCTACTTTCTCTAGGCAAAACGGAAATCCGTTGCCCGCTCCTAATGCTTTAAATTTTTCTGCTACTGGTAATGACATAATGTTTTAAGTTTGTGGGTAAGTGTATAGGTCAATGCTGGTGATATGAGGGTCTCTTGTTTGGTCGAAAGGTAATTGAAAAGCATTATCTTGATAATATCCATAAAACGTAATTCCCCCGACAACAACAGTATGATCATGCGGTTGGTTCAATTCAAAAGGATGATACTGCATAACTCTCTCATCTATATAAAAAGATGCGTTTCCGTATGCCCGTAATTCAAAAGTTGGATTACCATAAGACTGTTTCGATAAATTAAATTTACCCGAAAAATTCCCACTATCTTCGCCCTTAACTGGGTTAAAGATTGTCGAGATTGTTGCAGCGGCGTCAGCATAATCAAAATGATCTTCTGCTTCCGTACCAGGGTAAGAAAAAGCATCACCGTCATTTTGCATAAAAATATCATTTTTTACCCTATCTTTTGGTTCTTTTAAATCCAATTTATTTATTTGGACAGAAAAAGCTCCATCAGGATGAAAACCTTCATAGGACGACGAAACATTCGCTACATTAACAGTCGCGGTATTCCAAAACAAATTAACAACTTCTTCAAGAGCATAGCCCGTCGTCATGTTTGGATCAGTTTCTACGCAGCCTGGAAATCCGTTGCCTGCTCCTAATGCTTTAAATTTTTCTGCTATTGGCATAATATATATTACACCAAGACATCTTGTTTTAGCTCGTCTTTTGCACAAAAAACCCCAAAGCCATAATATTAGACTTTGGGGCAAAATTTTGTACGACCTATATAGTAAAAGCACTCCACGCGATTAAGCTAAATGGAGGGTGATATGTGTTACACTTAAAATATAAAAAAAAGAAAAAACAATCGAAGAATTAAAATACCAAAAAAGTGTAAAGAAAATTATGTTCAACGGCTCGGAAGAAACAAATATTATTTTACAGGACACTTTGTTGACGGGCATTACCGATGTCTCATTTGACTATCAAGTAGAGGAAGAGGCTGTGTTGTTATTAGCTAATAGAGGTATCAATAGAAAAATAAACAAGGCTAGCTCAGCCTCATGCTCTATATCCAAAAAATGCATAGGTAGAGATTTTATTCAGGAGCTAACTGGATACGCCAATCTTTCTGGGCAATTTATCTATGGTACGGGCGGTTTGGATTTTGACCAAGCAACGATCACAAACTACAAGATCTCTTTAAGCCCTCAAGACATACCAACGCTCTCAGCGGATTTGAAAATTTATGGGGATTTAAAGCCTGCCACAGGGTTGAGGTTAAATTCTTCATACACAGATAATAGTGGAGAAAATTTTGACCCAACCAGTATTGTTTTTAATTTAGACGACACTATATCGGCGGTCACTAGATTCTCTTACTCTGTGGATTTTGACTCCAAGCCTACTTACGAGATAGAATCAGTAAAATCTTCCTCATCTAAAATACTCACACCTATAAAGTATTCAGTTTCAGCAGATATCGAAATGATAGAGCAGGAGTTTGAAAATATGACAGGGTTACTGCAGAACGAAGAATTTAATAGGGATGTATCTTTTTCTTTAATCGATAACAGCGGCGTTGTTTTAAATAGCTTTTCTGTGCCAAACGCTAGCTTAAAATCACAAAAGATTAGCGCAACACCGTCAGACACTATTCAAGTGTCTTTAGATTACGTCGGATATGGTTTAAATATACCAACAGGGGTGGCTCCAAGCTATTCTGATTATGTTACGCCTATTGCATCAGCACCAGAGCCAGAGCCAGAGACGCCTGAGATTATTTTAGATGCGGCTGCTAATATAGACACTGCAATTTCGGGTAAAAATGTAGACGATAATTTCCGCATATTTACCTCGCAAGACCACTCTACAGACACATTCACTAGAAACACAGATGTCTGGTGTTCTAATATTGATATAACCTGCATTTCGCCCTCCAACTCAAACAACAACCACAGAAAAGCTGGCACACTTATAACGCCAAGGCATATTTTAAATGCTGCTCATTATGAGTATGGCGTTGGAACTAAGGTATACTTTGTTTCGCAAGATGGTAATAACACAGTTTATGAAAGGACTGTTGTCTCTAAAGTTAGACATCCAGATTATAGTCCTTATTATCCAGACTTTACTGTTTATTGTCTAGACAGCGACTTACCCAGCGATAAAGTCGCGCCATGTAAGGTGTTGCCGAGTAATTACGCAACCTATTTATCCAATCAAGATCTTAATCAATTCAGGCCGCCCACATTATGTTTAGATCAAGAAGAAAAAGCTATAATAACTAATCTTTTAGCCTTGAGCAGTATGTCTTCTTTTGCAGCGCCCACGGACGCAACAAGGCTTTTGTTTTATGAATCTAAGATAATGGGAGACAGTGGAAACCCAGCCTTCTTAATTTTAGATTTGGGCAATGGGCCAGAGCTTATTTTATTAACTGTTTGGACATATGGTGGAGCAGGATCTGGCACAAATATAGGTAACCAAATATCTCAATTGAATGCAATGATTGTTACTTCAGATTCTCAAGCTGGCAACGGAGGAACGGGTTACACATTGACAGAAGCCGACTTATCATCATTCAATACTTAAATTTTATTTTTATATTTTGAAACCCGCAACAAGATCTTAAGATTTTCAAGTGTAATATATATCGAATGCCGAATTTAGAATTCAAACAGTTGAGTCATAAAGTAAGATTCAAGGAACGTAAATTTAAATTTACTCAAAATCAGGTCGATTTCTTAAAAACAACTCTAGACCCAGAGACGAAACTTATGTTTTTGGCTGGACCAGCTGGTACTGCAAAAACCTACATGGCTGTTTATTCGGCCCTGCAGTTGTTAATGGATGCTAACCTCGAAAAGGAAATTCTGTACATCAGGAGCATAGCTGAAAGCTCTCAAAAGGGCCTTGGTTCTCTTCCTGGATCTATCGAAGAAAAGTTTGGGGTGTTTGCTGGGCCATTTTATGACAAGCTAGAGGAGATGATGCATCCGTCCGATGTAAAAACACTAAAAGAGAAGAATTTATTTGACTGCATCCCAGTTAATTTTGTTAGAGGGTCTAATTGGAATGACACTATTGTTATTATTGATGAAGCTCAGAACTTTTGCCATAACGAATTAATGACAGTCCTAACAAGAATCGGAGAAGATTCGAAAATTATTATTTGTGGCGACATGATGCAGAGTGATATTCGTAATAGTGGATTCTCTAATATATTTGACTCTTTCGACGATCAAGAGTCCAAGGACAATGGAATTCACGCCACAAGATTTGGAACTGAAGACATCAAAAGAAGTGAAATACTGAAATTCATAGTTTCTAAACTAGAGAAAAAATAAATTTTAAAAAATAATATCTTATTGTATAATAGGGTATGACTAAATTTTGTTTTCATTGTGGAGGTAAGCTAGAGTACTCTTTCAGCCCCCCTAATTTTTGCTCTCATTGCGGGCAAGAAACAGGGGCTAAAGGTGCAAAAAAACAAGAACCTTCTTCTAAGTCTGTTGCGACAAAAGCATCAGAAGACTCAGAAGGTTACACCAACTCAGAATACATACCAAGCATCTCTAAATTAGAATATGAGCTTGAAGATTTTGGGTCCAGTGTCCAACAAACAATTGGTTCTCTTGGCGGTAAATCAGCTCCTAAGCGTCGCCTCAATAGTGTGAAAAGCTTAGATGATCTATAATGCATTCCTTTGAAGATAAAATACAAGAGATAGAAATTGCGTTAGAAAGAAAAAGATCAAAATGGGATTTAGATGCCGTAGCTTATATAGATTATGATGATATAAAACAAATCATCATGACTCACATATATAAAAAATGGCATTTGTGGGATCAATCTAAATCTGTAGAACCTTGGTTGAATAGGGTTGTATCTAATCAATTTAAAAACTTACTGCGTAATCATTATGGTAATTTTGTGCGTCCGTGCTTGAGGTGCGAATTTAACAATGGTGGTGACGGATGCTCAAAAACAAGAAGCGGTATTCAGGAAAGTAGTTGTGCGGAATACAAACAGTGGGAACAAAAGAAAAAGTCAGCATACGATATCAAACTTGCAGTTACGATGGAAAATCATTCTTATGAAATGAAATCAAAGCAGGATACTTTTTTAGATTTAGAAGAGGCTACAAAAAAACTAACTAACGCCATGAGGCCGCATTTAAACGATAGACTTTTTCAAGCTTTTAAAATGCTGTTTGTTCAAAACAAAAGCGACGAAGAGGTGGCTAAGTATTTGGGTTTCAAAACAAACGAAAAGAAAAGGTCAGCTGGCTACAAGCAAATCAAAAACTTAAAGAAAATATTTCACGTTAAGGCTAAGCAAATTTTGGAAGAAAAGGATATATTATGATAGATTTATCTGAAGAGCAAAAAGATTTAATATTAAAAAGCTTTAAGTCTGACCCTAATATTATAAACATCACAAGAATTGTATTCGAAGATGATAAGCTTGATGGTCGGTCTAAAGAAGGGCGCACCGTCACAAAGTTCTTGGCAAAAAATGGCTACAAAGCTAAGACAACAAAACATGATAAAGCGAATGAGATAAAACTTACAGAAGGTCAGATTTCTAAAATTGAGGAGTTTAAGGATGATGGTATGAACACCTCAGAAATCGCTGATATTATTTTTAATGAACCAGTAAAAAGGCTTTCAAAAGAGTGGAGAGTTATTAATGAAATAGTTAATCAAGAGAAGCAAGAAGAAAAGGAAAAAGGCCAAGACTCTTCTGGTAATTACATACCTCCCCAAGCCATTTCTAGAATAATTAAAAAAATCAATGATTCTACTGGTATTGGGCTGGAAGAAGGCAAGATGTCTAGAACCCACCACTCTTGCTGCAATAAACTAAGAATAAATCTTAGCAACTCAAGATTTGTAGCGGTCGTTAATAATTATATTAATCCTAGAGACAAGGAATTATTTGAGCAGGAGATGATACGACTCACTTGGGACAAGCCAGACTTGACTGCAGATGAATTGAATTTGTATATGAACGTCTCTAAGGAAATTATTAATCTAGAATTAATTACTGGCCACCTACAGAAGCTGAACGAAATGTTTGAGGATGCTGGACACCAAGATGAGATGACTGTGCGTTTAGCGGAGATAATTAAGGCTAAAAGCTCTGAGTACCATCAATGTGAGACTCGTATCGAAAACCTAACAAAGAAGCTCCAGGGGGATCGTGGTACGCGTTTAGCGAATCAACAAAAGGATACAGCATCATTTCTGGCTATTGTCCAGCTCTTCCAAGAAGAGGAGGAAAGAAAAAATATGGTGCGTATAGCGGATATGCAAAAACAAACAATCAGAAAAGAGGCCGAGCGTTTGGAGGGTATGGCTGCTTGGAAGGCAAGAGTGCTAGGGATTGGCATTGAAGATGTCTTATAAATGCAAAGAATGCGGATTGGAATTCACTTCTGAAAAATCCCTACACGGCCACCTTAAAGCTCATAAAATTTATGTGGCAGATTACTATGTGAAACATTATCCGCGCTTTAATAAGCTCAACGGCAACCCCCTACCTTTTAAGAAAAAAGAAGAGTATTTCGAAAATGATTTTATTAATAGATCACAACTAGTGGCTTGGTGCAAAAAATCCGACCCAGCCGAAGTCAAAGAATATATAATCGAATTAGCAAAAAGAAGAATAAAACAAAAGAATTATAAAAAAGCTCCATTTCATTTGGAACTTTTAAAAACACAATTGCCAGACCTAGATGTTTTTAAAGAGCATTTTGGTGCGTACACTAAGGCTTGCGCTGAAATGGGCGTTGAGGCAATATTTTACAAAGGAATGCCAAAACAATTCAAAGAAGATGTGGATGTCGAGGTGCTGATTGATACTAGAGAGCAGCAGCCATTAAAGTTCCCTAAATCCGAAATTTTAAAATTAGATTTTGGGGATTACACATTAAGTGGAAAAGACTTTTCTAATACATTCGTAGATAGAAAAAGTTCTGGCGATTTCCTGTCTACCTTTGGAGGGCAAGTTGATAGATTTAGAAAAGAAATGAAAAGATGCGTAGAGCTTGATAGTTATATGTATATAGTTGTGGAAAAATCCATTAAAGCGATAGAAAAAGAAGCTGTGTTTACAAAAGGCAGAAGAGCGCCAAAACTAAGTTGGGTGTTCTCTAATATGATTTCAATACAACACGAGTTTGCTGGAAATTGCCAGTTCGTTTTTACCGAAAACAGGATACATAGCGAGGAAATTATTCCAAAACTTTTATACCTAGGCGATAAGCTCTGGGATGTAGATGTGCAATATTTTTTAGACAAGGAACAAATATGAGTTGGGATACAGGAAATCAAAAACCCCTAGATAGGGAAGATATCAACAAACAAATCTTAGATCTTGATGGCTATATTGAAGACAATAAAGCCAAGTACTACTTGTATAAGTTCTTAAAAGATAACGTAACATTTACAACAGAATTACTCACTGGGGTCGAATTATTTCCTTTCCAACATATGGCTGTGAAGGCTATGATGGAGAACGATTACTTTTTGGGCGTATGGTCTCGTGGTATGTCTAAATCATTCTCTACGGGCATTTTTGCTCTATTGGACGCTATGCTGAATCAAGGAGTTCACATAGGTATTATTTCAAAATCTTTTCGACAATCAAAAATGATATTTCGTAAAATTGAAGACATATCTATGGATAAAAAAGCAGAATTATTTAGACAATGTATAGGTAAAGTTAGCAAATCAAATGATGAGTGGTCGATGCAGATTGGCAAAAGCAGAATTACAGCTCTGCCTCTTGGTGATGGCGAAAAACTTCGTGGTTTCCGTTTTCAAAGAATTATTGTTGATGAGCTTTTGCTTATGCCAGAAAAAGTTTTGAATGAAGTCATTATGCCTTTCTTGGCTGTTGTAGAAAACCCACAAGAAAGACAAAAAATTAGCGATGCAGAAGACGCTATGATTGCTGCTGGCAAAATGACAGAAGAAGAGCGTACGGAATGGCCCTCCAATAAAATGATAGGGCTTTCGTCGGCATCCTATAAGTTTGAATACTTGTATAAAATGTATCAGGCTTATGAAAATATGATCTTTAATCCTGGCGCTAAAAACCAAGGCAGAAGATGTATTATGCAGTTTAGTTATGATTGCGCCCCTAAAGCTTTGTATGATGAAAATCTTATAACTCAAGCAAGAGGTACTATGAGCCAGTCTCAAATTGACCGAGAATTTAATGCTCAATTTACAGATGATAGCGCTGGTTATTTCAAAATAAGCAAGATGGCTGAATGCACTATTGAAGATGGAGAATCTCCAGCGGTTGAAGTAGGCGGAGAAGAGGGTGCTGAATATATCCTAGCATTTGACCCATCATGGTCTGAATCTGAAGCTTCTGATGATTTCGCTATGCAGGTTATTAAGCTTATACCAGAAAATAAAAAAGGTGTTGTAGTTCACAGTTACGCTCTTCCTGGCACAAACCTAAAGAAGCACATGACTTACTTTAAATATCTTATTGATCATTTCAATATAATAATGGTTGTAGGTGACTACAATGGCGGCGTGCAATTCATGAATTCCTGTAACGAAAGCGACTTATTTAAAAAAGATAGACTGGAAATAGGAATGTTCGACGCTGGTTTGGACAACCCGCACGATTATGTAAAGGACCTGAAAGAGGCAAGAAGAGGTTATAATGTATCAAATAAAACTATTTGTTACTTAAGAAAACCAACTTCCGCTTGGATTAGAAATGGTAACGAAATGTTACAGACCGCTTTCGATAGAAAAAAACTTTATTTTGCAGCTACAGCTATGGACGACAATTATTCGATCCAAAGAGCTAAAAAAATACCAATAAAAGATTTAAAATTCTCCAAATACGAAGACGAAAAGAACGCTGGCGCAAAAATGATTGAATTTGTTGAACACCAGAAGGATATGATCGACCTAACAAAGGCTGAATGTGCTTTGATTCAAGTTTCTAGTTCTGCTGGCGGTACTCAAAGTTTTGATTTACCTAGCAACCTAAAAAGGCAGAAGGGAGTAGATAGACCGAGAAAGGATTCCTATTCAGCTCTAGTACTAGGTAACTGGGGAATGAACATATATTACGACATGATGGACATACCAGAGGAAAGCAATCATGGCTTCACTCCTATGTTTATTTAAAAAAAGTTAAAAAAGTAACTTTTAAATTGTGTAAAGTAACTTATAATACATCATGCCCAAAAGAAAATACACAAAAAAATCCGATTATTGGAATAACTTTAAAAGGGTTGCCCCAGAGGCTCCAAAATTTCAAGAAGTGGTCGAGCCTGCTACAATGGGCGAGGCATACCATGTTTCTCAGGGGTCGTACAATCGATCTGGTTCTGTGAGCAATCTCTCATCGTCTACTACAAGCACAAGAATAAACAGATCTTCTGTTACGGCCCCACTAAACAAATTTAGTCAAATAAGAGCTGGGATGCTTCCCTACGAAATGGCTTCTGATGGAGCTAATGTCAGGGACGCTATTGAACTCTGCCAAAAGGCTTACGCTAATGTGCCTATCTTTAGAAATACTATTGATATGATGTCTGAGTTCGCGAATGCAGAACTCTATTTAGAAGGAGGCAACTCAACTTCTAGAAAATTTTTCGAAAAGCTTCTTGATCGGATTAAAATTTGGGATCTTAAGGATCAGTACTTTAGAGAGTATTATAGAAGTGGAAATATTTTCCTATACAGAGTGGACGGCAAATTCAGTATAGAAGATTATAAAAAGTTTTCCCAAACCGTTTCAGACGGACCTTCTTTAAATAAGTTCCCATTAAAATATGTTGTTTTGAATCCTTTCGAAATAGTAGCTAAGCGCAGTACCGTGTTTAACACAAAAGATGGAGGTTACGCAAAAATCCTCTCTGAGTTTGATATAGAAAGATTAGCTAGTCCTAAAAATGATTATGACAAGGCTGTGTTTGACGCCTTAGATCCAGAAGTCAAAAAACAAATCAAGGACGGCGCTTATTTTAAAGACGGACTCATGATAAATTTAAAAAGCGAAAAGATGTCTTATAGCTTTTACAAGAAACAAGATTACGAGCCATTCGCTATTCCATTCGGTTACCCAGTCCTTGAAGACATTAATGCTAAGATGGAAATGAAGAAGATGGATCAAGCCATCATGAGAACGGTCGAGAACGTAATCCTTATGATTACAATGGGAGCGGAGCCAGATAAAGGAGGCATCAACCCCAACAATGTAAAGGCTATGCAAACGCTTTTTCAAAACGAATCTGTTGGCCGTGTTCTAGTGTCAGACTACACGACAAAAGCAGATTTTGTTATTCCAGATATCAATAAAGTAGTCGGTCCTGGTAAGTATGAAGTTATTAACCAGGACATTAAAGACGGTCTACAAAACATAGCACTGAATGACGATAAGTATAATGGCGCTGAAATGAAGACTCGCGTCTTTTTGGATAGACTTAAGGAAGCTCGTGAGGCATTTATCCAAGACTTTTTGCAGCCAGAAATCCGCAGAATCGCTCTAGACTTAGGTTTCAGATCCTACCCCACTGTTAAGTTTAAAGATATTGATTTGCGTGACGAAACTCAATTAATGAGAGTAGCCACAAGGCTTATGGAGCTTGGTCTTATTACTGCAGAGCAGGGAATGGAGCTTTTTCAAACTGGTAAATTCCCGTTGGCGGAGAATCTAGAAAAGGCTCAAGAAAAATTCGTAGAACAGAGAGAGAAGGGTTATTTCAACCCAATAGTTGGTGGAGTCCCTATGATTGATCCAGAAACTGGCGAAGAAGAACCAGGAAAAACTAGCAAACCAACAAAAGGTATGTCTGGTCGCCCAGAAGGTTCTAAGGACCAATTTTCTAGAGAAAGTATACAAGGTACTATTTATGAAATAGAGGCGTTGAATTCTATAGCTAAAGAAAAAATGCTAGAAAAACTAAACATAGAATCTCTTAATGAAAACCAAGAAAAAATGATAAGCCAATTATGCGAATCTGTTATCTGCGCATCAGAAAAAGAAAATTGGACAGAAACCGTCACTTCTTGTGTAAACGATTTTAGTGAAATCGAAAAACTAGGCTCACTGGAAGGTGTTCTTAATATTTCAGAATCGCACAGGTTAGAGATTTACCCTTCAGCAATTTTGCATCATTCTAATGAATCATAAATATACCACAACTTTTGACTTTGAGATTAAAGCCTGCGAGAATATAGCTGGCATTAATGTGAGTAAAGCTAATATCGAAAATCTAAGATCTTTAATACCCACTTCTGTAGATTTAGAAAAAAATATAGATTTAATGGGCGTAGCATTTAATGCTGCTGTTGTAAACGAGTTTAATAAAAACGGAGATGGCATTGATACTAAGACTGCAATCGCATCGGTGCAACAATTCATCCATAAGCCGACTAATATAGAACACAACAAGAAGAAAGTTGTGGGGCATATTGTTAATGCTGGATTCAGTGATTATTCAGATAGCGCTATCTTGATTAATGTAGACGAAAATGAAAAAGACCCATTTAATATTGCTCTTGGTGCAGTAGTTTACAAAACCGTTGATAGAGAGTTTTTTGATATGCTCGAAAATAGCACCAACCCAGAAAACAGTATGCACAATACAATTTCTGCAAGTTGGGAAATTGGGTTTAGTGAATACAGTATCGCTATCGGGAGTAAGAATTTAAAAGATGCCGAAATAATTTCCGATCCAGAAAAGGTAAGCGAAATGAAGGGTATGCTAAGAAGTTTTGGCGGCAAAGGCGTGACCGAAGATGGTCGCCCAGTTTATCGTTTGATTACTGGTAATGTGTACCCACTTGGTATAGGTTTTACTATGAAACCAGCCGCGAACGTTAAGGGTGTCATCAGCAACGAATATGAAAAAGATAATGATATAGAAGAGGACGAGGAAAATAAAAAAGAAGAGTCTATGTCCAACTCTAATCAAAGACAAGCTAGACATTTACAAAAAATATCCGACAAAATTTCACAAAATTTAAAAAATACTGTAAACAATACTAAAATCATGGACTTAGAAACACTCTTATCAGAATTAAAGGACTCTCTCGCAGAAAAGAAATTTTCTGAAGAAGCAGTCGCTGGCATGACTTCGACTTTTGCCGAAGCCATTAAACAAAAAGATGACGAGTACCAAGCTTCTCTTGAGGCTGCAGAAAAAGAAAAGACTGAAATCGCAGCCGCGAGAGAAGAGCTTGAAAAATCTGTAGAATCTATCAAAGAGGAACTTAAGGTAGCTCAAGAGCGCATTGGCGGTTTTGAAACAGAGAAGAAAGCTGAAGAAGCTATCGCTCGTTTTAATGCACGCATGGAAGAAGTAGATTCTATTTACGACCTCGAAGAAAGCGATAGTTCTTTTATCGCTGAAAAAATCAAGGGCCTAGATGAAACTGAAGAATCCTTTGCCTCCTTTAAAAGTGAGCTGGCTGTTTTCTGGTCATCTAAAAACAAAGAAGCTAAAGCTGAAATCGAACAAGAGATCAAAGCTCGCGTTGACGCAGAAATTGAAAAGCGCCTTAGCACAGCAGAAGCCTCTGAGGTTACTGTAGAAGCTACTACCGAGGAAGTGGATGTTGAGCAAGCTCTTCAAAATGCAGAAGCTACCGACGTGACTCTACCTAACAATAACGAAGCTCAAGCTTCAAAAACAACTTTGAAGGAAAAATTCGCTGCTGCGTTTAGCCGCGAAAACATCCTTGGATAAAAAAATATTTAAATAAAAAAAATTATGGCATTAAGATTACTCCCATTCAGACAATATAACGAGCATGACGTAGTAAATATGTTTGCTCTTAACTCCGCTTCGGTTCTTGAGTCCTCCACTGGTGATGGTGCAGGTTCCAATGGCGTTTTCGTTAAAGTAACAAACGGAAATCTTAACCAAGAAACCATTACTTACGGTAGTGACGCTTATCTTGGTGATACAGATTACCCTTTCGTTGGTGGCGATATGTACCCAACTAATCCTCTTGAAATCAGCCCAGCTGCTTCTGGTGAAACCCCTCTGGGACTCACTTTGAATCAAACAGCTAAGACTGATGAAAATGGAGAAAAACTCCTTTATAACGTAACCAAAAAAGAGGAGCTTCAAGCTATTCTTCCTGGTCAAAGCGTCCCTGTTGCAACTAGAGGTGTCTTCACCTTGAGTAAAAATGCTATCGAAGGTGGAGCAGCATCTGTTTTCACTATTGGTGGCGGCTTCGAAGTTGCTGGTGCTGGCACCGTCGGTCCTGCTACTGCGGGTGCTGCTGGTTCTCTCGGTACCATTCTTGGAACTGGCTCTCGCGCCTCACAAGGCGGTCTTACTGATCAATTCGCTGGTGACTATGTAGTCGTCAAGCTGGGTTAATAAAAAAAAGAATTTAACAATATGAAAATTACTTTAAAAAACACTCCCGAACAAGTCGAACTCGTAAAAGCAATGGCTTCTCGCAACCGCGATGTTGCTTATGAAGCACAAACTGCTCTTGCTGAATTTATCGGCCCTGTTCTCGCAGAAGTTATCAACAATGCTCCAGCATTGTCTAACCTCTTCACTACTCTTCAGTACAACGCTGATGACAATCCTTCGATTCCTTTGGATCTGTACTTCGACGTTTCTGATGAAGATTATGTTCAAGTATTCAGCCAAAGCCGTGCTGGTGGCCTTCCTACTTCGGAAGTTCTTCCAACATCTGCCGAACTCAAGATCGCTACTTATAGCCTTGACTCTGCAGTAAGCTTTGATCGCCGCTATGCTGCTAAGAGCCGTATGGATGTTGTCGCTAAGACAATGACTCGCGTTGCTCAAGAAATCCTTCTTAAGCAGAACACTATCTCCGCTAACGTAGTCATGAAAGCTCTTGCTAATGCGACTACAAATGGCTATAATCACGTTATCCCAGCTCAGACAGCAAATCGTTTCACATTGGCTGACCTCAACGCTCTTATGACCCGCTCTAAGAGAATTGTTACTTCCTTTGTTGGTGGTACTGCTGACGCTCGTCAAGGCCGTGGCATGACTGACATCATCGTTTCTCCTGAAATCGTTGAAGAGCTTCGTGCAATCGCTTACAACCCTATTAACACTAAAGCTGCTCCTGGTGTTGCTACACAAGACAGCGTACAAACTGCTGACGTTATTGCTGAACAAGCATTCCGTGCTGCTGGCGCTCCTGAGTTCTATGGCATCAATGTTATTGAGCTTAATGAGTTTGGTGATGGACAGAAGTTTAATGCTATCTACGGCGCAGCCGCTGGTGGTAGTTTCACTCCTGCTTCAGATCAAATCGTTGTTGGTATCGACCGTAGCCGTGAGTCTCTTATCCGCCCTGTAGCTGTTGACAGCGAAAACGGTGGAGAGTTCAGCCTTATTGCTGACGATCAGTACAGCATTCGCCAAAACAAGATCGGCTACTTTGGTGGTCTTGAAGAAGGTCGCGTTGTTCTTGACAACCGCGCTCTTGTTGGTGTGACTGTCTAGTTCAGATTAAACCCTTAAAAGGAAGCCGTCCCATTTATTTGGGGCGGCTTTTTTTGTTTAAATTTGTATTGTTTATTTTAATATATAACACATATGGACGAATTAAATAAAGACACTAAGGAAAAGCAAATTACAGATTACGTTGCAACCGCTATTATAAATGATGAAGTTAGCTACGGAGAGGGTAATGAAGTAGCGCCAACAGAAGAAGAGGTGAGCCAGGAAACTCGTGCGTCAGAAGTTAAAAAGCCAAACATTTCTGATTTGGAATATGCTGACGGCAAGGAAAGGGATGATGTTGATGAAATAGAAGCCAAAGAAAAGCTTATGGGAGTAGACACTGTTTCCCCATTTGGTACGGGCAATCCTAGAGTTTTTAAAAGAAAGCTAGAGTCTATGGGTCATGTTAAAAAAGCCAGACTAGCAGAAAGGACAGGTACGAGAGTTTTTGCAGATGCAGAAACGCAGGACAAAGCCTTAATCACAGCTTTCAATCAGTGGAGAGGTGGTAATTGGAATTCTATGGGTAGCCAAACTGAAGCTAGGATCAATGTACTTACAGCGGATTCTGTGAAAGAGTTCGAAGGCACGCTAAAAAGAAAAACCCTTTCGGAGCTTCAAGAAATGGCAATGAAGTTGGGTTTTACTCCTAGTTTTGACAGAATCAGATTAATCTCAGCGCTAAGGCAGGAGTATTTAAAACGTGGGTAGTTTTTAGTGTAATATACTATAATGAGTAATATCGGCAATTTAGCAACTTCTATATATATAAACGAATTTGATTCGACTGAAGTAACGGTTGAATCTATTTCTGGGTGGCTAGATAGCAATATAGGCCAACTCAATAATGTGTTATACACTAGTTTTTCTGGGGTAAGCGGGGATGTTTCTGGCCTTTACCTAGAAGAACAATCTGTATACAAGCAGATGTATTTATATCATTATTACACAAAGCAGACACGTAATACTATTCGTGGTATCGCTAACGATACAAACGGCAATATTCTAAGCGTTAAGGATGGCGACAACTCTATCACCTTTATCAATAAGAACGAAGTGTCCAAAGTATACAAAACTCTTGCTCAAGATGCCTACAACGAGCTGCAGGACTTAGCTACGAATTACAACAGTTTCCAGGCTGGCCCAAGGCAGGTTGGCGGTATTGAAGCTTTGTAGATTTACCTCAGAGTCTACCTCTGATAGCGTAATCTCGAAAGGGGTTGCGCTTTTTTGTGGGCATAAAAAAACCCCGTCGAATTCGACGGGATTAGTTTTAAATATAGGGGCTTCTTAGCGTTAGCTCCACCCCGAAATTATACCAACTATTCTTAAGAAGTAGGGTTACCAAGAACTGTGGTAGTGTTTGATCCAGAGAAGAAAACGTTATTAACGGTATCGTCTGGTCCACCAACTGAAAGCGAGAACGAAAGATCAACAGTCTTATTTGGACCGATGCTCGAACTAAATGATTCGCTATCAAGTTTAAGGTTTGTCATCTTATAAGATGCTCTAGGGACACTATTTGAATCTTTAAATGTGAACTGAAGGTCAGAGATGAATGCATCACCATTGATGATGTTAGTCAAAGCTCTAGTTTGAGTTTCAGAAACAATAGCAGAAACGGAGACAGTCGGTGTGATTGGGAAATCAACAACACGAGCAAACGAGAAACGAGTTCCAAGTCTGTCAATTGGCGTTCTTCCAAGAGGGATACTCATTGAAATACTTTGTACGTGAGCGCTACCTGCGCCATCTAGATCAACAATAGTGCTGCTATCTGCATTTGCAAAAGATAGGGTAATATCTCCTGGGCGAAGAGCAGAAGGGATAGCTGCTCCAGTACCTTCAGAAGCTGCTGGGAATCTTACACCAGAATTTTGAGATGGCAGAACTGTTCCTGCTTCTGGATCAATACCAGCACCAGAGATTCCAGAGAAACCAGCTGCAGAACCAGAGATACCAGCAGTAGCGTTCATGTTTGTACCTTCAAGAGAAACACTAATGGTTGGGATGCCACCTACAGACGCTTCAAGGGAGTAGTCTGTTAGGAACGCATTACCTATACCGATTGTGCTGTAGTTGCTGGATGTTGTGTTGAAATTAGCATCTACGCCTTCTGGGGCTGTCAGGATATAAAGATTCTGACCGCTTGTTGAAGAGATTTGACCAGAAATAAAACCAGCATCAAAGCTAGTACCATTTTTGAATGCAAGACCTTGTTCGTTGTAGCCGTCTCCAAGATAGTAAGATGTATCAAACGACACTGTAGGTGACTCAAGAATGATAGCCTCAATTCTTGAAAGCTGACCAAATTGGTTAATATCTTGTCGTGTGATATTGAATGAATAATTAGCAGATTGTACTCTGCGAAGTTGGGCGTGTTCGTTGCTTCCAGTAGAATTTACTGTTTGGCTGGCGAACAGCGCGTCGGATTGATAAATAACTCTATTTTTAGCCATGATATTTTAATATTGTTTACAGTTAAAAGGTTTGAATGTGAAATTAAGAGCGGGGAAATCTACTTGTACAGACTTCGAAGTCTATGAAGCCTATTTTCAAGCCCTTGGGTATTTTTGAGGTTGTTTTTTCTGAAAATTTAGACACCGTAACGTCCTCAATATAATAAGGGTTGGTATCTAAATAGGTGTTAGAAAGATTTGTGTAGTTGTATGATCCGCCTTTTAGGTCTCCATACTCTGTGGATGGGTATTCTGAGAATGGTATTTTAGCTATAACCTTACGTGCCGAATCGGCGAAAATTGATAAAACCCCATCTAGCTGATAAGAGTTTTCTGCGAAGACTACACCTTTGACGGTATTTGTTGTTTTATCTTCCCCTCCAAAAGCAAAGCCTTGGTTTCTCATGTACTCACAATTCAAAAAGACGGCTGGCACTACCTGATCGTAAGGGGCAATGCCACTTAGAGATTCTCCATACCTACTGTTTAATTCGAATGCATTTTCAAGAATAAGATCTTCTTCTGTTTCGTTAGTGAAATATACATTAAAATCTTTAACAGCAAATGTCCCAGTTAAAACTTGATCTGGTTGAAAGTTGCCCCCAGTTTCGACAACTCTTCCATTTTCAAAATCAAAAACAAGGTCGTCTGATCTATCGAAACCGTTAAACGAAGTTGGGATGATTGGGTTGATATCGCCAGTGACTGAAGAATCCGTTACCCACTGTTTGTACGAGCTTGAATAAGATTTAAAAGAGGTTGGCAGTCTTGAATCTTCAGAATAATAAAGAACACCAGTTTGGTTAGAGTACGCTTCGCCCTTTTGCAGTAATTGATTGTCGAACCAAAGCAAAAAACTGGTCATTAATTCATGTTGGTATTGGGCTTTCATATTTCTAGATTTTCAAATTTAATTTTATATTTTTTTATTAATGCAGATATGTAGGATATGTTATTAAACTTTACACCTTTTTTCCTTACTTTGCGTGGCGATTGAACGCCTAATCCAGATCTACTGTTTTCTCTATCTACTTTTAGGTAGTAGCCTAAACCAGAGATTCCTGTTTCAATACCTTTCGCCCAGCTTCTTCCAGAGGCCCAAGGCATAGGGGTTGCCGCAAAAATTTCCTTTGCGTCTGGTATGTATACAGAGTATTCTATTGATTTGTTCGTGTACCCATCAAACTTGAACTCTGTTTTGTACAGCATACTTTCTATGTCACCTGTCGGGTCAGACGTACTGTCGAACCCTATAAACGAAAAAAGATTTGTGATATTGTCCAATGTGCCGCTTAAATTTTTAGCTGCAATCCCCCCTTTTATTTCTATGGTGACTGGATGATTGAGAAATTCCGCAATCATTTCGTTTTTAACTCTTTGGAATGCCGCCCTAAACTGCTTATCAACTTGTGGCCTAGCCAGGCTCGGGATTTGTTTTGTTAGGCTATTTATTATATTAGGATCTAAAGCCATTAATCTTCAATCGGGGATAGGTAAAACTGATAGTATTGAGGGCCAAACATTCCAGTTGGGTTGCCTTTGCTATTTATTGTATATTTTCTTCCTTCAAATTCACAGCGTTTTGCTTTTTTCATTATTTCAAATCCAGCTAAATCTACAGTGATTCTTACTGACCCATCTATTAGGTCTACGCCTAACTGGCTTTTTATTTCTGAATCTGAGACCCCTTGCTCTTTCGCGTTGATATATTTAATTCTTACATTAAGCGTGTGGGATACGATCACCTTGCTTGTGGTTTTCTGGCCGCTCGAAGTTCTACCGTAAATTCCATTAAATTCGGGACTAGCGGCGATTAAGATTTTTTCGCCCTCTTCGTATACTGTGATATTCCTAGCAAAGGTTTCGTGGATATCATCTATTATAGCTTTGATTGTGTTTTTTTGTGAGTCTGATATTAGAGAGGTAGCCATATCTGTTTTTACACTATTTTTAGTGTAAAGCATATTGTAGGTAAGGATTATTATGATTGCAAAAGAGTTTTTAAATGATCGGTCGGATCATCATATCAGGTTTCTGTTTAAATATTTTTTACAGACCTTAGAGGAAATGCAGTCAATTCACGAAATTAATTTCGCCAAACTTTACGATAACCTGCCTGCAGAAAATCACCCAATAATCGAAATGGCAGATTATTTCGACGAGGAGCATTATGAGTTGTATAGAAAAAAAATTCTAGATATTGGAAATTCCGTTTTGCGGGATTATAATAGTGAGTTAGATAATCTAACGGTAGAATTTAGGTTTAAACAATAAAATATGGCTAAGGAAATCATTTACGAATTCACGATTAAGAAACCTGAAGTAAAGCAGGTTGAAACTCAAAGAAAAAATAAAGAGGGCGAACTAGAGACCGTTCTGTCTAATAAGACAGTGAAAACTCCAGTAAAAATTGTGGTCCAAAAGCCAACAAGGAGAATGGCTGACGACGCCGAAGTTCACTACTCTATACAACTTAGCAAGGCTATTAAAATGGGCATCGTGACAAAAGCGATGCTTATTAAGAAGTATGCAGACAACGGCGGAGCTTTGACCGAAGATGAATCGAGAGAGCTTTTAAGATCCCTTAAGAAACTGAATGAGTTAGAAAACGAGTATAAATTAATTGCCACCAGCACAAAGGATAAAGCAAACAAAGGTAGGTCTGAAGAACTCGAAGTAGAGATTATTTTGCTAAAGAGAGATTTGCAGGCTCTAGAGTCTTCCTTGCAATCCGTTTATCAGCATACTGCAGACGCTAAGGCAGAAAGGTCTACGTTGATGTGGTATGTAATCAACCTGACAAAGCAGGAAAACAAAGACAAGGGACTCGTAAGCTTTTTTGAAGGTATCGATTTTGAGGAGCAGCTTGAAGATTTTTACGATAAGTACGAATTAAATGAAGGTTTTGACTTCGATGTCGTCTCTAAAGTCTCCAAGATCGTTGGTTATTGGTTTTACGCCCAAGAGTCCACTAAGGAAGATATAGCGAAATTCATCGAAGACGATGGATAGCGATAAAAATTTAGAAATTATTTCTGAAATATTACAAGGTACTACTGTCACTAGTAGTACCTTTGGTGTTTTATACTTTAAGCATCTATCTCAAAACGAGCAGAGAGCCATACTATCTAAAAAGAAAGTGTACGAGCAGGAAGCCAAAAAGAAAGGCTTGCAGTCAGAAGAAAAAGTTCTACTGGATCTTTTCGAGCAAGACATGTGGAGCAAAGAAGAGGAAGAAGAAATAAAAACTTACGAACAAGAGATAGACAGCTTGTTTAAAATAATATCTCAAATAATACTCCCTTCAAAAAAGAAGCAGGCTCAAGAAAAATTAGAGATTAAGAGGGAAAAACTTGCCCATTTACAATCAGAAAAAAAGCAGATACTTGGTTTGACTATTGAAAAGTATGTAGACTCTCATATCCAAAAATCTATTATAAATGATATACTATATCATGATCAGGAGTATACAGAAAAGGTTTTCGAAGATTTATATATAAATGAACCCTTTAAAGAGATTGAGATATACAGACTCCAAAAAGAGTTTTTTGAAAAATTTAGTGATGATAGTATTTCTAGGGCCGTGCTAAGCGATTACTTTTCTATGTATTTGCCTTTTTGCGAAGACGTGATTGGTGTTTTTGGTAAGCCTCTTAAGGAACTTACTAACTATCAATTAAAACTAATATCGTACGGAAGGTACTTTCTAAATATATTTAAAAATTGCAACAAGAAGATACCTGAAAACGTTGCGAGAGACCCAGAGCTTTTGATTGGGTTTTATCAAAATCAGAAAGAAGACTCAAACAGTAAGACCAAAAGCAGTGAAGGGGCATCTACTTATTTCGGTGCAGATGAAAAAGATATAGAAATGCTGAAGTCCGAAAATGAAGACGCCGTGGACTTATCAGAGGAAATTAAGAAAAGAGGAGGCTCAATGAACATGAAAGAAATGATGGAATTGCACGGAGTTTAAGTGTAATACTTTGTATGGCAAAGGCAAGAATACCAGTAGAGTTTGATCCAGTAGTGACTTCTAAGGTCGATGCGGCATTGGCTAGAATACAATCCAAGGCTAAAGGTATTGATTTTGGTGGTGGAGCCAGATCCCTTGAAAAACTCTCGCGGCCTCTAGGGAAAATAACAGGACAGGCTACGGAATTTCAAAAATCATTAGAAGCTTCTAATGCTCGTGTTTTGGCTTTCGGTGCTTCTGTAGCTGTCATAAACAAGCTTTCTCAAGCCTTTGGCGCTCTTGTCGAGAATACAATTAAAGTAGAGGCCACCTTCGCCAAAATTAACACCATTCTTGGCGGCACTGAAAAACAATTACAACAATTTGGTAATGGTATTTTTGCTGTAGCCCAGAAAACAGCCACGTCATTCGATGATGTAGCCGAGGGCGCTCTTGAATTAGCTCGTCAAGGCTTGAGTGTCGAAGAATCTCTTTCTAGGGTAGAGACAGCCTTGAAGCTTGTTCGTGTCGCTGGGGTTAGCTCAGAGCAAGCGGTGGCTGGTTTAACTGCAGCTATCAAAGGCTTCGAAGGTGCTGGTTTAACCGTTGCCGCTATTGGCGACAAGCTATCGGAAGTTGATACAAAATTTGCTGTATCTACTGAGGATTTGATTAATGGTCTTGAGCGAGCGTCGGCATCTGCCCGTGTAGCTGGTGTTTCCTTTGACGAGCTTTTGGCTGTTGTTACGACGGTACAGGAAAGAACTCAACGTGGTGGTGCTGTTATTGGTAATGCATTTAAAACAATTTTTGCTAGACTAGGTAGGACAGATACTCTGGTTGCACTAGAAGACCTAGGCATTAGTGTTTTAGATACTCAAGGTAATGTTAGATCAGCTATTCCACTGTTCCAAGAGTTAGCTGTAGAACTAAACAGACTTGGATTAAAAAGCGTTGAGGCTGGGGATATTATTCAAAAGGTCGCTGGTGTTCGCCAGAGAGATATTTTAATTAGTTTGGTTGAGGATTTAAATTCAAGCCAAAGTCAATTTGCAAAAGCTTTACAAACTTCAGCGACCGCTGCTGGAGCATTGGATTCGAAAAACAATTCACTCAATCAAACCCTGGAAGCCTTAATAAATAATTTGGTTGTGGGTGGTCAAAAACTAGCATCTGTTTTGGGTGAACTTGGTTTTACAGATAAAGTAGGGGATATATTGGAATTTTTTGGTGCTGTTGTTAACGGAATCACTGACCTTTTACAAGGAGAGTCTCTTGGTGCTAAGTTTGCCCAAGGTCTAGTTAGGGGAATCGGTGGGGTTTTAACAGTCCCTGGTTTGGCTCTTATTGGCGGTATATTTATAAAACTATTTGTAGACTTAGCTAAATTTGGAGCCTCGTCTCTAGGTAGTTTGCTGGGTATAAACAAAGCGTCGCAAGAGCAAAATGCTTTGCAGCAGTCTGTTTTGCAGACGCTGTTTCAAAATGAAAATGTACAAAGAGAGATTTTAGCTCTTGAGGGGAATAAGGTTGCCCAAGAACAACTACTTTTAAGAATTTATAACCAACAGGTAGCCGCTTTAGTTAGAGTTCAAAAAGCAGCAGCGATAGTAACTCCTGCATTATTTGGCGCTGGGCTAAGAGGCGGATCTGAAGGTGTCACTAGGAAAGGCGGAAGAGCTGCTGGTGGGTTTATCGCTAGTGAATCTCGTGATGTTTCTCGCGGGGTAGGCGGTGCGCCATCTAGCGCTAAGGTTGTTTCGATTCCTAATTTTGCTTTTGGTGGCGGTAAGCGCGGGACGATGGTCGCTAATACTAGCGAATACGTTGTGCCAAATTACGCTGGCGGTGGAGATGCTATATTTAATCAAGATATGGTTAAGACTATGGGTCTTCCTGCTGGAGCTAAGAAGTTGAATGCTGCTGGTGGGTTTATTCCGAATTTTGCCGCACCAAGAAGCTTGGAAAGATTAAGGGGGCTGGCGAAGGGCAGAGGACCAAAAGCTCTTGAGGCGAAAGCAGAACTAGCAAATAGACAAAACCAAAAATCTTCTCAAAAACTTGTATACGATCCTCGTTTTGCTATGGTAGTTCCACAAGTTTTGGGCGCTAAGCAGCAAATACAGGGAACGAGAAAAGGCAAGAAGGTGGCTTTTGATTTGGTTGGCTATGAACCTGGTGTTGGTTCTAGGGTTAAAAATGACGAGCAGTTGGATCAATCTACTAGAAAATTTGCACTGGGTCTAGCAAACCAACAAGCGGGTCTAATGGGTGGCCCGCCACAGGCGAGTAAAATTTTAAAATTAGCAAATTCTGGAGCAATATCGGCTTTATCTGGAACTATTTTTGAGACAGCGGTGAGTTCTTTGTTATCTTCAAAGGATTTTGATTCAAGGTCTGAAATTTCTACTTTTGACTTTGTTGGAAGTGGTGCAAATTCAAAATTAAAAAAACTTTTTCCACAATTGGGGGCTGCCACACAAATAGAAGCTAAGATAAGACCCAGTCCAGATAATAAAAAAAGCATGTTTGATAAAGTGTTGAAGGCAACAGGTAATGCTGCTGGAGGTTATATCCCAAATTTTGCTGGCGGAGCTTTAGATCAAGCAGTCGCAAGAGAGCAATCTGCTGGTCTTCCAATAAACCAAATAAGAATTAATCAAAGCGGCAAACTACGTAACTCGCAAAACCCAATGGGTCTTGCTGTTACAAATACCAGAGATGAGCCAACTGGAGCTATTCCAAATTTCGCTTCTGGAGGAAGATCGACGCCAGCAACGCCAGGAGGTTCTTCTGATGGGGGCTTTAGTGGTGGGTTAATAGCCGCTTCTACTGGGCTTTATTTCTTGAGTAGTGCGTTTAGCAACGCAGAAAGTACTTTTGGTAAATTTATTAGTCAAGCGGCTTTTGCCGCTTCTGCTTTAACCTCACTTACTTTATTGAAAGGACCAATAGAAAACATTGGGGCTAAGTTGAGTGGCTTTGGAACACAAATAGCTACATTTAATCCACAAAACCCTGGAAAAAGAGCAGGACTTAAGGGCGGCTTAGGCAGAGGTATAGCTGGAGTTGGTCGTGCGCTTCCTGGCATTGGTACTGCAGTTGCAATTGGCGCTGTCTTAGCTCCATTAGTTTTAGAGTTAACAAAAACAAAAACAGGATTTGAAAGACTAAACGAAGAACTCAAAAATATTGATCTGGGAGAATTATCGTCTGGGTCAAAAGAAGCTTCCGCAGTTTTAAGGTCGGCATTTGAGGCCGACTTAAAGGCGGCTAAGGATAAAGCAAATCTTACTGCAAAATTAGGCTTTAAAGAGGGTGAAGAGGTGAGTATAGAAAAAATACTCGAAAAACAAACAAAAAGCTTAACGGGGGTTAATAAAGGGTTTTTTGGCGGCTTAAAAGATAAAGAAACATTAAGTGCGTCTTTGGCAAAGGTTGGAAACAAAGATGCTTTGCAAGACATAATAACCGCGAGTCAAAAAGACGTAAAAGAGCGTCAAACCTTTAGCAGTGGTACTACTATGGGAGGTACGGACAGCAGAATCGTAACCGTCAAGCAGTTTGATGCAGAGTTGTTTGCCGAAAACATGATCAAGGCAATTGATGCTATTGATGCCGCCGCCAAAAAAGCTGCCGATACAGCCTTAATAGTTGCATCTGGTCTTGGCGAAGGCGCTTTTACAGGAGGTAAGGCAAAAAAGGATTTTAAAGAAAACATAGATCAAGGAAAATTTGCAGCTGGTGGATTTGGAAAGGGCGGAACTAGATCCAACATAAGAGGTGGAGAACTTAAACTAGCCAAAGCTGTAACAACAGTAAGGAAAGTCGGTCTAGAAAATGAGATAGCTTTAAAGAAATTTCTCTTAGAGAAAGCTCAAGAAGAATTCAAAATCACACAGGACTACGTAAAATCAATCAAAGATGCTAGTGTTTTTAGTAAAAAACAGAAAGATTTTATAGAAAGTAGAGTTAAATCGGGTGCTGCTTTATTATCAATCCAAAGTGATCTAGAAAAATTAGGTATGTCGTTGACGGGGCAAGCTAAAACTGATTTTGACCTTGCTGTAGGTAAGGCAGAAAACCAAAAGAAGGTATTAAAAGACAAGTATGAAGAAGTAAAATTACAACAAGAAATAAATAACCTTAATAAACCGCAAGGATTTGGCGAGGGAATAAGGAAGGGTCTTGGTAATTTAGAAAATGATATAGTCTTCTTCGGTGATGAGTTGGGCGAAAATATACCAGCACAATTTTCTGACAACTTAGGGTCGGCTATTAAAGAAGCAGTCAGCGAGGCAAAAACACTAGATCAGGCTTTGTCCGATGCTGGAAGAAACTTTTTAGGATTTATAAGAGATGCGTTTCTAGAGCAAGCAGCAGCCCAAACGACATCTTTATTGTTTGGGAGTTCGGAAGGCAAAGGTGGTTTATCAGGAGCAGCGAAAAGCTTGTTTGGAGGCAAAGGCGGCGCGGCTTCTCCAGATGGCACTGCGGGTAATCCAATATACACAGCAACTTCTGCTTCAGGCGCTAATCCAGTTAGTGCTTTAACTGGAGAAGGAAAGGGCGAGGGAATTTTTTCAAAACTCAAAGACACTCTGATGGAATCTTTTGGAAGGTTGAAAACCACATTTAGCGATTTGTTTGGAGGATTAAAAGAAGGGCTTGGTACTATTTTTAAAGGACTTACCACTAATTTGGGCAGCTTATTCACTGGAGGTAGCGGCGGCGGGGGAATTGGCGGAATTGCTAAGACAGTATTAGGTGCTTTTGGTTTGGGTTTTGCAAATGGAGGTCCAGTAGGATTCGCTAATGGCGGATCAGTTGGGTCAACGGATACCGTCCCCGCAATGCTAACCCCTGGAGAATTTGTTATGAAAAAATCTGCGGTCGAGAAATATGGATCTGGGTTTTTATCAAGCATAAATGAGGGTGTTATGCCAATGCGAGGATTTCAGAATGGTGGCGTTGTTAGCCCTGTTTCTGCCGAGGCTGGGACTACATCCAATTCTGCATCTCAAGTAACAAACTCTTCTGACTTTACTTTTAATATTCAAGATGGCGGGGCAGAGCAAGCGGGCGAACAAGGCAGTGACGACCAACAGCGCGATTTTGCGCAGAAAGTCAAGGCAGCGGTTACCACGGTTGTTCAAGAGGAATCCAGAACTGGCGGGACATTAAGCTACTTATACAAAAAATAAATGAGTCAATCTACAAACAGATACGATAGAGACCACAATATAGACGGTCCTGTTTTCCCATTCACTTTTGTACCAGAATATGGATCAAAAGTGTCTTTTGAAAATAAAAACGTTCATTTTAACACAGCGGATAATTATTACAAAAAATTCTCAAAAGGCGTAAACGGAACTAATTTAAAATTTAATTTAAAGTTCTCCAATAAAACAGAGGATGAGGCTAGGTCGTTTTTGCATTTTATAGAAGAAACTCTAGCTTCTAGTGGTGGCGATTTTAATTTCAATACAACAGGTTCTAGTGGAGTAGAAATAGCTTTCCCAACTGGGTCTATATACAAAAACATAGACGAATTATTAATACAAAATTATGACTTTAAATTTCATAACGGCCTTTTTGATATAGATTTAAATTTATTAAAAAATGGATACTCATCATTATTTAATTGGAGCGGGTCTTCTTATTTAAATACTGCAAATTTTTATTCTGGATGGGAAACTGGGATTGATTACAAGGAATTCGATGTAATTTACTACTCAGGATATGCCGAACAAAATTCTGATTATTTTGAAACTGGAAATTATTATAGAATAGCAGATAGAAGAGAAAACTTTTACTACTGCAACTCTGGTCATGCATCCGAATCAGGAAACAGCCCTACTGGGTCAGGCTCAGCATGGTCGAGGTCTTTTTTTTATGAAATAGATGATGATATATCTATAGGGTCAGATAGGTCGATTAATATTTTTGAGCTAAAGGATTCTTTTTCTTCTTTTATTAAGCAGGATCAAAACGGCGGACTGATAAAGGATTTATCTTTATCTTTGAAGAATAGATCGGACAAAGAGGTTAGGTCAATTATGCACTTCATGGAAAAACATGAAGATTACAGACCTCTTGAGTTAACCCTACCCCAGTTGTACAATAAGAAGAAATTTTTTGTAATAAAATCTTTGGATCATAAATTTGTATATAAGGATTGCAATGACTTAGATTTGACTCTTGATGAAATATTTTTATTTAAAAAGCCTGATCTTTTTGATAATTATAGAACGATTTCAACTGATACTGAATTCTCTATGAATGTAGTGACTACACTCAATAATCAGCCAATACAAATTTCTGGTGAAAATGAAAGTGGAAATGATATAAGGATTGGGTGGGGAGATGGGCAGATAAGCACTATTACTGGGTATAACGACCCTGAAATGACGCATGTATACGCAACCACTGGAAATTACAACATAAGGGTAAGCGGTTACATACCAAATATCCGTCTACCTATTCTCGATCATAAGACAAAGGTTACGTCAGTCAATCAGCTTGGTGTTGTAGGTTGGGATGACCTGAGCGAGGTTTTTTATGGCTGGAGCAACATGACCAGCTTTACGGCGGGCAATACAGATACTTCCTTGGTTACCAACATGGATGGAATGTTTCGGGATTGTTATGGCTTAGTAAGCTTAGACATGGATGGATTAGATTCTTCTAGCGTTACTGGTATGCAGAATATGTTTAGGAACTGTCAGGTATTAGATGGCCCAAACACAGATTTTTCTAAATTAGACACTTCTTCTTCTGTTGATATGAATTGGATGTTTAGCGGCTGCCGTCGTGTAGTTAATATGGATTTGTCCAGTTTTGATACATCTTCTGTAACTGGTATGCGCGCTATGTTTGATTTTTGTGATCTTAACTTGACGGGGTTAAATGTTTCTAATTTTGATACATCTTCGGTTGTAGATATGAGTAATATGTTTGCTGATTGTCAGAACTTAATATCTATAGATTTATCAAGCTTTAATACCCCCTCAGTCACCACTATGAATAACATGTTCTCTAACTGTAGAGACTTAACTGGTATAGATTTATCTAGTTTTGGCTCATCTGCGGTTACTGACATGTATCGAATGTTTTTCCAGTGCTACGCTGCTAAGAATATAGATTTATCCAACTTTAATACATATGCGGCTACTGGCGCGAAAGGAATGTTTTATGCCTGCCAAGATTTAACTGGTACAAATTTCTCTGGCTTTAACACTTCCTCAGTTACCGATATGTCGGAAATGTTTAAATTTTGTAGCGATTTAACAGGTTTGGATCTTTCTGATTTTGACACTTCCTCGGTCACCACTATGAGAGAGATGTTCCGCAACTGTACACAAATAAGAAATCTGGATTTCCCCAGTTTTGATACGTCTTCGGTTGTTGATATGTCTCAAATGTTTTACAGTATGGGATTATCAAAAAGCATTGATGTATCTAGTTTTGATGGATCTTCCGTTGTTGATCTAAGTAAAATGTTTGGTATTTGTTATGACTTAACGGGTATAAATTTATCTGGTTTTAATACACCGTCTGCCACCGATATGTCGGAAATGTTTGCAAGTTGCAATGATTTAACGGGTTTGGATGTTTCTGATTTTGACACTTCCTCGGTTACTAATATGTATAAAATGTTTGGCTTTGTTCGTTCTTTAACAAGTTTAGATTTGTCTAGTTTTGATACGTCTTCGGTTTCTGATATGAGTCAAATGTTTAATGGGTGCGATAGATTAACAGGTTTGGATTTGTCTAGTTTTGATGCGTCTTCTCTTCTTAGTGCATCTGCCATGTTTAGCTCATGTAACGACTTAACTGGTGTAAATATATCTAACTTCAACGCTCCTTTGCTTACAGACACGAGCAACATGTTTAATGAGTGTGCATCCTTAACTGGTATAAATTTATCTGGTTTTGATGCACCTTTAGTTACCGACCAAAGGTTCATGTTCCGCAATTGCATTACACTCCCAAGTCTAGATTTATCTAGTTTTAGCGGCTCATCGGCTACCAGTACGTATCAAATGTTTCAGAATTGTTATAACTTAACCAGTCTAGACGTATCTAATTTTAATACCTCGTCGGTTACTAACATGTATCAAATGTTTGAAGACTGTAATAGTTTAACAGGTTTGGATTTGTCTAATTTTGATACGTCTTCGGTTTCTAATATGCGGGAAATGTTTGATGATTGCGGTAGCTTAAGCGATATAATTGGTGTAGATCAATTCAATATAGAGGCTATTAACTCAACCTCTCTTCTGACATATTTTTGTAGAGGCGTGACTCTACCTACACCCCGCTATGATTCTTTGCTGATAGCATGGGACGCTCAGAGCGTAAGAAGCTCAATGACTAACGTTCATTTTGGAGGTAGCTTATACACAACTGGGGGAGCCGCAGAGGCGGCCAGAACAAATCTCGATACAGTCGATTTATGGACTATTATTGATGGAGGCCCTGCGTAAATACAATTATGCCTATAAATATAAATAGACCGATAATAACTTATGAAAATATTGCCCTTTTGCAGAGCAGTACGCCCGCTTACGGAGCTGAGTCAAATAGTGGTAACAATATTTCATTTTTGCCTTTAGTACAGGGCGTGGATTTTTCTTTTGATATTCAAAGGACAGACGTAGCTGCGCTCGGGACAAAAGGCTTTGTAAATCAATCCATCAAAAATGCTCCAGACGTAAATCTTACAGTCAATGCTATAGAAAATTTTGGAGATTTGTTTTCTTCTATGTTTTCTTCGGGTGGGGTAAAAGACAATCTTGATTTAGATAGAAATTTTTATGCAGTGATTGGCGATCAGAGAGGGGTTGATTTTTCTGGTATAAACTTATCTGGAAAGACTGTTATTGGTTTTGGAAATTGTTTTTTAGATAGCATCTCCATGTCTCAATCTGTTAATGGAATAATAAATTCCGCATATTCTTTTGTGGGAAGCAATATTCAAGCTCAAGAGCTGGTGCAAAATAATAATATTTTCAGCGGACACTCTCCAGCAATAAACCTAACAGGAAATCAATTACAAAGTGGCACTGTTCAGTTTTCCGAAATGAGCGACTATTATTCGAATAGTATTGATGATATTGTGCCATATTATTCAACCAATGTTTTAATTAGCGGAAATAGCTCTGTTGGAAATTTTTTAATTGAATCCGACTGTATTCAGGATTTTAGTCTAGACCTACCGATTAATAGAAAAACTATTTATGGAATAGGCAAGAAATACCCAATAATAAGAAAAGCTACATACCCTAACAAGGGGAGCTTTAAGTTCTCTAATAAAGTTTCGACATTTGAAGTTAGTGGGGTTCGAGCGAATTTAAAGAATTTTTTAAATTTAGACGAGTCTTACAATTTAATTATTTCTGGCCAAAACTACGAGAAAACCGACTTTAGTATAGAAATTAGCGGGGCCACGTTTAAATCCCAAAATATCTCCTCTTCTGTAGGTCAAGAATTAAGCTCTGATTTATCTTTTGATTTTGATATAAATAAGATAAGAACCGTACTCGCATAATCAACCTTAACTGACGAAGTGCCTGATTTTTTACAACTCAACGTTAAGACCTTTTTTTTCTGCTTTTTTTATGGCTGATTTAAACTTTTCTTTTTGCTCATTGGGGTGCAGCTTTCCGTTTGTTTTTTTCTTATAATCATCGTAATACTTTTCTTTGACTGGGTCCTTGCCTCCGTTTTTTTGCGCTCGAATTTCTGACGCTTCTGCTGCTCTATTTTGTAGGTCTCCAAACGTATCATTTTTGTTAATGGTTGAAGCTACAAAAGATTTAGAGTCAAACGCATCCATCTTAGTGTCAAATGATAACCCAGGATTGACATAAACACGTCTCCAGAGGCTTTTCTCACTCCCATCCTCGCCGTCATACTCATGAGTATCGTTCATGCCTTGAAAGACCTCTACGACCTCTTTGGTTTCTTTGTTTTCGTATAAATATAATGGCATAATAAATAATAAAAAAGCCCCCGATCTTTTCAATCGAGGGCTTGAATTTATTCTACAGAAATTTGAACTGTTTTGGAATTTTCGGATTTTGGAAGTTTTATTTCTAGAATCCCGTTTTTTAGTTTCGAAGAGATTTTCGAAGCATCGATGCAGTCAGTATCTAATTTTAGACTGACAACATCGGTGGGTTTTTCCTTTTCATCGTTTACAAAAACTTTTAAAATGCTTTTTCGAACATTAGCTGTTATTTCAGCCGACTCGAATCCAACTATAACTTTTGTTACAATGTAATAACTTTCATTATCTACTATTTCCAACGGCCCAACATAACCCTTTCCGTGTTTACGAAAAGAGCTATCACTAAAACCTTCGTAGAAGGCACTTTCAATTTGATCTATTAATTTTGTGTACATAGGCTTTTCTATTTGCAAAGCGCGTGCCAATATTACGCAATACCCTCAATCCCTTTAAGCAAGCGGTCTACAGAGCGACTGTACGAAAACTCTTCTTTTAGAAGCTCTCCATTAGTGTTATTTTGTCCCTTTTTTGAGACAGCGTCATCCATAGCTTGTGCCACAACGTCACTATCCCAGGTATAGATATTTCCCTGATTAAAGGCGGAGCCTTCTTGAAAAAACTTTCCATCGTAACATGGCTCAATTCCATTTGAGTCAACAATAATTGAGTTGGTGTCATTTGCCCAATCTTTATGCGCTGTTTCGTTTAACACAATAGACCATTTTCCAAGACAGGTTGCATTAAAAGCTGGCAGATTCCAGCCCTCTGCGCCACTTAAACCAGTTAAATCAATATCAATTGCATTGAGAAAATCATTTACTTCTGAATTTGTCTTCAAGTAAGGAAGAAAATTAATATTAGTGCATCTTTTGCCGCCTAAGCAGTTAGAGAGCATATTATTCATCTCTTCTTGTTTGAAGAAAGGATTGGTAACGCAAACGCTTAGCTGGTAAGCATTATTGTTTCCAAACTTAGAGATCCAAAGTTTAATGATTTTTTCTGTATGTTTCCTTTTTTCAAACTTACCCATTAGCCCGAAATGGGTTACACTTGGGTTTAGATATCGTTTACCTGTTTTATGTAGATCCTCGTCAAAACCAACTGGAAGAACTTTAGCGTTAACGCCAAATTCTTTAAATTTATTAGCTGAATAATTGCTAGAAAAATAAACCAAGTCTTGAAATTTTGCCAAGTTAATCTCCGCTTCAGTAGGTTGATCAAGTTCGTAGAAAGTGTACAAAGCTTGTTTTGCGCCAATCCTACTTTGAGACCCATTCAAATGCCAAAGTTTAAGAGACGGCATTTCTGGGTCAATTTTTGAATTAGCTTTGTTCGCTGAATCTTGGAGCCATTTCCCAAATTCAGGATCAATTTTATCGAAAGCCCCAAAGTCGGAATTCCCGCTCAATGGGAACCACATAACGTTAACACCCTTCCGCCAGAGTTGGCGGAGGATGTTGTATGATACGTTCCCGAAAGATAGAGAATTAATCGGTGATTCTACAATCAGATCCATTAGAATGGGATATCTTCGTCCGAACCTGATTGTGAGGTTGGAGCTGATGGTGCTGAGCTTTGAGGAGCATCCTTTTGATTGTCTCCCTTTCCTCCAAGGAATTGAACATTGTCAGCCTTTACATAAAGCTTAGACTGCTTCTTGCCGTCCTTTTCCCAAGTATCTTGGACTAGCCGACCATCTACTAGAGCCTGTCGCCCCTTGACAAGGTACTTTTGGCAAATTTCACCTAGCTTGCCCCAAGCTTCCACGTCTACATAAGATACCTTATCCTTGGAATAGGCGTCGTTAACTGCTACAACAAGACGGGTAACAGTTGTTTCCCCTGCTTGGCGTGATTCTGGATCTCTTGCGAGATTTCCTACTAGTACTGTTTTGCTATACATATTTTTTTATTTCTGTTAAATTTTTATTGTGTATGTTTATACACCCTTGAATTGATAAGTCAAGTTTTTTCGCAATTTTTCTCCAAGGTGTTAGTTTTTCACCATCCTTGTATCTCATTTTGAAAATTTTTCTAGCTCTTTTGTCTGGTATTTTATTTAGTGCTTTAAAGATGTTTTCGATATTTTCTCTTTTTTCTATATTATTTATTTCAGAGCTGCAAGAAATTCGTTCATCAAAAATATCAGAAATACAAGACTGCGGAAACTTGACGTTTTTATTGTAAATATTCAAGCATTTCCATCTAGCTAAATTACCAATGTAAGTGCTGAATTTAGTGTTCTTTTTTTGATCAAAATTAAGAGCTGCATCATAAATACAAAACGATTTATCTTGTATAATATCTTCCTTATGAATCCCCTCCATAGCGTCTGGGATGTATTTGTTTACCATGTCGATGTAAATTCCAGAATGTCTTTCAATCAATTCATTAATTGAATCTGTATCGTTATCGTCTTTTACTTTATTTATTAAGTATAGGTCTTCTTCCATTTTTCTTCGTGGGTTTGTTTTAACATCTGCCACAAAATATGTGCGTGATCCATACATTTATCTACTTGATCTGAATTATAAGCTGGCCAAGTATGGTTTAAATCAGCCTCTTTGGCTACTACAGGGTCGTTTAGTGCTTCAATTTCATTTGGAGGAAGGTTTCCTTGTTTTGTTATGTGTATAACTTGACCTCCACGCTCTTGAACCGATTTCACTTCAAAATCAAACCTAGTATCAGAAATGATTGGGAATACTTTATTGTCGCTCCAAGTGCGTTCCTTATGGTTGTACAATTCAGAAAGCCAAAAATTATGGCCATATTTAGTCTTCATCGACTCGCCATATGAAACTAGAATAGGTCTTATAATTTTCTTATCCTCCGTATTTTCGGAGAAAGCAGAAATGCCAAATTCTTTGCTTATGAACGGGTTTATTCTTTCTTTTAAAATATCTGCAATCGCAAATACTTGAACACTAATACCCCAATCCTCACTGATGATATCAGTCAAATTACTAGCAAGTGTATCCTTGCCAGCCCTAGCTAAACCGCCTATTCCAATCATCCTTTTAAATTTTTGATTATTTCTAAAATCGACCGAGATTCTTTATACATCCCAATGTCCGCGAATACTTTATCTATTCTAATCAGAACGTCTGCATCTTCAAAACTTTCTTCAATTTTCTTTACTCTAATACACGGAGAAACTTCTGCTAGATCTTCTAGCACGTCGATCCCCCTAGTAATAGCCTCACTTGCGGCTTTGTTTTCATCTCTAGCTTGAACTACGGTAGACCAGCCAGCCGTAGTGCAGAAATAAAAACTCTCTTTAGAACTATCCAATTTAATCATTTCCAAAAACTATTACTTAAAAAGAAATAAAAGTCAAGACAAATCTTTTGGCTTATTGTTTATATATATTTATTAATCTATTAAATATTTATTAATATATATTTTAAAATATATATTTTATATAACATCTCCCTTTGCCTCAGCGTTCCGCTTCGTTAAAGGAAGAAAATTAATTATAATATGAATACACGATAAGTCAAGTAAAAAAATCTATTTTTGCAAATTTGTTAAAAATAATTGACATGTCGTCTCAATCGTGTAAATTGATTCATATGTTATTCGAAGAACAAATCTCTAGAAAACCGAACCTCTATCCCTGGACAGAGGACTTTGTAAACGCCATGCATAATGGATTTTGGACAGACAAGGAATTTAATTTCCAATCAGATGTTCAAGATTTTAAGGTGAACATGAATGACCAAGAAAGAGAGATGGTCAAAAGAACTCTTTCCGCTATTGGTCAGGTTGAGGTCTCTGTTAAAAAGTTTTGGGCAAACCTTGGGGAACATCTTCCACACCCAGGAATTACTGATCTTGGTTACGTTATGGCCAACATTGAGGTTATTCATAATAACGCCTACGAAAGACTTTTGAGCGTCCTTGGACTAGAAGATGCCTTTGAAGAAAACCTTAAACTCGACATCATCAAAGGAAGAGTCGATTACTTGAGAAAGTATCTCGATAAATGCTACAAAGACGAAAAGAAACAGTATGTATATTCTTTGATTTTGTTCACTTTGTTTGTGGAGAACGTGTCATTGTTTAGTCAATTTTATGTCATTAATTGGTTTAATCGATACGAAAACCTCCTAAAAGACACAGCTCAGCAAGTTGCATACACAAGCAAGGAAGAAGATATCCACGCAAAGGTAGGCACAAAAATAGTTAATGTTTTAAGAGAGGAATATCCAGAGATTTTCGATGACGATCTTATCTCTCGATTAAGAGAAGAAGCTGTCTGTGCTTTTGAAGCCGAGTCAAAAATTATTGATTGGATTGTAGGAGATTATTCAAAAGAAAACATCAGCGCAGATATTTTAAAAGAGTTCATTAAAAACAGACTCAACGAATCATTAAAACAAATTGGTGTGGATGAGGTTTTTGACGTTGACAAAGAAAAAATAAACCTTACAATGTGGTTCGATGAAGATGTCTTGGGCAATTCCGCTACAGACTTCTTCTTTAAACGTCCAGTGGAATACTCCAAGAAGGACAAATCATTCGACGAAAACGACTTATTCTAATGGAAAAATATTACTGGTTAAATAAAGATTCAAAAACTTTTCTCAAGCGTGGTTACCTTCAAGGCGACCAAACACCAGAGGGAAGAATTAAAGAAATAGCAGGGGCTGCCCAAAAAACTCTAGGCATCCCAGGTTTTGCTGATAAGTTTGAAGACTATATGTCAAGAGGCTGGTACAGTTTGTCTAGCCCAATTTGGGCAAACTTTGGGCTAGAGCGTGGCCTCCCTATCTCTTGCTTTGGTTCATACATCTCAGATAAGATGGATGGAATTTTGGAAAAGGCTGCTGAAGTCGGAATGATGACAAAAGCTGGCGGAGGAACGTCTGGTTATTTTGGCGACTTAAGAGAAAGGGGTGCGGATATCAATAGCGGCGGCAAGTCTAACGGTCCCGTACACTTCATGGAGATCTTTGAAACAATTACAAATGTCGTATCTCAATCAAATGTACGCAGAGGTAGTTTCGCAGCATACCTCCCAGTTGAACACCCAGATGTTTTAGAATTTTTAAAGATCAGGGGTGATGGCAACTCTATTCAAAATCTTTCCATCGGGGTAACTATTACTGACGAATGGATGAAGGAAATGCTGGCTGGAGATAAAGATAAGCGAAAAATTTGGGGCGCAATTATCAAGAAGCGTTTCGAGAGCGGATATCCTTATGTTTTCTTTTCGGATAATATGAACAACAACTCCCCGCAAGTCTACAAAGATAAAGGGCTGAAAATCCACGCCAGTAATCTTTGTTCAGAGATAGCCTTGCATTCAAGCGAAGATGAATCTTTTGTATGCAACCTTTCCTCAATGAACTTGCTTCATTACGACGAATGGAAAGATACTGATGCTCCAGAAATTTTAACATACTTCCTTGATTCAGTTATGACTGAGTTTATTGAAAAATGCAAAAAACTGCCATTC
>TARA_R110000803_G_scaffold210829_1_pt1 | contig 37881 bp, 59 predicted proteins | sample TARA_R110000803 | Tara Oceans TARA_R110000803 (sample SAMEA4397772) | marine metagenome | biome: Polar Biome; feature: [SRF] surface water layer (ENVO:00010504); material: water (ENVO:00002006), including particulate matter (ENVO:01000060) such as... | depth 5 m | reverse complement strand
ACTTAGATGGAAGCAAGGCCGAGGCACCACTTCGCAAGGATTAAGGCTCTACCCAGAACAGAGTGGAAGGATGCTATTCTGGATACCGTACCAGAACACTACCAAGACTGGGTGAGGACCTATCTTAAAATATACTTAGAAAGGGCAAGGCATGAGCAAAAACAGGTACTCGGCAAGGGCAGACGCTAACCAACCTAAAATTGTAAGCCAGCTACGAAAGATAGGCTACTCAGTGATAACAGGCCATGATGATATTATCGTTGGCCACAATGGTAAGAACTACTGGATAGAAATAAAGGACCCAGTGAAGACGGTGTTAAAAGATGGGACGTGGAGGGCTGGCGCATTAAAAGACAGCCAGATTAAATTACTAGAGGAATGGCAGGGTCAGTATGATGTTGTCCATTCTGTTGAGCAGATACTGGAGATAATACATGGAAAATGAAATTACACTAACACTTGATGAGGCGGTCCTTACTATGGAAGCGCTGTCAGCACTAATCGTAAATCTTAAGCTGTTCATCGGTAGAGATGACGCAACGGCCGAAGACTTGGAGGATGCAGATAGAGTTAAGCAAAAGATAGTGGAGCTATCTACTAGCATACGCAAGCAGACACAGCACTATCTAGTGCCGACACAGGAGGTTCACTGATGGCTGGTAAGGGTGATGCGGACACAAGGGTAAAAGACAGAGCGGCTTTCAATGAAAACTTTGACCGGATATTTAAAAACAGCAAGACCGTCTACTGCAAGCATCATGTGCCTGATAGTATGCATTGTGAGAAATGCAAGAATGAATTAGCTTCAATAATTGGAGAATGAAATGGAAAACTGGGAAAAGATAGAGTTTCTTGAGATTGAGCTTCGCAAGGCAATACTGGCAGACGTAGTAGAGGGATTAAGCGCAGAACCGTATGTAGCATGGTCCAATGCAGAGCGGTCACTGTATATCGTTGTTAGAGATACCGGTGATGATATTGATGATGAGTTTGAGAGTTATGTAACAATGGACTCCATAGTGGATTCTTTTATTGATGACTACCTTACCTATCCTGATGGGATGATTGACGAGGGAGATGCATTGCCATTTATCGCTGAGCTAGAGAAGGCAGTAAAAAGAATCAGGAGTGCAATTAGAAAATGAATTGTGCTATAGTATCCACACCTAAATTGCAAGAGCAATGATGATGAAGCGACTAAAAAATAAATTATTAAATATCAATTGGTTCAAGAGGGTAGTATGAGAGCCAAGGGAACACCTAATAAACCAAAGCGGGCACTCCTCGTAAGGCTTACTGAAATGTATGGTGAGGAGTTCAATCCTATCCTTCAGATGGCAGGTAATGCAGTCAATGTACAGATGATGACTAATGAGGCTGTAGCTGATTACAAAGAGAAGGCTCAGGCTGATATAGGCAAGTATGAAGAGGACGAGATAAAGAAAGCCGCAAGTAAGGTTGTCGTGCTATCCAGAGAGTCTAACGACCTATGGGACAAGATAGCTCAATACGTCACACCTAAGCTAAAAGCTATAGAGATGGATAGTAGCGTATCTGGCGAAGTCAAAGGCAACTGGAAGGTAGAGTTTGTTAATGCATCGGTGGAGGATATAGATGCAAACACAGACGATTGATGATGATGAAGACTTCAATGTACTGAGGGTCAATCGTAAGCTGGAGAAGTTCCTGACAGTGTCGAAACCAATCAAGGTTGCCATCGGTGGCCGTGGTTCAGGCAAATCCATAGGCTTTGGTGACATGCTCACAATGAAGATGGATGTCGAGAAGGCTGATGTCTATTGCTTACGTGAATATCAAGACAGTATCAATGACTCAGTACATCGTGTATTCAAAGGGTCCATTGAGAATAGACTGCAACTACCAGGTTGGACAATCCAAGAGAACAGAGTTGAGGCACCCAATGGTGCGCAAACTGTTTACCGTGGAGCGGCCCGTAATCCTGATTCAATACAATCAGCGCAGGGATATAGGTATTCATGGTTTGAGGAAGCTCACAGAGCAAGTAAGGCCAGCCTAGATAAGTTATTACCAACTATCCTACGTAACCCAGGGGCAGAGTGCTGGTTCAGCGCCAACCCACAATCATCTGTTGACCCATTCAGCCAGCGATTCATTACTCCGTATTTAGCAGAGTTAGAACGTGACGGCTTCTATGAGGATGACATCCACCTAATTGTTGTTGTAAATTGGCGTGATAACCCATGGTGGAATGCAGAGCAGGAAGCATTACGCAAGTGGGACTATGAGAACAGGCCACGTTCAGAATATAATTGGATATGGGAAGGCAAGTTTAATGACGCAGTAGATGATGCCATTATCATGCCGGAATGGGTTGATGCCGCAGTAGATGCGCACAAGAAGATACCAGCCATTGCCAGAGGTGCTAGAGTCATGGGGTTTGACCCTGCTGATAACGGTGGTGATGACAAGGGTGTGGTGATACGTCATGGTGGCCTAATTACACATGCTAAAGCCTGGTTGAAGGGTGACCTAGATGAAGCTGTCGATGAAGCATTCGGTATGGCATTTGATAACCGGTGCGAGGAGATGGTTTATGACAGTATCGGAGTGGGTGCGGGTGTTAAGGTGGGTCTTGAAGCACGTATTGCTGGGAGTGGCTTGCGGGTGTCTGGGTTTGCTGGTGGCGCACAAGTTGTAAACCCTGACTTAAAGTACAAAGAAGATAAGTTTAACCGTGATGTATTCGTTAACCGTAGGGCGCAATACTACTGGTTACTAAGAGACAGATTTGAGAATACATACAAGGCCATCGTCAAGGGTGAGTATGTGGACCCTAATGAAATGATTGCACTATCCAGTGACATTGAGAACCTAGAACAGTTGAAGTCTGAGCTGGTCCGAGTGCCGCGTAAGAGAACAACCAACAATAACTTAATACAGATACTATCTAAGCCTGAAATGAAGAACAGAAAGATACCATCGCCAGGCTTAGCTGATTCATGCATGATGTGTTTTGCAAATCCAGTAGTGAGAAGCAATTCAGTTTTCGACAATTGGGACACACCCATAAACAATTAAGGCCATAATTATGAGCGAAAGTAAACCAATGACAGAAGACGAGCTAGTCAGTGTATGCCTACAGGAGATATCCAGAGGTATTGGCGGTTCTGCTGGTGATGGTAATGAGGAAATGTCACTAGCACTAGACTATTATCATGGTCGGTTGCCAGGTATCAGCAAGTCAGAGTCTAAAGATACGCGAGCCAGTAAATACGTATCAATGGATGTGATGGATGGTATTGAGGCCACAGTCGCTGAGATTATGCCGTCATTCGACAGTGAAGAGATTGCATACTATGAACCAAATGATGCAGATGACGAGGACCAAGCAGAACTAGAGTCACGTCTAGTAAACTACCTGTTCTTTGAGAAGTACGACGGATGGACATTACTGCAAGAATTAACCAAGGATGCCTTGTTGCACCGTAACTGTACCGCCAAAGTGTGGTGGGATGAACGTGCAGAGGTAGAGTACGAAGAATACGAGAACGTCGACCCAATGATGTTGCCTCAAATCATGCAACCTACTAAGGAAAACCAGCAAGTAGAAATCGTCGAAGAAATAAAAGATGAGGACGAGGAAGACGAAGGCGGAAGCATGGAAGAAGAGATGCAAATGGCCATGATGTCAGGCCAGCCTATCTCAATTAGAATTAAGCGCACGACATTAGTGGGTAAGCCTGCTATCCGTTCAGAAGCACCAGAGAATGTAATTGTTAACGGTGACCACAACAGTCCGTACTTGCATAATGCTCGGTTCGTTGCTACCGAAATGACTGAGACAGTGTCCAACTTAATAGCACAAGGCTATGACCCTGAGCTTGTTGCCAAAATACCTGAACACAACAGCAGTCAGGTATCCAATTCAAGGAATAACAATGGCGACAATACTTATGGTTCAGCACATGCTTCGACTAAGCTGGTCCAGGTTTTTGAGTGCTTCATCCTGGTCGATTATGATGGGGATGGTATTGCTGAGCGTCGCAAGGTTGTCATTGGTGGCAGTGGGGTATTACTTAGTAACGACCCTTGGAAGTCCGTGGCACTCATCGGTGGCGTTGCTATACTTATGCCTCATAAATACCGTGGCATTAGCCTTTTTGACCGTTTAAAAGAGATACAAGATACAAAGACTCCAATCATTCGCTCAATGGTTAACGGGACAGCATTAGCGGCCAACCCAAGACTCGGCGTAATTACGGGTGAGGTTAATATGGACGACTTAATGACCAGTCGTACCGGTGGTATCGTGAGAATGACAACGCCAGGCTCTGTGTTTGATTTAGCTAAGGCCGAAGTACCTGCTAGTTCATACAGTTTAATGCAGTTTATGGACCAACAGCGTCGAGAACGTGGTGGTGGTGCAATAGGTGCCGCAGGTCAAGCAACTAAAGCACAAGGTCAAGGTGGTGACTTCAGCCTGGATAGAATAATGACCAGCATGGAGTTAACTAATGCCATCATTGCTAAGTCACTAGGTGAGACTATTATTCGTGGCATATTCATCCAGCTTCATGCGTTAATCCGTGAGAACCATAAGGGTGAGATACAGGCCAAGGTAGGTGGTACGTGGATGAAGGGCGCACCTGCTGAATGGCAAGAAAGACCCAGTGTTCGGGTGATGATTGGTGCAAGTCATGCAGAGAGAGCGCGTCAAGCACAAACAATGCAGGCTGTAGTAGGTATGCAACGTGAATTGGCTGGTTCTGGCAGTATTATGTTCAGTGAAGACAAGGCATACGCGGCCATTACAGATGCCATTCAATTATCCGGTATTAAATCGCCTGATAGATACCTAGTCGACCCATCAAGTGATGAAGGTAAGCAAGCATCTGAAGGCAAATCAAAACAAAGCCAAGAACAGAAGATGCAGGAAATGCAGGTACAAATGCAGATGATTAAAGCACAAATGGGACTCGCTGAAGCTGAGAAGATGAAGGGCCAAGCGGCGATTATGTCCCAAACTATTAAGGCAGAGAACGAGCGTCTTAAGAATGAGCTTGAGCAGATGAAGGCCATCGTTAAGGCGGCTGACATGAGTGACCAGACCGAGTTCAAGTACGTACAGCACCAAGATGACATGGCAATTAGGTTAACAGAGCTTGAGGCAGAGTATGCCAGAGAGTTATCACAACAAAATGAGGCAAATTATAGATGAGTGTAAGCACTGAGAGATTAGTCCGATACGCTAAAGGGGTGATTGATGGTGATGTGGTCCAAGAGGTTTTACGTCGAGTAGACGAGAAGAACCTGGCGAGATTTAGAGCTGGCAGTCCAGAGATACGAGCAATGGTTAGCTCGTGTATGGATGCCGACATGACGTTCTTAGCTGAGTGTCATGCCATCGTAGCTGAAAACACACCAGTAAATCCTGATGATGATGAAATTATAAAAGTACCGAGGGGTAGATAATGGAACAAGCACTAAAAGACATCGCGGCCCAGTTAGATGGCCGACCAACAACGCCACCAGTTAAAGAGGTGCAAGCTAAGGAAGCACCGGCCAAAGATTATGGCCAAGAACAAGAGATTGAGAGCGAAGAGTATGAAGATGCGCTAGAGGGTGATAATGACGAAGCTGATGAAGGTGGAGAGGATAGAGAGAGCGAAGGTGATGATATTCGCACCCTATCTCAGTTAGCCAAGGCGATTGAGGTTGAGCCAGAGTACCTGTACGGCATGGAGATTAATATGGGCGGCAATCAGCCACCTATTACATTAGGCAAGCTAAAAGATGCCTACCAGGACGCTGTACGGTCAAGTGGTACACTAAAAGAACAGCTAGACCTTCAGACTAAAGAGCTGGAGCAGGCACGACATGGTATGGGCCGCAATCAGCAGGTCAGCACCGAGCTACAAAATGCAACAGCAGAATTGACTGCACTGCAGAAAGAATATAACAACATTGACTGGCCACGATACAAGTCAGAAAGCCCAGGAGAGGCGGCACTAGCACTTCAGGAATATCAGGCGGCAGGACAGGCGGCTAATTACAAGATACAGCAGGTAACTCAGTACCAGTCACAGCAAGAAGAGACCCGTACTGCACAAGAGCTACAAATGGCCAGCGCTAAACTTAACGAGGCCATCCCTGAGTGGAAGGACCCTGAGATTAGACGTAATGATGTAACAAAGATTCGCAATGCATTGGTTGAGGCAGGTTATCCAGAGGATGCACTGTCTGGAACAACTGACTGGATAGCAATATCATTAATGCGTGAGCTTGTTATGCGCCGTGAGAAAGAAGGTCAAGCAGTACAGGCCATGGAGAAGGTGCGAGTGGCACCGAAAGTAATCCGTGGCAGAGGTCAGCCCAATGGTGCGGCACAACGTACTAATGAGCTGGTTAACCTGGCTAAGACATCGGGCAATAAGAACGATGCATTGAGTGCGGCTAAGGCATTATTGAACGGCCGAAGATAATAACCACGTCACTATCGCTAACACAGGGTAGTGACATTTTCTTGAAACTAGTGTATAACGTGAAGTAACAATTTATAGCGGTAGAGATACCAACTGTCTGAGCCTTGTGCGAGAGCCTTATAGAGCTTTGATAAGTAGAAACTTAATTGTATTTTATTTATTAATTTTTTTATATTAAGGAGCCTCCCATGGCCGCAAATCAATTAGATGAAGTCAACCTATCTGGCGTAGCAGTAGGCGGACAAGTAAACGAAGACGTTATGAATGCTATTTATGACGTATCACCTGTAGACCGTCCATTCTGTGACATGATTGGTAGTGCAGAATCAGAAAACCATTACAAAGAATGGGTCCGTGAATCATTAGAAGCATCTTCTAAAGATAACGCACGTATTGATGGTTCAAGCTCTGCTGGACTTGATGACACCGTAACTGGTGAGCGTGTAGGTAACTACCACCAAATCATGACTAAAACTGTACGTGTCTCTGACCGTGGTCGTAACTCTAACACTATCGGTTCTTCTGATGAGTTAGTACGTCAGTTAATGAAACGTCAAAAAGCATTACGCCGTGATGAAGAAGCCGCATTGACTTCTAACAACGGTGCAGTATCTGGTAACGGTACATCAACAGCTTCTAAATTAGCTGGTATCGGCGCTTGGATTGGTACAGGTCAATCAGCTACAAACTCAGACCGTGGTGCAACTACTGGTGCTGACCCTATCTTATCTGGTAACCCAGGTGGCGCTCCAACAACTGCTCCAGTAGCGGGCACTAAACGCGCATTAAGTGAAGCGACTATCAAAACAATGATGCGTCAGTCTTACTTAAAAGGTGGTAACCCTTCAGTAGCAATGTCAACACCTGGCGTTATTGAAAAACTATCTGACTACTTGTTCACAAGCTCAGCTCGTATCGCGACATTACAGTCAGACGTATCAAGCACTAACCGTACAGACAATGGTACTGGTGGTGGCCGTTCTGGTGGTGGTATCGTTGCGCAAGGTAGCGTTAATATCTTAGTAACTAACTTCGGTACATTAGAGTTAGTGCCTAATCGCTTCCAAGCTGATAGCTCTGCGGGTGCCGCTGACCTATTCTTACTTGACCCTGACTTATGGGAACGTAGCTACCTACAAGGTTACGAAACCAAAGAATTGGCTCGTGATGGTCTAGGCGAAAACCGTGAAATCTCTGTTGACGTGACATTGTGTAGCTTGAACGAAGAAGGTAATGCAGTTATTGCCGACATCGACTATACAGTCGCCGCAGTAGCGTAGTAAAATGAACGCCTCGTCCTTAATTGGGCGGGGCTTTTCTTTAGGAGTAAATCATGGCTGTAACCAAGAAAGCACCAGTTAAAACCCTGTCTAATTACAGGAACACTGGCAAGGTCAATCTATTCACTGAAGCAGGACGATGCCCACCCAATGGCGTTGTCGCCTTGTATGCTGAACAAGCTATCACCTACAAGGGTTTAGAGAAATGCGAGAAGTAATCTATCGCGACCATTCATTTACAGAAACAGTCACCTCCCAGGATGGCAAGCTGTACGTGAACAAGATATTCCACAACAAAAAAGCACTTGAACAGAACAAGATGATTCGTCACCGTCAGTTAATGCATAAGGGCCAGCTTGGTCTACATGATAAGGCTGACATCCGTATGGGGCTTTCAATTCCATCGACAATCGAGTGGAACATGTTCAAGAAGGCTCACCCAGACATTTACAAAGACCTAAAGTCAGTACACGAGCAGGATAGAATGAGCGCATGTCAGCGTATCGCTATGCTCGAACCTGAATGGGTCGTTCAACAGAGGTTATAACGATGCGTAAGCCACTAATGATGATGAGAAAGAAGAATCCAATCACCGCCGTATTTACTAAGTATGCGGACCTAAAAACTAAACTGGCCACACCAGCCGGTGGTAAGCAAGGTAAATAATAATGATTATCGAATTTAAGTTTGCTCCTCTGGAAGAGTTCGAGTGGTGGCGTGAGCTAAAAGACGAGAACGGAAGTATTGTCGAGCGTTCAATGATAGGTCACTACCTTCCAGGCATGTCTTATAACTGTACCAAAAAGCCTGTTCACGATGCCTTGCGTGAAAAGTGCGTTCAGTGGGAAAAAGAAGGCAAGATTCAAATTCTAGCGCTCCCAGATGGGCAATCTTTCAAAACAATACAGGTAGGTAATTAAGATGACTATACAACTATCAACAACTGTGCGTGATGCACAAAATGACGCGATTGAAACAGCTATCAGCACAACTCCATGGCTAGACATTCGTACCGGCGCTCAACCAGCCAACTGTGGCTCTGCAGATGCAGGTAGTGAGTTAGAGCATATGGCCTTGCCTTCTGACTGGCTTGGTGCAAGCTCAGGTGGCGTTAAGGCTAAGGCAGGCACATGGTCAAGCACAGTTGATGCCGCAGGTACAGCCGCTCACTTTCGTATTAAGAACCTGGCAGATACTGTTTGCCACATGCAAGGCTCAATCACGGCTACTTCTGGTGGTGGTGACATGGAGCTAGATAATATCGTATTAGCTTCCGGCCAAACATTAACGGTAAACACGTTCACACTAACTGCTGGCAACCCATAAGGTAGCGCCCGATGGATGCATTAATAAAAGATTTAATAAGGGAAACCACTCTCACCTCTGGTGCGGTATTGACCCTTACTTTAGTTCAAGACACCAAGTATGGTCGTTTTGCTGATGCGGCATCTGTCGGGCAGGCTGTCTACTATGCCATAAGAAACGGGGATAATTCCGAAGTAGGCATAGGTACGGTCCAGGCGGGTAATACTTTTGACAGAACAACGCCTCTGGTTACTGTTGTCGGTGGTGTTTATGATGACACTACACCGGTTAAGATAACCCTATCAGGGGCAAGTACGGTGGCTTTAGCACCAACTGCTGTAGCACTGAATGACATTATCGGTGATATCGCTGGTGCCTCGGTTATTAACACGTTAACACAGGACCTGGAGTACACGGCCACAGCAGGTCAGACTGTATTCAGTGGGCCAGATAATAATGGGGTTACATTACTGCTTGATACAGATGCCTCCGTCATGGTTTTTCTTAATGGCGTAAAGTTATTGCCTATTGTTGACTATGCCGTAAATGCTGGAGCTGAAACCGTTACGCTTACTGTTGGTGCGGCATTGAATGACGTGGTTAACATGACATCATTCAACTACCTAGCATCTACAGGACTTACAGCGGCTAATGTATCTAATGCTTCAAACCTACCAGCACGTAACTCAACCCTAAACAAAGAAGCAGTAACACAAGGTACTTCTACACGTACAGGTATGAGTTCAACTATCTATACTGGTAACGGTGCAACACAATCTGTAGCTACTGGTGTCGATATGGCTACTGGTGATTTAGGTGGGTTGGTTTGGGTTAAGACTCGTGGCACAGTAAACGACAATCTGTTATCAGACACAGTGCGAGGTGTTAATAATTTTGTTAAAGCAAACGACACTGCAATCGAGGGGTCTAGTGTTCAGGCTCTTACAACATTTGACTCTACAGGGTTTAGTGTAGGGAGTGCTGTTGGCTTTAACGGTAATACTCAAACTCATGTAGCATGGTCATTCCAGACTAACCAAAAATTCACAGGTACAACTAACCGCAACAAAGCATACACAGCACATTACAATACTGACTTAGGTTTCTCTATTGTTGGTTATGTTGGTGATGGTGTAGCAGGTCATGAGATACCTCATCATTTAGGTGTTGAGCCTGAGTTGAGCATCTTTAAGAATAGGGACGCGGTAAAAAACTGGATTGTTCAAGGCTCTCCTATAGGTAATGCTGGTGCAGGGGATTACCTGCTGTTACATACTACAGGTGCGATAGGTAACTCAACAACGCTAGCTCAATTAACTTCTGACGAAACTATTGGCTTAGGCACGTCTAGCGATACTAACACCTCATCAAACAACATAATTTCCTACCACTTCGCCTCTAAAGCAGGTGTTTCAAAAGTAGGTAAATACATCGGTACTGGTGCGGCAGGTAACTATGTAGATTGTGGGTTTAAAGTTGGCTGGTTGATGGTTAAGAATTTGACTGGTACTGGGTCATGGTTTCTTGTGGATAGCATAAGGGGTGATGGGTATTTATCCTCAGAGTCTTCTGCCGCTGAGAGTACCGCTGACTTATTTGACTTCGTTGCAGATGGTTTTGTACTAAAAAGCACAGGCGTAGCTGTCAATGCAGTAAATTCAGAGTTCATCTTCCTAGCCTTCGCAGAAACTGCACTAGACGGTACTAAACAAACTACTGACTACGACTACGCTACTACTCAAGATACACTAAGTATTCAACAAGATACCCTTATCTCATTTGCTAATGGCTTCAGTGCTAGTGGTCAACAAGACACTCAAGAGAATGTAGGTGCTGGTGTTACTTATACGCTAGGTGTTGGTCACGAAGATAAGCATTATTGGTTATACAAAGATAAAGCAGGTAGCTATGGTGTAAGTGAATATAGACCACTTGAAGGTTTAACTCGTAATGTTGCTGATACTTGGGGTGAAGTATCGCCATTAGATGCAAGTTTACGTACAACTGCTAAACACTTTGGTTATCAGAGTTCAACGGGTGTTGCTTTGGCTAGTGGTGAGTTTGCAGGAGGCTTTTATGCTTACAACATTTTCAATAAGAATACTTTTGATAAATGGGCAATAGCTTCAATAACTACTTCATGGGTGCAGTACAAGTTAAGTGAGAAGCGGATATTAAAATCGTGGAGGATTAAAGCTCCAGACGTTAATACTCAGACACCTAGACTGTTTACGATTGAAGGCTCTAATGATGGGTTTGTTTGGACAGCTATTGATTCTTCATATACAGCAAGCAGTTATGTAGGTAATGGCGCTAATTTATGGGGTGCTTTACAAGATACTTCTGCTAATACTACAGCTTATCTATATCACCGCATAAACATTACAGCTAATGATGGTCATGCTACTTATACAGAGATTGCAGAGCTAGAGTTCAACACAATCCTACCATCTGACTACTACCTAGTTAATGATGGTGTCATGTACAACAATGCAGGTACAGCAATAGAACGTACATACCTTGCTGAGTTAATGACTAATACGGATGGTGAAGTTAGTTGGTATAACAATCTACCAGTAGCTAAACAACGATTCAATAGTGTTGATGTTCATGGTGACTTGTTGGTTAAGGGTGAGATTAGTAATGCTGGTATTGCTACTGCTTGGGTAAACTTTGATGGAACTAAGAGTCCACCTTTGATGCGTGATAGCTTTAATGTTAAGGATGTTGTTGATATAGGTACTGGTAGGTTTAAATTCATTTTTTCTACAGCAATGGATAACTTATCTTACGTCATACTTCCATCCAGTAACGGAGGCTCTACTCTCGGTGGGAATACTATCGACTTGTTAAATGCCCCTTATAATTATGCTACCACGTTAGAATTTGATGTTCTGTTTGCTAATAAGGGTGTAGGAAACGTAGACCCACTCATAGCTTCTATTTCAGTATTCGGAGGTAAATCATAATGTCATACGCATACTTACAAGAAGACGGAACAGTAGCGATATGCTCTTTACTTAGTACAGTACCAGAGGGTGCTACTTACTCTGAAGTAACTAACTTCCCTGAAGATAGACTATTCAGGGGCGCGTGGAAGCTACTTAATAGTGAACTAGTCACTGACCTACCTGAAGCTAAACTAATAGCGCATGAGAAGCGTAGAGAGGAACGTGCAGTAGCTTTTAAGCCTCTCGATGTTGAAGCTACTATACCTGCTCTAGCTACACAAGCTGAAGCCGCTAGACAGGTAATACGGGATGCTGATGATGCTAAACAGATAGCCATTGATAGTGTTACTGATGAAGAAGAGTTAAGGAGTGTAATGTGAGTAATACTAGAGATTTAGCGGAATTAGTTAACACGACAATGGTGTTTGACTCAGTAGCTGAGGTGGTAGCTAGTACATCACTATCTGTCGGTATGACTATATCTACTCTCGGTTACTATACTAGAGGCGATGGCGGTGGTAATGATTATGAGATTGTAACCGCCGCTACAGGTACAGTGGATGGCGGTTCTTATATTAACTTAGCTACCCACCAAGCTAAGGGTTTATTTACAGGCTACGCTATTAACGTGAAACAGTTTGGAGCTACTGGTGACGGGGCTACTGATGACTCAACTCCTATACAATCCGCAATAAATTATGTAGAAGGTTTGTCTGGCACTTCTAGCCCAACAGTGGTTTCTGAGGCTAATATCACAGTAACTTTATCAGGTGATTTGTATGCTATAGCTTCGGGCTTAACTATTACCAAGAACATCAATTTCACGGGAGGCTCTCTAGTAGCTTTATCAGGGTTTACAGGCACTTTTATGTTGACCATAAGTGCAGGAGCGGAAAGGGCGGTTATTTCTGATATAGACTTTGATGGAGGTCTAGAAGAGCTTGTAGCGGGAACACCTTCCACATGGTCTAGATACGCTGATATTATATCTTGTAGTGCTTATAGGGTTGTCATTAAAGACGTGCTAGGCATCCACTTCCCTAATTACGGGCTAAGGATGATTGAAACTCAGGAGTGTAGTGTAACTAATGTGCTAATGAGGGAGTGGGCTTTTTCTGAGCAGGGGACAACATATGGCACATTAAGAACAGCAAAAGCGTTTTCTGTTGAGGGTGCTGATGGTAAGTTTGTTTCGTGTGTAGGCGCTCAATCACTATATACACTATACGTATCTGGCGCTTTAAACATGTTTACTAGTTGTCATTTTTATAATGGAGCGTCAACTGACACAACTGAAGATGTTAATGTCTTTTTAGATAATACTGAAAATACAATGTTAACGGGGTGTTATTTTGATAACGGTTCACTATATATTAAGGACTCTTTTAACCACAATATAACTGGAGGCCATTTTCAGAGAACGGGTACAGCAACTAATACTAGTGGGATAAAAACTGATACAGCGGCTGTCACTGATTTGGTGAGCGGATTAAGTGTTGTTGGATGTACATTTAATGGAACATACACTAATGGTGAAATACAGTTTTCGGGAACAGGGTCATACTCAGATGATTTATTTAAACAGATAAACTGGATTGGGAACATAAGAAGTGACGGCAATCCCGCATGGTATGAGGCTAAGTTTAGTGGCGCGTCTTTTATTGATTTAGGGTCTTCTACTCATCAAGCAAGTGGAACATCTTTTGACATAAAGAGTAATAAAGCGTTAAGGATTAGTGCTGATTATGATGCCAACTCAGCCCCAACAGATAGCACTATTATCTTATCTACAGATGCAGTAGATAGGTGGACTGTTGAGAGTTCAGGCGCATTCCTACCTTTCGCTGACAACACTTACGTTATAGGGGACTCCACACATAGAGCATTTAATGTATTTTCAAATAGATACACTATAATGGATGGGGTAGGCGCTCCCGCTACTGTTGCTGGTCACGCCACTATATACATAGATTCCGTTGACGGGGATTTGAAGATTAAGTTCGGTGATGGGGTTATTAAGACAATAGCTGTGGACACTTAAGATGTATTACTTAAATAGATTAAGAGGAACACACTCTTGGTGGGCTAAGATTATAGCTATCTTTCTGGGACTAGCATTTGGCTTTACTACTTGGAATCCCTACATCGGTGTAGCAGTAGCAGTAGGTTATCTAGCTGGTGAATCTATGGCTTGGGGTGAATGGATAGGGGGATTAATAAGAAAGTACACTGGAGTACCTAATATAGAGAATCCTAGAAGGGATGGTCTTAAGTATGGGATACAATGGATAGCTACTAAATTCTATGACTTAGATACTACTGAATACCACTTTTTATCTTTAGCTGTTAGAGGTTTCTATTGGTGGTTCTTAACCTTAGTTTCTTTATACTATGTAATGAACCCATTTGTATTAACTGTAGGTATATTACTGTTAAGTGTAGGCTTCCCTTTATCGGTTAAGTTAGGGTGTAGGGATTTAGAGGGTAAGGATGCCTGGAATGAAGCAGAGTATTATTATGGTGGCATGCAAGATATTATACTTATTTTTCTTATTGGGGCTTTGCTGTGGATTTAATTGAAGAAACAAAATCAGAGGAAGGCTTTAGGGGTACAGTGTATAAAGATACGCTGGGTTTTGACACTATCGGCTATGGTACTAAGCTACCTATTAGTGAAGACGAGGCCGCACTTCTACTCATGTCAAGAATGAGTGATGCAAAGAAAGCTCTGCGCGACCAGCTAGATGACTTATACATTAAAGATGAGGCGTGGGGTGTATTGTATGCTATGTCATATCAGCTTGGTGTAAGCGGGGTGCTTAACTTTAGAAAAATGATTAAGGCATTACGCTTAGGGTTTTACGACGAGGCCGCACATCAAATGCTGGACAGTTTATGGGCGAAACAAACACCAGCTAGAGCAAATAGACTAGCTGACAGAATGCGGGTGCTGTAATGGACCCACTATCAGCTATCCTATCTATTGGCTCTACAGCTATACAGCGGATATGGCCTGACCCAGTAAAGCAGGCAGAAGAACAGCGCAAACTAGCTGAACTTGCGCAAACTGGTGACCTGGCGATACTGAACTCACACGTACAGTTAATGCTGGCACAGATAAATGTTAACGCTAAAGAAGCTGAGAGCAAGTCAATGTTCGTTGCTGGGTGGCGACCCGCAGTAGGATGGGTATGTGTATCAGTATTAGCGTATAATTACATCGGTGTATCACTATTAAACTATGCGTCACTATTTTTTGAATTTCCAGTACCGCCAACACCGTTAAATATGTCAGAGCTATGGCCGCTGTTGTTCGGTATGCTGGGCATTGGGGGAATGCGCTCTTTCGACAAAAAGAACGGGGTACAAACTGACTCGCTAAACAAGGGCGGACAAAATGCCAGATGAGAAGTGCCACCATTTTATTAACTACCTACCATTTGTGGGGTTAACTATGAACAACATGGACGTTAAATCACCGTTCATCACTCGAATGCTTGAGGCCGCTATAATGTCTGTCGTTGCTGGTGGCTTTGCTATGTATGTAAGCGTGGCTATTATTAAAACTGAGCTGGAACAAGTTCGGAACAGTGTGACTGCTGTGGCTGTACAGGTCGAACTGGTAAACAGAAAGATAGAGAAGGTCCGTGATGATTTATACGTGCCGAGGTAGATAGGGTGAGAAGATGCGGCACAGAAACCGTCCACTGTTGCTGGTTCGACGGAAAGCCGTGTCAATTTGTTGAGCCTGCTACCAGGGACGCTTACGTGTGGCAGTGCGCGTTAAGGGTTAAATACCCGTCCTGGGAAGAGGTTCATCAATCTCCTGAATACCTGTCTGAAGTTAAAGACAAGATGGTGGGGCTGGGCTATGATATTGATTGTGGCGATTGGCCTCCTGCTGGCGTGGATTGCAATGATTGTGGGGAGCAAGGCTAATGGCGGTATTAGGTACAATCACTCCAGCGGCACCATTAGCGGCCTCGGATAACTCCTACCTTACGTTTACAACGGATTTAGCAGAGGTCAGAGCAACGGCATTAAATAACATGCCTGGCGATTTTGACACAATGACATCGCTTAACTGGCAGATTGAATATAGTCTGGTTGTGGCAAGAGCAGATGATACTTACGGTTTGAATGTTCGTATTGTTAATGGTGCAACAATCCTTGCGGCGGCTAGTGCAGGCGGTACATTTTCAACAGTCAATGCAAATGTAACAAGCACCGCAGATACAACGTCCGGCGTAACTGCATTTGCCTATGTTAATACAGCGGCAACTAAGGCGCAGTGGGATGGCGCTGAGGTTCAGCTAGAGCAGACTTACGCCAAGAGTAAAGGCTCTGATGGAACATCGATTAGAGTTGATTACGCGGCCTTTACTGGTGTTTATGCTCCTGGTGTTGCAACGTCAATTGGTACGCTAAACAAGACGCTTGGCGGCATAACCCTGTCATCTGGTGCCACAGCGACACTCCCTGCTAATAGCTCAATCACCCTTTCCAATTCAACATTATCGTCGAGTGCTTCAGCACCATTAACGGCTGACAGCTCATTTACACTTGGCGGGTTAACGCTTCTTTCTGATGGGTCAATACCTGCTCTGGCCAGTCTAAATTCAACACTTGGTGAAGTAACACTGGCAAGCGACGCGGCTATTGCTGAGCCAGTGCTTGCCAGCGCGAGCATTGCAATGGATGATGCGTTATTGTCATCAACTGCGGCACTGTCTGCAATTGCTGATAGCTCGTTCACGATGAGCAATACGCTTCTATCAAGCGCGGCGACATCGAGTATTTCCGCAGATGCGGGTATTACACTGGGTGATGTCCTTCTTTCATCGTTTTCAGGCGACGTTATTGGTATTCCGGTTTATGGCGACGCTTACTCCTATGGTGACGTGTCATTCGGCGCATCGTTTGACATTGTCAGTGGCGACTCAATAGCGATACTGGAATATACGCTAGATAACATGACGGTAAACGCTGATGGGTCACTATCACTGTCAGCCGACTTATCTGCAACACTGGGCGACACACTATTATCATCCGGTGTAGATACAGCAATAAGTGCAGACCTGAGCGCTACACTTGATGGCTTAACACTGTCGTCAGATGCCTCTGCAATCGCAGGCGCTTCAGTATCCATTCCGTTGGGTGATATATTTATTGTATCGTCCATAGAGTCGTTATTGGCCGCATCCGCTAGTATTACGCTGGGTGACACATTGATAGCCTCAGATGGCACGTCAGGTACCATCGTTGATGCCAATATACTACTTGGTGACGCACTACTCGTTTCAGCAGGCACATTAAGCGCTGAAGCTAACGCATTCTTAACGATGGGCGATGCATTATTATCCTCTGACGTGGGCGTTGTTGCTGGAGGTTCGCTAGATTATCTGCTGGGCGATGCAACACTAAGTGCTGATATTTCGTCACTCATTACGGCAAGCTCAACTATAACCATGGGCGACATGACCGTAACGTCTGCGTCAGAAACCTTCTTATATGGCATGTGGGGACAGCTCCAGGAGCCAGTCTCTGTATGGGACAATCAAAATAAGGTATCATCTACCTGGACAGAACAGGCTAAGACAGACTCTAATTGGAGCAATCAATGAACTACACTGAATTAAAGGCCCTTGCACTAGCCTATTCCGACAGGGAAGACACTGAAGTTATAAACAGGCTTGACGATTTTTTAAAGGTCGTTGAGGCTAGGCTTTCGCGCAAACTTAAGGTTGGTGAAATGTCAACTCGGTCCATAACAAATACGGTAGCAGGAACTGAATACTACTCGCTTCCTGACGACTTTGCAGGGCTAAGAGATATTGAGATAAAAGACTCAATCACGTCTACAGAAAAGACCACGCTAAAATACCTAACACCTGAGCGGTCAAACTACTACTCAAGCGTGAATATGCCAGGCATTTACTACACTCTCGTGGCCAATCAGATACAACTAATACCCGCACAGCAAGATAATATCATGGAGGTTATCTACTATAAAAAGCTAACACCATTGAGCGCGGCGGCACCGACCAACTGGTTATCAATAAACTTTCCTGACTGCTACTTGTTCGGAATAATGACCGAGATATGCGCATTCGTTAAGGATTCAGAGTCTGCTCAGTTATGGGGCGCTAGATATGTCGAAGCCATCACCGAGATAGAGTACGACGATAAAATGACCCGCTGGAGCGGAACTTCTTTGCAAGTAACAACAGAGTAGGGGTAGACGATGCCATTAGAAGCGAGTACATACATTGACGGACTAGATGCGTCATGGCCATTAGGTGGCGACCCTACCAACAAGGGCGATGACCACTTACGGCTAATCAAAACTATATTTAAAAACACGTTCCCTGGTGTCGGTGGACTGGGCTTTGCTACAGCAATCACAGCAACAGAGGTCGAGCTAAATTACACCTCTGGACTAACGTCAAATGCTCAGGCGCAGTTTGACGGGATTGGCGCTTTACTGGCGGCCGTCAAAGAATCTCTTTTTCCTGTTGGCTCTGTCTATACCAATGCGGTGAACGCAACTAACCCATCAACATTACTTGGTTTTGGTACTTGGGTGGCGTTTGGAGCGGGTAGGGTATCTGTTGGTCATAACGCATCTAACTCCCTATTTAATGCTGGAGAGAAGACGGGCGGACAAGCAAACTCGATTACGCCTGCCCATAGTCATACAGCATCTACAAATACAGCTTCATTAGTTGGTTCTACAGAGTTTAAAAATAGAGGCGGTGGCGTAAATAGTACAATAACTGAAACAACATCGGGCATAATGAGTACAAGTGCTGGTAACGGTTCTGGAGAGGGTTGGCAGGGTGAGGCTGGAGCGGCCTCAACTAATGTTAATATTAATGCCTCTCATGGACATACAGTAACAGTAAATAGTGCTGGTACCTCAGCTACAGATGCTAACTACCAACCATTTATCACTGTGTATATGTGGAAGCGAACAGCATAAAAGGGGCTTGCAGTGAAAAAACTATTAACATTAAGTGATATTGGCACTAAGGGCCTTAACTCTGATGTGGCTCCGTGGGACCTGCCTCCTGAGTTTATAACTGCAGGCAAGAACTTTCGTGTGGATGCTGGTTCAATACTGTCATCTGGAGGCAGTGAGGTGTGGTCCACTAGTGGGACTGCATTCAATCCTGGCTACTTAATGCATATCCCTGCAGTGTCATCTAACTACTGGCTAGTATATGGTCGAAGCGCTGTATATGTATTCGACGGTACTACATGGACGGATGTATCGTCAACGGCAGGCTATGCGGGTATCGGTATTGATGACGAGCAGTTATGGACAGGCTGTATGCTTGGTCAGATTCCTATTGCCAGCAATCCCCAGGGCGCACCGGAATACTGGTCACCACAGTCACCAGGACAAATTCTACAGCCGCTACAATTTGATGCGGCCAATACATGGGCGGCAAAAGGCTATAGCTTTAAAGTATTACGCTCACACAAAAACTTCTTGTTTGCCTTAAATCTAAGTGAAGGTGCAAGTGAGCTACCTAACTCATATCGATGGTCCCATCCTGCAGATATTAACGGTCTACCATTTAGCTGGGACGAAACAGACCTATCGTCACTAGCAGGCAAGGCACAAATTGGTGGTAACGCTGGCGCTATTATTGATGGCCATTCATTACGTGATGCCTTTGCCATCTACTCTGAAAATGCAACCAGTGTGCTTGACTTTACAGGCGATGAGTTTGTCTGGAGAAGACGCGAGTTATCGACATCGTTTGGCTTAATATCTCGCAACTGCATTGCAGAGGTAAAAGGTACTCATTTCTTCTTGGGTGATGGTGATATCGTCATGAATGACGGCAATAAGATTGAGTCAATCATCCACAACAAATTACGCAAGCAATTAATATCGAGAATGTCGGTTGATGCATTTACCACGTCTTATGTGGTCAACAATCTAGCTAAAAAAGAGCTATGGTTCTGCGTACCTGAAGAGGATTCACTCACACCAAACGTGGCCTATATTTACAACTGGCGCGATGATTCATGGGCGGTTAGAGATTTACCTACAGCGGTTAACTTTGCAACTTATGGCTCACAGACTGACCCGACAACTACGTGGGATACATGGGGCGAAACGTGGGACTCAGCAAGTGGTACGTGGGGGTCGAGAAAGTCAACGCCTCTGGATGATACTATTGTGGGCGTTAGTAGTGCGAACAGCTCGCTTATATTGATGGACCCACCCAGCTCAGCTTCAGACTTAAACGCAGTTATCGAGCGGACCAACTTTCCATTAGAGGGTCATAAGCCGGTAACAACTATAACAAGAGTTTATCCTCACGTCGAAGGTTCAGGCGATATGATAATCCAGTTTGGTTCACAGGACTATGCGGGCGCACCAGTTAGATGGAAGCCTGAAGTGACCTTTAATCCAGGCACTCAGCGTAAGGTAGACGTGAGAACAACCGGTGAGCTTCACTGCTGGAGGATAAGGTCGGTAGGCTCTAACGCATGGTCCATGTCGGGTATTGATATAGAATACACCACAGCAGGGGAGAGATAATGGTCAGCATAGGCTCAGAACAGCCACCATACGATGTGCCTCCTGCGCTTGCAGAATATCTTCGTCGGCAGTTTATTGCTATTAATATTGCACTGCAGAGTAACGGGCATATAAACCCTATCTATGTATTGCCTGACAAGCCAAGGGATGGGAATATCTACTACTTTGGCCAGATAATTGGCGCTACAATTACAAGTATTGGTTTCTGGGGCTATGAAAATGGGGGATATGTCAAGCTATGAGTGATTTAATCATTGCGGCTGTACCTATTACACTTATCGAGGTGGTGTGGCCACAGGTAATGCCTCTATTCAAATTGGTAGAGGATAAGTCTCCAGAGGACACCTCACAAATAGAGACTAAGAGGCGCATCCTAGAAGGCGATGAGCTTTTGATTACGGTGAGTGAGGGGAGTAAAATTGTGGCCTTCAATGTCATGACGGTTATAACTACAGATGCCGGAACCAGATGCCTATATATACCAATAACTGGCGGTACCAGAATGAGTGAGTGGGCTGAGCGGTTTCTTAGCATAGCAAAAGTGATAGCAAAAGAGCATAATTGTACACAGTTACGGGGACTTGCCTGCAGAGATGGGTGGCTAAGGTACCTCAAAAAATTCGGATGGTCAGAAGTATTTACAACCATTAAATGTGATATAGAGGGGTAGCATCATGGGCGGCAGTTCAAGTAAATCAAAAAGCAAAAGCGGTGGCATGTATCAGGACAGCGTATGGGGTGGGCAGTCTCCATATCTGACGAGCATGTATGGTCAGGCGGGTGACCTATTCGGGCAAACGAATAGCGGTATGCAAGGTCAAATACCTGGTGCAGTACAGGGTATGCAGGACGTGTCCAGTCAGGCCAATCCAGCATGGCAACAGCAGTTGGGTGGTGGTGTCTATCAGAATATGGACCTGCAGAACAACTTAATGAACAGCTTAAACCAGTCCCAAAACAACCCATCTGCAATGAGTGAGATAAACGGGATGATTATGGGTGGTGACGGTAATAACTATGCTGACGCTATGAAGTCAAGTTTCATGACTGATGCAGGTCGAGCGCAGGACCAGATGCTCCAGACAATGGATGCACGAGCGGTGGCAAGTGGCATGTCGGGTGGCTCACGTCACGGCACAGCTATTGGTCAGGGTATGCGAGATATTAACCAGAACCTACAGCAGAACCTTGCAATGACCGGTTATAATACATTCGATAAAGACCTTGAGCGCAAGCTACAAATTGCAGGTCAAGCAGACCAGAACACCTTTGGCAGACAGCAAATGATGAGCGACATGCTGGGCCAACAACAGAATACACAGAACCAAGGTATTCAAGGCGGGATGAATATGCAGAATATGCAGATGGGTCAATTCGCACCGTACATGATGCCATGGGATGCAATGAACCAATATGCAAACACACTGGGTGGCCCAACAATTCTGGGTCAAGGTTCACAGTCAGGTAAGTCGTCTTCTAAAGGCTTAAGTGGTGGCGCTGGCGGCGGAAAAGGATAATATCATGTCAACATTTTTTGATTTCTTAAAGAACCAACCAAGCCAGGCTCGGTCATTCCCGTTACAGGGCTATCCACAGGCTCAACCGATGCCTATGTATGGCCAGCAACAAGGTTACGGCCAGCAAATGCAACAGCAACAGCCACAAAGGCAGGGACAAGGCATGATGCAACCACAAATGAATATGCAACAGCCATACGGCGGTTCAGCGCTACCTGGTACACAGGCCCCACAAGTTGGTCAACAACAGTGGAACATGACAGGTGAGCAAGAAATGTCTGACTACGAGCGGATGATTCGTGACCAGATTAAGGCTGGGCAGGACGAAGAGGCTAAGGCGGCTGGAATGCCATACCGCAATGCAGGTATGGGCGCTCAGGCTAAAGATATGGGCGATGGTGGCATGTCTAGCATAATGGCTATGGCTCAGGGTAGAAGTGGACAGCAACAACGTCAGCCAATGGGTCCAGGCACCGGCTATCAACTACCACGCGGATTACTCTAAAGGGGATTATCATGGCGCTAACAAATGAAGAGAAGGCACTAGCGGCCAGATACTCACCTTTATACCAGAATGCTATAGCGGCACAGCAAAAAGCTCAGATGGAGCGTCAGGCTGAATTAAGTGCGGCACAGCTTCAGGGTGGCAGTATGCTGGCCAACAGGGACAAATACCTTGGCACTGAACAACGACTAGGCATTCCTTCCGTTGACCCAAGATACCGTACCGTACAGGGTACCGGCTTTAATGCGCCTAATGTCGACCCTATGCGTAAGTTTATGGCTGAGCGTAACTATGAGATGGGTGTATCTGGTGTGCCTGAGCTGGGTAAGCAGGGGTTATCTAACGACCAGGCAATGCAATCAAGCATTAACTCTGGCATCAATACTATTGAAGGCAAGAAGTGGGATAAAGCTAACATACCGCTGGTGCTTCCAAACGCATACCAAGAATATCAATTAGCCCAGAAGCAAGGCTTTAATGGCTCGTTCATGGACTACAAGCAAGCGATTAAATCAAACACTAATGTCCGTGTAGATATTGACCAAGGCGGCATGGCCGGAGCTTTAACTCGCGACCAGAAAACAGAGCTTGGAATTGACCCTGACTCAGCTTATGTATGGGCCAAAGATGGTACACCAAAATCTGTTAGCCCAACCAACTACAGTGATGCACAATTGCAGTCTGCTGGGTATGGTGAGCGCATGGACTATGCTGAGGACACCTTCGCCACACTAGCTCGCGAAGAGTTTGACCCCGCTACGCTGATGCAGGTAATTGGCGATAATCTTGGTGCTGTTGGCGGCTATGTCATGACCGAGCAACAGGAGCAGTATCAGCAGGCCATGCATGACTGGGTAAGAGCTAAACTCCGTAAAGAGTCCGGCGCAGTTATCGGTGACGAAGAAATGGCAAAAGAGATAAGGACTTACTTCCCGCAACCAGGTCAAGGCCCAAGAGTTATTGCTCAAAAAGCAAGTGCAAGAGCGCGAGCAACTAAGGCTCTAGCTAGGCAGTCAGGTGGCGCATATGAAATGAAAGAAAGGGAAGCTATTAAGTATGAGCCTTCCAAGAATCAAAACCCCGTTGCAGAGCCTGTAGATTATAATTCAATGACTGACGAGGAACTACAAAAACTCCTAATTGAGAGGGGATTGTAATGCCGACTAGAGATGAGATAATTGCAGAACTCAAGCGCAGAGATACCATTAAAGCATTAAAGGATTGGGATGCGCGTCCGGAAAACTACGACAACCTAAACCCTGATGTGGCCGAAACAAAGCCTTATAAGTTTGACCCTGTATTAACAGCGGCAAATGTAGTCCCAAGTCTTGGCAATCTGGCATGGGATACAACTTACCCCGTGAGACATCCACTGATTACGGGCCAGTCATTTTTAGACTTAAGCTCTGGACTCTTAGAGAAGATGGGTGTCAAGGCTGAAACTAAAGACAGCAAAACGGTGGACGCTGTCGCTGGATACCTAGATGAAAGGTACGGAAGCGTAGAGTCAGCAATGAAGTCCTTCCAAGAAGACCCTGCTGGGGTTTTGAGCGATGTCTCATCGATAATTCATGGTGGCGGGTCTATACTAAACAAGGTTGGAGTGAAGGGGGCTGGGGTAGTAGCTGACATCGCAAAGGCTGTTGACCCAATTAACGCAATGATGAACACCGGTAAGGCTGGCTTTAAAATGGCGGCAGATGCGACAGACCCTATCGGTAGGTTAGAGAGTGCCGCAAAATTCAGCACTGTGCTTGATGACAAGTTTGGCGTAGGTGAGCGGAGAAGACTCGCAGAGGTCCTGCTTAGAAATAAGATTGGTCTTAACTATGAGGGAACGGTTGACCTAGAGAACATGATTAAGGGTTTAAATGGTCAGATTGACGCGATACTAGATTCTTCTCAAGGTCGAGCGGCAAACATACCTGCGGCACCGACAGTGACTAGGCATATCCCTAAACTAAGGCAGGACTACGGTAGCGTAACTCAGGCCAACCCATATAAGAATGTAAAAGTAATCGATAACGTAGTAGATACCTGGAGGAACCAGCTTAATGACAGGGGTAATGCTCCGTGGGATTTGCAGAAGCTACAGCAATTTAAAAAGAACATGTACAATCAGGCTGACTACAATGTCAACCCAACAGTAAAGGCGAGCATTCAGAATGATACCTACAAGGCTCTTGGTAGAGCGGCGAAGGAAGGTATTGAGGAAAGGGTTCCACAGATTGGTAAATTAAACGCTAATCTATCTGACCTGTATTCACTACGGCCGGCACTTATACGCTCGTCTGGAAGAATAGGTAACAGGGACTTATCTGGTATCGGAACTCCAATTAAAACCGTGGGTATGTCCGAGATTGGTCAAGCTGTTGGCGGCGATGTCGGTTCATCACTTGGTGCGGCGTATGGTTTTGCAAGCGGTATGGCTGATACGCCACTGATAAAAGCTAAGATAGCTCAAAAGCTATTTAATGCACAACAGCTCTCACTTGGTGATATATATAAAAGTAGCGGCACACTACCTACTGTATTGAGGAACATATCAACGCAGACAGGGCAGGGCGCACTATTGCTTAACGATGATGAGCTAGTTAATCCAGATGAAACATGGGATTCTCTACTTAGTATTTTCCCAGCCAAGCGTTAAACGCGGCTTGAATACACAGCAGAACGACAACCCCAAGGGCGTAAAGTAAAAATGTAATCACGGCTTGCTCCTTTTAATGAAACTTGAGTATAACACAGGGTAAAAATAATGGCCAAGCAAACCAATGAGCAGGTAAGCATCTGGAACCTATTGACCAATGACCTTGGAATTAACGAGGCGTGGGACAGTATTACCAGTGCTAATGACTTGTGGGGCGAAATGGATGGCGTTAACAAGGTGCGTGATGCCGCTACTAATGTGGATGACCTCGTCGGGGCAATGGAAGTTGGTAACACCGTAACAACGGGATTACTTAGCCTAGCTCCGCAGATGGTTAATACCTACATGGGTCTTCCAATGTCTGGGGTGGACGCTACGATTAAAAGCAACCAGAAGATTCAGGACGCGTGGACCACCATGCCAAAGGGTAAGCGTGGCCAAGAAATGATGCAGTCACTGGCTGGCGACCCTTTAGCTCAGAAGGCTGGTGAGCTTGACCAAGGTGCCAGAAACTGGATGGGTGAAAGGGCAATAGATGGCCTGCTTACTCAGTACCTTCCTGATAGTGTTAAGGCTGGTCTATATGCGCTTGGCACAGTTGCTCCTGAAATAGTTGGTGGCGGACTCTTTGCCAGAAGCGCTCGCGGCTTACTAGGCGATGATGGAATTGGTAATGCAAATGTAAGGACAGGTAATCAAGCTGGTGCCGTTGGTAATGGCTTGCCAAAGAATGGTGACCCAATCCCTAAAGGAGAGCTTACAGGCAAGAAGAAGCCAGTACCTGGAGGCGTAAAGGCCAATGCTATTACAGCGGGTAACTACCATTCTGTTGGTGGCGGCAATAAAATGGAGCGTACTCCGTCAGAGATAACTGCTACCTACAAAGATATGGAGGGTTTTGAACCGTTCAAGAATGTCAATGTTGAAGACCTGCTCGGTAAGACAATTATATCTGCCACTGGAGATACATCGATTGCTGGTAAGGAATTAACAGGGATTAATGGCGTACAGTTTGATAAACCAGTTGGACTTTTTGGTGGCTTTGGCAATCAGCAATTTGGTAGTGGATTTGCGTCAGACAAGGGACGGATGAAGGTGCTGGAGAACAGGGCCAAGAGCGTTATCGAGGAGGGCGGCGAGCCTGTCATTTCATACACAAGCATGACCAACAACTCTAATGACTTCAATACCTTTATGTCGGACTCTGCCTTGCAGATGATACATAGCGACAACTCAATCTCTAAAGGGGCCAAGAAAGCCTTTGACAAAGAGATGAGAGCGTCCAATCCATCATGGGCAGGCATTGACCACCCAGAGGCAATGCAAAGCCTTAGAGATGAAACAGGTAGAATGCGTACAGAGTTTATCCGTCTGGCCGGACAGAAGAAGTGGCGAAACGAGGGATTCCCTGCACTAGCTGATATTAGAAAGGCTATAACTGAAAGCTCACTACTTAATGCAGAGCCATACACTAGCGGTCACAATATGAGCGCAGTAACTGGCGAGCTTGACCTTGACCCTAAATTCGCACACCCAACATACAATACTCACCTGAAGCAGACGGAGTATCTTGGCGGAATGCCTAAGCCTTTACCTGTTCGTGATATGTTCCCTGACTACTTTGAAGATGCCAAGCGCAGAGGAATTATAAGCCCAATTAGAGCATTTGAATTATCAAAACCCGCACAGAAGGTGACAACCGAACTCGTCGATAAGTGGGGCCGCATGATGGAGCCTTACATGTCTAATGAAATGTATGGCAAGCCTTTGCCTCACGGCGGACAAGAGGGCGGCATGGGAGAGCCATTACTTGGCGCACCTAGTAGACCCAATATACCCAACTACGGACCTACAACTATAGGCAAGAACAAAGATATTGACTTTGCACTTGATAACTATGCTAAACAGGTAGACCACCCAGTTAATAAGCCTGACAAATACGTACCGCTAGACAAAAAATTTGCTGGCGAAGCTGGCCGAGAGTTTGAGTCCATGGGTGACGACATGTCTAACCCAAGGGTGCAGGCATCTTACAAGTCACTCGTTAATGATATTGATAAACAGTATAAAGAAGCATTAAGGGCTGGCATCAAACCTTACTTTATTGGTAAAGATAACCCGTACCAGTCCTCACCATCACTATCGCTACTTGATATGGCCAACAACCGTAAGCTGGGCATATTCCCAACTAAGGACGGCTATGGCTCTGATAAGAGCTTTGATACGTCAAACAACCCGATGCTTGCCGAGTCTCCATATGATATTGATGGCGTACCCATGCTATGGAATGACGTGTTCAGATTCGTGCATGATGCTTATGGCCACGGAGCTACGGGTGCAGGCTTTAGAGCGGCTGGTGAAGACAATGCTTACATATCGCATTTTGCCTCCCTTTCTCCAGCGTCAAGACTGGCGCTTGCTAACGAGACTCGCGGACAAAACAGTGCGCTCAATTACGGAAAAAATGGCGAACACAATAGAACAGCCAGTCAAGATGACACCATATTCCAAGACCAGAAAGCGGGATTGCTATCAAACAAAACCGTCTACGGTAATGTGAATAAAGCATTCGATGAGCCTATAGTTCTGAAGGGTGGACTGCTACCTGGTGACCCCAAAATAGCGGGTGCCGTAAATGATGAAGGCTTGCTCTCAATGAAGCACTACGCAAGGCAAGAGCTTGACAGTATTGACCCTGCACGTTTCGGTGAGGGAATGTCAGGAAGAACAAGGTCAGAAATGAATCGGGCTTATCATCCTGACTTTCAGAAACGCTCCTATTATGGACTAGAAACGGATGTTGACCCTTACAAGCGCGAGTCTGGGCTTGGAAGTATCAAGCATGAAGCTACAATTGCACCAGAGCATATTTACGACTCAGAGCTAGATTCCGAGGGCCTATTCGGTTCAGGTGGCGACGTGTCAACCAAGGAGAAGGCGGTATTCGATGCCGGTTATTCAGGATATATGCGAAACCATCCACAGCTCGGCAAGGTCGCTGTTGTCTTCGATAAACTCGAAGCTAAGAGACTAAAAGAAAGCGGCTTTGCACTGCCAATCTTGCTGGCCGCTCAAGGTGCAGGTACAGCCGCTGTGCTGTACTTTGCCGGAAGAGACTAGTCGAAGCCTCGTCGCCTGTCATGAAGTAACGCAGGCGACGATTTAGCTTTTGGCTTACTGACATTTTTCATCTTGCCGGTAGGCGGAGACAGTGTAGGCTCTTGGGTTATACTAACCGATAGCTTTGTATACTCATAGAGTTCATCTTGTGAGGCAAATCCAGCGCTTATATGCTCGTCCAGTAGTCTTTTATTTTCATCTGATAACATAGCTATTCTCCTATCTACTTATTGTTCTCATGTAGTCAAGTGTTGACCTTGTGGCCTCTGCCTCCGTTGCCCCAGATGATATTAAGTTTGCATAGTAATACTCATGCTCTGGTGCATTTACCGGTAGTGGTGGCGATTTAACTTTTGGCCTTGGCTTCTTAATTACTACCGGCTTGGGACCTTGTGGTCTACCCCATACTAACTGACTCACTGCTCGCTCTACTGTTGACCCAAGCTTAAGCCTGGCGCGTATTGTTGTTGGCGCTACATTTGTTATCAGGCTAATCTGAGCGATGGTCATCATCTTGCCTTGAAAGCTGTGCCTCTCACCTTTAAAGTGAGAAGGTGTTAGTGCCTCCTCTATGCTCCAGCCTTTCTTTAATCTTTGCTGGATAGTACCGTTTTTTAATCCGACTTCTTTGGCCCATTGTGCCATTGTTAATGTTCTGCCGTCTACTGTAATTGTCTTCATAATAATCTCCAATTGATGGTTAGCCACCACACGAAATGCATGGTGGCCAGTGCTTTTTAGAACGGAATGTCGTCATCCATATCATCAACAGGACCTGCCATTGCCGGTGCTTGTCGTTGCTGTTGTGGTGCGCTTGATGGCTCCTTCTTACCGCCAATTAAATCGATGCTGTTTATGTTCAGCTCCAGGCTCTTTTTCTCGATACCATCATTGCCGGTGAATGCATTCTCTGTAAGCTCACCAGACACCGCAACCTGCGTACCCTTAGTAAGATACTGAATTAGTCCTCCGGTGGCTCTAGCACCCCATAGATTGCATCGTACCCACATAGTTTTTTGTCTCTCACCGAAGCCGGTGGTTACTGCTAGTGGAAAGGTGGCCACTGTTGATGACCCTGCTTGTCTTGTCTCAACATCCCGACCAATGTTACCGGTTGCTGAGTAGTTTGATAAACTCATTACTTTTTCTCCAAAGAATAACTGCTGACATATACTGTCTTGCCATAACGATTTTTTACCGGTATTAACGGACTCTCTACATTATACCCTTTCTTCTTTATGTCATAAATAATTGCACTCATCCTGGTGGCACCAAACATTTCAATGGCATCCATAGACGTAATGCTACCCTTTGTCTGCATGTACTCCAATACATCACTTAACTGGCTCATTCTTGTTCTCCCATGTAACGGTGTCTGGCTTCTGTCCACAGTGTAGACTGCATCGCCTTACGTTCTGCTGTAGTGAAGGGTGCGTTGTCGAACTTGCTTGGCGCTACCCACATTGCACTCTTGTCGTCGTTTGTTACTTCATGCCATGCTTCAAATGCTAGGTCATAATCTTCTGTTGCTATACCCGTCTTTACTGCCTCGATAGAGTCTTCATTACGAGCGATGGCCGCAGTCAATGCTTCCTGTACTGCATGTTTAATTGGGTCCACTATGTCGTGATTGCGATTATCCATAGCGTCTGCATCGTCGGTGTTGTCGATTGCAAACAGGCCATTCAAAGCATACTTTCTGGCATACGATGAAGCGGCACCCGTTATCTGACTCTCATCCATACCCTTCTTGATTAGAGCCTCTCTTGCAAATGCATGTGTCTGAGCAATTTGCTTCTCATCATGCCAAATTGTTGCGATGGCCTCCACGTACACTCTACCGCCGACTTCTCGAATATCGTCAGTAAGTATCAAGTGATAGTCATACTCCGCTAATAACGGCTTTACCGCTCGCAGAATGTCCTCACAATTACGGTACTGGTACCCACCGAAGGAGTTTGTCTGTCCCTTCGGTGCCTTTAGTGCTGATTGTACTTTTACTAAACTCATGACTCACCTCTTGATTGTCTTTCACCATTCTCATATGCAAGGCCGTATCCATCTAACCAGCCTTCCGTATTTTCTCCAATGTCTACTTCACCTATTAGTCCGGCGAAGTATCCTGCCAAAAAGTCTTTGTGATATTGTGCTGATTTCATTTTAGCTTAACCTCCACTTTGGTTACTTCTTGCGTCCAACCCCATGAGATAGCCTCGCGCCTAGCCATCCCTTTTGCCTCCATTGACGAGTCGGCTTTAAAATCGCCTTCAAGCACAGGGGCATCTTTAAAGTATAATGTTACGGTGAATGTCTTCATGTTAAAGCTCCTTTGATTTGTTGTGTTCAGACAACCAGCCGAACACAAAATAACTTGTTTCCCTGCTGTCCAATGGTCTGCCAGCTAGGAATGACTCACGACCCAATTGAACTAAGTCATCTGCGTTTGTTGGTACGCCGTTCCATGATTTAATTAGGGCGGCTTCTTGGTCTGCATATTCTTGTTGTCTGTTCATGTCTATCTCCAATTGATTAGACTCTATTATAAAGCGATACTTTTATTAATGCAACACTTAATAATCGATTGAGCTACAGCGTATGTCTTCAGCCAGGTCGATTAGTTTATCCATTAACTCAGCGCTTATTTCACTTTCGGGGAAGTCGAGCATTACACCCAACGCCTTTACCTTTAGGTCGGAGATTTCGTACTCTTCGTCCTCCTCTGGGTGACAGTCTTCTGGCAAGGCGTAAAGTTTAGCTGGACGACCAGGGTAGTAAGTAAAGTCGAATTGAATATCCCATTCCTGTCCATCACTGTCTACTAAAAATGTCTCGTAACACATATTTCTTCTCCAAAAGTGGCGGCTTAAAATTCAGCCGCCAGATTATTTATTTAATACCGAATGTTTCTTTGATTAACGCTTGATTCTTTTCGCCGTAAGACCACCCGTAGACCCTGTTCTTTCTGTCGTTATATTCGTGGTACTCGGTCATCTTATAAAGACCTTCTCGTTTAGGGTCTGGCGATGCCACTAAATAGATACGAGTAACGCAGGCAGGCTCACCTTCGATTGAGCATTCTTTAGTGTATGTTTTCATGATAATCTCCAATTGATTTATGTCAGGTACGGTTAAATACTAAAGCAATACTTTACTTAATACAACACTTTTATTCCTCCTCAAACAATAATACTTCAAGACCAAGCTGTATCGACGCTATATCGTCACTCTCGTCAAATTTATTTATTATTTTTTCCAGCCATTCATCTGACTGATGGGTGTGGAAGCGATGAACTTTCACGTCTTTCGGTGCATCAACTGTTATTCTTACACAGAGGTTGCCTTTAGTTTGCCGGTTAATAGTGGATGCTAATATCATGGCCCGACCAACTTTCATTGAGTCACCTATCTCCATTGTCTTATGCTCTAAAGCCACGCCGCCAGTATGAGGTTTAGATATAGTAATTAATACCTCCATTGGTTTAGAGTTTACTTCCTCTATCACAATTACAATTCCACCGGACATCATGATGATGTCGTCTTGTTCCAGGGTTAGATTTAATCCCATGCTTGTATCTCCTAATTAAAAAATATGACCCCAGTTCATGCAATCATATCAGCCCTAATATATGTCAGGGCGAATAGGGTTCAAAACTGGATGACACGGATAGTATAAAGCATTATTTATATTATTGTTGCATAAAACTAAATAATTACTTTATAATTAGACATCACTAACCGGAGGATGATATGACAACAGCAGTAGTAATTGAGGCGATTGAATCGCTAGGACCTAGACGACAATCGGCAGAATTGTTTGGCGTAACAGAGGTGGCCATCGGTCAATGGATAAACGATGCCTTTCCACCAGCACGTACACTTGAGCTATATAACCATTGCAACAGACGATATGATTTAGCAGAACTGTTATCTAAGTAATGGCTGACGGCAAGGTTAAAGACAGAAAGTTACTTAATAATCAATGTCTGTTCCACAGCATGGTTTTTTCTGGCGGCCTGTCGGTATCTGACATCGATGTTGCTTTTGAGTATAGAAACAAGCTGTTTATAGATACTGAAGTAAAGCACATTAACTGTCGGGGGATTATACCCATTGGCCAGAGAATAATGTATGAGCGCAGAGCTGATATGTTAAGTAATAACGATGGGGTGAGCGCTTACGTGCTTCTTGCAATGCACAGCGAGGACGGTGACGTAGACGTTGGAGCATTAAGCGTGGAACTAATATATGAAAATGGAAAGTGGCGGTCACCATCAAGAAGCTGTACCGTACGGGACTTTCACCAGCAGAAAATAAATATGATTGACAGACTAGGACATTGATGTAACAATTTACCCATCTGGTAGCGAGCTTCGTACCTCGTCAGATGCATCGATAGTGTTTTATTAATTGCCTTCATAGGTAAGTCAGGGGTTCTCTATCACCCGTACGAACTGGCTTTACCTATGAGGGTTTTTTGTTTTTGGGAGCATGGAATGAACTATAGTTTCGACATAGATGACGCTATCAAGTATGGAGTAGAAGAGGCGGTCCTGTTGCACAATTTTAAGTTTTGGCTACGACAGAACCTAGCTAATAATACTCACGTCCACGATGACAATGTGTGGACATATAACAGCCAGAGAGCAATGACGGACCTGTTTCCATTCTGGTCGAAAAGACAGGTTGAGAGGATACTAAGCTCACTCATAAAGCAGGAAGTTTTAATCACTGGTAACTACAATAAAATGGGATACGATAGGACGTTGTGGTATGCTATGAAAGACGTTAAAGCGTTGGAGTTAAACATATCACCAAACGGTGACATCGATATCACCAAACCGTTACATGGAAATCACCAAACGGTGACACCTATACCAGATAGTAAACCAGATATAAAACCAGATATAAAGAAAGTACCAAAGAAATTCGTAAGCCCAACTGAGCTAGAAGTAACACGACATGCAAAAGAGAATAATCTCAATGCTCAAGGTTTCTTTGACTACTATGAGTCGAATGGATGGAAGGTTGGAAAGAACAGCATGAAAAATTGGAATGCCGCACTTAGTGGCTGGAGCAAACGTCAATACGGGAGTAACAACAATGGAACACGAAGCAACCAAGCAGTATCTGGAAAACTTACAGGGGCGAGTGCAAGGGTCGCAAGCCAGAGAGCATACCTTGAATCAAGACTCAAAGAAGCACTTGCCAATGAGTTGGGCGATAGCTCTATTCAGGAAGCTCCAGGTAGCATACCCGCACCAATGGTCAAGCGCATATCCTACTGATGAGATAGTTGATGAGGCATTGGGGCTGTGGTCTGAAGTCCTGTCAGGCGTTACTGGCGAGCAGATAAGGCATGGCCTGCAGTCTCTTCCTAGTGAGTTTATACCTTCAGCAATGGCGTTCCGTAAGCTGTGTACAGGTGATGATGGACTTCATAAGTCTGGCGCATACAAGCCATTTGAGAATGATGCATCACTAACCAGGATACAGCACAAGGTAGACAGAACGGCTGGTAGGGCCAAGGTAGCAGAGCTAAGAAAGTTAATTAATAAATAATGTTGCACAATATAAAGTATTGCTTTAGTATGTAAACCGTACTAGCAAGTTAATCAATCGGAGAGCGAAAATGAAAGTACAAAAATTAATTATTAACGGTCGGGACGCAAAAGTTGGTGATTTCTTTGCTGTTACTGTTTGTGCTTCCAATAGCCGCCCTTTAAGAAGGGAGTATCGCGAAATAGTCGAGGTGGTTAATGACGTTCACCAGCTTGTCAGAAAAGCGAAAGTTAATAATGGCGCTTTAATTCGGACAAGAAATAAGACAACCAAATCGTTAAGATTTATCGATGCTCCAGCCACTGTATGGCGGGAAGTTAAACTATAATAATCAATTGGAGATACATCATGGCTACATTTTTTTACAAAGATATGGAAGGTTCAACAGCTCGCGGATTTAATCGCACAGTTGAGGTTTATAAAGTTACACGCAACGTGCCATACTTCATAGGCTCGGACAATAGAATCCAGACTGCTGGATGGAAAGGTCCTTATGCTATAGCGTGTGAGATTATTGCCGAAAACACCAGCTACAAGATGGATGGCGGTTACGCTCTTAAAACAAAATCAGTGCAGTTATACGAAATCTAAGGAGAATGAAATGAGCGAGAACAGACAAGCATACAAAGAGGGATTGGTAGCAAGAGATAGGCATGAACATTTGCTACCCTATCCAACTAACACTACGCAGGCTATCTACTGGTTACGCGGCCTAAATGGAATGCAGTACAAAAATCAAAAAGAAGGTGAGCTTCAACATCAAGTAGACCTGCTCAAAGTTAAGCTAGAGCGAGCAAAGGATAAGAGTGTAACTACCTATGATACGTTTTTGAACGCGAGGATGGACTCATTAACTAGAGAGCTGTCAGTAATGACGCTAGAGCGTGACCGTTACCGTGATGCATCGATTGACCTACAGCGAGTGATTGACAGATTAGCGCTTCAAATATCACGGGAAAAGAAAAACCAGAAACGTGCAGGAAGACGCACAGCATGAGCAGAAATATGGGTACCCGCACCAATACGCGGGACCACTTCCAAAAGCCATTAGAAGGCGGTGGCGGTGGCTCAGTAATAGCAAGGAAGTGCCTAGCATGTGGAAAGGATAAGAAGCCTGGGCAGTCACATCCAGATAGTTGTAGCAAAGAAATGCAGAGAATGCACCGGAGAGGCGAGATATGATAAACATGGTACACATGGGTGGCGGCGTATTTAAGCCGCTAACCCCGCAGGACGAGGAAGTGCTGAAGCGGTTTAAGTTTGGTGACGTGATGACGGTTAATCCGGTAAAGGCTCGCAACCCAAAATTCCTGAGCAAGTTTTTTGCAATGCTCAATGTGGGGTATGATGCCTTTGAACCGGTAACTGAATACAAGGGCCAGCCGGTACAAAAGAACTTTGATAAGTTCAGGGATGATGTGACTATTCTTGCTGGTTATTACGACATAACTGTGGGAATGAAGGGTGAGCCAATAGCTGTAGCTAAGAGCATATCTTTTGGCAAGATGAAGGAGGAGGAGTTTGAGAAGCTGTACTCGTCAGTGGCCAATGTAATTTTAACCAGGATACTGACCAACTACACTAAGGACGACCTGGACAATGTGGTTAACAATGTATTGGGATTTGTTTAATGGCCCGTAAGTTATCGAAAGCGAATAAGGAGCGGTGGGCCAAGCTACGTGAAATGGGTTGCTGTATCTGTATGCATAATGAGGCTCATGTACACCACGTAATTGGTCACGGCTTTGGAGGAATGGGAATGAAGGCTCCAGATGATATGACAATACCTTTATGTCACAATCATCACACAGGAGACAATGGAGTCCACAGAAACCATAAGGAATGGGAAGTAGAATTTGAGTGCCAGTTGGTGCTTCTTGATAGAATTAATAAATACCTGGAGAATTAAAATGGATAAGAAAGTCTACGATAAATACATCGACATATGGATGGACACTGCACCCACTGAGAGAATAGCGGAGCTTGAACAGCAACTACTAGAAGTTAACAACAGTAATAGTACATTACACAGTCTAATGCTATCAGGGGAAAGGCGAGGATATAACAAGGCTGAGGAACACTTTAAGCAGAAGGTAGATGAAGCTAATGCACGAGTGGCTAGGTTGGAGTCAGTTATTAGAGTCACGGTTACCGATATGACTAAGCAATCTGGTAATTTTAATATGTATGGACGACTAGATGATGCGCTTGTTGAATCCCCTGCCCAATCAATAGCACTACATGATGCTGATGTTATTGATAATTTTGCTGTTTACTATCTATCCAAAACAGGTAGTAACATTGGTTTCGTCGCTGAACAGTATTCAAGACAATTACGCAACAGCGTTAAGGAAGGTGAGTGATATGACAACTAAAGAATATATGCCAGAAGTGGGTGATGTTTGTGAGGTTTATAACAGAGGTATTATCGGGTGGGGGGTAATAGAGATTAACGCTATAGGTAAAGATTTTCTACTAGCCGATGAAAGAGGCCATGAGGTAGTTCTAAAGAAAACTTGCCAGTTTAGACCACTAAAAACCCAGCAAGAAATTGAGCGTGAAGAGGCTATTGAAGGTATCACGACTATATTGAGAGAATCACCAATATACACTGACATGGCTGAAAAACTTTACGATGCAGGATATAGAAAGCTAGGCGATGAGGTAACAAGTAGGGAGCTACACGACTTCATAAGTGTCTCAGCAGAATATGGTGACTTAGCTGTCGATATTTACGATGCAGGATACAGGAAGGTAGGCGATGAGGTAACAAGTAAGGAGCTACACGACCTTATGATAAAGGAGGGTGGTTACTGCTTAAATGATAGGTTAATCGAAAAGTATAAAATATACCCAAGAGGTGAATAAAAGTATTGCACTAATAAAAGCATTGCTTTATAGTTAACACTCAATCAACCAATGGAGTAGCAACATGAAAGACTTTTTAACGGGAACGGTAATATTTACATCACTAGTGATGGCCGTATTATTTGCTTTGAGCGATGAGTCTGTCGTTGCAGTAGACCAAGATGGCAAGTGCCAGTGGGTTGAGATTGCCCCAGGCTTTGAGCGTAAGGGATGTCCAGCAGAGTTACCAACCAAATACAACAAGGTAATCGTTAGCTCAGGATGGGTAGAATAATGGCTACGCAAATACAGAAATTAGAAGCAAGAATAACTACACTGGAGTCGATAGTGGCTAAGTTTACAAATGAGGAGTTCCTGTCTACACTGACCAAGGCTGTAGACAGTGTATTGGCAAACTATGAAGGTGTGGAAGTAGAAGACAAACTAACAATATGGGCTAATGGAGAATCAAATGGACAGTAAGTGGAAAGAGGGTGCAGTTTTTGGTGTTAACCCAATATACGAGGAAGATGGAGAGGATTTAATCGCACAGTGGGCCAGAACAAAGACACCGGTAGAATTTAGAGCGGCGATGCTGTTTAACATTGAGAAGTACCAGCGCAGGTATGGCAAGAAGGATGACGTGGTCAGTGAGTCGAGAAAGATTGCTGACTATAGTGCTAGGCTGGCTCAGTATGAGGTGACCTTACAAGAAAGTGGAGGTCTAGTGGCTTCAAGAATGGCTGGGTACAGAAGAGTAATGGAGGGCGGAAAGTAATGAGTGACTCAATAATTGTAAAGAAAGACGACATGATGATTCTGCTGAATTGCGCGGCCAAGGAAATGTTCAGTACACCGTATGAAGATAGAATACCGGAAGGTTCAATGTATCGAGACTTGCATGGTGTGTTCGTTACTTATAATCACATAGTGCCAGATGAGGATATCGATTGATACACCAGACGGACCTATCTCCCTGCTGTAATGAGATACTGTATACTTATTCCAGCGGTGGAAGTAGGCGGTGGCCAGCAATGAAGGGGCCATATGTTGAGTGTATCAAGTGTTTTATCCAGTACGGTATAAACTATAAGACGGGGTACTTAGATGGAAGCAAGGCCGA
>TARA_R110000803_G_scaffold210440_2_pt1 | contig 37923 bp, 62 predicted proteins | sample TARA_R110000803 | Tara Oceans TARA_R110000803 (sample SAMEA4397772) | marine metagenome | biome: Polar Biome; feature: [SRF] surface water layer (ENVO:00010504); material: water (ENVO:00002006), including particulate matter (ENVO:01000060) such as... | depth 5 m | reverse complement strand
TTTTGGCTGCGTCTGCTTTCGCCCAAAATGATATGGTTACTGTCTTACCAGAAGTTTTATGAACGCCTTCTATGTGGTGATCTTTAATCACAAAATTTGCTGCGTTTGCTACTGATGTAACTACTGTCCGAGAGTAGTACTTTGGGTTGTTCGGTACGTCAGTCTGACCGAGAGTGAATGTCTGCTGAGTATGTACTTTAGTAGATCCAGAGTTTATGTTGAACCCGCGATCATCCGAGCCATACCCGCTAGAAGTTTGTGATATGCCGCGCTGCCATACAGAAAAGTCACCGTTGATAATTAAGTTACGGCTTTTCTGGTTTTCGGTGTGTATCGCCGCCAATCGGTTGATCTCATTGACCATCGTGGTGAGGTGTGCGTTGAGATCGTCGCCTGTAAACACCTCACCGTTACTGTATGTCTTTACTGAAATAGTCATATTAGGATATTCTCCGTACTGTCATTTGCTGATGTCCCGAACTTCACTGTTATTGAGTGAAGTTGAACGCCTGTATTTAGTGACTCTTTTTCGAACCCAATCGCGACGCGTCTAAATTCGGAGGATTCTAGCTCGACATACGTCTCGATCGTACGTGGCCCGCCCAGTCTTGATGCTCCTAGTATAAACACAGAACCGTCGTCAGGCAAGAACGCGCCTGTGTTCCCAGTAATACAGAACGTGCCTAATCGAGAGCCAAACATCTGATCTATGGTGCGCGTCTCGAACAGGCGAATATCTCGCTGCCATATTAGGTCGAATGATGTATTCGGATCGAATAGTGAGCAGCTGCTGCTGATTACTGATGTCGGTGATTCTGACTCAGCTGTGATTGATACACTGGCCTTCTGGATATTATTGTGGCCGAACATCGGCGCGATCTTAATATCTGGCGTGAGTGCGCGTGCCTTGTATGTGGTCGACGTAAGTACGCCACCAGTAAAATCTTCTTTTCGCTCACTGCCACGAATATCGAGATCGAGTAAGAACTCGTTCGCCTCAGAAGCTATGATTCTTGTAATCGCTGCGTTAGTAGATCCGCCCTTTACTGGTACTAGGTGCTGTGCTCTCACATAGTCGACAAACGAGAATTTCCGTGCGCTGACAAAATCCATGACGATGGCTTGGCGATCAAGCGCGTTAGGCCCAGTCGGTAGGTTCATCCATACACGATTGTTCGCAGTGTCTGCGTACAGTGTGGCCCGGTGTAAGTTGCTACGGTACAGGTTGTCGCTGATCCATGTCTGTATCGGTGTGGTCACGAGTGCGTTTTTAAAGTCACCAAACTGCTCTGTGGTCGCTAGTGTGCGTATCTGGCCGTCGTTATCTACGAACGCTATATCGTTGCCCATGTCGACAACAGCTTTCTGATTTGCTGCGCCTACTTCAGTGGTGAAGATGTCGAGTGCGAACGTGCCTGGTGTTCTTCCAGACAGAACGTATATTTTGTCTTCTTTGAAGATCATTAGTCGGCCACGGTACTGCTTCAGCGCTGTGATCTTGCTGCCGCCGTAAGGGTCGATGCTGATAAAGTTCGCCGCGTATCCTGCTGCTGGGTCGTTGAGGTCTGAATAGTAGAGTCTTGATGGGCGCAGTGGGTCGCCTGCTGCGAATACTCTGTTGTTATACACGACACCAAGTGAGAGATCTGGCTCTGCTGGGTCCCACACTGCTGCTGACGTGGTAGCTGGGTCCCATAGGATAGGTAGCTCACCAACACCGTCGGACATTAGTAGGTCCTTGCCTTCGAACTGTACGACCGTCCACTCTGAGTCAGCTGAGAACGCGAGTACGGCTGTGTTGGCTTTCAGCTCTATCGTGTCGCCTGATACGTCGTTATTATCTAAGATCGCCCAAGATGAGAGTGTGTTGTCTAGTGGGTGCAGGGTATAGAAGTCGACGCCTGCGTACGCTGAGTTTACAGGTAGTAGTGCGGATGGTGAATTCGTGAGTGTGCCTACAGTAGAAAATGTCGACGTTTGAGATGCTACCAGCGCGCCGCCAATCGATCGAATAGTTTGCTGCCCTTCGAATAGTACGTTACTCGCTTCTGTCAGGTACGGGACTGGGATCACAGGCACGTCCGTACCGATCATGATTCCGCCTTTCTGCTCGTAGTCTATACCACCAGCGAAGATGAACTGTACGTCAAAATTAATTGCAGCCATTATTCGAACCTATCAAATCTACCATGATCATACCGAGAGCCTGAGCCACCTGAGCGGTATGGACGTGATGATTTTCTTCTATATGCGTTGGTATTTGGGCGAATCGACATGCCGCTCTGCCCTGCTTCTGTGTCGTTCATGATACGTGACATGATCTCGACGTATTCGGCCTTGGCCTCTTGTGAGCGCTGATCATCTTTACGATCGCGATACCAGTGGTACAGTGCATGAAACAAGATAGCGTGGCGATAGCGTAGCGGCATGATCGACACGTCTGCGTCGTTCGAGAATCCTTCTGCTTTATTGAGCGTCGACGTCGTTACGATGTTTTTCGTAACGTACGAGATGAATACTCGCTCGACTGTATTTGGGATCGGGTGCAGCCTGATTTTTCGCTCGTCCATACCGCCGTCGATCGATACTGAGTCGACAAGAGTGGCGTACTGTGGACGACCAATATTTATCTCACCTGCGAATCTGTGGCGGAATTCTACACGACCAATAAGATCTAGCGATCGTGATCCGACTTTTATCTGGTTGCCTGCAAGTCGTAGGAAGTCTGTAGGCATTACTAGGTCATCTTTGAATACGCGGATCGTATCACCTACGCCTATCTCAGGTCCGTACATAGTCATATTTGATGGGTCAGTTGCGGCTACTCCACTGATTACACCTTCGATTCCTAGTGTGGTGCCGTCAGCCGATGTCGTCACGCTGATTCTGCTGTCTGCGCCCGCTAGCCCTAGAGCAGGGTTGTCGACCGTATATAGGTAGCTAAATATGCCTGTATTCGAGTCCACCGCCGATCCAACTGCTGTCGCTACTGTGGCGGTAAATGTGGTGCCTGTGCCAGCGCTGTGGTCGCGAATCGCCCAAGGGACATTTTCTGCGAACCCCAAGTGTATATCTAGGTGGGCTGTGTTTATGTAGCGCTTGGCCTGTTCGACCGTCGCTGTGTCGCCCGCGTCTGTACGAAGCGCTTTTAGCAGGCCTAAGTACAGATCTGAGAACGTGGTAAATTGTGATGTTGTGCTCATGCCTTAGCCCTTCCTAATTAATAGTATGTCCATGATGACAGTCACTTCAGTATTCGCTGAGTCTGTATGCGCTCTGATTTCTATGTCCCATAGCTCATCTACGATGATACCAGAAAACTCAAGGTTTGCGTTATTTTCAAATACCTGCCACGGCGCGGCGTCCTGCCACGGTACAATCGTCGTGCCTTGGTTTGGTCGGATGAGTGTGTTGTACGTGATGCTCTTTCCTCGAATACCAGAGAAACGTATCTTTCTGATAAGTGCGAAGAATCCTACTGGTGGTGTGAACCCTGCATGGTTGGCTGTGTTTTCTGATCTGCCAAGGGACGTATCGAACATGATCGCCAGCTTGACTTTCGATGGTGTGCTCGGTACGCCTGCAACAAGAGTGTCTGCTGTCGCGCAATACAGATCGCCTTGTAAGTCTGTTGGTAGTAGTACCCGAATGCCGAAAATTCTATACCAAGTCCCGATAGATACTGCTGTTCTTCCATTAGTAGAGTACGAGAGGTCTGTGTCTACGTTAGGTGATGTCGACGACTTCAGGCCAGTTATCTGCATGACCTGCCCGGTGTCTGCCACGTTCGAGCATGATACGAACAGTTCAGTACCTGTAGGTGCGGTTAGGTACGTGTAAATACCGCCGTACTGCCATACCGTCTCTTCAGTGCCTGCGTCGATGTCCTTGTTCTGCATCGTGATGATGTATTGGGTATGATTCTTTACGGCCTCTTTGGCTGACTCCAAAAAGAAGTCGGGTGTGATGGCCCGACTGAACTGCTCATTGAGTGCCATAGGCTATCTCGATGTGCTGCGAAGTGCGGCTTCATTGCCGTAGGATGCTGTTGCGCCTATCGAGATGATCGCCTGTGGCTCTGTGCCTGCTAGCACTACATACGCGCCGTTATAGACGTAAATTGGTCCTCGTCCGTTATAGTCTTTAGCTTCGTCAGACACTGAGTTCGTAACCATCGCTACCAGCGTCGACCGTGCTGTATCTGCAACGTCAGTATCGTAAACTTCTGCCAGGCAGTCTGTGCCGCCGCCAGCTAATAGTTGAATGTCACATATCTCGCCAGCGCCTACGAACACGTGTTCTGTTTTGGTTATTAGTCGACGTTGAGGGAATCGCGCTAAGTCGCCATAGATTCGAGCCGTATCATGTACGTAAGCATCGAGCGTCAGTGATCCTGTCACGTTTGCGAGGCTGCCAGCGCCGATACCAATAATACCTAACCAGCCTTCAGTCGTTGCGCCTGTGACTGCTGCGTTGGTTGTGGTGACTTCAATGCCTAGCTCTGCGATACGTGCTGTGCAGGTGTTACCGCCTGTGGTATCGATTTCTAATTCGACTGTATAGTATTTGCCGCGTTCTAGTGCGATCGGTGATACTGTCAGCGCTGCTGATGTGGATCGTATACCAAAGAAGATCTCACCGCCTGACTCAATTCGTAGACCTACTGCTGCTACCACTGGTAGGTGCTGCATGATTGCTACTTCAGTTGTTACTGATGCTGTTACGTCCTTGCCGACATACAGCATGAACTTGTCATCTTCCGTAGTGCCTGATGATACTGCTATCGAGGTACTGCGAACATAAGAATCTGTGTCGACGCCGAACTCTGCATGGAGTGCGTATGCGCCTTGGTAAGGCATTCCCCAAGCTCGTTGGCGTGCTAGATCCTTGTAGTGCTTTACTGTCGCTTGCGTACCAACAGTAGCCGTCCATTCGCTAGCTGATCCTACTTCAAAATTGCCTTCAAAATCATGGGGAAATGCCATATCTAATTACCTACTTTCGTGTGCTTAATGTTTTAGAGTCTTTCGGCTCTACATAATTTGTCACATAGTCTGCGAGGACCATGCTTCGACCTTCGGCGTCCATGAAACACAACTTGCTGTGAATTTCGAACGGTGCGCGTTCTTTGATCAGCGCTAGCTGCTCGTCGTTCAGAACTTTCGCAGGTGCTGCTGTATTGATGCCGTGATGGTCGGCTGTGCTAACTACAGCGTTGTGCATATTCAGTGTGTTTTTCGTTGGGCGCAAACGCTCGATACTCGCTAACTCTGGGTCATCGCTGCCCGTATTCGTAGCGATCATTAGACGCTTGTACTCAGATACTGATTCTTTCGTACGTTTTTCCCACTCCATGTGACGGCCAACAGCGCCGGGAGGACATTTTCGCATCTCCTCATCCGTTGGCATTCCTTTGGCGATGTCTACCTTCAGCGTCTCAATACGAGATTTGGCAAGGTCAAGATCCTGACCAGCTAGCTGCTTCGCTGACTGATTATCGATCATACTACCAATACTATTGAGCTGCTTGCGGGTTTCGCCTTTATCGACGTCAGGACGCTTCGCGATCTCACGAAGACGCTTCTGCTCTAACTTTAATTCTGTTGTCTGGTTAGGACGTAACGGATTTCTTGGGATTGACTCAGTTGCTTTACTCATCGTCGTTCTCGCTCCTATGCGATTAATACGCTTTATCTAGTGGCTAAACGCCGTTCGATACGTTTGAAGTTTTTGGTTTTTTGGTGCCGCCAGAACGGTTAGGTCCTGCTTTGCCAGGTAGTCCCGGCCAGCTTATTTTCTTTTCTGATATTTCAGGTGTCTTGCCTGGCTTGGCGTTTGTTGGTACGCCGCCATCTACCGTCATATCGTTGTGTCTTTTGTTGGGCATGTTACTCTCCGCTAAAATAAAGGCGCTCACTGAGCGCCTTTTAGGTTACTTCGCTATCTCTATTCTAAGCCACTTGTGACCCATAAATCCAGCGCCAATCTGAATATGCGGCTGTATATCGCATATAAGCACGCCATTTTGCAATGAACGTATCGAAGTCTTCCGACATCGCGAACTCTAGCGGCGTACGATCTACCCAGTGAGTAGAGTCTTCGCGCATGGTCCCATCGGTCATGAACCAGTTGTTCGCGTCCGTTAGGTAGTTCCACTCGATGATCTCGTACTGATCCTTGTGTACGTTGGTGTTGTTTGTAGCAACGTCCAACTTACCAAGAGATGTAACGATCTCGTGAGCCTGCTCATACAGGGCGTTAGGGATGATAATCTCACTAGGCATTACCTGGATCTTCTCAGCTTGATCACCACGGAAGTTGACCATCGCAATTCGAGCTGCGGCTACTGCTGTTGCAGATAGTGCGGCTGTGCCTGCGTTGTCAAAGCCTGACGCTGTAGAAGCACCTGACGTTGTGGTGTGTGAGTCTGAACACAGTGCTACACCTTCAGAGTTATTCGCGAACGTGTTGTCTACAGAGAACGCGTTGTTGAACATCTGCGCGGCATGGCGCTGACGAGTGCGAGACGCTGACGTAGCCAATGCCTTCGGACGCTGATTCATGATGCTGTACTGATCATCATCGAAAAGCTGGCGTTCTACCTGAATACCATTGGTGAACGTCTTGAACGTCGCGATCGTGTCGTAGCCTTCATTCTGAGTCTGATAATTCACATTGCCTGCGAACTCTTCAAAATCAGCGATGGTGCCTACTTGGCCCCACTTCTGCGTATCTCGGCCGTTGTGGCTTTCGACACCATACAACTTGCTGATCATGTCAGGAAGCTGCTCGTAGCGATCTGTAAAGATCTTTTGGAATCTCGGATCTAATAGATCCCCGAAATTTTGAGCTGTCATAGTCATAGTTAGTTTCTCCTATTAACCTTGGCCGTACATGTGATCTACCGCGATTAAATACGCGTAGCTATCACCGACTTCGTTTAGTTTCAATTCAAGAACTCGAAAGTTCGCATTGTCCGTGTCTACTGCTACCGTTGCGTTGACTTCAGTTAGGTCAGACGTTAGCTGAACATACTGCAGCGCTGTATCAGGTGCAAAAGGTAACGCCACGAATGTATCACCAATGGCGATGTCACGAGGGAACGCTACTGTCAGTGTCGCTACGTTAGTAGTGATTGACGCGATACGACGGATTTTGCCTTTGTTTGCACCAGTCACGCAGTAAAGCGATCCTTCGTCAAACGTGCCTGCCAACGTGGTAAACGTGACCGTTAGGCCCGTAGTCGTTGCGGCTGTGGCTGCGATTGCTGATAGGTCAGTACCAGACGTGGCACCACCGCACAACTTGGCTTTGTAAACGGCATCCGGGTTGATAATTACTTCTGCAATAGAGGCATTGTCTGAACCATCTGTCTTTTGGGCAGTACCGTACGAGACGGCTGGTACGTTGTTCTGAACTCCGATAAAGTCCACAGCTGCGGTAGTGGTTGCCTTAATGACACCTGCTAACCCTGCCGTACCTGCGATTAGAGGAACACCTCGAACATCGCTCTGCACCCCAAGAATCACATTCTTGAGGCGTGGAGTTGCACCACTTAGTGTATAACTATATTCCATACTTTCTTCACCTTTTGTTTTCGTCGCGATTGACTGAAAATTTATTTAAGTTGTTTTAGGCCTAGTCGTTCACGAACTGCAGGGTTCTTGACGTATTTTAGCTCGTCCTTCACTGCTGCCCATGACATCTGGCCCTTGTCTACCTGAGGCTTGTAATAGTCGACAACTCGCTTCGACATACCTTTGGTTTCTGGGTCGCTACCACCGTTACCTTCTGAACCATAACCGCCTGTCTCTTGGTGAGACTCACGCGCTTTGTTACTAATGTCACGGTGACGCTTCTGTAAATTCTTCAAGGGCCCAAACGCCTGCTGAAGTGCTAGAGCGTTTAACTTTCGCGCTGCAAGAGCATCTTTCGGCTTGCCGTGAAGATCTACAATGTCCTTGTAAGCATCTTCTGCTTTCTGACGGTTATCGCTGTTTGGATCATCCAAGTCGTCTACGACTGCTTGGTATCCTTCGATCACGCTGTCAGCTTTGGAGATCTCTTGCTGTGCAGCTAACTTGCTGTCCATCCGAGCTTCTGCCTGTTGTTGTGCTTGAAAATCTAACTGCTGATCTCGTTGATCTTCGGTAATACTTCCTGCGTCAACGTAATCCTGCAGCTCTTTGCGGGAGTAGGTCTTCGCTGGTGCTGCCGCTGGTGCAGTTACCTTCGATTCTACTTCGGTCAGGCGGTCCTTCAGCTTGCCTACCGAGTTATCATAGCGCTCTTGCGGGATATAACCGTGTCTCGCTTCTTTCTCGATTGATTTCCGAACTGATTCGGGAATCGTGGTCATGTCGAACTCGATATCGTCATTGTTATCGATATTTACATTTTCTTCTGTGCTCATACTTTTCATTCCTGCGGGTTAGGTTCGCGACGCCGGGAGTGGTGAATCTCCCAAACAACCAGTGTCACTTATAACATTATTAAATTTATTCTTCAACTTTTTTGAACTTTTCTGGATAGTTGAGAATGTCTTGGTACGCGTCTCTCGCTGCAAGGTGAGCATGATAGCCGATTTTAGCCTTCATGATATCCTCTTGATTTACGCGCTCAGGGCTGAGAAGCACCTCTTGGTATGCCAGGATGATCCCGTCACACTTGAGTACGTTTCTCGCTATGTACTCTGTGAGCTTATTCCACTCTTTGCTGCTGCCTAATCTTCCAGCCAGCATGCGTGCAACACTCTTTTCGCTGTTGCCCTCTTGAGGTGCGGCTGTTACTTTCGCCTTTAGCCTGCGGTCCTGCAGTTCTTCCCAATCTGCTTTATCCATCGACATTAGTTCTCTCCTGGCTGTGAAGCGAACGTCTCGCCTTCACTGAGTTGCTGTGGTTGGAGTGCTGTTGCTGCATCTGCGTTAGGCGCTGATCGTGCGTTGGTAGGCTGCTGATTTCCGCCGAACTGTGCTGCTGCTGCTGCTTGCTGTTGCATCTGCTGCTGCTGTTGGGCTTCTGCTTGTACCTTACCAATATACTGCTTCAGTGCTTCTACCTGCTGTGGTTTGAAGTTGCCGAACTGGTCTGTTTCAGTAAACGCTATGATCTTCTGCAGGTGCTCTGCTGCGCCGCCTGCTTCTGCTGCATTTCCGATCGGGGCGTTGTTCTGCAATATCGAAGTCAGTGCTTCTTCTGCGAAGATCTTAAACGCGCCGCTGTCTGGTGATGGCTTGCGGATATATCGACGAGGGTCCTGACCAAGTGCTTTTACAGTGTCTTCTGCGAGGTTGTAAATCTCTTCTTTCGTCACTATGCCTGCATTCATCATCAATTCTGATACGAGTGTTCCACTGAGCTGATTTAGCGCTTGCTGCATCCCAGCTTTACTCGTGTTCAGCATATTCGCGCTAAACGTGAATTCCATACGCCCTTGAATTTCTCGTGTGTCCTTCACAGATAGGTATGGGTCTGCGTCAGGGTCGATGATCCCGGTCTTCAGGATTTTCTTCTCGTCAGGCAAGAATCGCTGGTTCAGCTCATGGATCTGGTTGTACATCTCCGCCAAGCCTTCGAATAGACGGCGCATAACTCGCTCAGGTCGGGATTCTGACTGCCCAAGTACCATCTGCATGTTGCCTTCTGTTCTGAGCGCCGATGACGCACCTTGAGGCACACCGCCGAAGTTTAGATCGTTCGTCAGCGTTAGTCGGCTCTGCATCTGCTCGATAATGTTGAACGTGTTGATACCAAACGTCTGATTGCTCTGGATCTGCGGAAAGTGAATATCATTCTTTGGATCGGCCATAGGGTAGCCGTCGCCAGGTCCTAATCGGATCATGTCTGGGTTGTTGGCACTGTTCTTGTAGAAGAAGAACGGGCTGTTTGAGATCGTACCTGCATCGATCGTCTGATCTAGGATCTCTTTACCAACATCGTGCAGGCCTTCCATCATCTCTAAATATGACACACCAAGACGGCGGTTTTTCACTGGCAAGAATGACGCTTCCGCAAACGGTCTACGTGGTGGGTGTGCTGGATACATCTCTGTCATATGTGACGCTTTCAGCATGGTACTAGTTTCTAAAATGATCCACCAGATCATATCCTTGCCTTCATAGACATCGAAGCAAGTGTATCGTGTCAGAGTTTTGTGACTCTTATCCTGAGGTTCATGACCTTCGTTCGTGCCTTGCAGCTCGTCCTTCTGGTCTTTCATTTCTTGATCGGTTCTCACTATGCCCGCGTTTTCCATCGCGTCGATGTCTTTGTCTTTTACGAGATCATAAAATCCTGACTTCTTCAGGCGCTTGATCTCGTCGACGGTCGGATAGTCTACCAAAACAACATGGCCTGAGCCGTGAGGATTCGAAGGGCTTGGTGGCTGAAGGTTAGCTGCACGCCAAGGGTGAAGCACTTCATCGATATCTTTCACTATGGGGCGTGGTCCGTCAAATACGTCGACTTCACGCTCCATGACCATCTCGATCTTGTCATCTTTGTTCGTATAGAACTGCGCTGTGAAGGTTTCATCGTTGTCGTTTACTATGAAGTCCCATCCACTATCGAGCTTGCGAATTAGGGACGTCGGGAACTCACTGCGAATCAGCTCCATAAAGTATTCTGTCGGTGTTGTCTCTTCTGGCAGCTCTGGGAATATACGTAGGTCGATCACGTCGCGCTTTTCGCGTATCCAAGGTACGAACGCTGTAAATACGCCATCATTTACAAAATTCTCTACGACTTCGCCGTACAGCTCAGTACCGCGCATATCAACGAACAGCTGGTGCTGAATTAGGTCGTCGATCGTCTTTTCTTTCTTCACGTCGGCTTTGTTGTGCGCCATGGCTGTAACTGGCGGCTCAGTCGATAGCAGCGCGTTGAATAGCACGTCCTGCAACTTCATCGAGTGAGTCATCATGTCAGTATGCGTAATATCGCTCGAATCTTCCCAAGGACCTGACTGGCGTTCTGTCCAGCCGCGGTATTTCGCGTAGCGCTGCAGGCGGTCATCCATAAAGTTGCCGCGATTCGAGATGTCGTTAGCTGCGAACTCTTTGACGCGCTTGACGATCTCATCGTTATTGATATTTACTAATTTTGGGCGTTTACGCGTGCGTTTTATGCCTGACTCTTCTTGTACACTGATTGCATCAGCCATGTCAATTCACCCTATTTCTTAAATCGTGTGTTAATTACTTTACCAGTATTGCCGAACTCTTGGAAGGTCGGATCGTTGTTCGCCAAATATTTCAAATTCGTTGGGAAGTCATCGTCTTTCTTCTTGGTGTCCTGCTTCTGGTCTTTCTCTTGTGTGATTTTGAATTCATCCCAACGGAACCGTTTCATCTGGAAGATGGTATTTACACACCGCTCGTGGATATAAATTCTTGGCTCACGTGTGCTAGGGTCTGGCTTCAGCCACTCATCGAGCTTGGACCTTCCCACTGAACTATCGCTAGCCAATTCACACACTATACCACATCTTGCGAATTCGTCTTGCCATGTTATTTCACGTTCTTTCGCTGACGATGGTGATCTTCCCATATTCGGATCGATCAGTCTGCGCTGCACGACGAGGCGAAAGTCGTTCTCAATCTGGCGGCACTGCTTCGCTAACTCGTCAGGTGTGTCATCGACCATCAATTCTGCTACCTGCCAGAGGTTATCGTTCGGGTCTACTGCTACCCACTGCATCATGTGCGGCTTGCGTGGGTGGGGATCAAGAATAAAGATCACAGGCCAGTCTTGGCGGATCTCAAAATTGTATGTGTGGCAGAACTCTTCTGTGTTTTTGCCGCCGCACGTCATGCAGCTGCCTTCCGAGTCCCGGTACACTTCTTTGTTGTCATCGAAGCACCAGATCTTAGAATTATTCGGTCCTGTGTAGAGCGGATGGACCAAGTTGCTAAATCGTATAGGCTGACCTTCGAGGCGTACCGACTTCATCTTGTCGTCCCAACGTGCTGCCTGCCTTTCGACCTTTTCTTGGTTCAGGTGGTTATTGTCGCGAGTTTTCAGCTCGATCCACTCGATTTCTGGCTCTGTACCTGTGAGCTTCAGATCCATCGCTTGCTTCTTGCCTGGCTCGTAGATCTCATCAAAGATCCAATCCACTGGGATCGTTGGATCATCAGGCCATGTCATTGACAGGAATATGCGCCCGTTACCACGCATCGTACGTGCTTGGTTCTCCAAGAACACTGGGTACGTCGACGGCTCATCGAGCATTACGAACTGTAGATCGTTACCTACCATGTTCTTAGCATCTTGATCGTTAGACATAAATTGAATATGGCTTATGCCGCGTTCTTCACCTGTAATTGGATGAAAACTCTTGAAGTGGAGGAGGTTGTTCTTCCCTTTCCAGCTGTGGTCCCACTTACCATCAATTAGGCATCGCTTCGGTATCCATCCCCAGTGGCCTTTGTCGCCTCCTTCTGGTAGGACGCCTGTCCACTCATCCCAGCGCAACTTTGGTAGAAAGGTCATTTCCAGCATGGCTGTCAGTGATGCAATGATCACACGGCAATTCATAGGACCGGGCGACTTCGCCTTCCACCAGTTCGGACCGTACTGCTTCGATAATTTGTCCTTCAGGTGCTGCGGGAATATACCCGTCGCACACATAATCATCTCAGCCAGCACCGACTCAGATTTTCCAGATCCGTTACCGCCGCCGATACCAACAAGATCCGCAGGCGTCATGTGGATACGCATACCGTCTTCTGATACTGGCTTGTAGTATTCGATCTGGTTCTCTTTTCGATCTAACTCTGTGGCCGTCGTAAATTCAATGAACAACTTGTTAAAGTCTTCATCGGACATACCTGCCAGATCAGCTTCTGAGTAGTCATTGAACGTAGCCATTACAGTTTTATCTTCTTAAGGAACACTTCCACTATGTGGCCTGCTAAATACGCAAGCTGTTCGTGGTTCTCAACTTCACACTTCACACCTGCCTTGTCTAAAATGCCCCAGGCCGCATGAATCGCCTCATGGCACAGCGTAGGAACGTTCGGTGCCATTAGGAGGAATATCGATTGTCCTGTCATGTCGTTCAGCTCGATATAGCAGCCATGAGTCGTGTGCAGTATCTCATCGACATGATCGTACAGCGCGTGATCGCCCTTGAACACGCGCTTAATGTATTTCAGTATCCCATCAGGGCACGTCGACGCAATTATCTCCTGACGGTAAATTGGGATATCAATTCGTATCGCTTTCTGTGGTGCTTGAACAACTTCAGTCTTCTTCGGCATCTTCACATACTCCATCTACATTTTTGATCGCTCTACGGGCTAACTCTGCTTGCAAGCGCTGTGATATCTCCATCATACCCTCTTTGTCTGCAACTGCCAGTATCGCGGTTGGTCTTCCATCCAGCAAGAGCACTTGTTCTTGTAGCACTCTCAGTGTCGTCGCTAATTCTGATATCTTCGCGCCGCCCATCGTAACTTCATCGATGTGGCCTAGCACCATCCTCACTTTCCCAGACAGCTCATCGCGCAGATCCGAGTCGTCGTATTTCTCAGGCATCATCTGAATGTCGCCCATACCTCGCAGCACTCGACCTGCCAGAGCATCAATAACTGCACCGGGCAGGCCACCAGCTTTCGCCGCCAGCATTAACTTCTGCATCGCTTCGGTCGCGTCAAGATCTTCAGCTACCTGATAAATCCCGCCTGCTTCCTTCGCTGCTAGTTCGAGCGCTTTGTGTCTTACTATGAGCGCTTCCTGTGCTCGTGCCGCACGCTTCGCCTCATTCACCTGACTCTTTTCATATGCCCGGTTATACTTCGGCTGCTTCTTCACCAGCTTATCAACAAACTCATGAACGTGGATACTGGTGTACCGACGCTTCATCTCATCGGCACCCAACGTCGCCAGCGCTGACGAAAATCTCTTGACCAGCGCCTGACGAGAGACACCAAGCGCCAGCGCCATCTCTATCTGCGTCTTGCCCGAGCCAAGCATCTCACATGCCTCTTGCTGCGCCGCTGGTAGTAATATGTCTTCTAACGCTGGTGTAGTCATAACGTCACGTAGTCCCCATACTTCAGAGCTTCCTCAACTCGCTTCGCTTCACAGGGAGGTACTACTAAAAACCGAGTGTATATCCTGGACATCGGTTTTTCGTTTTCACTTGCGTGCACGCTCTCCTTGACCCCTTCTTCGTCTCGCGAATGTATTTCAGGCTTTACTCGCCAAACCAACAATGCTGGATCGCGCTGTATTTTTACACTGCTCCTTACGGTCTGCGGAAGTTTGAACGCTGCTACTCGAATGGCCGAGGATATCATCTCGATAGTCTCGATGGAAAGTGCCGTTCTAGCAGCCTTATCAGTCCCTTCACATGTTAGTACGTAAGTTTCGAATAGGTACTCTATCGTCTTGTATCTGCAACTCGCCAACCCAGTATCGTGAGTTACTGCGATCCCTGCCGATTTTGGTCCGACACGCTGCCATGCGCTTGCTAGCACGCTACAATCTACATCTTCTAGAATATTCATATAAGAAACTCCTCTTCCGATTTCATTACTTAAACCATCTGCGGAACAGAGACAAGATCTGCTTGTAGAAAGGAATTGTCGCGGTGACAGCCTTTCCGATCAAATTGATAACCGTCACTGCATCGTGCTGCATCGTGATCGCACGCTTGATGGTTCGCACCACTGCCTTGATTTTCGTCTTTGGATCGTACTCGACATGAATGTGATCTTTCTCTAGGACCACATCAAAGTCGTCACCCAGCACACGTCGGATCGTATTATAAATATTTACGACTGCTTGGTGCCCGCCGGCAATATTTCGAATACGACAATCAAACGCGTCGCCTGTGTAGTGCTTCGACGTCTTCTTGTGAACGCCATCACCAGCATGACCTTCGGTGCCTGACGTCACGAAAAACTGTGTGCCATTGGCTCGATAGATATCGTCGACCTTTTCGATCGCTGCTTTCGTTTGTTCTGTCACGCCTTCAAGTGAGGCACCTTTTTTGATGATCATGGTAGATCTCCTAAATGTGGACTAATTTGCGACCGACGATTACGCCGTTCTCGCGAATATCCTGCACGCGAACACCCGGTACGAATGTCGTCGTTTCTGCTAAGTTATTACGGCGAAAAACCGCTGTCTTCACCAAGCACCCAGCACGGTCAATTTGCATCGCAAAAACTGCACTAGTATGGTCAGCTGTTTTGCTTTTTTGAGAGAAGATTTTCTGGAAAGGGTCGACACCAAAAACTAGTGAATCAGCTTCCTTCTTGATCTTCTTTTCGATCGTCTCAGATAGGTCAATCGCTGGTGCTGTTTTTCGTTGTGGAAGCGTCTCTTTTTCTGGTGTTTTTTCTGGTGCAACTTCAGAGGTAGTTTCTGGTGCTTTTTCTGGTGCTTTTTTGGTGGTAGTTTCAGGGGTGATTTCAGGGGTGATTTCGTCGGATTTTTTAGTCATTTTCTTGCTCCATGATTTCGTGCAAAAGTGGCTGAGCCATGAACTTCCTACCATTTTTCAGGTATTTGCCCAATTACAGCGTGGGGCGGCTCAACCAAGGGTTACAAGTGTACCGTGGGGGTTACATTTTTTCAAGAATTCTAATTTTTTATTTTCAAGAAGTGCTTTGCCAGATCTGGTTGCGGTATTCACGGTCAATTATCTGGTGCAGAATGCTCCGCACGCCCCGCGTTCTGGGCTTTTTCAAGTATTGATAGATTACTCAGCACGCGTGGTTACATTTTTTCCCAAAATTTCAGCGCGGATAGAGCTGGGACCCCTCCCCTCTTCGTTCGGGGCGGGGGGGACCGCCACGCGTGCGTCGGATCCTCATGGCTGGCCTGGCTGGTGCGGCGGCCTCGTTCTGGTGCGGCGGCCTCGTTCTGGTGCGTGTTGTTGCACCTAAATGGTAGCCTATTATATGGTGTCGCTGGCGTGGCGCGTCGCTAGTACTATTCATGGCGTGAATGGGGCGCATCATCACAGTGAATATGGACTAGAACACGCTGCGCGGGGCGTGCGTCGCACGGCTCAAAATGAGGTTTCATATGATATACGCTCAGTTATTTAGTTATAAGGAGGGCACGTTTTAATAGCTACTCGTTGCTAAAACTTTCACCTATTTAATAGACGTATAGAGGGAGGTATGCGATAGTAAATGCCTAGACCAAACAAAGAGAACGCAGCCATGATATTTATCACTTCATTACTTAGTATTTTAGCACTTGGTTTTATCGTTGGTGGCTCAGTCCTTTTGACTGGCGCGGCTCTCGTTGTTTGTATTGTTAAACTAGCCTCTCTAGGCTTTCGTAATCACTCGTAAAAGGTAGCTATCATGAATCATCATATTGTTCCAACTCACGTATTCACCACAGTCACATTAAATGATATTAATGAGGCATCTAATAAACATATTCCAATGCTATTAGGTCAGGCCATTCTTGATGCTGAAATTGATTATTTGGACTCATTGGATTTGCACATTGAACCACGTGCATTGGCCGTCTTGGCTGAGTACCACATGATGGAAGATCACGACCATTTCCACACACTTCTATTCATCGTTAAGTTAGCTTGTGCTGCTGAATCGCGCTTATATGCCTTGGCTCATGTAGCGGCTGTAAGCGATTCTCAGACCAATAGCGGCTTATTTTACGCATAGATACTCTAGGGCGTGTGAAAACGCCTTAGAAGTAGGTTTTAGAAGGTTTTAAAGGTATTGCCAGCTTCCATGCTGGCTTTTTGTTGTTAGCTACTTACTAGCGCGTTTAGCTTCTACCTCGTTGAAGAAAGCATTCAAATCATAAGCGTTTAGTGTTTTTATGTACGCTGTGATTCTACGTTTTTGATCTGCTGAGCGTTTAGGGCAGTATGCGAATAAATTACCAATACGGTTATCTAACTGGTTCCTGTTGTTATGGCTAATATTCCTACCAAGCCCCTGCGAACCATCACTAAACATTTCAAACACAGCTTTTTTCACTGTCGTCGTGACCACACCACCAGACTTTCGAAGGCTAAATATTAAATCACCTGAATGATTTTCAGTCGGACATACCAGCTCACATTCTTGCGGATGCTTTCCCCGATAATGATTGTTCTTAGCTATTCGCCCCAACTGTGAGACGAAGTACTCATCAGAGAGATAAATACCACTAGAGCAAATACCTACCCACCGCTCATCTTGCAAGGATTCGAACTTTTGATTGTGAAGTACCACTTCTTTTCCTCGTACCATAATTTATCTACCTTATAAAGAATTCATTTAAGTATTTAAAGTAAGAAAAGAGAGTAATTTAGGACAAAATACGCGTGCCCAGAAAATACCTGTTTTCTATTTGTCCTAGTGTAGTCCTAAGTATCTAAATATACTACTCTCTTACTTACTAAGTACTTTATATAGAAAGTTTATATATCTATTGGGCATTGGACAAAACAGCTGGGAAGCGACGCACGCCTAGAGATCATGCCTGTGGATAACACATGGCCAACTTCTGCCCACGCCCAAAAAATTCACGGGCAAGCAAGAAAGATTCGTATTTGTTGTAGTAAGTAAAGAAGCTTGTGGACATCTAACAAACGATGCTAAAACCATGTAAGTAAGGAATCTTGGCCATTACTTACAGCTAAAACAGCCAAAAACGCCCTTATTTGTGTTACACGCCAGTAACTTGCCCGTAAATTGCCCGTAAATGCCTTGTAACAGTAAGTATCTAATAAGCGTGGCAAGCGACGAACACCACGCCTTTATAACTAACCAGTCTAAAAACATTCACCAGTTTACTTGACCCTTTCACCACTTAGGACCATAATCAATACAGAAATTAAGAAAAGACACACACACCTAACACCAAAAAGGTCACAAATTATGAATACAACACGAATCACTTACTACATTCACGACAACATAGCGTCAGCACCTACAGGTGACTGTAAGACAATAGCAGCCGCCAAACAGTTAGCAGTTAAGCACGGCGTATCGATGATATATGCACGTCAAAACGGCGCGTTAAATGGTAGTGCTATTTTGGTATTCGACATCGCAGAGTCTGGCCGTTGGGAACTACTAAGCGCGGATGAAAAAGATTTTGCGACCTACAACAAAGATCAAACGATAGAAGTAAGTAAAGTAATCGGCCGTAAATGCGACTTAGAGATCATACATTCTATTATATCAGAGCCATCACTAAAATCAGTAGCGTTACAAGCTTGGGCGGATAAGAACCCAACGGCGATAGTTAGATCATTGCGCCCAACGACTTTAGAGCTAGCGCTACGCAAGCCACGTGATCAATTTCAAGGTATAAGCGAGGCCGATATATGTGAGCGTGCAAGCGACATTTTAAAAGCACGCTATGCGCCAAGCGTAAAACTTACAAGCCCTCAATCAGTGGTTCGCTATTTCCGCGCCAGCCTTGAACATTTAGAGAGTGAGCAGTTCCATGTATTGTTTTTGGATAGCCAGCACAAGATGATTAAATCGGAAGTTTTAGCACGTGGCACAATAGACGGCGCGTCGATATTCCCTCGTGAAGTGGTAAAGGCAGCGCTTGCAGCTAACGCGGGCGCTGTTGTCTTTGCACACAATCACCCAAGTGGCCTAGCAGAGGCAAGCGGCGCGGATAAGGCCATAACCACACGCCTAATAGCGGCGCTCTTGACGGTTGATATACGATGCCTTGATCATGTAATTATTGGCGGTGGTGAATTCACTTCGTTTGCACAGAAGGGGTGGTTGTAATGTTAGAATTCTGCGCAGTAATTATTATCATCATTTTACTTTTTAAATAGGTGGGCACGTTATGAATATATTGATTGAGAGTAAAGAATTAGGCATCATTTTAGGCACCAGAAAGAGCTATAAAGGCGTGGTGCAGTATGTCGTTATGTATGGGTATAACGAGCACAAGACGACCGACTTTGTACAAGCTTTGGAGGAATTTAAACTCTGCGCAACCCGTAGTGCTGAGTGTGAGGGCATGTTATGAACTACACAATGTTAGACACAATCTGCAAGAATTTGGTAAACGGAAACCACGACGACGCGTTAAAACTTATTCAGCGCGGCTGCAAGTCTAAGCCATTCGAATTCGCTAGCCGTTGTTTCGCTGTGCAAAATGAATTGTTAGGACTTGGACAAGTAGGCGTGGCGTATAGATTTGTTATGGCGATTAAATCAAAGGTAGAAACGAAATGAACACAGAAACTATCACAGGTTTTTATGGTAACCCTAGCCAAGAATGCGACGTACTTGTATGTCATGACATCGACGACTGCGGAGGCAAGTGGTACGCCGTGGCGGGCAGCTGTAACGTAAACTACACCATGCTACCACTAAGCGACGGCGTGAATGTTGAGCGCGTACCAGATGAGAGCGGCTTTAATGTGGGCACGCACATAGAGACGGAAGCCGAACTAGTCGAGGCAGTAGAATACTAAAACGAGCACCTTTAAGTAATACCGCCAGCCGCCGTGCTGGCTTTTTGGGTACTACCATTTAACGATTGAGGTCACACCATGAAAGTAGTAATCATAAACACAGTGAGCCAGAAAATTCTAGCGGCATTCTACCATCATGTAGACGCATTAGAATTCATAAACTCTAAAGTACTATACACTTGCAAGCATATTGAAAAGGAAAAAGGAAAAGATATTCAAGCGATGGACATGCAAACATTAGAAGCACATTTAGGTAGATATAATAGCTTAACTAGCGCGTGCAAGTACATAAGACACGAGAACGAAAAAGCGTCGAAAAATAATACCCATAGCGCTAAAATAATTTGCGATTATTTAGGTTGGGAGATCCGCGTGGGCATCATTGGGGAGTTAGTATTATGAAACAGTTCACTACTATCAAAGCGCTAGCCGCGGATTTTAAAGCCAACGGCATGCAAGCAAACCGTTGCGCAGCTGGCAACATTGAGTACAAGGCCAAGCTAGTCAATGCGTCGTTAACTATCCGTTGCTACCCTACCCAGCCAGACGTTGTCCAACGTGCTAAGAAATTAGAAGCAGCCTATGCTATCGCTCTAGGCGGCACGTCTGGATACAAAGAAAGTATGAAAGCAATAGCGATACGTGAGAAGTTATCCACGCCTAAGACAGCGAACAAGCGCGCCGCGTTCTCATGGTCAGTCGTTAAAGATATGCTAACAGACCGCCACCTATCCAAAGGCCAGCGTATGGATAACGCCCTTAACTATCTGCGCACGAATAACCGCGTACCAACGTTTGGGATAAGTACGCGAATCGCACCTGATATATTATTCGTCGATGTGTTGCCGGTGCCTAACTATGAGGGTCTAGTAACGGCCAAGATATTAGAACGCGGCGCTTTTAGTCAATTCGCGGTTCACCATGTAGCCAGTGGCAAGACTACGGCTAGCATCACACAACATGCGACGCGTGCGGGATCTATCAAGCTATTGGAAGAGATGGATCAAGATAGACTCGACCGAGTACTAAAGCAGCAAGTAGGAAACACTTTCCAAACCGACGCGCGCGCCAAGGCAGGGTTTTAATATGAAAATCAACAACCCAAAATTGCAGGTATGTATCGACCTTACTATGAGAGACGCCGACCTACGCCAGCGACGCGTTAAACTTCTGCAGCTGCTAGAAATCATGGATAAATCGAACGCGAAGCTAGCCACCGTGGGCGCAACACCATCACAGGAAAACCGCGACGACCGCACGCAGTTGGTACGCCTACTATTACAGACGAAAGAATTTACAGATTCGCGCGAGGCCTTACTATGAAAGTACTAATAGCGTGTGAGTATTCAGGCCGCGTGCGTGACGCCTTTTTGAAGTTAGGACACGACGCGACAAGCTGTGACATTTTACCAACAGACCAGCCAGGCCCGCACTATCAAGGCGACGTAGCCGATATACTTGGAGAAGGCTGGGACCTTATGATATGTCACCCACCTTGTACGTTTTTAACATGCGCGGCAGAATGGGCGTTCGATGACGTACCTATGATAGGAGGCAAGCCGAGAAATATGCGCCTAGGTACGCTAGTCGGACAAGCACGAAAAGAAGCACGAAAAGAAGCCCTAGAATTTGTTGATCTACTATGGAACTGCTCAATACCGAAAATCTGCCTAGAAAACCCTGTAGGGGCGATACCTAAAAATAGGCCAGCAATGCCAAAACCTCAATATATCCAACAGCACTGGTTTGGAGAGGATGCAAGCAAGAAGACAGGACTATGGTTAAAAGGACTTCCTGAGTTAGTACCAACAGATAAAATAGAACCTAGAATCTATTGTTGTGGCACCGAAATGACTGGATTTATGCTGTGCGATAAATGCTATGGAGAGAAAAAGCCAGTCAAGCGGTGGGCAAATCAAACGATATCAGGCCAGAACAAAGAAGCGCCGAGCGAGGACAGATGGAAAGTCAGAAGTACGACGCCGCAAGGCATAGCGGATGCAATGGCGAACCAGTGGGGCAGAGTATGAGCGCACCAAAAATATGGATAGCGACGCACCCGACGATAGACGACTATCGCGAGATAAGCATTACATACCCAGATGAGTCAGGTGTGTACATGGATGGTCAGTGGGTTGAATGGGTTGAATATGTTCTAATAGAGACAGGCGGCAGAATATGAAAGCACTAACACCGAAAATCTTAGCAGGCAACAAGATCATGCGAGCTCGTCGTGATTATGTTCGCAAGGTAATCGCCGTGGGTAACTTCAACAAAGTACACGACCAAACGAACGCGGCGTACTGTATGACCGAAGTGCGACGCATACACAATGAACTTAAATCAGCCGAGGTTGTCTACTATGTGCGTAGCTAATGAAGTAAAGAAGCGTGCTGGTGGACGCTGGCATGAGGTCCAGGCAAGGGCAGCCGAGATCTATAACACACAATTCAGTGGTCTATGGTGCTATGAAAATTGCCTAGAACGCGCACTAAAACAAGTATGTAAGGGGAGCAAGTAAGATGAAAACAACGATTAATTTAAAAATGATGGTCGAAAAAGAAGCGTGCGATGAAGCAGCTACCACCTTCAGAAAAGCACATGGACAAAAGACAGTCTTACTATCGGAAGCTTTAGAAAGTAATGGTCTGCAGGAAGCATTTTGGTGGATTCGAAACAACGAGCTAACACCAGAACAAGAGAAAGATATTAGATTATTGGCGTGTACCTACGCCGAGCACACACTTCATATATTTGAGGGCAGAAACCCTGACGACAAACGACCAAGAAAGGCGATAGAAACCGCCCGACTATATGCGAATGGTGACGTATCAGAAGAAGAACTTCGAACCGCTCGTGGTGCTGCTTATGTTGCTGCTGGTGATGCTGGTGATGCTGCTGGTGATGCTGCTACTCGTGCTGGTGATGCTGCTGGTGATGCTGCTGCTTATGCTGGTGCTGCTGCTTATGCTGCTGCTGCTTATGCTGGTGCTGCTGCTTATGCTGCTGCTGGTGCTGCTGCTGGTGCTGATACTGCTACTCGTGCTGCTACTGCTACTCGTGCCGATACTGCCGAAAGACATTACCAAACAGAAGAACTAAAGAAAGTTTTTCTAAAATGGGAGCAAGTAAGATGATAGAAGCTAAAATAATTCTCGTGGCGTGCATCATCTTTTATGGTATCGCGTGTTTTGCTTGGGCAGAAGTACGCTACCAGAACGCTAAGGCAGTACAACAACCTGAACTATCGCAGCAGGTGCTAGTAATGTATGGCACAGCCGCGTTCTGTTTTTTCACTGCTCTAATAGCAGTAATCACTATGATCATTCAAGCGCAAGGATAAGACTATGACTATCAAAGATAAAGTACATGTAACTATCGGGATCAGCAGAAAGAATAAGGATCGCTATGTTAAGCACAATCGAGTAGTACAGTTAGAAGAAATTCTAGGTATATCTAACTCAGTAGCTCGACAATTATCGGATAAAATAGCTGCAAACGAAGCACACAGTGGGTCGGATTTTCGCGCTATGATAAAGCTATCATACGAACAGCTAGGCCGCTACGTTGCTTGGCGTGCAGAGAACCATGAGAAAGATCACTGGTTATGGCCAGAAGTAGTTGAAGTGGAGCGCCCAGTACCAAAGAAAGCACACATTTTTGATATTTCAGGAGCACTATAATATGACAGAATTCGAGAAGCACTGGAGGCAAGGCGGCCAAATCAGCCCAGAATGCTACTACGCCGAAAAAGCATGGGACGCAGCTATTGACAAAGCACTCGCCAGAATAGCTATTGCAATAGATGAACTGCCAGCGTGCAGACAAGATGAGTTAGAAGCCCTAATTATAAACGAAGTAACAGCACTAAAATCAGGAGCACTATAATATGACTATCGCAGAACTATACGAAATAGCGAAAGAGAAAGGAATAGTGAATACGGAGATACTATACATAGATATAAATGAGCCGACAAAAGAAAACATGCGGATAAAAAACACTGGCTTCGGCCTAATAATCGACGACTCTGAGGAATAAGACCATGAAACTACTAACCGAGATGGTACTGGCAATTGTTCTTACTATGACCGCACTGTATGCCGCTGCAGAAGTTGGCGTCCATGTAGGCGTATGGACTGAACACACAGTGAATGACGGACCAGACCTAAACGAAAAGAATGAACTTATTCAGGTAACCAAGTTCGAAGCATGGGACGCAGACAAAAAAGGCGAGAACCTGACCCGGTACTTTACCACCACAGGCCGCTTCCTTAACAGTCACTATAAAGAGTCTTTCTTTATTGGTGGCGGCCGCGAGTTCTCAATGATCCAGAACACCGCGAAGGTCGGCGTGTTCGTCGCAGCTGTAAAAGGATATGTAAACACACCTGTCGAGACACACTATGACGGTCTGTTATTCATACCTGTAGTGTACTTCGACTATGAGTTCGCACGGATCACCGCCATCGGTCCTATCGTTAGCGCTGGGGTGACGTATGAGTTTTAGTAAGGTACTAAGTTGGGTAGCGAACGCGCTCACGATGACCGAAAAGAAGAAAGACCCACCAACATGGGGCAAGTTCAAGCGACTAGATAAGTGTAAAGACTGCGGCTACCTACAACGAGAATCTATGAACTTTCTCGGCGCATGCCCAGAGTGTGGCAGTAGTGACATAAAGCGAGTCACAGCACGATGGCGCACTGAGTGTGTACCTATTAGCTTATTCCTAAGCAAGCAAGAATTTGTAGAAAGTGAAATCAGAACGGAGAAAAATCATGAATAAATTTATCATAATCAAAGCCGAGCACGTTCAAAACCCATCGACAAACCTGGAGCAGGTAGTAAATACGGATCATATAATATCAGTGACGTCGTTTGACGTAGATGAGAATAAATACAGCCTATTAACTATCATAGAGATAGACAAGCCACTCCGACTAAACATCACAGCGACGGAGTTTAAGCGACTCTACTTAGAATAAAATTGCATACTCATTGACAAGGTGGTGCCCGATGCACCACCATTAGCGGTTCCCGCCAATAATAAACGAGAGAGACAGCGCATGGACAAATACCAGATAGATGCGAAGAAATACATGCTGTATCTGCGTACGATTCAGCCAGCGTCGACCAAGTTCGTATTCCAAACTTTTACCGATTCTAAAGAAGTAACCAAGCAATTAAAAGCAGACAAGAAGCGTGATCCACTAGCATGTACATTCACAGCAACGGCAGAAGAAGCACTGCCACGCCTGCAATTACTTCAATCAAAAGGCGCTGGCATTTTCGTACAGATGAACGTGAGCACAGCACGCGGCAAGGACAACGTAACGCAGTTATCATCTTACTTTTTGGATACTGACGGCGCGCCTATTGGTCCTATTATTAAGGCGATGCCTAAGCCACTGATGGTTGTATCGTCGAGTAAGGGTAACTTCCATATCTATTGGAGAACGACGGACGCGCTGCAGTCGTTTAAGACGACACAGAAGACGTTAGCACTGGCATTCGACTGCGACGCAGCCATGGTAAACTTGGATCGTGTGGTACGCATTCCAGGCAGCTGGCACCTAAAAGATATAAACAACCCATACCCTGTAAGCATCAACCTCGGTGAAGACAAACTATACAGCGCCAAGGATCTACTGAAGTGTGCGCCTGCACCAGTAGCACTACCACCAGCAAAAGGCAAGGCTGTCTCTATGGAAGAGGCTATGGTCACTTGTGGTGATGGTTTCGAGATGCCCGACACACTGCCAGAAGGCAACCGCACGCACTTTCTTGTCAGCCTTGCGGGTAAATTGGTCAATGAAGGGTTCGGCGCAGACGAAGTAAAGAAGCGTATCAAAGAGACTATGCTGGAGCTGTTACCTGCAGGCCAGAACCCAATAGCTGACGAGACTTTAGAGATAGAAGTGTACCCGGCCATTGAGAATTTCATCCACCGCGACGCACGCGACGTAGAGTCAGGACCAGTGCACGCAACGAATGAGCAGAGAAACAAAGCCAGCTCACCTATCGATGGCACGCTACCGATGCCTGACGACGTGATGCCGATGCCGACAGCCGGATGGGCAGGCGACGATGGCGTACACAACCCAGACGAACTATCAACCCTCGAAGATTTTTTAGCAAAATTTTATCACGTAGAAATCGGCTCTCGTATCATATCGCTACGCGGCGACAAGATCGGCAACGACTATAAGCTGGAAGAATTTAAGACCACCTATGGAAACAAAAAGCGCGGGAAAACCGTACTGACCAAGAGCTGGTTGGAGTGCGACGAGCGCAAAACAGTGAGAGATGTCATGTACCTACCGAACGCACCGCTCGTATATCAGAACGGCGAAGACACTATGATCAATAACTATAAGGGTCCAGGCTTGAAGGTCATCGAGACGCCTCACGTTGCGCAGATCCAGATCTTCCTAGACCACATAAACTATATGTTCCCGAACCAAGAGGAGGCGCACGTTTTCTTATCTTGGATGGCCTTTACTATAAGCAGCCCTGAGAAGAGAATTCCATGGTCGCCGTTTATTATATCCGTGCCAGGTGTCGGTAAAGGCTGGCTGGCCGAGCTGTTGAAGCACCTAGTGGGTCGCCACAACTTTTCGACTATCGGACCGAAAAATATCAAGGACGGGTTCAACGAATTCATGTTCGAAAAGACGGTATGCGTCATCGATGAGCTGAAGACCAACGGCAAAGAGCAGTACGATATCGTCGAGGCGCTGAAGCCTATGATCACAGAGCCCGACATTAGCATTAACATAAAATTTGGAGCCAAGGGCACGTACCCAACGTACGTAAACATTCTCTGCTTTTCGAACCACACCAACGCACTACCAGTAGAAGAAGGCGATCGACGCTTCTGGGTGTACCGTGTGATGGCCGAGGCGAAGTCGTCAAGTTATTACACTGAACTCTTCAAGTGGCTGAACACTGATGGACCTGCTCACCTGTACCAATGGCTGAAAAACTATGATGTCGGCACGCTCTGTATCACCGCAGCGCCAACGATGACAGCTGCCAAGCGTGAGATGATCAACTCATTCAAGACAGAGATCGAAGTCATTCTAAGTGATGCGATCGAAGACCGTACCGGTCCGTTCGTTGCGTCGGTTATCCCAAGAGAGATCATGGAGATCTTCGTGGCGAATGCCCTAGGCGCAGACAAGCTCTCATCTTCTGAGAAGCACCAGATCAAAATGTTTCGTATGAATAAATGTATGGAGCGCGACGGACCTGAAAAAAGAATCCGTGTGCTGTATGGGAACGACAAAGGGAAGAAGTACCCAGTGATCGTTCGTAACTTTTCACAATGGACAGGAGCCGAACCGAAAGCACTCAGTGATGAGATGGAGCGCGCTTGGCGCACAAGCCTTGGGCAACAGCCCGGTGCTAATTTAGAAGCAGTGGAGAGTGGCGATGAATGAGGTAGTAGGAATTTTGATAGGTGCTTTGCTAGGAACATTCTTAGGAATGGGACTCGTAGTTGAAAACGATGGAAGAATAGCAGCTACTAAAATTGCAATAGCAGAATGTGAGAAGGATCTCCCAAGAAGTAAATCATGTAAGTGGGTAATAACAGCAGAACTAAACGAAACTTAACTTGTCCAAGTAATAACAGAACCCAAAGGTGAAGAAGATGAAATTTAAAAGCATCCGTAAAATCGAAGAGAGCGTCGCCCGTAACTTAACCGCAAGTGGTAGCGTACGACTAGGCATGTTGGTACTGCTCGTCGTGTGCGCTGGCCTACTGATGAGCTGTGTTGTGACGCCTGAAGAGATCCAGGAAGAGACAGCACGGATCAACGCACAGATCGACGCGGCGCAGGCCGACGCCACTGCGAAGATCGAAGAGCAGGCAGCCATAGCGCAGATGATGAAAGAAGCCGCCCAAGCGATCCGCGATAACCTGAAAGAATCAATCGATGGTGTGAGCGACACACTGAAAGACTCAGTTGAAGAGGTGAAGAAGTAATGACAACTACAGATATAATACTGGTGATCATCCTTTTAGCCACCATCCTATAGCGAGGAAATAACATGACAATTCTAGAAATATTACTAATTGTAGTACTAATACTCGTAATCATAGACTGAGGAAATAACATGCTACCACCAATCGACGAACTCATGGCGATGACCAATGATCAGTTGGACGCGCTGAAGCAGCGAGAATACCGAACGCTGGTACTCAAATCGAACAATAAGTTATCACTGCAGTGTATGCAGATCGCGATAAACCACATGATTAGAACAGCACCAAACAAATTCGCAGCAATGCTGAAAATCAAATCACTTATGAACGTGTCGCTCATAATCCTTGACGACGCACTGCAGGGAGTAACACCAAAATGAGTAAGCTAATATCTTTCGATGTCGCTGGTCAGATCGAAGTCGACAATCACATCGTGCCAAATACTGGCGACTACTTCACAGTAAAGATCCGTGGCAAGATGTTTACCACCGTTGAGCAGGACGCGATCTTCGTTGAGAAGTTGGGCGAGGCCGCAGTGCTGGCGCGTATCGATGATGCTACGATGCTGCAAGGCATGGACGAGAGCGACGTGGCGGAGATCATCGCCGCACGCTTCCACACCGAAGAGATGATGGAGTCTCTGATCGAAACCCTGCGAGGTCTAGTATGAGCGATGCCAAACTAAAGCCGTGCCCGTTTTGTGGATCAGCTCCAGAGTTTCCACTAGTTGAGGACGTTTATGGTACTTGCTTTGAAGCTGGTTGCGAAGATTGTGGCATGGCAACGATATCGATCCAGATAATTGACTGCTTTAACCACGAAGAAAGCCCAACTCGTGAAAACGCACACGCTTCATATTGTGAAAAAGAAATGCAGTATGGGAGCCAATACATAAAAATTGTCAGGGACATAGCAATAACTAAATGGAACACTCGACATGATGAAACCCTGCGAGGTCTGGTATGAGTGCGCGGGTAAGAGCACCGTTGAAGTCGATCAACATTCAAAACCGTATAGATATTGCTAAAGAGTTCTTTTGGTATGTACGGTCCAACTTTAAAACCAATGCGGAAGCAGCGAGACACTTTAACGTCAGCCACACAACGCTGTCCTATATAGTCAACGGCAAGCAGGACCTAAAGCCACGCATGGTAGATGAGCTAGGGTACGAACTAACTTACGTAAAAAAGGCAGACAACAATGACCGATAACGTAACCAGTCTAACCGCGAGGCGTGCGACGCTTGCAGAGTTTGACCAGCACCTTGTAGAGAATATCAATAGTGCAATCGAGTATGTAGAGATGGGGATCGACGTGGCCAAGCGCACTCATGATCTGCACCCAGATGATATGGGTGATGGGCTGGTGCTAATGCGTGCGGTGCTCATAAAGTCGAAAGCCAGAATAGAAAAACTCTCACCTTACCTTGGGAATTAATTATGTGGAAGAAAATACACGAAGCCACGCTTCTAATGATCAAGGAGCGAGACGAGAAAAATGCTAGACTCGCTGAAAAACTTAACTCGTCAGGACTAAGAATATACCAAGACGAGACAGTTGGTGACAATGAGATCACAATTCATGTAGGTAAGAATTTGTGGAAGGCATTAAATAATGGAGCTGAGAATTAATTATGTACAGCCGAAACACACCAGAAGAAGCAGGCACACACCACAGCAGTGGATTGGCCGAGCAGTACGCTAAGGTAAAGCACGAACGTGATAAGGTAGTAAATGCGTTCAACACTCTGAAGACTCGCCAGCGTGAGATCGAAGAAGAGCTGGCCGAGCTTCGACGCGCTGCGAAAGAAGTCGTCGAAGAGTGCTACGAAGAAGGAAATGTAACCACCGCAGTAATAACGCTCAATGGTTTAGTATGAACAGCTTATTATTCTACGCCGTGATGCAGATGCTCATGGCAAACGAGGGCTTCCGTGCGGAGCCATACCAGATCCGAGACGTGTGGCATATAGGATACGGCTACAACTTGGAGGCAAGGACGCCGAAACCGCCGTGCGCCAAGTACAAGTGCCTATTATGGTCCAAGGCCGACGCGTTCTACCAATTAGAACAGGACGTGATTAGGATCAACAGCAGGCTGAAGCTGCGATACAATTGCTACAAACGCCTGCCACTGAAAGGCCAGATCGTAATGATCGACATGGCATACAACATTGGGATCGACGGACTGCTAAAATTCAAGGAACTTATGGTATCGCTGTGTGTCAAAGATTATAAGGCAGCTGGTGAGAACATACTCGACAGCGATTACGCTCGGATCGACGTACCCAACAGGGCGCGTCGCAATGTTAAAATTCTAGCAGAAGGGTACTTTTTATGACTTGGGGCCAATTAAAGCAGCAGATAGAAGAAGCGATAATCGACCGCACAGGTGGTGGGTTTAGCTTAGATGATGTAGAGATCGACTTTATAAACGTGCAAGCATATACATCACAGATTCGAGTAGCGATGACAGATGAAGATACTCACGGAAAAATAAACATTCAAGTGTACGGGGATTAGATATGAGAACAACAGTATTTTTACTAGGTTTTCTGTGGGTCGTAGTAATGACGGCATCGACGATCCAAAGCCTTCGTGCAGAAGAACCAACCCAAGAAGTCGTTATCGCGCAGTGCCTCGCAGTCGTCGGTGCTTTGTCCGAAGGCATCAAGGGGATCAAGCAGCATGTTATGGCTACCTGCAATAAAGGCGGCACGTTCACAGCAGTCGATAGTGATGGCAATAAAAAGAAGTTCTACTGCAGCGAGGTCATAGAGTTATGAACTTCATTGGTATCGATATCGAAACCAAGTCTACCATCGAAGGCCACAGCGAGTACGCACTTCAGCCGTGGCGTGTGCTGTCAGGTGAGGCTTGTATTACAGACGTGTCCGTTGCTACACTAGAAGGGAAGTCGAAAACGATTCCTTATTCGAAGGCGGCAATGGATGAATTATTACTGGACCTCAAATCAAGAGGACCAACACTCGTATTATGGAACGGGGTATTTGACCTCGCATTTTTATATGCAGCAGGACATGACCTATCTGGATTCAACACCATCGACGGGATGCACCTGTGGAAGTGGGTCAAGAACTCTCAGCGAACAGAGATGGGAGCCTTTTCTTGGAGTCTCGGAGCAGGTGCAGCCTACTGGCTAAAAGATCTGCCATGGGTCGACGCGTTCGTCGCGATGAAGAAGCGCGGTCATGACATAGTAGCAGGTGAGGATGCAGCGTACTGGACTGAGCGTGCGGCGATGGATGCGTTCACGACGGTACTGATCGGCGACCGAGCATTCAAAAAGCTGACGGATAAACAACAACGGTCAGCCAAGATCGAAGGCGCTTGCATGTGGGCGAACGCTGTGTCTTGGGTAAAAGGTGTGCGAGTGAACGTCGCCCGGTGCAAGTCGATGAGTGCTGGCATCACAGAAGAGATGGAGGCGATCGAGGTCAGACTTGGCGTGCGCAACCCAGCACCAGTATGGTCAGCCAGCAAGATCCTACGATCACCAAAGCAAAAAGCAGAACTTTTATATGAGACTTGGGGATTCACCTGCAAGAGATTCACACCGAAGGGCGACGCGTCGACGGACAAGGCAGCGCTCACTTATCTGGCAGATGAAGATGATAGATTCTTAGAGTTGCTGAGCTGGTCTGAGCTGAACACACAATTCACAAAGTTCATCACAACCCCACAAGATGCTGCTAAATACTTGGGTAGTAATTATCTTCATCCTTCACCAAAAATATTCTCGACATACACAGGACGAATGACGTACACTGGCAAGACAAAACAGAAGTACAAAACAGGGTGTGCATTGCACCAATGGCCTAGACCGAAACCCATACGGAGTTTAGTCGAGCCACCACCAGGCAAGAAGTTAGTCGAGTTTGATGCGGCAGGCCAAGAGAATAGAATCATGGCGATCATGTCTCAAGACGAGACGATGCTTAATATTTTCAAGAACGGCATGGACATTCACTCATATACTGGCGCTGACTTGGCTGGCATTAGTTATGAGAAGTTCATGGAGCTGAAGGCAGCAGGTAACGAAGCGGTTACTGGCGGTCATGGTTTCCGTTATCAGGGCAAGTTTAACAACTTATCGAACCAGTACCGCGCTGGTGTGAAGACTCAGCGTGTCGTGGCTCGTGTGCAGTACGGTATGAATGTAGACTTCATGAAGGTAAAAGACTGGCAGGACGCGTGGCACAAGCTGTATCCAGGTGTGAAGCAGTATTGGAAAGATGCTATTCGTCGTGCTAAAGAATTAGGATACGCAGAGACACTGGGCGGGCGTCGCTTCTACTTAACGAATTGGTCTGGTGACAGTCGCTGGTCAACTGAGAGTAGTTCGATCAATCACCCGATCCAAGGCACAGGTGCCGACATGAAGGAATTAGCGGTTGCGGTACTGACCAGAAAATGCCCTGATTTTGAATACGCCTTCGACCTACACGACGCTCTCTTCGGTTATGTAGATATCGATATGCCAGACTCACGTTTGTTGGAGATGCGAGAAATTTTAAACACACTCCCGTATGAAAAAGTATGGGGCATCAAGTTACCTATTAGCCTTCCATGGGATTGCCAAGTTGGCCCTAACTGGGGAGAGATGAGAGAGTTATAATGAGAGATCATGATAAAGACGCACTAATACTGGGCGGGATAATAATCGCGCAGTGGATAATAATCGCGATAGGAGTAGGCGTATGGCTGCTAAGTTTATAGGTGCGTGGAGCTGGAGCCGAATAGAAATGTTCGAGCAATGCCCACGCAAGTTCGAACTAAACAATATCATCAGGCCGAGCAATTTTACTTTTGTTGAGAATGATGTTACCAAGCGCGGTAAGCGCGTCCACAAAGATCTTGAAAATGCGCTGTTAGGTAAGGACCTACCAGAAGATCTAAAGCATGTTAAGCCGATCGTCGATAAGATCCTTGCGAAGTTTAAAGATGTGCAGCCTGAGCGCCAGGTGTGCTGGGATAAAGACAAGATCGCCTCGGGCTGGTTCGACGCCAAGCGTACGATGTTTCGTGCTGAGTTAGATGTGCTGGCTGTGAATGGTACAGAAGCGATCATCTACGACTGGAAGACAGGCAAGGTGCGCGACAAGCCAGACCAGCTGAAGTTATATGCTGCGGTAGTATTTATGTTGTACCCAGAAGTACAGAAAGTTCATACAGCATTTATCTTCGTCGACCACCAACAAGTTCGCGATGCGATCTACACTCGTGACCAGTTCCAGAAGATCTGGCATAGCTTCGAAGAACGAGCTGACCTAATCCTAGCAGCACACGAAGAGAACCGCTGGCCGCCACGCAAGAATTATCTTTGCAACTGGTGCGACGCAACCCCAACACAATGCCCTTATGGAAATAAATAATATGAGCAACTTAAAACCAGAAGATGAAATGTTTTTAGCACAGGTAGCAGAAGCTGCGTTGGCGTTGGAACTTACAACAGTATCAGGTGTCATAGAAGGAGAAGATGACGACGGCAATCCTGCTTTCGTCGCGATCGTTGTTGGTGTCGAAGTGTATGACACCTTAGAAGATGCCACCGCTGCGGTCCAGTTAGACGACAGCGAAGCAGTCCCAGCCAACGTCACACTTCAATAGGACAGATAAAATATGGGCAAGTTAAAAGTAACTAAGAACGCTGGTACATTACTTCAGCGAATAGTCGATGAGATGGTGAAGGAGTTCGACGAAGGTGCTGGTGAGGTTCGATATTCAATAAATGATCCAGAAGAAGATAGCTTTGAGATTATGATAACCATCGAGCGCAACGACAACCCTTGTGTAAGTACAGTACATGAGTTGAAGGGCCCTATGACCTACGATCTAATATACGAGGACAGCGATAATGGCTAAACAAACACCAGAAGGTCGCGTAAAAGACGCGATCAAGAAGCACCTCAAAACGCACTACCCAGATAACTTCCATTTCCTGCCTGTGTCGAATGGCATGGGGCGTCACGGTATCCCTGACTTCGTGTGCTCAATACCAACAGTGATTACAGCTGATATGGTAGGCCACACGATCGGCGTGTTCGTAGGGATCGAAGCCAAGACACTCAAGGGAAAGGTGTCGCCGCTGCAAGATCAGTGCCTAGTCGACATCGCGCATTCGCATGGTGCAGCGTTGGTAGTGTGGGGTTCGGATCACGTTGAGAATATCAATAACTACATTGATAGCGCAGTGTGGAGAGCACCGTTTGTGGAGAAGCCATCATGACAGATTACTTTACTCATACCAAATCAGGTAGGACGTACGAACTTATCTGTGTAGCAAATTATGGTGTGCTAGGTGACAACTGGCCTACCACAGCTGTATACAAAGGACTAGCTGATGGTGTGATATATGCTAGGCCGTTCGAAGAGTTCACAGTGAAATTCGAGCCCGAGGAAAAACCATGAGAGCCATAGTATTCCCAGGCAAGGCCATTCTGGTCACACCTACAACCAACACGACCGAGGTGAACCTGCCTGGGTCGCGTGTTGTCACTTATAAAGGAAAAGAATATGTCGCGCTTAAGCACACGCTCGAAGCCTGTCATTTCCTCGCTCGTATCGGGATTGAGGTTGTGTCACCTATTAGAACATCTTATAATTGGCCGGGTCGACATACGCCATACACTCACCAACTACGGACCGCAGAATTTTTCTCGAACCACTGGCGTGCATTCTGCTTCAACGAGATCGGCACAGGCAAAACCCTATCCGCGCTCTGGGCGGCAGATTATCTTATGGAACAAGGCAAGCTTCAGAAAGTCGTGATCGCCTCGACGCTCTCGACGCTTCACACAGTGTGGGCAGATGAGATCTTCAAGAACTTTCCTAACAGAACATTCGTGATCGTACATGGCACACCAGAAAAACGACGTGCGGCGCTGGCTCAGGACGTCGACTTCTACATCATCAATCATGACGGATTCAAAACAATCTGCGACTGGGATATCGTGGCGGATGAAAAGTTTATTAACTCGTGTCAGCTCGACGCACGCGACGATATCGACCTGCTAATCCTCGACGAGGGCGCACAGTTCAGAAACCAAAGTACCGACAGATACGAAGCGATGATGCGCTGTCTTGGCACACGAGGTATCTGGTGGATGACTGGATCACCGATGCCGAACTCACCGACTGACGTATGGGCACAGGCACGCGTTGTCTGCCCTACCAAAGTACCAAAATACTTCAGCCGCTTTCGAGATAAGGTCATGCGCCCACTCGGTCCGTACAAGTGGGTCCCTCAGGCTGATTGGGAAGAGACAGTCTTTGGTATGCTGGCACCTGTCATCCTGTTCAGAACAAAAGATTGTCTCGACCTGCCGCCATGCCAGACGCTACTCAAACGAGTGGAGATGGATGGTAAGCAGAAGAAGGCATACAACGATCTAAAGTCTACCTTCACAGCTGAGTTAGAAGAAGGCGACATCACTGCAGTAAACGAAGGCGTGAAGCGTATGAAGCTCGTACAGATCGCGTGCGGCGCAGTCTACGATTCTTCAGGTAACACTCACATCGTACCAACGAAACAGAAGTTCGAACTGCTTGAACAGACGTTCTACGATTCAGGCAGAAAGATAATCGTATTTGCACCGTTCAAGCACGTGCTGAAGACGCTGGTAGAATTCTTCGAGAAGCTTGGAGTATCGGTAAGAAAGATCAGCGGCGACGTGGCGGCGGGCGAACGTGCTGAGATCTTCCATGCGTTCCAACATATGGACCTAGAAGTAATCGTCGCTCACCCGGCTGCGATGGCTCACGGCATAACACTGACGGCAGCACATCACATTTTCTGGTGGGCACCCGTAGACGATAACGAGATCTACCAACAGGCCAATGGGCGTATCTCTCGCATTGGTCAGTACCATCACCAGACAATTGTGCAGGGCGCGTGCTCACCAGTTGAGGTCGCAATTTACAAGCGCTTAGATCAAAAAGAAAATATGCAAGGATTGTTAAAAGAATTGTTGACGACAGATCTATAGTGTGAGATATTTGTTTCACCAGAAAAAGAGGTGAAACAAATATGAGTAAGTTGAACTACGGCGACTACTCTTGGGCGGTAAAGTTACCACCTACAAAAGAGGGCTGCAAAGAGATAATCCTGAGATTTTTAAAAGTAGGTGCCAATGTAGTGGGAGGCTACGACACGAAGTGGAAGTATTTAATGGCAGGCGTAGATAGTATCTCACCTTGTATTTGTGATAACCACAGACTAGTAGTTTCGATCGACGAGGCTATTAAACGATTTACGACAGAGGCAGTACCGATGACTGAAACAACCAAGAGCACTTCACCAAAAGCAGATAAGCTGGTAGAAGTCTACGTAAAAATGCGAAACAAAAAAGCCGAGCTGACTCGTGCGAACAAAGATGAAATCGGCCTGATCGATGAGCAGATGGCGAAGATCGCTACTGCGCTAGATAAGATCATGTATGACACAGGTACTGATAGCCTGAAGACTGCGAACGGCACAGCGTTCAAGGCCACAAAAGATTTTGTTGGTGTCTTGGAGATCGAAGACTTCCGCGAGTTCTTAGCTAAGGAAACAGCGGGCGACGACAAAGTAATGTATGAAAAAATTGTTAATAATTTTCCGTGGCACTTTTACACGAAGTCGGTGTCCAAACCTGCAGTAGTACAATACATAAAAGATCATGACGGTCTAGCACCTGACGGTCTTAAATACACCAAACTTTTAGAAACCCAAGTGAGGACTAAATAATGTCTGATAACGGCGTAAGTATTTTTTCACAGTCAGCACTGCCAGCTCACCTTCAAGGCGCGGCGGCAGATGACTCAGCGTCTGGTCTAGTCACCACGATGGACTCGATCCCACGAATCTCGATTAAGGGATTCCAATTCACGCACCGTACTAAGGATACTGAGAAAAGGCTGGCGATCAAAGGATCACCGATTGAAGTGGTGATCATTGCAGTAGATCCACCAAATAAGCACCTAGCGAAGTCTTACTTCAAAGACAAGTACGACGGTGAGAACCAAGCACCTGACTGCTCAAGCGCGAACGGTGTAACACCTGATCACTGGGTAGAGAACCCCCAGTGCGGAGCGTGCGCTGGGTGCCCGATGAATGTATTTGGTGCAGGCAAGAACGAGAAGGGCAAGGACATCAAGCCATGCTCAGATCACAAGCGTCTGATCGTTGTGCCTATCGATGACATTAACGCTGACTTCGCTGCAGTGCAGGTGCCTGTGATGAGTCTGAAGTCTCTATCGGCTTTTGGAAAGCAACTACTAAAGCACAACCTGTCAATGTCTGCGGTCACTACAGAGCTGAGTTTCGATCAAGAGTCAGAGTACCCTCGCTTGGTATTCACACCAAAAGGCTATTTATCAGAAGCGGATTACATCGCAGCCAAGGCGCGTGCTGAGTCGGACGAACTGCAGGATCTTCTGAACCCAGCACCAACGACCACAACAGCACAACCTGCGGGCGGCGCGGCGGAGTTAGCAGCACCTGCGAAAGAAGAAAGTGTCGACGCTGGCCTGGCTGATCGCCTTGAGCAGGAAGCACCGAAGAAGGTACTGACTGTCACAGCGAAGGCAGGGAAATTCACACTCGACCAGTTCTTAGCAGCACCTGACTGGACCGAAGAAAAACTAATTGCCCAAGGCTACGCGGAGTATAAATAGATGACTAACAAGTTAAATTATAGTGATAAGTCGTGGCGTATCGAGCTGCCGAAGTCAGAACCTGAGTGGCGTATATTAGTAACTATCCTAAATAAGTTTGGTATCGCGGTTCATGATCCTAAGTGGCGCGCAGATTGGACGTATATCGCGCTTTCGAGACGTCAGGACGTGTGTGGTAACTCGATGGAGCGCGGTGCCTGGGGAGCATTAAGAACAGTATCGCTGTTCGAGGCTATAGTGATAATGACTACGCCAGCGAAGAGTGCGACCGAGCTTAAAATCGAGCAGTTAGAAAGAACGATCGCTGAAGCGTCAGCGCAAATTCAAGACCTTAAAGTGAGCCTTGCATAATGAAATTATTAGTATTAGACCAAAACGGAAATGAGCTTAAGCTGGCTCGTGTATCTTTAATCGAAGGCGGCGTCGAAATCGTCGTAGGTGGTACTCATGGATCTACAGCAAATGCAACAGTTGGACAGGCACAACCAGATGGCAAGGCAGCTGGGAGTGCTTCAGAAAACACCACTGCTACCAAGCCCGCTGGCCTGTTCAGTGATGATAGCCCTACGCCTGCCGAACGCTTGCCAAGCGCAGACGAGAACAGCGATACAGGAACTGTACTGGCAACGAGCGATCTCCCCGATTTAGATATTAATGGCCGAGCATGGGACGAGCGCATCGATTCTAGCAACAAGAAGAAAGTTGTTGCTACAGGTGTTTGGGCACGTCGTCGTAATTTAGACGATGAGTTCTATGCGTCGGTTGTTAAGTCGCTGACCAGTGATGATATCCCAGCATTCGATGGTACTGTCACACCAGAAGAAC
>TARA_R110000803_G_scaffold15767_4_pt1 | contig 38257 bp, 38 predicted proteins | sample TARA_R110000803 | Tara Oceans TARA_R110000803 (sample SAMEA4397772) | marine metagenome | biome: Polar Biome; feature: [SRF] surface water layer (ENVO:00010504); material: water (ENVO:00002006), including particulate matter (ENVO:01000060) such as... | depth 5 m | reverse complement strand
AGCTTTAGAAAGTGGAATCCACCCTTGCTCTTTAAACTTTACAGATGAATTTGCAAAGCCTTTCTTCTTTTTAAAGTTACCTAAGTTAAAACTTTTCTTGACAGCCGCACTCGCGGCCTCCTGAACTTCTTTCTTTTTTGCCATAAATTTACTCGTTAAATAAGTCGTCGAATTTGCTTACTGTGTCCTTGTTACCTGCTGATGCAGTTTCTAAAGTGAAATCACTCTCTTTTGTAGCTATTGCAGGTGCTGGTGTTACTCCTGCAGCTGGTGCTGTTGGTGAAGTCGGCACTGCATTTGGGTCTAGGTACATTTGAAGTTGTTTTTTAATGTAGTTGTAATCATACTCATTATGAACTTCTTCAGGGTTTGGTTGACTCTTTAGCCAGATATCTACTTCATCAGCTTTTTCTGATAGTCCGCTGCTATTACGTTTAGGACGTACTGATGTTTCTGGGTAAGGGTTTCCTTGAGCCATGGTAAGAGTTAAGTCTGTACCGTTAACTGGGTCTGTAATATCACCGTAATCTTCATCAGCAACGATTGCTAATAGAGCTTTGTAAATGGTAATACCGAATCCCCATAATCTTACACCTTTCTCTTCTTCACCTCTTACTACTACAGGAGCAAAAATACGAGTTTTAGGAGTTAGTTTACCTGCTAGAGACCAATTGTCTTTATCAGATGTCTTTTTAAGTTCGGCTACGAACTCTTCTACGGGATCTTGTTTACCAAAATTCGATAGTGCTACCATTGGGTATTTTCCAACACCGTAATGGAATTTCATCTCTTTAAACGGCATAGTCGGGTTAAAAGCAGATGGTACTAACCTAATTGTCTGCTCTCCGATTTGTGGTTTCCAAAAAATCTTTGTGTAGTCTGTTTTTTCTCTCTCCTGACCATTAGAGTTTAAGGCTTCTAGTTTCGCCTTGATCGCATTTAAATCCATATAACTGTTTTTTAATTGTTTATAACTTATTATTAATATACGAAGAATATTTTAATTCTCCAACTCTACTATGCGAAATAGTTTAGTATTAATTCTTTTTAATTCTGGACCTTTGGTGAGTAGTACACAATTTCTATAGTCTGGCCAGTTCACTTTGTAGTTTTTGTCTACTTGTCCACCGTTCAACTCTTTTACAAGTGTGTTTAGTGCATTAATAGTGTAAAGTGTGTTAGATTCTTTTTTTCTATGTACTAAGATAGTATTTTCAATAAAATTGGATACGTTTCCGTAATCAACGTTGTAGGTACAAACATATTCGTCTTGACTCTTTGAATAAAGTACGAAAATTTTGTTGTATATGATTTTATATCTTTCTTGTATTTCCTCTAAAGTAGCATCTAAGGTGCTTTCAGTAGAAAATGTACAGAATAATTTGTTGCTCATGTCTTCATTAATAGTAATATCGTCGATATCGTAATCAAAACGATTGTTAGTTCTTATAACATTTTCCATTTAGTATAAATATGTGTTTAATTCTATAAAAGCAAGTTATTTCCTGTCTTATATTTTACAGGGTACTTACCACCTTGGTTTAAAATTTCTTCTAGTTGTATTAAAACTTGTTTCCCATCTGCCTTATCAAAGTCGAAAAGAAGTGAATCATAAGTAAATAACACTACTGTAGTTTTCTTATCTTTCAGGAACCTAAGTACATCTTTCAATATAAGAATATTTCTTGAGGTTTCCAAGCTTTGCATCATATAGTTCATTAATTTAGCTGGATGCATCTCTCCTAGTTTCTTAGTAAACGGTTTTCCTGATACTGGATTGCATACTTCTCCAACTTCTTCGTATACAGACCACATGTTATCTATAAACTCTTGAATCAATTTAAATATCTTCAAATTTTTATGTTTATGAGGTATTTTACCGTATATAGCTTGAAAGTTAATCTGTTTAGCTTCTAAATACTGTTCTTCCGATATATCTTCAGTTCCAAAGTAATGCTTTGCTAATTGTTTATGTGCTGATTCATCTGATAGCTTATATCCAATCTGCTCGCAAAGTAAACGAAGATGATAACCATCAAAATCAAATTCAACAAACGTATCGTTTTGGGGCTTAAAGCATTTTCTATGCTCTTCAGTTTTAGGTATAGCTGCGAAATTAACACTGTTAAAAGCATTAGTAGGTCGAGATGTTGCATTATATAAGTTATATGATGTATATACTGTACTGCCGTCTATATTATAGATAGGGTCTTTTGGAGTAAAGGCTAATTCGAAGGGTTTATTGTAAATTCCTATACCTGGTTGCTCTAGTAAGTAGAATACGTTTGTAGCTAAGTTATTATAAAACTCAAATCCTGAGGGTATATCTATATCTATTACTTTTTTGACTTGTTTATAAGTCTCTTCACATTTTTCATATAATTTAGAAATAGGTATTAGTTGATTTACGTTAGGCCTATGTTTATGTTTGGTGTAGTACCAATTATATGTTGAATTACTATTACTAATCTCTAACCTATTATAATTAACCATTGAGTATAGTAATGAAATATCTATAGCACCCTGTATATTAAAGTGGTAGAGTAGCTCTTTCTTATCTTTGGTATATAGTTTAGGGGTATTGTTAAGCATGCCGTAGATACGGTCTTTACTCACATTAAGCCCTTCTTCGTGATTGATTGGAATTATATATCCGTGGTGACTGTTTACTAGTCGTATATAAACTGCTACGGTGGATGTTAATTTAGGGTGGAATTCATCATTGCTAGATACTACATCTACGTAGGCACCTAGTTTCATCAATCTCTCTAAATTTTCGAGCTTATGCTCTTCTTCTATAATGTAAAACACTTTTGTAAAACCTTTTTAATTATACTACAATATACGGACTTTTATTTAAACTACAAACTCATCTAAGAGAAATAAATAATCTTGTATACCTTCCATTGATTCTTGTGCTTTACTAACAGCTTTATTATTTCTATATTTTGCTCCTTTGTACACAATACCGTCGTAAGAGGTATCTTCTGATGGTCCTTCTATCCACCACTCTAAAGAAATTGCAGAGAAAGATGGATAAGAACTAACCTTATTAAATTCCTTACTGTCTATTTCTATTATTTTTTCACTTCTATTGTCTTTTGCAAAATACCTTTTGTAGTATCTTACTGAATAGTCTTTCTCTGTTGGTGTAATGTTTTTAGATGTTGGTCTTTTTTCTGGGTTTATGTTTTGAAGTTCAAGTAAGTGATCTTTTTCAAATATTAATTCTCTTCCAGCAAGAAGAGGACTGTTCCCTTCAAATAGCTGTTTCCTAAACGTAATAATATATTTACCGTTAAAAGGTTCTTTGGTGTCTTTGTATAACACACCTTCTTCTCCACCTGAAGCGGTAAATGGACCTTTGTATTTTGATTTTGGTAAGTACATATTCTAGGATTGTTTTTTATATTTACCTTTAAGTACGATCGCCTGTGCTTCTATTGTTGTTTCCCATTGGTTGTTAATGGTATGGGATACGTTTCCTACTCTGAAGCCAATGGTTACATCTCCAACATACCACGATGATGGTAGAAAATCATTCGGTATAGTAAAATATTGTAGAGCTTTTAATCCGGTGATTCCTAGTAAAGTCATACTTAGTTTACCCCCTATTGGTCCTCTCATACCCGATGAACCTTCGCCTTCTATGGCTTTTGAGAATTCTCCTTGAATCTGAGTCTGCATTTGTGAACCTACTGTTGATATTGTTGCATCAGGGTAGTACCCAACTTTATAAGCTGTTTCTAGGGTCTCAAAGGGGTTCACTGGTGCAGCATCGTCTTCTGTTTCTACATCATCTTCAGTTACTGCTCTTTTAAGTGGAGCTTTCCATTTATGGTTAAGTCCTGAGTTAAATGCTGCTAAGCCTAATGATGTATTTTTTTTAGCATCTCCTCCGTTAGCTATAGTACCAGCAGTTATCAGGTTAATAAGGTTAGGATTTAATTCACTATTGATAGAAAAAGATGTAATAAAACTTTCAAGCCCTTTAGGTCTGATTAACTGTATGTCATTAGGATCTTGTTCAATATTTGCTGCAATACTTACATCTACCACTTGAGATCTTCCTAAATCTACATCTATATCTTTATCATAAGTTACCTGAAGGTCTGTGATGTACCCTAAAGCTCTTCCTATTTCTCTATTTATCTGAGTTATAAAAGATCCAATTGTAGCTGCTCCTAGTTTTTTAGCTTTTTCTTTTAGAACTGTATTCTCATATAGCCCTTTTATAAATTCTACGTTTACCAGTACCTCTAGTATATCTCCCTGGTTAGGTTTGTCTGTAGAAGCGTTTGTTGCAATACTAGTATCTATTTTTCCAGTGTCATCACTAACACCTGGTATGAGGCAGATGCTTGGGTCATAGCTAAAATGATCATCATATGTATTGTAGAGAGATTTTCCTGATTCTAATCTAAAAGAATAGTCTCCTTTTCCTAGTTTTTCTCCTCCTACTCTGTCTACAAAAAAGATATTTATTAAACCCAATAAATGTTTATACCTAATGTAGTTGAATGGCTTTGAATCTCCTCGAAAGTTAATTTGGTACATATCCATTGTACCGGCATTTTCTTCTAATATACCTAATGCAGTTGCTGCTTTGATGTACCTATCAAAGTTACTTCTTTTTAGTTCAATTAATACAGGTTTTTTACCCTCTTTAAGTGTTTTATTTTTAGATGAGCCTTTGTTAACCGACTCTAGTATATCCATAAAACCTCCAGCAGATAATTTAAATCTTTCTGATTCATCTTTCTTAGCAGCTTTTTCTTCTTCAGTAAGTACTCCACCACCTGGTTTCATTCCTGCAGCTAAAAAGTTTGCTAGCCCTCGCCCTATCATTCTAACTTCAATAGAATAGCTGGTAGAATCGTATTTCCAACTATAGTTAACTATTCTGCCTAGAAGAAAATCGTAATTGTATCCTGATTCCTCTCGTAATTCAACTCCTGCTTCTATAATCTTGTTTGATACATCTGAATTTGAGGTTGATTTTTCATTTAGTATATCATCAGAAATTAAGTGTGTTTTTGTATCGTAATCACCATTCTTATTTATCTTAAGTCCATGGCCCCACTCTAAAAGTAACTCAAATCCAGGTCTGCTATATAATCTTTCTATTGAATCAAACTGGTATTTGGTATAACATTTAATAGTAAATTCTGCTTGAAGGATTGCTCCAGGTATTGATGTATTTCCGAACTGACCAACACTTATACTATCAATATGCGGTGCTGGAGTAATACCGTATTTGGTATCATCCATAGAGTATAAGCTCTCTGATTCATCAAATTTCTTTTCAAAATCAAAACCTTCTCGTCTTTTGCCTGTAGCACTTAAAATCCCTCCGGTTAACTGCATCTTATCACTAGCTAAGGCTTGATCTGCTCCTTCTGGATTTGATAGTTTTACTCCTGAGGTGATTCTATAGTAGGCTGTGTTGCTATGTACTAATGCTAATCTTTGGTTTGGGTCAATAGCTTCTGTATCTAGCTCTGTAGTATTACCAAAGACAGCTTCTCTATGTTTAACTTGTTGTATTACATCTGCATCTATTGGGGATCTTCCGGGTATAGACGGTGTTTGGAATGAATCTGCCATAACCTTTTATCTTTTTTTATTTAAGTCTGCATATAAAGCTACTACGTTTGATGGGTTGCCTGGTATTCTTAACTGTATTCCAGGTGTTATTACTAAGGAATCAGCATTTGCGGTTGGATTAGCAGATGCTATTATCCACCAAAGTGATAAATCACTGTAGTACTGTTGAGCTAAAGAATCATACCTGTCTCCAACTGTGGTCATTACGTATATGTCCTCTGCTGAATTTGGAATATCCGGATATATAGCGTTTTGTATATACCTTTTTCCTTCTAAGGTTGCATCTCTGTTTATACCTGTATATCTATTCATAACTTATTCTAATTTACCTGATCCGATAATTCTCATATCTCCTGTTTGTGCAACATAATCATGTATTAAGTCTGCTGATACGCTTACATCTAGTACTTGTGGGAGAATGCTTATCTTTGTGTCTGCTCCGTTGTATTTTACTTTGTCTTTATCTCTACCAGCTCGTATCTCCCAAGGGTAATCTGTTTGCCAAGTAAACTGTACACTATTAATTGTAGCAGGTTGTTGATACAGGTAGTCACCTAGTGTAATCCTTACAATAGTGCCTCTCATATACGTTGCTCCTGTATCTATTTGAGGATGTGCTCCATATTCCTGTCTTACTTCATCTGCACCATATGGAACAATATCTTTATATGTCGGCATTGTTGTTGATGCTAACCATTTAAGTTTTTCGTATGTAGGTAAAAGTTCCTCTCTTGTTAGTGCAGCTATTTTAAAGCCGAAATTTGCATTTCTTTGGAATCCTTCATACTTTTTAACTCCTTCTGCCCTACCTGGTATACTTACTTGTCCCCAACTAGCATTAAAAGAGTCGTCAAAATTAGTAAGAAATGCATGAAACTTAACGTATGTATCTTTATCTTTAGAATCATTATTCAAGATGTGAAACATAAAAGGAATCATCTGATCGTTAAAGTGGGTAGGAGCTACATTTTTAACTGCATTCTCTCCTATATACGTAGGAGTGCCTCCTCCAGTAGTATAGTCTATATAAGACCCTTTAGCTCCTGTACCGTCATTAAGCGTAAGCTTTCCTGTTCTTGTAACATCTAAATACCTACCTCCTGCTTCATCACCCAAGTCACCTTCAATTCCATCAGTTCTACCTACATAGCTTCTAAAGTTTTTTCCTTTTATCTCTAAAAGTCCTTTATTTAAATGTACACCTAATCCATTAACTGCTGTTTGACCAATATTGGTAACTGCTGATGCTAATATATCAAGAGCGGGTTGAACGACCTCCTTGAAAAGTGAGCCGTTTGTTTCAAAGGTCTGCTTTTTCTGATGAGCCATCAGGAATGCACCTATTGCTTGTTTGGCCATAAACTCTAGACCTGGTCGTTGAACAACTAGTTTAGCCATTCTAACTATATCGTCGAGTCTTTTGCCTATTAAGATACCTTGAACATCGAAAGTAGAATTTCTACCGCCTTTGCCTATCTTCTTAACTATCGATGGCTTTGGTTTTGGATTTGAATCCGATTTAAAGTCATTGAACTTAAGACTGGTTAGATCTGATGTAAGGTCTCTTAATCCCATTTATTATGCAGGTGGGTTATCTGAATATTTAGCTGGTGTTGCACCGTCTAAGTCTAATTCAGACTGTCCCGGTAATCTGTTTTGTCCATCTACATGAGTTGTTGACTCAGGAAATGATCCGCCGAAGCTTACAGGAGTTTCTCCTCCAAAGCTCAAGTCTGCTTTTGTTGCTAGTAAATCTAGTAATGCCATAATTTTTAGTTTAAGTGTTATTATCTATTATAAATAGGATGCTTTTTTTTAGCTTTCCCATATTTGTTGACCTACTTGGTACCCATTCATCTTTATAACCGGATTAGCTGGATTAGCTACTTGTTGGTATAGTAGTGCAGTTTGATTTTTGAGCTCTGTTTTAAGTACTCCTAATGTTTTTACTAATGTATCGTTTTGCTTTTTTAAGCTCTTTAAATTCTGTCCTTCTTTATCTACATCAGATATTCTATCCGCTATAAACTCGCTTCCAATTTTAGCTGTTTTGTCTGAATGCTTAGCGGCTGCTAATAATCCTTGTTTCAATGCGGCTTGGTATCTAGTAGCTTGTATGTCTGTCATATTAAAGACAGGAGTTTCTACTTGTTTCTTTGCTGCTGAACTTACGCTTTTTGTTTTATCTGCTTTCTTATCTTCATTCCACCAAGATTTTAGGCTTTTTACTTTAGAACCAAACCAGTTTGAAGCTTTACTTGCTAAGCCTGTTGCGGCTGCTCTTATTCCTCCTACTAGTCCATCGTTAGCATCTAGGAAGTCAGAAATCTTACCTCTAATATTACCTATCTTTTCTCCGATTGCTCCAGCAAATGCTTTAGCTTTATCTCTAGCTGCATCTGCAAAATTCTTTATGCCGGCTCCAATAGATGCTTTAAAATCAGATATTTTCGAAACTGCAGATGATGCAAAATTGGCTATACCGGCACCAAAGGACATAATACCGTCTCCTACTGATGATGCAAAGCTAGATATTTTATCTTTAGCTGTTGAAGCAAAGTTAGATATACCTTGACCTACTGATCTTGCAAATGCTACTGCTTTGTCTTTTACTCCGACTGCAAAGTCTTTAATTCGCCCTGCTACTTCAAATGCCTTATTTTTTACTCCGACTGCAAAGTCTTTAATTCGCCCTGCTACTTCAACTGCTCTATCTTTTACTCCGACTGCAAAGTCTTTAATTTTACTACCTACCATAAAAGCAGTTTCTTTTACCTTACTGCCTATTTCTTTAGCTTTACTCCAAGTGTTTGAAGCAAACTCTGTTATTCCTTTTCTAAGTTTAGAGTTAGGATCTGAGAATACTTTGAACGATTCTGCTGCTCCACCAATTACTCCACCTACAGCAGCACCAATTGCTGCACCAGGGCCTAACCATGCTGTTAAAGCTGCACCTGTTAATGCTCCTCTACCTGCTGCAGATGCTATACCTAATGCTTCATCTCCTGCACTACCTTCTTCTATTCCGACCATGCTACTTAGCATTGATCCTTTATTTGCGTTACCTGTTAAAGCTCCAAGTATACCACCTTCGGTAGCACCCATATCTCCTCTAATCCCAACAGCTTCTTTTTCAGCAATTGTTTTTCCGGCTACTTGGCTAGCACCTGTGAAAGCTCCCATTGCAATTTCTAATGGAGCTAATATTTTACCTCCAATACCTTTTAAGGCTGGTCCTATAAATTTACTTACTCCTCCTAATGATGTAGCTATTTTTGGTCCTACACCAGTAAATACTTTTGTTAATCCTCCTCCAGTTTTAGTAATACCGCTAAATACTTTCGAAAGCATATTAGATTTACTACCTAAATTCTTGAATACTTGACCGGCAAAAGATTGATTTTTACCCATCATGGCAGCAACATTTCTCAGTTGCTTACCAACTATAGTAGTTTTTCCACCAAATACTTTTGATAAACCTTTAAACCCTTTCAACCATTTAGGGCTTCTAGTACTCATTTTCATTATATCGCCCAATGCGCTGCCTTTTCCACCTGTAGTGTGTAGAGGGTTACTTGCCCTACTACCTTTTTTGCCGAAAAGCATATCCTTTATGCCGGATGCTGCTTTAATTGCTATTGTTGCACCTCCTGCTGCTATTGCGAGAGAGCCTAATAGTTTACCCATTGTAGAGCCACTAATAGCTTTATCGTCAAAGATGTTTGTAAACCCTTCTTTAATACCTGTCCATACCTTGGTAAAGAGGTTTTTCATACCATCGATAAACCCATCTTTTTTAAATCCATTAAGAATATCCATAGCAAAGCTTCCAGCTCCAAGAGCCATGTTCTCTTTAAACTTAGCCATTGCATCTGATAAGCCAGTCATTTTAGATACTGATTTATCTATTCCTGCTTGTAGTTCGGCATCTGATTTCTTTGCGTTTGCTGCATTCTTTGCTGCAGTTGCACCTGATTCAGCGGTCATGGTTTTTAAAGCATCACCTGAATCTCTAGCTTTTATGTATTGGTCTCTGGTTAATCCAATAGATTTAGCAAAGGCATCCTGAGCCATTACATTATCTCCAATTGAATCTTTATTTTCAGAAACTAATCTGTTTATCTCAGCTGCCTGGCTTGCGACATCCCCATTGGCTGCTGCTGCTCTTAGCTTATCTAAGTTTAATTCTTTTCCAAGCATTAACTCTGCTTCCATTTCTTTAGCAAGAGATGATTCAAAGTCTAATGTACTTTCTGCTGCTGCTGCTATATCGTCCATCTCTAGACCTAACATTCTGGCTTGAGTAGCTGCTTGTATTAATGCGTTTTTATTCTTTCCTATATTGGCTAATACTGAGTCTGATGCATTAGCTATTCCTTCGTATATTACTTTACTAGATATTGCTACTTTATTATTAGCATTGAATCTTTCAGTTCCTACAGCTATACTGTCTGTAAAGTCTTTGTAGTTATTTCCGGTTTTAGCAGAAAGCATTTGTAACTTAGATGCAGATCCTGCTGCTACCCCATACTTCTTAGTAAGAAGACCAAATTGCAGTACGTTTTCTTTTGTCTGAACAAGGTTCATTCCTATACCGTCGTTCATTTGACCTATAAGGGCTGCTGCTTCACTTAAAGGTATTTTAAGCTTACCTGCTGCTGCCGAAACAGCTCCCATTTGAGATGCTGCATTTAATGAAGTTGCTCCTAATCCTTTCTGTACTGCTGCGGTTGCATCAGACATTTTAAAGATACCGTCAACTGCTAATTTTATAAAAGCAGTTAAAGACGCTACTGCTATAGCTTGTATTGAACCAGCTAAAACTTTATATCTAGCTTTTGTTTTACTAATACCTTTAGCTACAGCATCTGTATATGCTTTGTTAGCTGTGGTTAGTTGTCCAAATATTGCTCCTACAGCATCTCCTAGAATAGGTATTCCACCCATTACTTTACTAATGTCTTCTAGTCCTCTAAGAAAACTTCCTCCAGCTTCGTCAATCTTCTTCATTTCAGCTTGAAGAGCTTCTGCAGCATTAACCTGGCCATCTATTTCTTCTTTAGCCGTTTTATGGAGAGCAGTTAATTCTTCTACTGCTGTTTTTTGTCCTACAAATGTAGTTAAAGTTTGAGATTCTGTTTCTAGTAGCTCTTGTGCTTCGCTATTTAAGCTCTTAGCTTTATTTAACTGTTCTTGTTTTGTTGCAAGTTCCTCCTCTGCTGATAGCATGATTCGCTTGTTCAGCTCCATTTTCTCAGTTAGCAGATGTTCCTCCTCATAAGCCTTGTCTAAAGCTTCGGTTGCAATATCTAATTGTTTTTGAGTGACGTCTATTTTAGAATTTTCTAAATCTTCAAGTGCTAACTCTGCAAGAAGTACTTTATCTGCTGCTTCCGCTCTATTTGAAAAGGCTTTAGCGTTTATCTCATTTAACTTCTTAGCTTCAGCTATTTGTGAAGCTCGCATGTCGCCTTCTTCTTGGACTAATCGGTTGTATTCCGCTTTGGAGGCTTTTGCTGCAATATCCGCAGCTGCATTTTGCTCTTTCGAGACACCAATTGCTAAGTTAATAGCATCTTCTTCTTCTTTTAAAGCTACAATTTGAGCAGCTACAGATGCTTGTTCATTCTGTATTCCTAATACTTTCTTTTCAAATGCTCCACGAGTTTTTGAATCAGCTAATTGATTTGCGGTAAGACCACTCAGTTCTTTAGCAAAGTCAGTATTTTTCTTGTAACTTTTTGCTAATGATTGAGCGAAACCGGTTAAAGATTGAGAACTTTTTACTCCTTCCTTACTAAACTCACCAATATCCTTAAATGCAGCAGCTACACCTCTAAGGTTTGCTTCTACTTTTGCAGCTTCAATATTGATTTGCTTTAATTCAGCAACTCTTTCTTTACCAGCTCCTTCGTTTCCTTTATTTGGTTGAGTCTCAGCCATCTACTTCTTTAGGTTTCATATAAATAGTAAAGGCTTCCATTAGTTGGAAGCCGTAGTACTATAATCTGGAGATATATTAGGACCTTTAGGTCTGGTGCTTTGAGTAGGTTGAGCATCCTCTGCTGCTTCGTTCTTTTTTTCAAAATAATCATTAATATAATTGAACGTTAAACGTCTCAACCATATAGGCATATTATAAACTGTATGCCAGTCGTACCCACCTTTACTATGAAAACAAATTTCGTGTATCTGTCTAAATAAACTAGTCCTGTAGTCTCTTGCTTGACTAGGCGTCAGGCCAAAAAAAGTTGATCCCAATAGGGACATCAACCTCCTCCCCTCGACCGTCTTCATCTATATTATAGAATTTGAAGTCTACATCAGGCTGAAGTCTTGTATATTCATTCCTTAATGCTCTAGCATCTTGAGCTAATAGACCTTGGTCTACAAACTGTCGAATAGTTCCTTGTTCTCTTTCTCCGTTTATTGAGGTAATCATGTACTTAAGTCTTGTTGACATTGTAGCACTACTCTCTTTATTGATCTTTTTTAACCCGGTAATTTCTCTTTCTATGTTATTATCGTCACCATGAGTTAATAATTTAAAAGTAACTTGGTTACCACTTTTAGGAAGTGTAAATGTAAATTCATTCTCTCCCGGCTTGTAGTCATCTAGGTTAATCTCTTTATCTTTCAACTCTGTTAAGTCGATCGTAACGTCTTTTCCCTCTATAGTAACGTCGTAATCCTTACCGTACGATAAGATTCGTGCTGCTACCATAATTGCGTTCTTATCCCCGATTAATAATTCGTTATAAGGGAAATCTGTAACAATTAAGGATTTAAGTAATTTATCTATTACTACTCCTTTAGCGATATAATTTTGATTGGTTAAGATATCTTCTTCTTTAGCTGTCATATACTTCATCTCGATTGTTCCAGATGAAAGTGCATGGCCAGCAGGATAAAGTCGTCCTTTTGATGGTAAATCTACCTGTTCGGTAGGTATTGAAAATTTTGGTTCCATAAATTTTATTTGTTTGTAACTTATTCTACATATAAATATACGAAGAATATATTCTTTAGGCAACTATAATACAAAAAAAAAGCCCAACCTAAGTTGAGCTCTCTTATATATAAAAAGATCCTTAGAAGTTTAATACACAGTAATCCATGTTAATAGTGATTCCTAAATCAACTACTGCATCCGAAGACCAGTCAAATTGACCGAAATCTCCATTTGTTACAAATGCGCCTTTAATTAACCATTCTCCTACAATATCACCTACTGGTCCTAAGACGTTAAGAGTAATATCTTTTTTGTAGAAGTCTGAATACCCAGCTCTTCCTGTTACTGACTCGTATCCTAGTCTTGCCCATTCCATTACGGCTTGTGCTCCACTTGGAGTTATTGGGTCATATAGAGTCATAGTCATTTCTGCCCATTCTCTCTTCCCTCTAATCTTTCGATAAGAGTTCATATGATCTAATTTTACTACATTGTCTGTAAAAGTAGGTGCTTTTACATTTTTTATCATGAATGATGGAATACCATCTATAAGCATGATGAATCTGTTTTGGACTTTCGGTTCGAAAGCTCTGAACATTATTTCGTTAGGATCTAATACTGCCATGTTGTTTTATCTTTTATATAAATATTCTGTTATTATAAATTATGCTCCAAAAGTTGCTCCAGTAGGCATTATTACGAAATCTAGAGAAATAAATTCTGCTGTTTTAGCTGGTTGGATAAAGATCTGACCTACTAATTGATTTCTGTCAATAACATCTGCCGTGTTATTAGTGTCATCCATTACTACTCTAAAAGCATAAAGACCTTGTCTTTGTACTACTGATTCTAAGTAAGGATTAACTGAGCTTAAAAAGCTGTTTCTTGTTCCTATAGTATTTTGTTCGAATACTATATTTTTTGCTGCATCTCCTAAGAATTTCTTAAGGTCGATTAATAATCTCCTAACGTTTACTCTATCTAATGCAGATTTCTTTTTCTGTAATGTCTTTTGACCGAATACTGATATTCCACTTCCTGGGAATGTAGCGATTGGGTTAACATTAGCTGCATATAAAGTATCTCTTTGAGATCTTGTTAATTTTCTTTCAGCTTGAATTACATTAGGAATACCTCCTCTAGTTAATCCTGCTGGTGCAAACCATGGTGCTGCTGCATTGTCTGTAAAGACATATACTCCTGGTATAACAACTCCTGCTGGTACAAATTCGTTTCTACCTGTAGCAGAACTTACTTGTAACCAAGGCCAGTATGTTGCTGCATAAGAACTATTTACTGTTGCTGCATTTCCTGCTGCACTTGATACCATACTACCATAAGGACTTAAATCTACTACTGCAATATTGTCTCCTCTATTAGAAGATAATGACATTAGAGAATCTAATTGTACTTTATGATCGCCAAAGCTGTATATAAGGCCTGGAGCTGATACAATGTTGAATACGTACTCATCTTCGTTAGATAAGATTGAAATTGCATCTGCGTAATCTGCTGCATCTAATCCTTGAATGTTTGTAGCTGTAATTTCGCTAAACATTTTGTTAGGTTCGGCAGACTTCCATAAGTTTCCTGAAGCACCGTGGAAAGATCCAGATGATGCTGTTGGAAGTGATCCAGAATAAGCTCCTGTTCTAATATTAATACCATCATTAGATAAATAATCTAAAGTAGCTCTGTCTACAGATGATACTCTAATGTACCTAGATCTGTTAACATAAGAACCAACTGATGCTAAATATGTAGAGCTTCCGTCACTTGATTTTGTTTTATATTGATCACCAATTACTTTAGCAATGTATCCATCTGAGTTAGGATCTAAGCTTAAGTCATTAAATGACTCTAATATTGTTTTTTCTTTTGTACTATCATCTCCTCTACGTACTAGTAAAGAAAAAGTACCGTTAGCTATGCTTACGTTTCCGATTTCCCATCTAATATTGTCTGATGTTCCAGATACTAAAGATCCATCGCTATTTTGGTCTCCTGCATCTCCTGCTCCTGTAGAGTTATTGAATAAAGCTCCTTTTCCTAAAGTTGATAGTGTAAAGGGTGCTGCTCCTGCATCTGCTGCAGCTATTGTACTGTTGCTAGCGCCAGAAAAAGATCCGTCTACTACTCTAGTAATTAATGCTGATGATCCTCCTTGTTCGAAATAGGATTTAACAGCGATAGAAGTCAAAAACTCTGACTTTGCTGATCCTGATTGAAAAGTTGTACCAAATTTCTGTTGGTATGCACCGTATGAGGTTACAACAGTTGGTTCTTCAACTGGTCCTAATACTGTTGGTCCTATAAAGGCTGCTCCAGCCGCTAAAGGAGACGGTGCGATAAATGATTTATCTTGCTCGCGTGATAAAACACCTGGTGAGATTAATGTTTCTGCCATGTTATCTTAAATTAGATTATTCGTTCTATAATAAATATCGTTAGTAAATCGAAACAGTTTGATATAGTTGCTGTTACTATTAACATTTATAAATAGGAAAAGAGGTCCCAAAACCTCTCTTCTTTTGCTAATATTTAAGAACTTTATTATTTTATAGCAGTAAACTCTCCCGTTGCAGTGTTGACAGTGCCTTTTCCGTACTTGTCTTCAAGTGATTTTGCAATTTTTACTTCTTCTCCTCTGAGCTGAATAATATATGCTTCTGCCCTGTCTTTTCTTTCTTTTAAAGCCATTTCTGAAAGGCTTATTTTGCCAAATTCAACTACAACTGCATCGTTGTTGGCTTTTATACTATTTAACTGTTGAATTTCTTCTGTAGTTAGTTTAGTTGTAGTGATTATAGATTTTTTCGGTGTAACTTTTTTTTCTAGTGCCATTTTAAATACAATTTGGAATTTTTAATGTTAAGTCTTGAATTAATTTTATATTATTACTCTTTATATATTCTGTCCATAGGATACTCCCTTCATAGTCTTTTCCATACTTCTTTACTAGTACTCTATCTAAAGAATGTAGTCTCTCTATATACTTATTGTACAATATACGAAAAAGTTTAGTGAAAACCAACGGATGAGCAGAAAAAAATCTCTCATCTAATGTTTCATGCAGTATTCTACCGTATATACAGTCAGTATGAGTATAACCTTTTAGTAAAGGGTAAGAATGTTTATATGCCTCTGTATAATACTCTTTAACTTCTAATGAAAAAGGTATTTGCTCTATTTCTAGGTTTGGTTTGCCTTTTATAATTAAATCATAAGAAAATAAGTCTTTGATTAAGTCAACTGCCTTGAATGTAGAATGTAAAATAGAAAACTTCTTTTCTAAAATAGAAAGTGGCTGCATATCAAGAGTATACTCTATTCTTCTGAGTTTCTTTAACCACCTGTTGTTTTCTGGTGTATCCCAGGTGTGTATGTATACGTCGCAGCTATACTCTTTAATAAACTCTATTACATTATCCTGTAAATTCTCTATATGTCCAGAAAGTACTAGAGCTACTTTTTTCATAGTAGGGTTTTCTGGAGAGGTGTATCGTATCTAAATCTTTTCTTACAGAACTCGTAAAAGTTATATAGGTTTGAAGTATCACGTTTTAGTGGTTTTTTCTTTTCCATATTAATCCAAGGAGAAATTAAATTAGTAGTGCTTGAGTAGGTATTAACTTTAAATTGTATTTTACCTAATATTGAAGATGGTGATACACTACAGTAATGTCGCGTTTGATTATCAATATCATATTGATCTAATTTAAGTTCACCGTATAACTGTAAATACTTAAAATCTTTATCCTTGTTATCATTAAGGTAAACGTACCAGTCTTCTATTTCTTGTACGTATTTTAATATACTACCTTTTTCAATGTCTGATGTATCTATGTCCATCTCTTTTGCTATTTGAATCGCTATTTCGTAGTGTTCTAGAGTATGAGGATGGTTATCTACTATATAACCAAGTTGTGGATAGTGTATCCAAGAAGGTGGCCAGATTCTAGTGTCTAATATCCTCCTATGTTCAATACTTTTAGAAAGGAAAAAGTCTCCTCTACCCATTTCCTCCAATTGTTCAAATAAAATTGTTTGACTTTCAAGTTGATTTAAATGTTCTTTTTTGAAAGTATGGGATGATGGTTCTCCTAATAAATCTCCTACCCAAGGTTCAAACATATATGTCATTTTCAAGGTAATTCCTCTTTCTTTTGCAATAGCTTGAACACTTGTAATATGGCTTGTTAATTCTAATGTAGATTGTAATATTGAAAATTCATCAATAAGAACTTTTGGTATATTGTCTTGATTGACAATTAGACCTTGGCATCCATACGATAAATCATCGTTGCGCATTCTATCTATTCTAGGTATACTGCTCCACTGTATTGTAACTACATCTCCTTTTTGTATATTGTGTTTAAGTACTGCATGCACAAAGGCATTGTATATGTACGTATTACCGGCTCCTGACTGTCCATAGTTATAACTTAAATCGAAGGTAGCTCCTAGGTAATCGGCATATGTCGGATATATGTAATTAGTATAGCTACATCCAAAACTAAAATACCTACTTTTTAAGTCTTGTGTTTCCATAATGTATCACTGTAATATTTTTTTCTGATTTATAAGATCTCCAAGGGTCAACTATTACTGAACCTTCTGGGTATTCATAATCATGATGTTTGCCCATATGTCCTAATAGGTATACAGCTTTTAGGGGTACTATTGGATCGTATGAAACTTTATATTTGGATCCATAAGAGGATTCACAAAAATGACCTGTTAGTATAGATGTTGAACCATCTTCATAGTCTACGTCTGGTTTATAAGATTTTCCTAGAATAACTATAGGTAAATTAGCTTTATTAGCCTCAATTACTAACCGAGTAGCTAAGTTCTTTGCTTGTTTTTCTCTTGCATTCATTATAGCATCAAAAAGGTCATATCCAACCTCTAGTTTTTCAGCCATATAACGTAGTGCAATATTATCTCTTGGATGGCAGCCACCACCGTCTCCCATTCCGGCCTTCATATAAGTTGGACCTAATATCCTTTGAGTTGATCTCTCTAATGCTCCAGTAATAACGTCTACATTGATATTACCTGACTTTTCAGCTACATCTTGTATCATATTAACTAGTGCTACTTTAGTAGAGATAAAAGTATTGTAAAATATTTTAATACCTTCTGCCTCATCCCAAGTACCTAATTCATATCTAGTGTTCTCTGCTATGAATGTTTCGTAGAATTCTAAAAGTAATTTTGCATCGCCAGTAGTTGATCCATCTTCTGTTCCAATTATAATCATTTCAGGATTAACCATATCCCATTTGACTGTTCCCATTGCTATAAGGTAGGGGTTGTATATAAACCTTCCATTAGGAATTAAGTCTATAAACTCTCTTCTTATTGTACCAGGTAAAACAGTAGAAATAAGTACAATTAGCTGTTCCTTAGATACATGTTTGTTAGTCTCTTCTAAGACATCTTTTACGATGTCATAATTAAAATCTTTATTAGGTAGATGTGCTGTTGGGAACCTACCGTCATAGTCTGGATGATGTGGTGTTGGTACTGCAATAAAGATAATTTCTCGATCTTTACATGCTTCTTTAATTGTGGCTACCATTTCAAAGTTTGAAGGGCTAACATTATTAATGTCGTATCCTACAACTTCGTGTTTTTCAGCCATAACTTCGGCAGCTTTTTGACCTAGCTTACCTACTCCTATAAACCCTATTTTCATAAAACAAATTTTCTTTACTGTTAATATATGATATAAATATCAGTTCTCCAACTATTTGTATACCTTTATTTATTTTCTTTATGTATGTTGTGTTGCATATTCATATGAAATATTTCCCAATCTTCTTTATGTGCTCCGTGCTGTTCTAGTAAGGACAGTACTATAGGAGGAATAAACTTACGGTTAAATATAATCTCTTTTAGTCTTTCTCGATTTCTATGTACCTTAGGTTCTACTAATCTTCTTAGATCTTGCAGTCCTCCTCTATAACTATACTTTTTACGGAGTTCAGTTAATTGTGACATAAAGTCTTCAAGCCTGTCTGTGTAAGAAGGATGCTCGTCAAATTTATAGTCAAATAATTCAGTATATAGTTCAAAACCGTAAAGTTCTAAATCTTTATTGATACAACATCCACTAATAATTACAAAAGGTACTCCCCATTTTATAGGGTTCCAGGTTTTTTCAGTCCAAAATATTCCTTCTGCTTGTGATTCGCTTACTATATGAATTGCTCCTAAGTATGCTTCTCTTGGGGTTGGATGCTCTTGATTAATTGGCGACTGGTATTCAAAGGAACTATCTAAGAAGTATTCTCTATCACTTTCTTTCCAATACAAGAACTTGTATCCGTCTGGGTTGGTAATTGAGCATCTTTTAACTTCATGGTTATGCCAAGAAAAATATATTCCGTTTTTTGATAGGAAGTTATCTCTTTGTAAGACATCCATTAGTTGACATCGATGTTTATGTCCCTTGTTAAGAAGTGTTGTGGCTATTTTCAAAGGTATTATACCTTGTCCTTGTCTTGGATCAGATAGTTTATTACCTTGTTTACTATTAATTTTGTAATCTTCTGTACCGTAAGCCCAGTATATTGGCCAATAATGTAGAGTTGTGTTAATGGTAGGTGTTTTAGAAATTATAGGCATTTGCCCTTTGCTTCCTTGAACGATGTGTAGCTCTATATCTCTCTCAATAAGTATACTTTCCATTAGTCTTACTACTTTCTCTGCTTGTCCTATAGAGTGTGGTGGTGAGTCTGGTAGATTTACGTTTGAGAAATTCCATTCCCATTCTTCACTTCCTAACATTAGTACTTTAGTAACTGTGTCATTCCGCATTAGATACAGAAAATCTCCACTGTTAAGTACATCGGCATGTGCCCATTGCTTTATAACAAGAAGTCCGTTAAAAATAAATTTAGAAAGATTCATAAAGTTTTACTAAAGTTGGTGTGCATTCATTATACTTTGTATGCAAATGGCATGTAAAGTTAAAGTCTTTGTCTTCTATATAAATAGTATCTATATCCTTGCGTAGTAGAACAGCTACACTGTTCACTGGTATTCCAGCTTCTAATCTCCATCTCTCTATCAATTCGAACTGTAAAGCGGTATTTTTTGTATAGGTTTTAAATAGTGTTGCATCTAATACTATTTTGCATTTATTAATTTTAATATCTTCTACTATTTTTTCGGAAATTACTTTAAATCCTGTGTTTACATTCTTGTAAAAGTAATCCTGTGTTAGTGCTCTAATGACGTACAAATGTTTAGTTTCTCCTAAGTTTTGTATCTCTACATACTCTTGAGTCTGTTCATCTGTAATAATACCTACTTCTCTTAAACCGTTTCTAAAAAAATCAAAGGGTAGAGTATTGAGCATAGATATTTTACCTTCTTCTCTTAAGTTCCAAGTTCGAGAAGTACCATTAGGCCTGTTCATACCTAATAAACTATCATATGGTTCTATACTAAATTTTAAGTTCCCCATAGTATGTTATTTAACGTTTTTATTATAATGTGCTGAGGTTCTCCGGGTTCGTTTACACCATAGTCCCTGTTAAGAAGGTATTTAAAATGATCTCTATTGTAATCTAGTACTTCTTGCATTTCTTCTCTCATTATGGTAAGCTCTTCGTTTGAAAGTTTAGAGAGCCTTTTAAGTTCTTTAGCTATTGCTTCTGATCTAGCTGTCCAGTCTTCGTAGTCATCGTATTCTTCATTAAACCATTTATCAAACGTTCTGTACCCTAATAGATTTAGATGATGAAGTGTACCTTTACTACCTAGTACATAGAAAGGATGTCCTTTTATAATAGGCTTCCATATTTTTTCTGATATAAATACCGTTCCTCTATTTGTTAATGTCTCTGTAACTACTGAGCAAAAAGTGGTATCGTAATCTTCGTCTACTATATTACATGCTAAGTTAAAAAAGTGAGTTAAGTTATTAATTTGTAATGGAAGTAGTTTTTTTACTTTATTCCAATCTCTATCTAATACACCGTGCCTAGAAACAGGGTTGGGTACTTGTCCGTCTCCTTCATATACTGAGCCGAGGCTAACTCTTCCTCTATCTAGTATACCGTATTCTTGAAGTTTACATACAAATTGTACACGAGCAAGTCGGGGTGCTCTATTATATGTCAAAAATAAATTTTTGCTGTCTATTGGATTAAATGTTGCTACTGGTCTATCTATCTCTTTACCGTTCCAAGTACTGAATGCTTCAAGGTAATGTACCCTTATACCGGAGTTTATAACTTTAGGGTGTTTCGACGCTATTGCGTTTCCTGTTACAAAATGTACACTTCCTTTTGGAAAGTTTGATTTAATTCGCCAGCTTTCTACAATTTCTATATCTGTATTATTTGCAGTAAACATATCCTCTTCTATCATTTGCACGTACCCTTCATATGGGTACCATATAGCTATTTTACAGAGGCCTTTTCTTACATCCTCTTGAAATCTCTGATTCATTACACTAAAACCTATATCTTTATTTAATTTAAAAAAATCGGGATTGTATATTTGACATAGATAAATATGTTTTTCATTATTTTCTAACTGCTCTTCATATTTCCATGTAATGTTATCTTCATGTGTATTCATTTGCATAGGATATGCATTCTGGTAAAGAGTCTTGTCGTCGAACATTTCTCCAGTTTCGGTAAAGAAGTTCCACTCTCCCAAAGGATAAGGTAGATGAAATTTACCAGTTTCTTTCATATACCAAGTTGGTGATGATAGATTTGGTCTAGGTCCATTGTAAATGGAGTCAAAATCTTCTTGAGAGAGTGTTATGCTCATACGTATTTTTTTTGTACCAAGTGTTTGTAAATTACTTCTGCTAATAATTTATGTCCGTATTTAGTAGGGTGTGAACAGGGAGTGAAGTATTTATTTTCTTTTCCTATGTAATTACCGTACCATCCGTATTCTTTTTCGAGTCGATCATCAAGGTTACCATTGAGTATCAGTAGTTCGTCTATTAGTGTTCTGTTTTCTTCTCCGTACATCCATAAACTAAAGTCTACTTGTTCAATAATCTTAGACTGTCTATTATAAATATCAGGATGACTATCTTTCGTAATGTTCTCTTGCATTAGAGTCTTATATGCAAGATCTTCCATTTGGTTTATAACTACAAGATTAGCATTATGTACTTTACAAAAATTTTGAAGTTCAACTAAGGTAGAAATGAATTCTAATGTTGTAGATTTATTATTAAATATAGCTGTTCCAAACCCTGTCCATAGCTCTTTATGACCAGCAGGTGAATCATCTCCTGGTACGTGTGGCCATATAGTCTCAAAAATTCTATTGAAATACGAATCAAAATTAGGGGCTACAAATTCATATCTACACCATTGGGTAATGTTAAACACTATAGTTAGTTCTGATGCTTTTTCATATTTAAGGTGAGGTGAAAATGTCGTCAGTGTTTTTACTGCAAACCTGTTTCCTTTTCCTCTACTTCCTAGGTTTATAATATTATAGTCTTGTAAGTGGTTATCTCTTAATTGTGCAGGCCATGAATTTTTATGCTCCATATCCTTAAAAGTAGCTATAACTTCCTGGTCATGTGGTTCAAGCCAGTTAAGTTTCTCCCATTCTCCGTCATCGTAAGCTCCTTGTCCTTCAACAAAAGAATCTCCTATTGTTATAATGACTTTATCACCTTCTTCTATAATTCTATTTTGTGCGTTTGTCATTTAATTTAAAGTTATAGTACTTTTACAAAACTCCATAAAGTAATGGAAAAATACTGGTGGTTTTAATTTAGAATTATATTCAAATATCATTTTATTATACTCTATTACCCCTCTCATATGCTTAAACCATTCTAATTTCTCTTTATTGCTTACTGAGGAAAAATGTTTTAAGTGTTCTGTAATATAGTTAACTCTATCTACATCATTCAAAGTATCGTATCCTTCTGGTATTAAGGCATCAAAAGTCTGGTATCCGTGTTTATCTCTAAGTAGTTTTAGGCTATTTTTTGCTCCTAAAATTATAAAAGGAGAAGAACATGCTATAGGTTTAAATACTTTTTCACTTAAAAATGCTGCTTTATCTGCATCTTCAAATTGTGCTTCACTTACTACAGTAATCCAGGAGTCCAGCATCGGTTGTTCATTAAGCCTGTTAATAAATACAGTACCCGGTATTGATTCGTCTGTTCCATAGGTAGGTACGTCATCGTAGAAAACAGGGAGTGTTGCTGCTGCTTCCATTTGATCCTTAGTACTTAAGGTTTCATTACCCATTCGTCTTGGAGAGTCCATACCTACTGTAAACTTATTCATACTTACTATACTGTCTTTAAGTAAATTATGTTTATGCAGATTAGTATACATCCAAATTCTATGGTCTCTTGGTCTCCTATTTAAAAAGTTAAAGGTTTTGATGTTTTCTAGGTTCTCAGTTTTATATTTAAACTGTTCTTCCCATGTTGGTGCTACGATTTCAGTTTTAACGCTTTCTTCGTATATGTCATATTCAAAATGGCTATAACCTATAACCGTAATAGTCTTTAAATTATTTTCTCTCTCATAGTCTTCTTTGAGTTCATGTATATTTAGATTACCTGTTATAAAGACTACGTTCTCCACAGGGATACTACGGGAGCTACACTCTCTATTAAAGAAACTAAACAGGTTAGCATCATGGTAACCTTCTAATGAGTTATCTATCACTAATAAAGCTTCTCCTTTTCTAGCTTTATCTAAATGTTTGTTATCTATACCAGAAAAAATTGATTCCTCATTAACGTTCATCCAGTGTTCTGGAGCTCCGTGAACTCCTATTGGGTATATGTAATTGAACCCTGTTATATCTGCATCACGGGAGGAATAGTGTTCGATTCTATATGCATCATTGAGTGTAAATAGTATATTATTAGGTTTAGTACCTGCAGGCATCATTTCTGGTTTGAGTATAGGGGTACTAAAGTTTTTCTGCACGGATAGGTGTATAAAGTAAGGAGAAGCACAAGTTCTATTGCCTTTCCAATCTTTTTTACCGTTAAAACAGTCTTCTATGTTATCAAATACTATTCTCATGATTTCCAGAAGCTATAAAGTCCTTTATCTATTTCGTAACTATCCCAAACAAATCTTTCTCTATTTGGTTGCTTCTTAGCCCATTCCCACATTTTAGTTAAACCTTCATACAAATCTGTCTTATATTCATATCCAAGAATATCAATAGATTTTTGATAAGATGGATAAGCATCTTTTACTTCATGTCTACCTTCTAAGTATTCAACTGTACCGTTTTTAATAACGTCTCTCAGTGTTGCATTTGCTTCATTAATGGTGTGGAACTGTGTACCACCTAGGTTAATTGTCTCACAGCATGCTTCTTTTAGTGTTGCTGCCTTCCAAAGTGGTTCCAGACAATCATCTATAAAAGAAAAGGCTCTAGTCTGGGTACCATCTCCAAATATGGTCATTGGAAGGTTGTTAATATATTGATACATCCAAATTCCTAGTACATTTCTATACTTATCCCATATATTCTGCCCAGTACCGAATACATTATGTGGCCTTATTATACAGTAATCTAATCCATGTTGGTCATGAGCTACTTTTATATCCATTTCACAGGCATATTTCGCAATACCGTAAGGGTCTATTGGTGAAGGTATATCAGACTCTTCAAAGGGTCTTTTTCCTTCCCATCCGTGTCCATATACAGCCATAGAAGAAGTAAATACTAATCTTTTTACATCGTGAATTATACATTCATTTACTATAGCAGCTGTTGCTATAGTATTATTAGTGTAGTTGTACTTCCTTATAAAAGGAGATAATCCTTCTGCTGCATAAGCTGCAAAATGAAATACGTATTCTGGTTTATGAAATTCAAATATACCTGATAGGTCTTCTTTTGCTAAATCAGTTTCGTAAAAGATAATTCTCTTATCTATGTTTTCTCTATACCCTCCTGAAAGGTTATCAATTCCAACTACTGTGAATTCTGGTTTGTTTTCCAAAATCCATTTAGCTAACCTACTACCTAATAGTCCTGCTACTCCTGTTATTACTATTTTTTTGTCCATAATCCTGTTATTTGTAGAGTATATCTTGGTTCAATACCAATATTACTAGCAGCATGCTCTACATCTGTGCTATAAATTACATACTCTCCTTTTTTCCAATTTACTATAGCCTTACCATCTGCTTCAAAATAATGTCCAGGCTTCCAGTCTTCTATAAATATGATTGCTCTACATACTTTATCTATACTTCTTTCTAATTTAAACCTTTTGCAGTATGTCTGAAAGTGGTCTACATGTGGGGGCATAATTTCTAGTTGTGCCATTTTATAGAAGGTATACCCACAATGTGATAATCCTAATTCATTTGATACGTCCTCTACCCATTCTGGCATTGGATTTTTGCTATTATAAAGAGAACCTAGAAAAGTATCGTGGGTATACCCTTGACTCCTCCACTTATTTAGTTCTTCTTTATTTGTAAGGTTCTGTTTAATATAGGGGAAATCTAAATATTCATTTCCAATCTCTGTATTTATACTACCTTGTTTAACCCAATTCTCCATATTTAATCTCTTACCATATCAGCAGTACAACAATGAAAAGAGCCTCCTAATGTTCTAGAGTGTCTTATATTTAAGTCTAAAGCCTCAATCTTATATTTTTTAAGTTGTTTAATTAATTCTGTTTGCCTATTGTCTACACATACTGTATTTTCATCTAATGAGATAAGGTTTATTCCTACCCATTCTGATGCTCTTAGAACTCCTTTGTATCCTATGTCTACCATTGGTGCTGCATATATAATATCCCACCCTTTGAAAAGTTTCGGCATATTCTTTTCGTTTATTCTAGATGGATTAACTAATGCTAGTCCGTCTCTAAGAATAGCAATTGTTGAATCTATATGAGAATACGAATACATATTTTCTAAGTAATGTACATTGTATTTATCTCCTAATATATTTTTTAACCAGGTATGGCCTTTTTTATTACCTGTATTAGAGTTTAAATACAGAATATCATCGTTATGTCTTAATATATTTGCTGCATCAAAGACAGGTTCAACATTAGTTAATGTTAGGTCCTTTAGATTACTTCTCTGGTAAGAATTATCTGCTAATCTTGGTTTAGGTGCACATATCCATTTAGCTCCTTTGTCATTATACTTTATAAAGAGATCTCTATAAGCATCCGTTTCAAACTGTCTGGATCTTAACGTCATAGGTGATTCTATAAGGGTATCTCCTATTACTGTCATAGTATCTCTAGGGCAGAATGTATAGTATTGATCTGTTTCCCAATATCCATTAGATACGGTTTTAGTAGTATCTAGTATATCAGGTCTGTGTACAACTGCTCCGAAGTCTTCTAATGCTTCTGCTAGTAGATCTAAATCTTCTATAGATTCTTCATAGACTTGACGATCGAAAAACCCTAATTCGTCGGATGGAATTTTATCTTTGTCTGCATAATTTATAGCATGTAGATCAAAACCGTGTTTTGGCATGTTAGCATTGTCTACTCTACCGACAATTACTTCTCTTAATCTACCGTATTCATTTTTTACGTTAACCATTGTTAAATACTTTTAAGTTACTAATGTCAGGGTAATTCTTATAGGACCACATCTTTGCTTTTGTTGCTTGAGCATCATTCATTTTGTGTATACCTTCTAAAGCTATTTCTGGTGTCATATAGTAATGGTACCCTATTGTACTTATATCTTGTTTATTCCACGGTATTGTTGATTTAAGATCTCTACCATCATAAGACATTTTTCTTAATTCGTCTGCAGCTTCTTCATTATCAGTTAGAATCATTCCTCCTCTTCCTAAGTTTAAATGTTTTCTGAATTGAAAGCTAAGAACCATAAACGTTCTATCAATATATGAACTTTTTTGCCAATAAACGCCTGAATCTATAATATTTTCTGTAATATAGTAATAGTCGTACCAATTTTCTTCTTTCCACCTGAGATTAATATTAAGTTTATTAGCTAACATCGGTACTGAAAGGTATGTATGTTTTGGTATGTTTATCTCAGTAGCTTTTGTATACCTTAGTGCTAATTCTAATCCATGTGTGCAACAATCTACTGCTACAGCATATGGTGCACCGTAAAATTTAGCGATTTCTTTTTCAAATACGTTGACTGTTGCAAAACTCATTAGGTTAATTTAGATATTGACTTTAGTGCGTATTTTACTTGATCCAACAGTTTATCAATAGGTGTATTTAAGTAAAACACTCTTATGTCAGAAGCAAATGCTGCTACTCGAGTCCAGGTAGAGGTTGGATGACCTAATATTACTTTACATGTTTGTAATGCAGCTTGATCTACTACTGTATTAATTGCAATGGATTCTAATATATTGTCAAAGTGAAAGTCATTTGGCCTTCTTATATACTCTGGCATTAATTTTATAAAGTCTTCTCTTGTATGAAAAACAGTATCAGGGAAGTTATCAAAAATAATTTTTAATTCTGAAAGTGGCATGTCAGTAGATACGTAAAATTTAGGGTTATTTAATTCCGCAATTAGTTCTTTCAGTACCGATATAATTTTTTTATTATTGATATAGGTATATATAGAAGCTCTAGATTGTGCGTTTTCTTGATTAACAAGTTTATTAGTTTTTAACGTATCACTAAATTCTAACATTTCTTTATTGGTTTTGAATACTCCAGAGCCTCTTCTTACATGTATGCCTATTGTATTTGTTCCAAGAGTACTAAAGAAGAGTCCTCTAAAAGTAGAGTCTCTGATATGCATCTGTCTGCTACCCTTTGGTAAGTAGTGGTATTTGGTATCCAGTTCTAATAGTAACGGTACCTTCTCCCAACTAAATGCTGTATAATAGTTTACATTCTCTTTTATAACATTAGGTTTTCCGTCTACTATCTCGTCTACCATTTTATCAGTTAAAGGGGTAAGTTTTACCCAACTGTCTTCTTTAACGCTGTAGTCCCATTTGCTTATTTTTGCCTGTGTTTGATTTTTACTATGCCATACTGGGTAGGGTGATATACCAGGAAAATTTACGTATTTTAATTCTTGCCAGTAATTAGCTTCTACCTGTACACTATGATCTGATCCTTGTATATTCTGGAGTTTATGTAATGTTTCCCAGTGTTGTACTCTATTTCCATACCCTGTGTCAAACTCATGATGTCCTCCGCCCCAAGGCTCAAGTATTCTTATAAAACTCATATTTATTGCTATATAATTTTAGTCCATTTTGATTTTTTCTTCTCTACATCCGGTGCATATTCGCCTGCCGGGTCAGCCTTCTTCTTCTCAGGTTTTACACTTTTCCATTTAGTTTTAATTTCATGTTTAGGTTTATCTATATCTGGTTGGTATTCGCCTGATTCAAAATGAGTAATTGCTCCGTTGTTAACTTTTACCTGTGGTATGTTTTTATCTACTTCGATAGAGTCGTACCATTCTACCAATTCAGGGAAGGTTTCTCTAAAGTTAAGATTTTTTCTTACATCATACTGTTCATAAAAACTTTTAAAGTCATGATAATGTTTAGTTTTATCTTCTTCTGTACTTGTATGTCCTTGCTCTACTACGTCTACATACTTAATTAATCTTTCAATTTGAGCTTTTTCATGATCCATCATTAGTGGGTGGTCTTTTTTCTCTTCATACCAAGCTGCTAATTTCTTATGTACCTTAATTTTTTCCGAGTCTACTAAGTTAAGAGGGGATTGAAATGCTGGCCATCTTAATATATTTAAGTCAATACCAGGTGAGTTCATTCCATATTTTTCTTTTAGAGAAAACATATCATCCATAAATTCTGTGATAGAATAGAGACATAAACTGTTAATAGTCATCATACATATAACTTGGTTATAGTCTGCTTCTTCTATAAACTTAACTAGGTTAGCTCTCCATTGATCGTAATCTAATCCTGACCTGATATAGTTTGCTGCTGGTCCATAGGCTTCACAACTAGTATATAAGTCAAAACCTTTAATATCTATGTCCTTAGTAGTATCAATAAGCTTTTGAATTAGCTTAGGATGTACCATTAGGTTAGAATTTACAGCTAAAGTTAAGTCCGGAGCTGGATGTTCTTTAACTGTTTCTAAAAACTTCCAAAAGTTATGTGAAGCAGAAGGTTCTCCTCCAGTTACTCTTAGTTCTTGTAGGTGCTTAGATAGTTCTGGCCACCATTCAACAAAAGCCTGAACGTATGGATTGTTATCGTTATACTTACCAAATAAATCTGCCCAGGAACCATCGGCATGATATGCTCCTGCAGAAGTAGTTTTAAAATCTTGATAAGGTCCGTTAGTTTCGATATCTTTAGCCCAAGTAGTTGAGTACCCAGCATTACAGTAAGAACAAGCTAAATTACAGGTTCTATCAAAAGAGACTTCTACCGTCTTTAGCATAATATCAGCATCCCAAGGTGCATTAGCTGCTTCTTCTATTTCTTTATCTGTATAGATTCTGCTTTTAAAGATTCTGTCTCCTGCTGTATCAGGGTCAATGTCTTCTACTTTCCAGCAGTAAGAGCATTCAGCAGGTCGTACACCTTCAAGCATCATCTTTCTTATCTTCTTTTTAAATTGAGTGTTATGAAGTGCTGATGGATTTTTTTTAATCTCTTCTAAGTCGATAGGATGAGGAAGAGGTAAGTGACAGGAATTAGTATATCCATGTCCTAAGTGAAGACTAGCATTGTACCACTTAGCTGCACAAAAGCTTTTACTTACTGAGTCTAGGTGATCAGTTTTCCACTGTATTAATTTATCTGTATCTGACATTTATATTTTGTTTATGAAATTACAATTACCTGTTATGTCTACTGATTTATCGAATATAAATTCTTCAAATAAATGATGACAAAGTAGATTACCGTCTTGTTCTATTTTAAATTCTTGTAACGAAATGTCGGTGTAATTAAGATTATAACCGTTTTTAGGGAAATTACCTGCTCCAAAAATAATATGAGGATTATCTTCGATTGCAAAACCTTTTTCAGTTAGGTCTAGACTTAGAACTAATCGTTGACTTATAAATATTTCTATTTTATCTTTTGCTACGTGTTCTATTCGAACTTTTAATTGAACTCCATCAAATATAGGATGAGGTAATTCATCGTAGTTAGTTTCACCTAGTTTATTCATTAAGGTAAATAGTAATCTACCTTCGTAAATATCCAATGCTGTATAGTGTGGTAGAAGGGTAAACAACGTACCTATCACACCTTCTACTTTATTTACTATCATATTAATAGACAGTGTAAAGTTGTTCTCTCCTGTTAATTGTTTAGTTGCTGGATTCTCAGGAAATGTATCACATATATGGTTTGGCCATAAGACCCATGGATTACCCTCTTTTATGTTTAGCATAGAATTCTTTTAGTTCTGGAAATGTTTCTTGAAAGTTTGTACCTCGTCTTTCGTCTAATTGGTCTACAAAGGTTACAAATTCTTTCCTAAATTTATCTACGCTAAACATACTCTTGCCAATTGCGTAGTCATATATTCTTTTTATCTTTTGTATTTCAACATTTGAAAAGCCGTAATTATCTTGATGATACTCTTTCATACCGTAATATAGTGCTTTTTTGGCAGAATTCAAAATTAATTCCTTATCTTTATCCTCTAATATTTTAACAGATAAATGTGATGGCCATCTAAGGTAGGAAGTATCTAATGATACTGCTGATATTTTATACCTTTTACCGTTATGATGTTTCTTTTTCATCTCAAATATTCTATCTAGTAAGTGATCGTATGAAAATACTGACAGGGCATTAAAGGTAGCCATAATATTGATCGTAACTTTAGGTAACTCTGTAAGTATCTTGTCTACATTATCCCAAAACTTCTCATAATCTAAACCGAATCTTGTATATTCTGCTTGTGCTCCTTTAGCTTCTACAGATGTATATACTACAAACTCTTTAACCTTATCTTGGTCAGTAATTATCTTAGCTTTAGCAATAAACTTATCTATTAATGCGTCTGGTACTCCTAAGTTGGTGTTTATACCAATCGAAAGTTTAGTATTAGGATTTTCTTCTTCTATAATATAATCTAGTACTTTGAAGGTATCTTTTGATAATAAAGGTTCTCCTCCTGTAATACGGAATGTATGTAGATCTCTATATAATGAAGGCCACCATTTCCACCATGCTTCAACATAGGGATTATACTCTGATTGTAGCAATGGCATTTCATTTTTCTTTCGTAATGTTTCGATCTCATTGAATTGACCGTCTGCTGCTTTGTATGGTCCGTGTTTTTCTATTTCTTGTACCCAAGTAGATGAGTACTGAGGTCCGCAGTAAGCACATTTAAAATTGCATGTATTAGAAAAAGACACTTCTACATACTTTGGATTAATATCATCTCTCCAATTGGATTTTGCAATTTGATCGAATTGACCTATTGACCACTCTTCAGAAGACTTAAATACTCTATCAGAAAATGAGTTAGAATTATCTTCTACACTCCAACAGTAGTTGCATTCATCAGGTTTACCTCCCTCTAACATTTCCTTACGTTTTAATTTCTTAAAGCGGGTATTATGTAGTGCAGATGGATTCCTTTTAATCTCTGCTATGGAAATTTTATGAGGAGTAGGGTGGTGACATGAATGTGTCATTCCTAAACCAAGATGTATAGTAACTTGTGTCCACTTTGCTAAGCAAAATCCACACCCTACCTTATCTAATTTATCTTTTACTTGTTGTGAATTCATAGTTTAATGTTAATCATCTTTGCCCATGGAGTGAGTATCTCTTCTCCTAGGAATTCATAATTCACTTGTTTTAATCCATCTGATTTGTAATCTATTTTTCCGTTTTGCATTTGTAGTACATAACGTTTTTCATTTTCTGCTGTTGTATCTCCTTTAACAAATCTACCGTTTACAATGCCTTCATCTTCGTGTGGTAGACATCTAAATTTTCCGGCTTTTCTGAACGGAAGTATTGAATTTGGAATGTCTATATTCTCTATTAAAGTCTCAGTAGCGTATTCATTAATAATGTCATGTTCTGGGTTATTAAAGTCTATGTTAACTTTAAGGTCCTCTTGTGGTACTTGTAAATGTAGGTTTTTAACTTCGTTTGGTGACAGGTCTCTACTCCAAGCAAAAACTTTAGCTATATCTCCTTTAAAGTATTTTATAGTGCTTTCATCAGGTTCAGAAGGAGTAGTACCTATATACCAGTCTGCTTGACCGTAGGATTTTAATTTACCTGTCCACTTAAAAGGTGAAGGACTTCCAAATCCACCTCGTGAATCTACTTCACTTCCGTTAAGGTACATATGAGATAATTGTTCTCTATTAGAAAAAACCATTGTAACCCAACTCCATTGTTCATCATACCTCTTTACCCACATGTAGTTATGCTGGTTGAAAGAGTTCCAATATGTTGCTGATATAGCTCTTGAATTGTTAAATCCTATTCCGTAATCATACCCCGGTATTCTAAGAACAGGGTATTCTACGTATCTTCTATCTTTTGCGCCTATTAAAAAAATAGGATTCTTTTCTGGTTGTTGTCTTGCACGCATCAACACAGAAACTGTATGGCTTTTTGAAGTTAGAGATCTTAATTTTCTTTCAAATGGAATCTTAATAAAAGAAGTATTTCCATTAAATCTCCTAAATGCTTGTGCTTCTTTTGACTTTGTAAGAAAAGTATTATTAGTTAAGTTTTCTTCATGACATCTCCAAAATAAGTCATCATCTTCCATTCCCCAATCCCAATAGTTATTTGAATATCCATTAGTTTTTTCTAAATGCTCTTTTGTGAATAGTACAGCTCCTCCAAAGTATTCATGGTATTTGAGTTTGTAGTCCATCTGTGATATCTTAGTAGCAATATGTCTGGGGCCTTCTGTTGGGTATGAATAGTCTGCACCTTCCTCAGGTACCATGTCTATATCATGAAATACTACGTAATCACATCCTTCATCAAAAGCAAATTTAGCAGCTATATTTTTAGTTGCTCCTCTATTAAAAAGTTTTTCATCGTCTTGGTGGCAAAAGTACATATGGAAATCTATTCCCTGCTCTTTCAAGTACTTACCTGTTCTAGGTATAAACTCGTTTAGGTGCTCTTCTCTATTTCTATACGGTACACAAACTCCTAGTTTCATAATTTAACAGTTAAGTGGTGAAAATTACTTGAAGTTAGAGTGTTGTGTATAACAAAATCACAGTTGTCTATACCGTCTTCTGCTGTTTTTCTATACCCTCTTCTTACTTCATTTATAAATTTTAATTGGTTGAATCGTGTTGTTATGTCTTTCCATCCTGTATGTAGAAATCCATTTTCATCATGTTGGAGGGTAGTATACCTTGAATCTCTTCTATAAGGGATTGCTAATTGCTCTACTACGTCTACTTTCCATGGAACAATTTCTACATCTATTAAGTTCCCTGGTGTTTCTCTATTTCCAAGATCTATGAGTTTATAACCTCTTATACCGGTTGTAGTATAATGATGCTGTAACGTAGCAGAAGATTCATAGTTTTCAAAATCCATACCTAATGGCATACCGTGGTTTGTAGCTACTGCATGTACCTCTTTAGGTTTAAGTGCTGATTCCCATATTGCTGTTTCTTGTATTCTACCTCTAAAGTAATTTTCTTCTCCTTTTCTTGCTGGGAAAGATGCTCCAATATACGCAGACTTTTGAGATTGATAATTTCTAAGTCCTTTAGGTATAGTTTTAGAAGCTGCTTTTATACCGTCGTGGTATAATGTTAATACTTTACTTTGGTTGTCCCAAGTAATAGTAATGTTACATTGTATCTGAGATACTGCTTTTGTATTTAGGTAGTGGTGGACTCTATCAGCATCAAATAATTCAACTGTATACCTTTGAAAACTAGTATACATTATATTAAAATCATACCCAGGTATTCCGAACATCGTAAAATTATCCTTATCTTTAGTATGGTCTAGCGTTAAATCTTCAGGTTGACATGTAACTGTAATAGAAAAATCACCTCTTGTTCTGATATGATTATCAATTTTTACATAAGCTGAATTACCGTTAAACTTTAAAGCTGATGTGTTTCCTGATGATGCTTGGTAAGGGTGTTGTTTTAAAGGTATTCCATGAAGTCTACATCTAAACAGTAAATCATCATCTTCAAACCCCCAGCCCCAGTACTCATTAGAAAATCCATTGATCTTAAAAAAAGTTTCAATCGGAAATAATGTTATTCCTCCAAAATACTGTGGAAAGGGAATATTCTGTGTAGCTAAATGTACTGGTTTTGTTGTAAAACTATAATCTACATTGGTAGGTAACATGTCTATGTCGTGTAGCACAACATACTCACATTTTAACTCTTTAGCTTTAAGTACCCCTATGTTTAGTAGTTTACCTCTATTGAATACCTTTTCGTTATCCTGTTCTACAAGAATTAACTCATAAGGTATGCCTTGTTTAGAGAGTGCAAAATGTATAGATGACTTAAACTTAAAGAGCTGTTCGTACCTATCTCGGTAAGGAACAATTACTCCTAGTTTAGGTTTACTCATCCTTATCTGCTGTTAAGTTTTTATGCCATTCTGCCATATAGAACTGTAGCCTATCGTTCCATTCGTCTTTATCAATTTCTTCGAACCATACAGTTAATGCATCCAAGCTCATAGCGATTTTTTCTAATGCTTTCGTCTTTCTCTCTTCTTGCATTATTCTTTCTTGTGCAATAACTTCTTCCATTGATGTGTCTTCTGCTTTACTCATAACTTTATTATTAATTTACGTAATTTATTCCAGTGTGTATAATCTATATATTCAATATACGAACTTTTATTCAATCTTTCAACTAAAAATTCGGTTTTTTGAACATTTATTTTCCAATCACTTCTTGCTATTGCTCTATACATTGTTCTATATTCACTAGAATATGCATAACTTTCTTTTATGTCTGCTATCTCCATCATTCTATCTAAACAGGTAGAATCCCATTTAAAATGATGTACCTGTGCAAAACATATTTCAGTAGGCATTCGTTTTGGATGATCTTCTCCCCAACTATTACTACCGTCTTCAAAAAGAGCGTAATGTTGACCGGGAGTTAATTTTTGATGCCCTTTCATTAACGTTACTTTGTTAGGGCAGGCTTTTGACATAGGATATCTAAAGAATCCAGCTAATGGAAAAGCTCTGTGTATATTTGTATCTCTCCTTATTATAGGGAATGTACCATTGTTGCCTATACGATCAATAAAACCGCCTGTGACAAAGTCATACCCATGTTGTTCACATTCATTTATAATGTCTTCAACAGGTCTGGGATATACTTGTAGTTCATCATCGTCAGAAACTATCCACCATTCGTCTGGTTTAGTTAATTTTACTTCGTTGTACAGTTCTGTAACTTTTTCCCAATTGTACTTTGGTGCTGTAACTACTTTATATGGTTTTATACCTAAGGCTTCTATTTCCTCTAGTATACCATCATCTTCACTGTGCCTGTATACTACTACGTATACGTTATCTACAATGTCTTTATAATGCTGTAACATATGAGGAAGCATATGTGTGTTCTTCCCTACTACTGTAACTAAATTTGGTTTCATGCTCTACGAAATATTGTTAATCCTGTTGAACTAGGTTTAGTTGGATGTATACCGTTATTAAAAAAGTCAAATCTCTGCCATTCATTAGTAATTTCTTTTATAAACTTAGCTGGACCATTTACATACTGTTGGTGGTGTTCTTGATCAGATACATCTTTGGTTATAATGTGGTTTTTAGCGTAACTCTCATCGGTATCGTGGATAGATATAATACCGTTAGGAGATAAAAGTTTGCTGTATAAGGTAAAGTCTCTTTTAACATCCTCATATGAATGGCCAGCATCTATGTGTAGGTAATCAATTTTTATATCCTCCTTTACAAAAAAGTTATAATATGCGTTTTCTGTAGTATCGTTTATTATTCTAGGATGAAATATTTTTCTCAAAAAAGAATCTATCTCTAACCAATCAACTTGTCCTCCAACTCCATTAGCTGCATCTACTAAATAAGTTGTTCCTATATCACCCCAGTTAAAGTCGTTATTACCGTCAAATATTTCCTGATCGTACAAGTCTAATCTAGCTTGGGTCATAATACGAGGTATAAACCCTGCTCCAGAGCCTAAGCATACACAGTTTTTTGCTCTCATATACTGTATTATGGAGTATATAAGCATGCCGTCTCCTAAGTGGAATTTAGTAGCACCATGGGTCCATGCGTACTTTACTCTATCATGTGTTATTAATATGTCACCATTTGGTGCTTTCTTATAAACTTGATTATGAGTTATCTTATCAAAAACGAAATTTTTATCTACTATGCTCATTTACTGTCTCGTTATACTACTTAGATCTATAAATGTATGAAAATTAATGCAATTAAGCAACATTTCTGTCTCTTCTTTATATGGATGATCAGGATCATCTTTTTTATACCATGCTTTTAGTGGTCCGTAGTGTCTAAAGGTATTCCAACTATCTTCAATAGACATAATACCCTCTCCAGGTTTTGATTCCCATTGCCATTTATCACAGTCCCAAGGAGTTGAAATTATAGGTATATACTCTACTTTTTCTCTATCTAGTAAATGTCTTAACAAAAGCTGTTCGGCGAAGATAAGATATTTAGAATGAGGTGCTTTAAGTTTAGTAAATTCTTCCATGAATTTAATACTTAGATTAGCATACTTTTGAGTAAAAATTGGATCTGGTAAGTATAGAAAGGATACGTTGCAGGATTCTGTTTGCCATCTAGCCCTATATGAAAGTTTTCGAACGTATGGATCTAAGTTAGTTGGATAGTATCCTCTACCGTTTTCATAGTTAGCTACTAAAACTCTTCCTTCTTTAAAATGCTGTTTAAATGGTTTAAATACTAAAGTATCTCCATCCATGATGACACAAGGTTCTGTCTGTAAAGCTAAAACTTGAAGTTTAGTTCCTGCCCAAAAAACTTCTTTATTGAAGTTCTTTTCAAAGTCTATTTTAATAACTTCGTCCCATAGGGAAATTACTCCTAGTCTCTCAAGGAGTTCATACGTCATCGGGTCAACGTATATTACGGTATAGTCTTCTGGATGATTCCGTTTCCATAGGGAAACAGATGCAAACATAACCAGTAAATTGAATTTACTATAAGCTTGAGGATCTCTGTTTAGATTCTCGTGTACCCAAATTATTCTCAAAACCTTTTATTTTTATATTAGTCTGTAGGATCAGTATGTGCTGATGTAAAGTGTGCGTATATGTTTGTAGCTGATGTATGAACTGCTGCTGTTAGTGTGATTGTACCTGTTGTAGTACCTGTACCTGTAGTAGACAGTGCCGTTCCTCCTCCTGTGGCTGCTGATCTAAAAGAATGAAAAGTATATGGATATGTTGCTGTTGCTGTTACTGTAATAGATGCTAGTGACCCAAAGTTAACGTTTTTCAACGTATGATTAGTGGTCTGCCCTGCTAAAGCGTAACCGGAAGTAACTGCAATGTTTCCTCCTGTTTCTGGTATTATAGTTCCGTATAAAAAATCATTTCCTCTAAGTTCAGATAAACTATGCGGTTGTGCATCGGCTGGCTCTAATGTGGTAAATATATCATCCATACTCAAATTAGAGTTAGAAGAAAAATCATTATGCCAAGCATCTATTGTTGCCATTGAGACTGCTGCATTTGCTGCGTATGAATATACTGCCATGTTTTTATTTTTTAATTATCTTATTAGCTGGAAACATTTTTTCTAGTTCGCTTCGTAATACATTATATGAATACTCAAACATATTAGTAAGTGCTTCGTTGTTTACTTTTTTCTTAATTTCAACAGTCTCATTTACTTTAAATTTTTCTGTTTCTATTACATCTTTATACTTTGTTACTTCATTCCCGTTTTTATCAAAACTGATATATGGCTTTGATTTAAGGACTTCTTTTTCTTCATAGTGAGGTATTACTACCTTAACTTCTTCTGTAACTGAGCTTTTAAACTGGTTAGGTATATTTATCTCTTCTCCTTCATCATCTTTATCCTTATAGTAGATAATTTTAGAACCTATTAGTCCTTGAGCGTTTTTTAAATCGTCTTCTAGGTACTCCCTGTTAAACTCATGAGCTTTGTTAATATCTAACCACGTTGTAGTAGTTATGTTTAATTCACTCGTTACCTTGTTGAACCGGTAATTATCTATTCTAACATACGCTTCCTCTGTAGGACCACTGCTAGTTTCTAAATCTACTTCTAATATAAAACCCATTTTTTTTTATTTACAGTTGCACTTGTTAGTTGCACATTCATCTACTTTAGCTGATAGCTCTTTAACTGCTTCTATTAGAAGACCAGTTATTTGTGCATAATTAACTGATTTAATACCTTCACTGTCTGTTAATACTAATTCTGGTAATATAGTTTCTAATTCTTGTGCTATTACACCTATACTTCTTTTTTCATCTGCTATTCTTGTAAACTCTACTCCTCTAAGTGCTTTTGTTTTATCTAAAGCTCCTTCGATTGTAACTACATCTTTCTTTAAAGATTCATCAGAGTATGCAGTAATGTCTCCAGTTGCTGTGAATGAACCAGCTAATGACTGACCTCCGTTGGTTAGTAATCTTGCATTATCATATGCCCAATTTGAGCTTATAGATGTCGTTGTAGCTCCATTTACTGGTGCATCGTGAATAGCTCTTTGA
>TARA_R110000803_G_scaffold42850_6_pt1 | contig 38672 bp, 48 predicted proteins | sample TARA_R110000803 | Tara Oceans TARA_R110000803 (sample SAMEA4397772) | marine metagenome | biome: Polar Biome; feature: [SRF] surface water layer (ENVO:00010504); material: water (ENVO:00002006), including particulate matter (ENVO:01000060) such as... | depth 5 m | reverse complement strand
CCATTTTGTGTTGTGAATATAAAATGACTACTATCATTATCTGATACTAGTTGTAGTCCTACTCCTTCATAAGTATCAGCGCCTAGGCTCATATTAGCAGAGCCTGAATAAATTAAAAATCCACCGGGGGATGTTCCGGCCTTGGTATTTGTAAATCCATCATATCCTATAGATCTAATAAATCCGGAACTTACACCTGCTAATTCTATTCCGGAGCCTACAGAATTTCCTATAAAAACAGATCCTGTTAATAAGTTATCAGTACCTTCAATATATGTATTATCGCCATCAAATACTGCTCCATATGCAAATGTCTCTAAATCTGCTTTGCTACCCCTAGTATCAAAATATAAAAATTTAAATGTTAATGGAGTATTCATGTGCTCAGTAGGAATACGTTTTGCAACTCTTACGTAATTTGGACTAAACCCCGTTTCTTTATCTGCCAATACTTGTATATCAGAAATAATAAATCTACCCATACGAGTTACAAATTTTAAATCTAATGGATCTCCTGTTTTAGATGTAAATTGCATTTCCACATCTGTAATTACTGCGGGGGTTACATCTGTAAATATAGTTCCTATACGTGTTCCTAATGGTCCTTTATCTCTATAAAAAGTAGATAATGTATTTTTCCACTGGGGATGAATTATCGGATTGCCAATTTTTATTTCCGGTATTGGACTATCTTGAATTATATTACCATTAACATATACATCCATTCTAGGAAATGGTATTCTAGGATCTCGACTTGAATATAATCCAATAGTTGGATGTGTTGCAATTTTAAATGATAACAAATAAGTTGTATCTGTGTAAAGTTTTGGTCTATACCCAGGGTCTATTTCAAGTGCTGCTCCGGAACCATTAAAAGCCTTATATTGATTGGTTAATGTACTAGACCAATTAATATCCATATCTATACCACCCATCAATGTATCAGTGTCATATCTTGGTGTTATCGATGTAATTCTAGGGTCTGTAAGAGATGGGCTTTTTTTACTAGCAGACCAATATTTGTTAATTTCATCTAAAGATTCTAATGTTCCAAAATTTTCATAAAATGATCCTACAACAACATTTGTTTCAAATGAATTTTCGTCAATTAATATGTTTTGTTGTTCTAATATAGTATCTCCAAGATCTTGAAAATCTCCAAATTGTCCACTAGGCTTATACAATGTCTTTATTCTATATACATCGCCGGTCTTTGGTTCTGTATCTGCAATAATGATATCAGCAAAACTAGATGAATTTTCGGTAAAAATTATTTCAGATGGCTTTATAAAACTAGCAGTAATGTTTGTTCCTGTAAATGAATCTATAATGACTGTCTTTAAAGGGTCAAATACTACTCCTGGGCCTTTGGGAGCTCCTCGCGAGTCGGATAAGACTGGTGGATTATCTACTAATATCGATGCTTGAAATGCGCCGAGTGTATTTTCTGCAGCATTTTTAAATCCGGATATTTGAGATATCTTTCCACGCGATGAATTTTGTACAGTCTGTAAATTAAATATATATGAACCACTTAATTCAATATTCTGTGCTGAGCCTAATTGATTAACTGCTTCTGATCTTTGAGATCTAGGAAGTGCTCTACCATGTACATCTGTTTTCGTTCCTGCTGGTGCAGCTATTATCGGATGTACTACTTTGATATCAAATGACTCAAATGATTTAGAAAGAGGAAAATTTGTAGTTTTTAATATCGATTCGCCAGATACTGTTACAACTGTATCAGATTGTGTTGATGTCCCTCCGGAAGAAGCTAATGTTCTCTGTGTTCCGCCGGTTTGTACAACAGATCTCCCAACAGATTTAGCCGGAGAATTTCTAGATGTCATTCCTTGACTAACTGGCGGATTAGATGGACTAGCAATCCCGGCTGCAGAATCATCTGCTCTAAAGGGTGCTAGAACTGCTCCAGCAATCGAATTAGGTGTTGGTGATTGAGATAATATTTCTATCGAACTATTAGAAGTACTAACTTCAGTAAAAACATTAAATAATTCAACTGGCTGTCTATAAGGTTGAACAACTTCTGTTATAGTAACTGATGGTTGTTTTGTGAAAATAAGTTCAGAGGTGTTTACACTCCCTGGTGATATTGTTATTTCACGTTGCCACAATACGTTAGGTATATTGTAAAAGTCCGGACTATTAGGATCTTCACTAAATGGTATTCGTTGTCCTGGTCTGTAAACGCCAGTTTCAATTATACTTGTTTCTAATCTTGCCGCAATATTAACTCTGCCAACTCCTGGACATGTTTCTGGATATATGTATACTGCAACAACTCTTGTTCCATCTTTTTCTAAATAATTTAATGGCTCGTAGTATATTGGATCTCCATTAAAATCTACAATATCTATATATACTTTACAGTTATCAACGAATCGGCCATTCTGCATACGAATTTTAAATAAATTCTTACCAGCTGTAAATTTATCCGGGAAATCTACTATTCCAAATAATCTATTAGACGTAGGCGATTGATCAATATAAACGTATTGAAATTTTTCTAAATTAAATAATTCTGCTTTTTTACGTATCGACACTAGTGTCTCCTATATAATTCTTTTATATAAATATTACTCATAGTTGATTCTAGAGTATCCGTTAGACTTTTTGATTTCGATAAGTTTATCAACTACATCTCGCATAGTATCAATATGAGAAATACACATAATAAATCCAAATTGAGATTTTAAATAATCAAATAATAAATGTATATTGTTTATGTTCTCCGAGTCTAAGACTCCAAATCCTTCATCTATTGCTAAGAAATTTGGCCTAGGCAAACTAGTTATATTAATTAATGATGTTCTTATTGCTAATGATGCAATAAACTTTTCCATACCCGATGTTAATTCTAGTGGCCAAAAATTGTCATCATCATATATAATATATCCATTAATATTTTTGCCATCAGTTTTTAATATCATATTAAAATCCACAACTTGAGTTAATATATTGTTAACTTCAGTTTCTATTTGCGGCAATGCTTTTGATATCAATTTATAAGGAACTCCATCTCTTTTAATGGACTGTAAATAATATTCATATCCTTTATATTGTTTTTCTAATTCAGATAGTCTTTCAATTGATTCAATTGACTGCCTTTTAGATTCTTCTGCAACTTGTATCTTACCTGTTATTGTTCTTAAATTAAATTCTAAATTAGATATTTGATCTGTCAAATCATCACGTTCAGATATCACATCATTAATATCTCGTTGTTTCTGTAAATTAAATTTTATATCTGCTTCATGTTGTTTAGATTCATTTAATTTTTCTGTAGCTGATTCTATTAATGTATCATATAATTCAATTTTTGAAAGACATGCATTTAAATTTTGTTGTTCACTATCACGTTGATTATTAATATATGTTATTGATGATTGAGTTTCGTTAATAACTTCTAAACTATCATACGCATGTGATTTCAATATAACTTCTTCATACTCTGATTTTTTTGATATAATTTCAAATAATGCATTTTCTAGTTGAGGTAATTCATCTGCCGCTTTTTGTGTATCTTTGAGCCATGGATTTGCCATACAATATTCACAGTCCTTATCCCATTTATGATCATCTAATTTTGATACCATACGTTTGGCATGAGTAATTTTTGTATTTATTATTCTAGACTTATTATCGAACTCATTAATCATTCTTGTATATGATTCTAATAATTCAATTTCTTTTTCTATAGCCAATTTATCATACGAATTTAATTCCAATTGTAATGAACCTAAGTTTGTATCATATTTTTTAATTATATTTAAATGATCATCTTGTAAAGAATTAAATTCATTTAAGGAACTAGTTAGTTCATTAATTTTTATTTGGGCAGCTTCCGGTGTTAAAACATCATCAGATATAGTTTTTAGTTCTGACGTCAATGTTACAATAATATCATTTAAATCATTAAACATGTTGGTATGTTCCAACTTTTCTTGTTTCATACGATTATATGAAGGTGTAAGTTGATTTATAACTTTTTCTGATTCTGATAATGTTGTAGCATAATCATTACGTTTATATTCTCTAATTAATGCCGATGTATCTCTTATGTCTTCTGCTGCTATTTGATATTGCTTTTCAAATACATCGATATCTAAAAATTGAGTTAATAATTCTTTTCGTTCTCTTTGTGACTTATCAATAAATCCAGTATTATTGTTTTGTAATGATAATGCAGTTAATATAAAATCGTCATACGAGCCAATATATTTTTTAATAATTTTATTGGTACTATCTCGTTGATCGCCATTTAATAAAATTTTATCACCATTATTGTCTAGTGTCCAGAAATTTACAATTACTTTTACATGGCCATTAGATTGTTTTTTGCCATCACGTTCTATATAATATTGCTTACCATCTAATTCAAAATTAAATTTACAATAAAACATAGATTTTTTATTATTTAAGACATGAGCTGCTTTTACTGTTCTAGAACATCTGTCAAAACAACAAAATGCCAATGAATCTAATAATGTTGATTTACCACTTGCATTAGCTGCAAATACTCCGTTAACGCCATGTATATTTGTGAAATCTATTTTATTATCTTCTCCGTAACTAAACATATTAGAAAATTCAAAATACTTAGGGATCCATGTAACATTACGTGTCAATTCTGAATCTGTTAATTTGGAGTGAACGGTCCTATTAATATGACGTACACAATCTAACATTGTTTCTGATAAAGCTTTGGTATCTACTAGATATTCCGTTATAACATTATTCTGCCATTCTACATCTCTAACATTTCCAAATGATATTTTTTGTGCATTCACATCTTCATTTAATGTATGAACTTTCTGAACACTAATTTCTTGTACTTTATATTTAGTACGTATACTCGATATGACTTTTTTTAGTTGACTAGATGACGTACTTTTAACTTTTAGTCGTAGCCTAGGTCGTTTCGGTATTTTATCAGACGGATTTAATATTTTACCATTTTCTATTTCAAATGTATAATATCCATAAAGATTTTTTATTTCTACAAATTTAGAAGTTAATGAAGGAATGTCCCATTCTAGTATTCCATGTAATAATCCTTCTCCATGATTTTGTTGTATTAAACTACCGGCATATGCTATAGTTTTTTCATCATTTAAAAATTGAGCTGGTTTATGAATATCACCTAATAATGTTAAATCATGCCCTTTAAATAAATCTGCTGTCACATGGTCATTTGATATACGAAATCCTATATCTGTTACTGCAGAATTAACAGCTCCATGATGTAATGCAATCTTAATATCCCCTTCAAAATCAGAAGCTTTTATATAATTTACAGGCTTTTCAAACACCGACATTACATTGAAGTGTATGTTCGAAATACAATATACATCATTGTCTTTAAGATAATGTAAGTCTGGGTGGTTTAAGGCTTTAACTATGGGAGACAAGGCATCTAAACGGTTAGAGTTATTTAGGTTACAATCGTGATTACCAGTGATCAATAATGTAGGTGCTAAATCTGCTAATTTTTTAAAAAAATCTGAAACTTGATATACCAATTCTGGAGACATATCTGTTTTTGCATGTACTATATCACCAGCTAAGTATATTATACTATTTTTAGTTCTATTTTTTTTAATATATGTATATAACTGTTTAAATACATGTACATATTCTTTATGACGATTAACATTACGTATATGTACATCTGCAACATGAAATATTTTATCTATCTTATCTATCCTTATATCTATAACGCGCATAAAATCTTTTCTTCAATTAATTTTTCTTGAGATAATTTATATGTATTATCTATCATTTCTTGTATTTTCTCAAATCCCATTTCACTTGGATCTGAATCCGGTAGGTCTACTAAATGTACATCTATACCATTTGCTATAAAATACTCGCATGCTTCTAATGCTTGTTTCTTTGCATCATTATCTAAGCATATATAAATTGTTTTAACATTACGTTTTACTATACGCATTTTTAATGTATTAGATATTGTCTTACCAAATAATGGAATGGCATTCCTTTTTATAGCAATTGCATCAAATGCACCTTCTACTAATATTATTGGCATATTCCAATTTATATGTAATTCAAATCCTATAATATCTTTTGATACTCCCGGATTTTTATGTTTCCAAGCATCTTCTTCGTAATATGCACGAGATACAAAATAATTTAAATTGCCATTTGCGTCATGACTAGGAATAATAATTTTTCCGGAGAATAATCCAGAATCTGCATAACCTATTCTATATTTTAAAATATCATAGATATCTATATTTCTATTTCTAAGATAAAATACTGCATTTCGATATTCAGGCGATCCTTTATCAAAATGCCATAATGGTCGGAATTCTTTAGGTAAGGTTAAAACTTCTGTATTAGTTGTTGTTTTACTGGGTAAGTGATCTACATCATTAGTTAATTGAATAAGTTTAGATATTTTTTGTCTATCTACATTTAATTTTTTTGCAAGAACTATAATTTTCCTGCCACTAGCATTACAAACCCAGCAATGCCAATGTTGTGATGATACATTAACTTCCAATTTCTTCTTCTGATGGTTACAGAATGGACAATGGAATGCAACATTATCATTTGAATTTACTTTACCAGAACCTAAGATTGTTTCCAGTAATGTAATTATCGCAAATTTACTCATATATTATTATAATATTATAATATTAGCATTAACATTTAACATGTCAATGTTTTCTTTCAAAACTATATTTTTCAATAAAAATTTAATTAATATGAATATAATAAAAATTTTTCAAAGAATCAAGCCTTTAGCCAACTTTCTGGAACATTTTTTTCTGCCCATACAATTCCGTGTTTATCACACCAATCGCCATATGTTGTTTTAGACCCCTTACGTATCTTAGTTTTAGCTGATTGAAATACTAATCGAATATCTAATTCCGGGTGTTGTTGTTTTATTAATAAATGTTTTTTACGATCCTCTATAACCCATCTTCCTTTTGTTTCTACTAAAATGCCATTAGGCAATGTAAAATCAATAGTATATTTATGATGTGTTTCTGGCTTAATATAATTGATTACGGTATCTTCATACCCAAATTTTATTTTTTGTTCTGTTAACTGATCTGAAACTTTATGTTCAAATCCAGATCTATAACCATGCTTAATTGCATTTGCTCGTATTTTAGATTTTGATCTCCATGACATATATAACCTTTTATATAAATATTAGTAATCCCAACGAATAACGAAATTCATATCAATATCATTTCGTTTTTGTACTGGCTCTGCAAATTTACCAACTGCTAATAATCTAGCTTTATCATCATATAATCCAACTGTTGTTATATAAGGCATTGCTGACCCGGATAAAAATATTGACTTCCGAAATTCTCCGGGGCCATTATCCTTTTCTTGATCTGAACACGTATTATCATATCCAGTTGATGGCCGATATGTTGCAGATGGATTAACTGATACATTTGCAGCACCCTTAGGTACACGTACTAATACTTCATTTTCATAAATAGTATGAGTACTTTTATATGTAACTTTAAAATTGTTTGCTATACTATTAGAACTACTTATAAACATACTATTATATTTAGGTAATGGTGATGATACAACTAGTTGTCCATTTTTATAGAAAATATTTCCTGCTGTGCTATTTTGATATAACGACCCGGAATGAAAATTTTGATTAGCTAAAGAAGATATTTCAGTTTGTGTTGCTGCATAATCATACATTCTAACTTCGGCAATATTTCCTTGAAACGAATCTGCTGCATCTCTGCCATGTGACCCTATAAATGTATATGCTGTGTTAGATGTTTCTTTACGCGGTAACGATCCGGATGTGCCGGACTTTATACTATTAATATATAAATTGCATACTGATGCAGAATTACTCACTAATACATGCATCCATTCATTTCTATAATTAGCACTAGATGAAATATGTATTGCAGATGAGCCATCACTAGATTGAAAGTGTATATGTTGATCATATAAACTCAATTGGATAGGCGTTTTAAATTCAGTAAAATTTCCTATTCCTGGAATAGGTATATTAATTATATTATCTCTATCTTTAATTTTTCCATCTACTCTATCATAATATTTTTCTGGTGATATTTTAGCTTTAGATATTAAAGATCCAGTTACTAATGTGTTTACAGGCTTAATCCATAATGATATTGTCCAATCATCACATTTTCCTAAAGTATTAAATATATTAGTATTATTTAATTGTATATAACTCTTTAAACTATTAGTAAAATATCCGGATAAACCAGATTTGTCAGTGTTTGAACTATTAGTTACTATAACACCGGGCTGTAATCTTACATTAGAAAATGTAGTATCAGGATTATATGTATTTAGTAATCCTAAATTTTGAGGAAATTTACGATATAAATTATTAAATGATAAATGAAACATAGAATTTGATTTTTTTGCAAACGAAGCACTAATAATTGCAGTATCTTTTAAATTACCATATCCGTCATCATATAATGATACACTATAATCCGCAAAACTTTTATATCCCTTTATATTACTATTAACAATAAGTGAGTTATGTTTAATTTTTTCGCCAACCATTCCGTACGGTATAGATAATGTCGACCCAGACATAAATAAAAACTTATCTGTTTTATTAATGTTTGTTAACTCTAATGTTTTATCTGGATTAAAAGGATGACGATAATATTTATGATCTAGACTATTCCATATAATATGACGATTTGAATTATCTTGAAAATTTATATCATTATTATATGACGTAGTTGTATCACCTAAAGTTTGAGGTACAGTTAAATGTGATGCTAATTGTAACACACAACCACTTCCATCGTAATTAGAATCTGTTATCGTATAATTTTTATATGTATAAAATGGCTTATGTTGTACGTCATTTTTACGTAACGGCCGGAATACAGTTGGTATAGTTGGCATATCATTTTATTCTTAAAAATCTAATTTAACTTTAATAAGTGTTTCTTTTGTTTTATTTTTTAACAAAGGTTGACTTAATTTAGCTACTGCTAATAACTCTCTATTGTTATTATATAATCCTATTGTTGTAATAAAAGTTTGAGGATCATTAACAAATGTTGTATATTTTAGTTCACCAAAAGATCCAGTAACAAATGATGGATTATTTGAATAATTATATTCTGCATTTTTTACTCTTACAAAATAGAAAGATGATTTTACTTGTTCCGATGATCTAGCTTGGATTCCGTAATTTCTATTAGCAGGAGATGTTTTAGTAGCAGATCCAGATATAGACATAAATAATCTTTGCATATTTTTTCCATCTGTTGCAGCTGCTTGATTAGTTCCAAATAATACCTGGCTATCTAATGTATCACCATTTAAGATTGCAACTCCATATTCTGGAAATAGTAATCCGTAATAAATTGGATTAGCTTGATTATGTATTACTGTTCCTGTATCAATTGATCCAGAAATTAGATTATATACCTTACCTGCTTCTCCAGCTTTTCCTGGACGCAAACTTGAATCATCTATTATTTCCCTAACATCATTTCCGGCGGCTACTATAGGATTTCCTGCTCCAGCCATTTTTGCTAAATTTATTTCAATATTCCCTGGATCTATTTTTTCTTTAAATCTAGCTCTATTAAAATTTAATATATATATACTATTAGTATTAACACCATTTATTGTAAATTTAAGATCATTTGGCGGTAATAATATTTGTGCATATTGTTTATAAATTGCTCTAGAAGGAGTATCATCATTTAAATTTCCGGTTAAATCTTTAGATCCAGATCCATTAAAATTTCCATACGCAATAGAAAATTGAGGGTTACCATCTGAATCTAATATAGTCTTAAAATAACTTTCTTGTATTGCAGTTTGATTAGATTGAGTAGACATTGTAAGTAGACTACCGGTGTTGCCACTAAATAATCCTGTTGTTACTATACTCACATTATTTGACAATACGTCATTTGCAGTATCAAATGTAGTATATACTCTACCAGTTGCAGCTGCTAATGCGGCCGCATCTCTTTCTGCAATTATTTGGTCGGCTAATTGACGTGCTAATGCTTGTACTTGAGAGATTGCCGCTTGCCCTCTTTGCTGAATCAAATTTTTAGCATTTTCTTTTACTCTGCTAATTTGACTGCTAAAACTGTTGCCGTATGATGCCATTTATATTTTTCCTTTTAAGATGTTGCTTGATTTGCGTTTACCGGAGCGCTAGGCGTGACTGCTAATGCTAATTTTTTAACCGTAACACTCATTGATGCTCTTCCGCCCGTTTCATTTCCTATAATTAATATTGTTGCAGATGAATCAGAAATTAATTGATTTCCACCTGTAAATTGAAATTCCATTCCGGAGACAGTTACACTTTGTGCCGCTTCAGAATCACCTACAAATTGAGGTATACTTGCAGCAGTTTGTTGTGGTGCCGTCTTAGTTGCTACTATGGATCCAGCTGCTGAATCTGATAAAATTGCTGTATACCCAAATCTAGAATTGCCGCCATTAAAATTTTGTGTTTGTGGTGTAATTGTAATAATCCCACCTGATTGAATAATTGGCGATGCAGCAATACCTGGTATTGTAACAACTGGTATTCTAGCTGTTCCTGGAGCTAATGTTACTAATTTATATTTCATCATTTGAGTTTCATCTGGTAAAGCTTCTGTAACTGGTAAATTTTCTATAGCCGCGCCATAAAAAGCTGTTCCTAACGGATGTTCTGAGTTATATAAATCATAATCTACTTCATCATCTGCTAATGCAAATTGTGAGATTTGAAATTCATTTCTGCCTCTAGCTAAAAGTTCTCTTCCTTTTTTGGTTAAGATTGCATCGACAGTTATTGTACTGTTATCTAAGTATCCCATGGTATTATCCTATAATTTTATTATAAATATGTACATACTATAATTATCTAACTATTATGTTGCCTGGAAGTATTTTGTTTGTTCCTTCACTGGCTCTAGGCTCTTTTGTATATATTAATTGATTTGGATTTGTTTCAAATATTTCTACTATAGGTTTAAAGTTTAAAGCTGAAATAGTTGAAGGTTGATTGACCCCTGGAGCCGAAATTTGTGTACCTAAAAACTTAATAGATTGGTCTTTAAACATATCATCGTCGTAATATGATGCAACTGCTAAACTACGACTATAAAATAATCCTAAAGATTGACTAACTGCATGTGCTTGATTACGTTTTATTCTGCCCGGCGAAGAAACTGATCCGCTATAATGAAATATAACTTCTTTGTAAAAACTACTTTTCCTATATTGATCAACAACAGTATCCATTTCTCCAGCAAACGATGATGTTAAGACGGCATTTACATTAAATAACAATTCTGTATCAAATGAACTTGAAGCGATTGATATTGGCTGATTTATAATAAAATCAAATTCTGGGCCATGTAATCCACTACTAGTAGGTGATGTTTCTGGCAAATGCATATCATAGTCATTTCTTTCAATTCCCGGACGCTTAGTTAATGACTGTTTAGATCTTTCTAATGCGTTAGGTTCAATTAATAATCCACTTACATCATCAACTCTTTCTGGCATTAATTGTTGAATCTGATTAAATAATGCAAAATCAAATTGACTAAAAATTCTTATATATGCATTTATATCACTAGTATTAATAAATTTCTTCCAATAATTTAATGAAAATTGTTTTAATAAAGGATAATTTATTTCAAATTCATCATCCGGATCGCCTATATAATCATCTAATTCTACATCTCCTACCTGATTGAAAATATCTTTATTTATCTGATCAGTATAACTATAAAACAATCCTAATTTATTTGTATCTAATGACGCATAATCAAATAAAGATAACTCCGCGGTACTAGTAGGCGATAATTGACGTACTAATTTATTATTATCAAATCTAATTTTTTGAGATTTAGCACTATTCATACCACTGGAAATGCCTTCTATAAAATATGTTTCTTCAACTGGAATAAAATTACCTCGTTTTGTATTTAATGGTGTTGAAAATCCTACGGGTGTTGCATTTGCTATCAAATTTGTAAATGGTTGACTAGATGATATCACAGTTCCAGGCTGACTTAAATCAACTCCAATAGTATTAGAACCTAATGTATATTGTCTAACTAATGTATCATATGAACTAGTTGGTGATATTGCACTAACATATGATGTAGGATTTAATGTATGCCTATCAAATGCTTTCTGGTCTAATAATTCTAGCCATTCTCTATATTCTTGCATCGATCCAGAAAACGTAGCTGCCTTAGTACCTAAGAAATTTGTCATATATGAATCAACACTAAGACTGTCTACAGAACTAGTACTGGCACCTATATAAACTGTATTAGGCGGTGTTCCTCCTTGACCGGTACCGGACCATACTGTATAATGATTAGAATTAGTCGGAGTAAATGCTAGACTCGATGAAAAGTTAATCTTACCATCAGTTAAATCAGATGCATTTTCTACCTGTAAATTATATGTCGTATTTGTATTAGATCCGGTGTTATAAGGAACTCCGCCACTAGTTTTTGTATAATAATATCGAAGATTCCAATATTCCCCATTATATAAAGGTAGCCAATCTGTTGATGCCGTGAATGGCACTTCAGGTATGCCAAAGCCACCTCCACCGGCTTTACCAAATGATACTACCATTCGACCAAATTCAGTACTTCCAGAATAAGATCCGGTATGTTCTACGCCTATCAATGTTAATGGCGTACTTCCACTATGTTGTGAATATACTAACATGTTTTGTTTAGCATATGGTTTAAATCTAAACTCTCTTGTAATAGCAGGTATTGTACCTCTATCAATACCCCATCCGGTTAATCCAGAAGGTATATAACTAGTAGGATAATTTATATTAGAGCCAGAATTAAATTCTACAGCATATGAAAACTTATCTTCTATTAAAGCTGGAACATCGCCTCCTACTTTAGGACCGCCATATTCTCTAATAGATAATATTGAAGATGGAATACCATATATATTCATCATTGCATCTATAGATCTCTTAGTTCCTTTAGTCTTTAAAAGATATGGTAAATTATTTACGATACGTCTCCATACCTCTTCTGTAATTGCTTGATCTGATTGAGAAAAAATACTTCCGGTCTGTGCATACGCGCCGAAACTATCCGTACCTAATCTATACTGCCACAATTGAGTTGCTTGCTTACCATTAGTTAATTCCCAGCCCAATGATTCAGCTATATCCGGTAACAGATTCTTATCAATTGATAATTTAGGCTGTTCTTCTAATTTATATACTTTTGTTAGAGAATTAATATATGTCCATAATATATCAAAATGTTGAGCAATCATATTTACAAACGTTTCATATTGGTCATTATTTTTATCTAACCGTATATGTTCCGGAACTGATCTTATTAATGCAGTTTCATTTTCAATATCATATAAAGAAGCAGTAGCTGTTAAATCATTAAACCAAGTTGTTGATATGGAAGAAGTAGTATGATGTAATTTATATACACCGCTCTGTAAGAATTTTGGATATGGTTTAATTACGTAATGCTGTGCTCCAACAAAGCCTCCAGTTTCGCCATGAGTTGTTAAACTACTAGTTGGTTCATTATATAGCCAATTTTCAAATTGATCAAATTCTCCAATTATACCATCTTTTCGTCTATCATAGCTAGAAATATTATTTATCGTATCAGGAGATGCAGAAACATTAGATGTATTCAAAATATTTAATTGTTGATCAAAATATTCTAAATTTTGTAACTTATATTTAAAATTATTTAATCGCTCAGTTGCAGACGAATATTGAATAAAATTTTGGAATCCTGTATAATCTAATCCTAAATCAACTCCCATGGACCCGGAGAAATATGAATTAATTATTTGTTGAGACGTTTTTACATTTGTTTTTAATAAACTATTCCACGACTGGAAATCTGTTTCTGTAATAGTACTATATCTAGATTCTATTTCAAAATTAGGTCCTCGTAAAATATTAGGTTCTAGACCTTGTGGATCCAAATTAATATTAATTACATCTACAATCGAATCATTTAATTGTTCTACTATCCAACATGAACTATTTAAATCAAATTCTTCTGGCAATGGCTCATATAATCTTAATACTAAATCATCATCATTAATCCATTCTTTTTGATTTATAATCTTATAAAGTTTATTCCCTCCGAAGTTTAATGCTAAATCTGACTCAAATGCAGTTGTATATTCTTCTAAGTATTCTTCTAATATTGCTTGTCTAGTTTCTACAGTTAATCCATCAATATCTGGTCTAATTACAACTTGTATTTCTCGCCTATCCGGAGAAATTTCTTTTATAGTTAATAACGGTATTTCAGAATTTCCTATTACTGTCTTTAAAATATTAACTACAATTTTAAATAAACCTCGTTGTATATTAACATTATTAAATTCTGTAACATAGTCTATAAAAACATTATCTCCTCGTTGTATAAAATTTTCAACATCTATACTACTCAATAATTTATCACCTGCAGGTGCATAAATATGCATTTCTATCAGAGGCGTTTCTTGTGGAGTAACAGAAACTTCTTTTAAATTTAAAAATTGTAGAATTTCATTTTTCCATACAATGCCACTAGACTGGCCTTTTGATTCTTCTAACGCATCACTATTTGAATATCTTTTTATTGACATTATTAATCCTTATTTATAAGACCCGGGTTGGTGGTCATCAAACTTTTTACCTGGAAAATAATTTTCAATAGCAGCAATTGCATCTTTAGGCCATGCTATAAAGAATTTTCTATTTCTACTATACATTGATCGTCTAGCATATTGTACTGCAGTATATTGATTTGCAATCATATGTTTTACTATCCCATTTATTTGTTCTCTAAGTTGTTCTCCCTGCTCAAACAATGTTAAATCTATATCATCAAATTCTTGCTGCATAAACTGTAAATCTTCTATTATTTCTGTAAATTCTCCTAATGTGGTAGAAATCATAACACGGTTATCAATCTCTACTATATCCTTTAACGATTGATCAACTAATGCTCTCACTTCTGAAAAATTATTATCTATATCTATAGCCTTATCAAATAAATCACATGCATGTCCATTATTATTTACTAATCCACTAACTTCTTTACGAACATGTTCTAAGTAAATGTATGTAGCTATACATAATTTTTGATATGAATTTCTTTTTAATAATCGTTTCTGTCTAGTACCGGCTAAACTTCTTGGCATGCCAAAACGGAATGGCAATCCTCGAGGTGTTAAATCTACTGTAAATAAAGTATTAAATGCAACTTTTGATAACGCGGTAGCAGCGAGGCCGATAGCCGCCGCCGGTAATGCTGCAGTACCTAATAAAGAAGCAACTGTTCCGGCTGCTCCTCCACCACCAGCTTTAATTAAATCTTTTAATGGACCATTTCCAGGTAAAGAATCTAAATCAGCTTCATTTATCAAATGTTTTTTTCCCGTCGTTAAGTATGCAATCATTTCTATTAATATAGGGTCACCTGGTTTTACCAATCTAGTATAATCTCTCGTGCCGGCTTTATAATATAAAGCATCTTCTTGATCTTTATTCATGAATAAGAATAATCGATTTGCTTTTTCAGCTATACGGAAAAAACTAGATTCTACTTGTTTTTGCTTAAAGAAACTTCTTCCGAAAATTCTTTTTGATTTGACATATTTAAATCTATCATTAGAAAACATTATTCTATAAATATCACTTGTCGGTCCTAAATTTGAATTTGCATAATTTAAATAATTAGCTGGAGCTGCTGATAGCCGTTGATCTAATTCTGTGGCTCTTGCAGCTAATTCTGGTAATAATTCCATTATATCTTTTTTAATACTATCTACCTGAGCTTGATCAGCAGCTTGTTGTCGTAAACGAGCTACTTGTTCCGATGGATAATATGATATTGAACCGGGCGGCTCATAAGGTTTTAAATACTCTAGATTAAATGGGTCTCCGCCATTATTGTATTTGTTTAAATAGTCTTCATATTCTTCTACATCTAATCTATCTACCTCTGCAATATGAGAGAAATCGGTCCACCCCGGGGATTTAGTTTCTGCAGCAATTGCATTTGCATAATCAACTATAGTTTGATTAAAATCTGCATATGCAGGATCTCCAGGTATCGGTACTCGTCCATTATCGACTTTATATACCTGTTCCATTTGAATTCTAATATTTTCTTTTTCTTCTTTTATATCCGAATCTAAAATATTATTATCTTGGAATACAGTTACTCCACCATTTGAAATTAATGTATTAATTAATCCATTTTCTCCATACAACCCACCACGCAAAAAACCTGAAGCTACAGTAGCACCGGTTGTTAATACTTGTTCAAAGCCCGCTCTAGTTAAAAAATCTATAGAAGATAAATCTATATTATTAATTAAAGCATATTCACGTAATACATTCGAAGAAATAACTTGTTTCCAATAACCATTAACCATCATACGAACTAAAAATACTAAATCATCACTTCTTATTAAACCAGTATCAGCTTCTATACCTTGGGGCTCATATGGTATAGTCCATTGTAAGGCTACTAATTTACCTTCAAATTTTTCTCGTAGTTTTTCTCTATATGTTTGTTTTTGATATGCCATGGCATGGTAATATCCATCAACTCTCATATCCGGTGGTAATAAATAATCTCCTGGGTCTCTAAAAAATTGTTCTGCATTTTCATCTTGCCCGGGAGTGTATCCACTAGCGAATCTTACCCTAGGATTCCATCTTACGGTCCTATCTAACATTTGTCGAAATCTAAATTCTTCTACCGGATCAATATCGCCATCGACATCACTGGTAAATCTTCCATCTATTTCTAAATCAAATTCTTTAGTTTGTTCTGGAGTTGCTTCGGCTATACTACTATACGTTTTATTACGTTCTACCAACATAACTTCTAATGTCTTATAATTAGGTATTGGCAATGCATTATTATTTTGAATAAAAAATACACAGAAGGTAGATTTTACTACTACATCTGGTTCTTCACCAGCATCCATACGTTCATCAATAACAGCCGGACCTCGTGTAATATATTCGTGATGAAAATCCGGTGGATTAAGATTAACTTCTTTATTAATTAAAAACAATCCATCTTGTCTAGGAGCAGATATTGTATCTGGATTGACATAAAAGTCCCATTCGTCGTCTAATAAATCATCTAGATCATCAGTATCAATAGTTGGTAACATTTTATTAATTTTATATTTAGAGTATGTTACTTTTGCAGCATTTAAATCTAACGCATCATCGCCCGTACGTTCTGATAACTCTAGATCATCAACAGATACTAATAATGGCGCTACTTTTTCTGTATTTGTCTGCGATACTCGCGTTTTACCTGCAGCATATAATGGATCATTAGGAAATTCTTCCTTCATTACATTTATTAATAATGAATGTAGATCTTCCTCCGGGTTCTGATTGCCATTATCTCTGTCTATAAATTGATTTTCTGCCATTATTTAATAACCTTAAAATAAAATTTATCATCATGAATTTGTACATCATCGCCATTATCTCTAATAACTTTTAATGCTATTTTGTAATATCGTTCCGGTAAAAAAGTGTTTAAATTTAATTTAAAAAAGCTGCCATTAGCATCACAAGAAATTTGAGTAGCACTTTTTATAGTTTCGTCAAATGGAATTATAACTTCATTAGTAATGGTATCTGAAACACTATAATAACTAGTCACTGGCAATCTATCATTTGTTATATAAAAAGAACTAGTAGCATATGTACCTGTAGGGAACTCTGGACGTACTCCTATTCTAAATTTAGTTATATCGCCGGATCTATACTCTGGTCTAATATTTTTTATATACGGCACATACATATCAGTTGCAATTTCATTAAATGATCCTGTACCGGATAAAATAACATCATTATATGCAACTTCTAATCTAGGTAAAAATATAGTATGTGACTCTCTTCCAAAGAATTTAATTGATCCTAATATAGATCCATTTATTTCTTCATTATATTTTCGTTTAATTATAAATCCATTATTAGTAATATCATTTTTATACCAACGTTGTACTATATCAGTAACATCCATTCTAATATCCGGAGATTGATTTTGGAATGACTGACTAGCTTCAAATCCTGATCCTGTCATCCATGTTCCGCCACCTTGATTATCAAACACTCCTAAGTTATTATAACTAGCAGCAGACCCAGTGTTCCAAACTGTTCCTGGATTCTTTGCATCTTTATAATGCCATGATGCGCCATTAGTAGTTATTGGTATATCTGCATGAGTACCATTTCCATTATTCCATGATTCAGAAATAGGAAATGCTTTAATAGTATATGATAAAGGAAGATCGGATGCATCTGATGCTTTTAAATTTAAAAATATTGAAGATGAATTGATCCCGCTCCCCGGGGGAGGTATCTTTCCGTTATTAATATCTGTTATGATTGTGGATATCTGCGAACCAAAATCTAATAATATTCTCGTATTAGTAGTATTTGCTTGGATAATTCCATTCAATTTTGAACCAGAACTAACTTTTGTTAATTCTAATATTTGATCTATTCCAGTGTTCTGATCTGGAAATTTTTCGTATAATGTCGTATCCTTTTCTGCAAAATATAATTGATACATTTGTTTCCTTAATTACTTACTACTTTTCCCTTGATATCCGAATTAGGAAATCTTATTTCAAATATACTAGGATCTAAACTAGGATATAAAATATTATTTTTTATAGCCGTTTCAATCTCATATAAATTACCTACATATCCTTGTGTTAAATCATATAGATTAGTAATTTCAAATTTTGATACACTTTGAACTCCTTCTACCTTATCTACTTCCGTCATTAAATTTGATATATTTATTGGCATATTAATTTGCATGAGATCATTACTAAATAATTGTTTTAGTAAATTAATACATCTTAATAAAACTTCATTACTATTATATCTAGGCCTAGGTATAATTTCAAAATCAATACCTATATTAATTATATGAGCTTCTTTTATATTTATTGCATCTGTTAACATTCTGAAATTTGATAAATATGTCCTTAAATTCTGCTTTAATGCCGGATTTAATGGAATAAATCGTTTACTATTATCATATCCTAATGTGTATAAATTTAATGCCATTGGATTGCCGATTGTCTCGCGGGGATATGTTACATCTGATGTGTCTTGTTGAGAATCTCCAATTATATATGCTTTAGCTACCGAACCAAATTTCTTTGGCATTGAATAACAACGTACTATATAATCTTCTCTAGTTATTGCCCTATTTTGTGCTGCAAATGATGCCATGGCATTTTGCCTTAAACTTTCAATATTTTCTTTCTCGAGGCCACCGACTGCTGGAATAGGATTATTCACAGCTACAGTACTTTTAACATATGTCAAATCAACACCGGTATAATTAACACTATTATTATATGAAATAGTATCTATTGCATTAATTGAATTTACAACGACATTATCTTTTATGCCGCCGCCAACTGTATATGTAATAGTTAATGAAATATTATCAGGTGCTAATCCATATGTACGTGTTCGTAAAAAGTTAGATGGATCTATGTTGGTAGTAGTTGTACGATTTAGATATTCTAATCCCATGCCTACATTTTTTGGGTTAGGAATTAATTCTTCATCTGCGTCGGAACTTATTCCCGAACCAAATATTATTTCAGTTTTACTATTATCTTTAGTTCTGGTTATAAATCTTCTAGGAGTCCTTCTCAATTTTAATATATATGGAACTGTCGATTTATATTCAGATAATGCTTCATCACTAAATTTAACGTTTAGTATATCTTCAAATACAGTATCTTGTGCTAAATAATCTACTTCATACCAAGTATTTCCTCTATTGTCAACTACTGATACTATATCTATTAAATTTGTATCAGGAAGTGTAATTTTATCATACGCTTTTGGCGCGCCGAATGTATATGTAGCTGTAACAATTTCACCGGATTTAACCGGAACTTGTTTTTTAAATAAATAATATTGTATATTGCCACTGGCATCTAATTCATATACAGATATATCTAATGGGTCATTTGCTGAATTAACATTAAAATCAACAGCTGCTAATGTTCTAAACATAGTATTATTGCCACCAATTAATCTAGCTCCTTCATTAACGGTTAATGCATATCTATAATCTGGCTTTGTTGCATTTCCTGAACCTATTGCCGGAACTAATTGGAATATGTCTACCATACACGTAGCTGGCGAATTTAATTTTGATTTATATCCAAATAATTGAGCTAATTGTAATACACTACTATTTTCTTGTGCACTATTTAATAAATTTTCTTTAAATGACTGATCATTATAAAATGAAAGAACATCACCGACATATGATGCCATTTCTATAAACATCATTCCTGGCGATGTCTCATTGAAATCCGAATAAGTATCCGGAAAATAATTTTTAGCGAAATTTATTAAATTTTGTCTAAATTGTCCAAAATCTTTATTTAAATATTTTACATCTTTTTTTACTATTTCCATTAATATCCTCCCCCAGATCCACCGACTGGAGCTAATTGTAATTCTACTTCAGCAGCGCCGCCATCTTGTATTATCAAATTATTAGCTGACGCAAATATTACTATTTCTTGGTTTGCTCTATTTTCGGAAATACTAAATGATAACTTAATAACCATTTCTTGATTGTCTATATTTCTTATAATCTTTAGTTCATTTACTATAATATATGGTAACCAAGTTTCGATATCCGCTGTTACTGTATCTTGTAATTGTAATTCCAAATCTAATGTATTGTTTTCAAACAAAGCTGATTGTATATTAGTTCCAAAATCTGGCTGAAAATATCTTTCGCCTTTTCTTGTAAGTATTAAATTTTTTAAATTGCTTAACGCTTGTTGTTCAGTTGTATATGAAGATACAAATACACCTTTGCCCGGGCCTGGCTGGGAATTATAACTTGACTCATTAGATCTACTACCACCGGCATTTTTATTTAACGGTAATAATATACCTAACGGTTTATCCGGAGTAGTATTAAATGGTTGATATTGATATACTTGTCTAGCCAATTATCTTTTTCCTTTTTTCTTGTCAATTGCTTTCATCAATGATGAATAATCTTTTGTCATTGCATTAACAACAGTAGCAACATTTTTATTATTTGTATCGACAGGTTTTCCTTGTATGTCTGTTAATGGTGCTGTATTAGGCTGTCCAAATGACTCTGCCATTTCACTCTTAAATGACGCCATCGACGGATATTCTTGTTGTGTATTACCTCCGCCATTAAAGCCAGAAGTTTCATTTAGTATATCATTTAACATAGTATCTTTAACATACTTCCTGGCTGGTTTAGTCGGTGTATTAGATACCATATTAGATAGATCTAACCCATGAGTTATTGCCTTTGAATGATTTGGTTTCTGTTCAGTTAATACAGATCTCAATTCTTTACGTACAACTGATTGTACTTCTTCTCTTATAACTTTACGTAATAGTTTTACGAATAATTCTGATTTCATTACTTATCCTTTTTTATAAATATCATTGTATACTAATTCAGTTATGTTATTCCGTTAAATACTACAATAGTAAATGGCGGTAATGACCCTGGTGGCAGGAATCCAATATAAATTCCTATAATTGTTGATAGATGACTACTAAATGCTTTTGTTAAATTAGTTGCTGTAGCCTGGGGACTATTACTTTTAGTCATAGCAAAATGCAAATCTTTAGCTAATAATAATGGATTGCCAGGGAACAACACAATAGGACTAGGTACTATTACAACTGGATCATTAATTACTGCCTGGCTAGTTATTCTATCAAATAATGATTTAGTATCGCCCATACCATTTGTCCCGGTACCGTCGCCGCCGCCGCCACTTCCACCACTTCCACCGTCACTTATTTTAGCAAAAGAATTAGCGTTTGCGCCAGAATTAGATTTTTGTACAACTCCCATTACAGAATTAAATTGATCTTCACTTAAAAAGAATCCTGCAGGTACCGGAGCTACACATGGAATAGCCGGAGGGAATGGACTCATCAACACACCTACACCGGGAGTCCAATATTTTATAAATGCTAATGCAGCCGGAAGGAAATCTGCTACTGTTAGTCTTCTATCTTTACCTCTGTTAGCACTTAACATTTTATCTATAGCATCGCGTAAGATTTTTTGCCGGGCCACGCCATTCAATACAGGTTGAGGTACAGGTCCTGAAGTATAGTTAACTGTTACCGGTGTTGTAGCTATTGTATATGCAGCTGCTAAAATTTTTACAAATTCGTCTTGCTTTAAAGTTCCTCGCGTTAAAATTTCAATAACCGCGCGTTCAAATGGGGGCCATAATGCCGGCATTATTGTTTCATAAGTTTTAATTTGGTTTGTATGATCGTTGCAGCTGCTAATAATGTAGGATTGCCGGTAGTCGGACCAACACCAGTTAAATAATTTGATTCAGCACGTGCTGTCTTTAATATTTCTTCTAGAAACTCATCAAATAAATCAAAGAACTTATTCATTTCCATTGCCCATGTCGGTGTTGCAATATTCACATCTTCATTTGCCGATAATATAATATTATCCTTACGTGCATTAAATAATAATCTATCAGATGAAATTATTACTTGAGAATCTGAATATGTCTTTATACTACCATTATTAATAGCACTTCCTAATTTTGTTTGTGACGAATCGATATCAATTTTTTGATCAGATGTTAAATATATTAATGATTTATCTGTCTTAGGATCTTCTATTGTTAATTTAGCTCCTATTTGCTTATATCCATTAGTTAACATTAAAATAGGACTTAATACATCACCGCCATCCCATGGAGTATTTTTATTTTCATATGTTATCTTTTCTTGGTCTTTTATATTATTAGAAGAGAATCTGATAGAAGAACCAAATCTAGAATAAATTAGTTTATCACCTTCATATGATTGTAGTCGCGAGATATCCGTATTATCATCGATTGTATTTGCCTTTTTCTTTTTCATACCCGCTTCATTAGTAGGTACGATTGGAGGAGATGATGACTGTATACCAGGCATTTTATTTTCATTAACTCTATCCCAAATATTTAAAATTTGAGTATAATAATATTGATGTTTTTGAAAATATGGGTCTGCATTTTTATCTAGTAATTGAATAATTAGTACATATTCACCCACCAAAGGAATTTCAGTGATATAAGGATCTAATGGCATTGCTATCTCCACCGTTCTAGCCTTCCTTCGCACATTAAATAGTTTAAATTTAATTGCTCCTTGAGGAAATGGTGATTGCGTTTTTTTACTCTCAGTCTCTTTAAATGAGATCAGATTGTTTACTACTTCCGCTGCTAGAAACGTCGCCATGGCTATCCTTATCTTGTGATTGTTTTATTATTTTAATTTCATTTTCTGCTTCTTCTAGAAGTCGATTACGTTCTTCATCAGTCATTCCAAACTCATTGCCATCATCATCTTTACTAGTAACTGAAATTATACGTTGGACTACTGCAGCTAGTTTAACTAATGCATCATCATTTTTTACTGATACTTCTAGGTAATCTTTTAATATAGGAGCTATAATAGTAGCATCGCCTATATTTTTGATATGAGGCTTAAGGTCTTGTATCAAAGAATCTATTTGTCTAGATTTCTTTTTTGAGTTATGGTATACATCTTTCATTAGATCCGAAAATGTAGTACCTGCAAATAATTCATATTCATTCATACAATCCTTTTAAATAAATATAAGAGATTAATATTATGAACGAAGCCTACCAGATTGTTGATAAGATATTAACATCTTTGCAAAATCTCTTCTCATAATATTGATTACTTTAGTAATATTTTGAGTTTTTAATCCTGTTCTTTCACGTATTAAAATGTAAATTGCTTTTTTGTTAAAGTTTTCTATATTATCTGCCATTCTAAATAATTCAACAACAGTATCTGCTACTAGAATATCTCTTTTATTAGTAAAGATCATATTCAAATTAGTATCATACCAATCACACCATAGTTTAACAAAATCTCTTAAAGACTCTTGATAACTGGTCATTGACATTTCATTTACTACATCACGGTGCTCATCAATTTCTATTGTATCTGCACGTCTTTTAAATTTTACATAGTTCGAATTATTCTGTATAATAAGATAATTCTTAGCAATAATAGAAAAATATGAAAATGCTTTACCTTTACCTTCTGTAAATTTAGTTATCTTTTCATTTAAGAATGCAACTACTTCACATTTAATATCTTCATATGGTACATCAAAATAACTAAATTTAAATGTATGATATATGTTTTCTACTAACTTATTAAATGGATAGTCAATATATTCTCTATAAATTTTATTACGCAGATCAACATCGCCGCCTGTTTCTTTATTATAAGCTACAATTGCTTCTTGTGTGATATAAGTAAAGTATTGTTTTTTACTAGGCTTACGACCTCTTCTAGCACGAGGAGGTAATGTCTCTTCAACTTTTACCCATTTATAAAATTCTTCTATTGCGTTCATTAAAATCTTTTATTTAATTTTTCTATTATATCACTTATTTCTTTAAATACATATCCTGTCTCATCATCAGCTTCAAACGATCCTAATCTGTCTATCTGCTTTAAATGTGAATTAGATTTATTTACTTGTGATTTTAAATCTTTAAAAAAAATATAAAAATCCGTATTTGATTTTTCTAGTTCTTCTACATAATCTTCATTTGCTTCTACTTTACGTGATAAATTTATAATAAATAAAATAGAACTTACTAATAATACTGATAAAATAATTACTGCCTCTTCCATATTAATCTCCAAATAATTCTCCAAATATCTTAGATGCATCTACTTTACTAGCTGCTTCGGATAATTTAGAAGGTTTTTGTTTAGGTGGAGATAAAGTTGGTTCATCTTTTACCCACATTTCATATTCTATTCTAGCTGCCATTAAATCAGCTTGATGCATTACATACGGTAAATTAATTCTTAACTTAGATTCCTTCATTCTGGAAATAAAATAAGCCTTATTACTTTCATCATATAATCCATCAGTACACTTAATGCTTATCATTTCATTAAATGATATTTTAATATCATGATGTTGTAATAACCATATCGATAAATCATTTACTAATGCAAATGGATTATTAGGATTGACTTTAAATATTTTGCCTTGATTCTTTCTATGCCATTCTGAATCGTTATGTATATAAACTTCATTACCATCTCCCGGAAATCCTATTTTACCTAAATCATGATTCAGTGCTACAAATACTAATTCTTCTTTAGTATATCCACTCATGTCTGCACCACTAGTGGTCCATAATTTATATACTTCTTTTGCATTTCTAATAACCCGTAAGACGTGATCTACATAACCTCCTATGAATGCATTATGATAATGATCGACACTAGATGCCGGTGCGATACTTATACGATCTTCATACTTATTATAAAGATTTAATAATTTTTCTCTCCTATCTCCGGAGAATTCTGTTTCAATTATTTCTAATAATTTACTCCAATTGATTGATATTTCTTCTGCTGTTAAACTCATTTTTTTTATATTATTTGATCAATTACGCCATATTCTAATAACTCTTCTGGCGTTGCAAAAAAGTCTGTTTTCATTTTATCTTTCCACCAACTAGCATCTTTTTTAGTTTTGGTTTCTAATAACTCATAGACAATATTTTCTATTGTTTTTACATTATCTACATATGCTGATATATCTCCCATCTTACCACCTATAAAACTAGATGATTGATGAAACATTACTGATGAACGTTTACTTGACATTCTTGTTCCGGTACCGTGTGCTAATAATATTGCTGCAGCTGAAAATGCTTTTCCTCTACATATGGTATTAACTTTAACGGAAAGTGATTCAATATAATCAACTAATCCTAACATGTCATATACATCTCCTCCGTCAGAGTTAATTATAACATTAATAGGATCATCTTTTGTTTTTTCATCACGATTTGAAATAATAGATCTTACTTTAATCATAAAATCTACCATCGATTCACTTGTAATATCACCATTCAGGTAAATAACAGAATCATCATAATCGACTAAGTTAGATAATATATCTGATAGTTTTGAATATGGACTATCAATATCATCTTCTTTATCGTCTTTTTTAGTTGTAGCCTTTGGCTTTTCTTCATATAAACTCATACCTAAATATAATAACTTTTTTTCGTAAAGGCAAAGATTAAATGAGCTTTTTTAATCGTCTTTCAATTCTTTTAAGAGATGACTGATTTGATCTGATATCTTTTTTAAGTATAGACTTATTTAATTCTCTACGAACAAATACCATCTGTTCAGCTAATTTATTTTTTAGATCTATTTTTTCTTGTTTAGATAATTTCTTTTTAGATTCTGGTTTTGGGGTAGGAGGCAATGTTCCTTTTAACTTAGGTTGTTCTACACCTTTATGAAATACAGAGCCATCACTGTGTACAAATTCTTTCATGAACTGCCATCCTCTGACTCTACCTTTAGATATATATCCTTTGGATATCTCCGGTGGAGCTGTAATACTTCTCACACAACTATTACATAATACTGCTACACTAGTAGCACTTATTAATTCATAATTTGTACAAGTAGTACCTTTATAATATTTATTGTTTGGATTACTATTACGACATATCATAAATCGTTCTCCATTACGTGTAACTGTTTTATATTTTATTTTTTCTTTTTTCATGACCAATATGCATTTGATGTTCGTTCTAACGGATCCTTTTCACTTTGAATAGGTTCCTCATTTTCTTCTTTATATATATTTTCTTTTTCAATAGAACCGGAAGTATAATGTAATCCATCATTTCCGTTCTGCCCTATTATATCTACTCGTTTTTCAATTTGATCTTCATCCCATTCTTCGGCATCACTAGGATGCGGAGGTCTAAATCCATCCGATGTAAAATTATCATATTTTTTACTATCAGATTGTAATTCATCGAGCCAACCTTCTTCTAATTTTTGATCTTTATTAATAGTTGTTTTATTAGATACCAATTCAAATGCTTTATTAGCTGATATTAATAGTAATACTGCTAACGGATCGAATACAAATATAAATGCCAATACAAAATAATTAACTATGTTATCCATATCCATATTAGTTATTTTCGAAATATATTTTAATGGACCTACTTCTGCAACTACACTGTTATTAGTTGCGAGATTCAATATCTGTACATCTAATTTAGTAACCGAATCAGTTAATGATTCTATTTTTAAAGTAACTTTATTTCTTTGTATTTTAAAATCATTAAGTTGTCCTTGTAATACCTTTCTAGTTCTAGATGAAGTAGTAGTAATTATTTCTCCGGAGACTTTATCTCTATATTGTATTTTGTTATTGGATAATCCTTTTGTTAATTCAGTTATTGAATTAGCTAATTGGGACTTCTCATTTGAATAATCATCTAATTGTAATTGATATCTAGACTTTTTCATTTCAATCATTGATACTTGTGTATCTAATATTTTTAATTCGTCTGATGTAGTTTGATATGCGGACGTTAAAAATCCATATATACCTAATGAAGTTATCATCATCAATATGACAACAGCTGTTGTAAGATATATTTTTAATAATACATTTAACCTTTTCCAAAAACGATGTAAAAATGTTGCTGTGATTAATTTAGATAGTTCTAATGCCGTTGCCATAATTATTACGGCATTGGCTTGTGCTGAAAATAATCTACTTAATCCAAATATACTATAGTATGCTGCAATGCCGGCTAAAGACAAAGCGGAAGTTAATACTATATATGGAAAAAAGTTTTTCATTCATTAGCTAATTGTTACTCTGTCAAATACAAATTTTAATTTTCTTCTTATCTCTGTCAATCTACGTGTTGCTTCATTTGTATCAACTGCTTGTTTAGATGCTAAATCTGTCAATATGAATATCATATTATCAATTTCATCTAACTCTCTTAAAACGTTATCTTTATCTTTCATAACTTATCTTTCTTTTTTTTTTTGTATAAATATCACGATACTTAAATACTGCCAACTCTTTGGCTTTGGCTTCCAATACAACATCTATACGATGTCCGTAATTTTCTATAGTATCTAAAACATAATCAGCATGTGCCTGTTCTCTTATCTTGGAAAATTCTTTTTTATACTTTGCAAATGTAGGCCACTCATCTATCTGATCCCATTCTATATTATGTTTACCACATACCTCTGCTAAATAATTTTTTTTCTCAATACGTCTAGATTCTGAATAGTGACAACACTGAACAACATCACTCGGCCATGTACTGCCTGCCATCTCTAATGCTTCATGTTCTGTTAATTCATCAGTATGAAATGTATGATGAAAATAATCAAACGTAATAGGAATACCTATTTTCTGATGAAATAATTCATATAATTGTTTAACACTGTATAAACTAGGCTTATCATCATTTTCTACAACTAATCTGGCTCTACATTCGTCAGATAATCGATTATAACCGTTAATCCAACGTTTAGCAGTAGATTCTCTATCGCCATATGCACCAGCAATATGTATATTGATCTTGTTATCATAAGAGGGAGTATATCCTAATAGATCAAATAACTGTGAATGTCTTTCTAAACTAATTATAGAACGATCTACTACATCCATTGTAGGAGACCCTAATACATGAAATGGTCCTGGATGTGTAGTTAAACGATGCGTATGTTCTCGAGCATAATCGCCAGCAGCACGTAATGCTTCACTTATCTCTTCGTAATCAGGTAACTGATGTAATTCATACTGATCATGCCAAGGAAACAATTCAGAACCTATACGGAATAATCGTATCTTATTTTCTTCGTTCCATTTCAAATAATGAAGTAAGTCTTTAGCATTGGCTAACGCTCGTTCACTAAGTATTGATAAATTATCTGGATACCATGTTGCTTTTCTTGCTGTCCTTGAAGTAGTTACTCTACCTCCTAATTTTTTAGGTCTATTAGTAAGTGTCATATTGACACATGCATAGCCTATTCTTACTTTTTCTTCCATATCTAAATATAAGTAAAATTTTTCAATTAGGCAAATCTTTTATGATAAAAGTTTCATTTAATATTGATTTAATCTTCATTTAATATAATACTAATAACTATTGTTATTTATATTTAAAATGGAAATAGACACACAAATAACATTGGTCATTTGGATTATTATAATAATATTGTTAAGTAAATTTATTATAAAGGATAGGCAACAGTTCAAAAAATACTAACTAGTATTGTTATGGATGTGGTATATTGGGCTCTTCAATTATTTCCACATAATCCATACTATCACATAGATAAAATATACCATCTTTTTTTAGTATAGTGTTGACCATGAAATATTCCTTAAGATCATCTGAACTAACGTTAGTCGGTAACGTTGATTCCTTTATTGTTCTTTTAAGGACGAATCTTTGTCCATTAAATTCTAGATGTTTAAACCAATAACTCATAATGAAAGACTGCGGGTCTATTTAATTTATTTTATTGTAACTGTTTTAGGTTTATTATCTTCTGCTACAGGTGCATGCAAATGTAATAATCCATTTTGTAACTTTGCTTCTAATTGAGTAAGGTCAAATCTTCTAGAGATTCTCCATCCAAAATTAAATGCTCTTTGTGCTATATTACGTTGAATATATTCAGACTCTGCAATATTACTAGATTCTTTTTTATATTCAACTTTTAAAACATCTCCCTCTATAGTGAGATTGATATCTTTTTTTGTTAAGCCGACGCATGCAATATCAATAGTAAGGCCGTCATTAGCCTCATATATATCTACTGGATGATTGACTCTGATTTGATTGAAAGGAGCAAAATCTCCTTCAAGGTCGAAAAAATTCTTAAATAGAATGTCGAATGGCGATGTGCCGTATTGTGTTAGTGTTCCCATAATTAATCTCCTTAAATGATTATATATTTTATTAAACTTTAGTTTTAATGTAATTAAATGACCCGCAGTATCTTTCAATTACTTTATATAAATATACTAATTTTCGCAAATCGGCATACTCAATCTTATTATAGAAAATGCTTTAAAATATTTGTAAATATCTAAACTAGTTTTCTTTATATCATGTTCACGCGTTATTATATGACCATCTAACCAGATATTATATACACATTTATTAATAGTGGATAAATTTTCACTATTAAATGTAATAATATCATCGTAAGTTGTTATACAAAGTCTATGACCGGCTACTAATACATCTTGTACATTTGCTAATCCTATAGGCGATTCGTCTCTATATTCTTCTAATTTAGCTATTTGTTTTAACATTGCTCCTCGAGGACCTAATTTAACTGTATCATATAGATACTCTATTTTATTAGGTTCATCTAATAAAATGAATAGATCAAAATCTTCTTCAATTATTTCGAGCTCGTTAAATTTCATTTCACTTCCTCTATACTAAATATTTTTTTAAATTCTTCTAAATTAAGATTTTTAATTTTACTAGCTTTAATATAAGCTTCATCTAACGAATGCGACTGAACAATACCAATTTGTTCTTTATGTGAATCTTTAATATTAAAATATTTAAATTGCTTCATTTTATATAAATATTATTTTAGCTTACCTAGGAGTCCAATCTGATAAGATCTTTCTAATGCTGCTCGAGCCTCTCTACATGTCTCTTCAATTCTTTCTAATTCCTTAAAAGTTATATTAAAACTTTTATTGCCAATTATAAAATCACCTATAGGTTGATAATCATTCCTTGTACGAAATTGGTCAGCGGTTAACGTTTTGGCTATATCAAAATCAATACCACTATATAATTTTCCAAACCTTTTTACTCTATCTTCATTGATAGCATATCTACTATTTACACTCATTTTTATTATTTTTTTATTATTAAACAAAACCCGTCTTCAGATGATGAATGATCTAAAAGAACGTTCTTAAACTTATCCTGTGCCCAATTTAATATCTTGCCTGGGTCATGCTGTATTATACCATCTTCTTTTACATTTTTAGATGTTAATAAAACTACTATTCCTTTTATTGCATGTTTATACATTTTTTCTATAGTATCACATGTATACTCAAAATCACTACGTTTCATATCAGCATCATATCTTAAATTAGATGATCCTATATTAACACACCAATCTTTAGTAATATTTAATGGTAAATTAAACCAATCAAATAATCTAATATCTCGATTAGGATCTACTATCTTGCCGGCATTAATTAATGGCTCATTCATATCAATACCTATGTAATCTAATTCGCCATACTCGGACAAATGCATTACATGTAAATCACCTCTACCACAACCAAAGTCTAATATACTAGATGCTTCAGGTATATATTGTAGAGTTGCTTTATATAAATTCCATTGATCTTCACGCGTTGAAAATCCAACTGCCTCAGCTGAATACTGTAAATATTCATCACTTGCTGTTTCAGTAACTACTGCTTCCTGCAGTTGTACTTTAGTTTCTTGTACTCGGTCGTTTATAGGTTTAATATCCTTTAAATTGTCATTACCTTTTATCATTTTTTTAATTTTATCTAACATGTCCTATCCTCCGTTTTCTATTTTCTATACGCATTAATTTAGCTTCTAAACTTTTCAAATCCATTCTAGTGGGATGCGTTCTATTAAAATGTTGTGATGTCTTACATGCTAATGCTGCATGTGACCATGCTTCTTCTTCAGTGTATACATCTGGTAAGAAGAATTCTTCTGCTATAAAAGTATCCCCATCGATGACGACATATGCGCCGCCATCTTTTTTAGCTATAAAAGCATTGGGATATTCTTTTAATACTCTTTTTTGATTCTTATCCATGATTAAAATGATCTAGGACCAACAACTGGGAATGAAAAATCCGAACATTTCTCATAATGATCCATATCCTTATCAACATATTCATTGTAATTGGCTCTAGTATGTCCTAATGAATTATCTATATATAATTTGCTAGGTTCATCTGTGTTCTGCATGAATACTGCAGTTAGATTAGAGTCTATAGAATATTTACTTTTTGGCTTATCAATTTGTACCAAACAATATCCACCTCCTCTTTCTGATCTAACATCATATCCTAAGATTTGATTTTTCTTTTTTCTTACATTAGTTATGATACCTACATGATTCTTATCTTCGATACGCATAACAACAATATTACCTTCAGTATATGCTATTCTCATTATTATGAATTTTGGGGTTGATTCTCGATAACTTTACAAATTCTTGTATCCTGGACTGCTTTGACTTCAAAGTCAACTCCACTGTCTAAGAAATCTTTGTTTACTAATGCCTCTGCATGTGTTACAGATGTTGCATTAACTAGATATTGCTCGGATACATATTTAACTCCCTTAGGAGTATCCGTAGCCACTTTTACTTTTGCTATATAATAACTCATATTTATTTTTTTAATTTAACTTACTATAAATATAAGGTAGATATATCGTAAAGGCAAAGCTTTTTGAAGCTTTTTTTATTTATTTTTGAAGATTGCTTCTAAGAGCATTACTGTAACAATTAGTACGCATCCAATTGTTAATATTTTTATAACGGCCATAACTTTAAATGTTTTTAATTGAAATAGAATTTACAATTACATCATTCTTTTTAGATAATCTTTTGATAATTTAGATAAGACATTAAACATTGCTGCCATATCATCCATTGTATCATAATTTCTATCCATATAAAGTGCTTTTAAAAATTCTTGCAAATCTTTATTAGCAACATCAGAACTTGACCATTTACTCAAAATATTAGATTTTAATATAGCTTCTGTAACTGGTTCAGCAGTAGGCTCATTATGTTTTTTAGCAACATCATTTAATGTTGGTAACGGCTTACCAGGTGTTCTTTCCCAAGCAAATCCTTCTAGTAGTGTTTTTAATTTCATATCTGTCTTTATTTTTGTGGAGGTATTGGAATAGCTCTTCTACCACCTTTGGTTCTTAATGCTTCTAATTGATCTGAAACTTCATTATCGGCTCTCATTTGCAACATTAAGACACTATCATTGCCTATAGTGTCTTCTATTGTTTTATAAATATCATAAGCCGAATCTGGATTCATAGCTGCATTTTTTGCTGACTTTAAAGCACCTTCTAATCTAGTAACAATTTCTTTTCTTAATGCATTACGATTCATTGTTCCAAAACCCACTACATGTATTTGTGGATCAATTGGATCAAAGTCGTCTGGCTTAAGAAGGCTACCATATTTAGAAGTTTCTTCATTTAATATGATATCAAGTTCTTCATTGATCATATTAGTTAATTTATTATATAAGTCATTATTTTTCATTAGTTCCAAAATATTAATTTAGCTATTACTCCTAATATCACTATCCATATAGACCATATGGCTTTATTAGCTTTATTTCTAAAAGTAGTATTTCGATTAACTTTTGATATAGTACCTTTATTAGGATCTAACAATGTTTGTTTTATCATTGATATATCTGATTGCATTTTGATCTGCCCATCTTTAAGATAATCCATATCTTTCTGAACCATCTTTATATCTGTATGTAGTTCAGCATTAGTTAACCGTTGTGCCATTTAAGCCTTTTTAGATTCAGCAACTGATTGTTTACGATATTCAGTTACTAATTTTTTTAATTCGCCGATTGCTTTTCTAGCTCTTGTTCCGGCCGCTCTATTACCTTTGTCCATAAACTTAGAATGATTCTCTGTAAATTCAGTCCAACTATTTTCTAACTCTGTATATATTTCATTTGATGTCATAACATTCCTTTTTTTAATAAATATGATATAATTTAATAATGAATAGCTTCATCTTGCTTAATAAAAAATTGTTTATAAAACTCCGCCTCTAACTGTTCTTCATCAATCACGTCTAATGACTGAAAGATTAAATTCCCGTCCAGATATACTTCTCCTATCAATGAATCATCATCAACAAAATATTCTATATCCTCGCCGGAAAAAGATTCGTTAGTTTGTATATTCTCTAAATCTATCATTTTACAAATAAATATTGACTAACCATTAATTAACCTTATTTATTTAATAATAATTTTGATTTGGTAGTATGTATATGTTCTACTCTACAACCATCCATTGACCATGATATACGTTTACGTAATTCTTTGATATTACGTTTATCACGCGGATTGGGATAATCACAATACATTGGATATAATGTAGATGTACGTACTGACCGTTTTTCTAACTGAACACGGTATGTATGTTTATACTTGTACGGTTCTTCCGATATTGTATATTTCATTAATATCTGTATTTTGTAAAACAATTGTATCGTGATATTCTAGACGTAATTTTTTTTGCCTATTACTAGCTGCCTCCAATGTATCAAAAACTTCTGTTTTAAATTTACTAGAAACTTGATCGCGATGTGCCACTATATATTTCATAATTATTTATTTAATTCTTTTTGTACTTTTGTCCAATACTGTAAAGTACGTATACGTTTGTAACCTCGAGGGCCGCCATTCCAATTTCTTGCAATTTTTTCATTAGTAGATTTCATGTGATGAAAGTTTTTCCATACATAAAACATCTGAATTGACTTTTTTCTGCTCCAACGATCTTTGTTTTTAAATCTCGTAGTGTTACCCAGACCCTTTAATATCCGATTGACTTCACGAACCATTATAGGCCTAATTTGTAGGCATCCTACGGAAGGAATTACCAAATGTTTGTCGCCTACACAACTGTCTTTGCCGGCACTTTCAACTTGTATTAAAGAATACACAAGACTTGAATCTTGTATAATGATAGAATCTTGTACAACTTCAACTTCATCCGGTAAACAAAATTCTTTATTTTTATTATAATCAATCATGGATCCGAATAACGGTATCGTCATGATCAATGACCATATATATATTGTTTTCATAATTCCTTTTAATTAGCTACACCACATTGAATTACTTACCCATGGCTCAGCGTACCCCATTCTACTTACGGTATCATCTAAAGCAGTATCACTATTTACATCTACCTCAACAGATGAATCATCTTGTTCTGCTCCACCATTTCCTTCCTCTAAATCTGATAATGGTGTTAAATCAAAGGGTTCAACCAAGATAGAATCAAAATCAAAAGTCCACCCTAGTTTTTCAAAATTAGCTAATGTGTCCTTTAAATATTTTAAGGATACAGGTTCTTCTTCTGAATATTCTTGGTAGATGTCTATTAAGTTTAAAACTTCTTTTGGTAGTTCATCATAATGTTCAAAATAATCTTTTTCGGGGTCAAAATTTCCTTCTTCCATATTTTTAGTAACTTGTTCTTGTAACTTTTTTTTATTCATATTTTTTATTAATTAACTATATTTAAAGATAAGGATAAATTTTCGTAAAGGCAAATCTTTTTACAGCTTTTTTACTATATTACTACATTTTTCATAATCTTCAATACTTTCAAAATAACTTAATAATTTGCTAGCATCATTATGATCGGTAGGTAAATAAAATTCTTTTTGTTCTGACAATTTATTATAGGTAGTTTCGCCTACTAACAATTGATATGCATTATTATATGATTTTTCTATATCCATATTATTTTAATCCTATAAACATTTCTTCTATATATAACTCTTCTGCCATTTGCTTTACATGCCAATATGGAGCAACTTCTAACTCTTGAAAAACATCTTTCTCTATATCATATATTGTAAAACCTGGACCATGGCCACTAAATGTAATTGACTTCTGAACTTCTTCCATTATACCATTTGAATGTATACTCCAATCAGAGTCTTCAAACTTTATATCCTGATCCAATTCTTTATAATCTTCTAAAGCACAATCATAACCTTGTTTCCATAATTTTGTAATTTTCTTTTTTAGATCTTCTAGGACTTTATCATTCCAATCGTACATTTCCGATGACCATGGATTTGTAATTTCTATTCCGTATTTCTCTTTTATCATATCTCTTATTTTTTATTAATTAACTATATTTAAAGATAAGGATAAATAATCACGATTCCTAATTTTTTACCAGAAAAGTTTGAAGAATGTTATTAGTAAGATATATGATAGCCATTGCCTACAACTCGTTTAGCGCGCTCCTTTGTGTATTTGTCGCTATAACTCTTTGAAGGTATTGTATGACTGAATTTGGTTGCTATTCTATTAGCCTTACGATCGGTAGTAGAATAACGGTCTATGCCTTTGTGTAAAGAACATGAACTCATGATAAATAATAAAAGTAATAATTTATATCTCAAACCCTAGGTTGAATATAATTAATCTGAAACCGTGATTGGTTCCGATGCATGAACACTTATATAAATGAAGTAAAGTGAATTTACCTAATCTAATTCTTATCTCTATTTTATTAGCAGACTTGTTTGATGCCGACCAACTATTGATCCAGTTGATGCCGGTATTGGTTTTCTTGGTTGCTTTTTTCTTTGCCATTTGTTGTCTTATCTTAGTAGGTGTTAGTGTCATAATTAATAATATATATTAGTGTGGTTTCAAAAAACTTAAAGAAGTGTGGTTTTAGGATTTAGACTTGACAGGTTCATATCCAAGGTCCTTACCATCTTTATCATCTCCGTCATAAGTGGACGGATCTGCTTTGGAACCCATTTTCTTGCTCATGGAATATTTGTGCTTATTTACAAAGTCTTGATCAACTCTTGCATTACCAGCTTTAACTGCTTCCTTAGGATCGGTAACTTTCTTGTAACCAGTATCCACAGTATCTTCATCCTCGCCGGGCTTATCAATTTGCCAATCCGGATCCCTTTCATAGCTATCACCAGACTCATCTGCATAAAAATCTTTTTTACCAAAAGGCCCAGAGGGCCATGATTGTTGATCATCGGGAGAAAAGATGTTGGTGTCCACTTCCGACATTATTTGTTTGACAATTGTTTTGAGTCGTATCATTACAAAGATTCATCAAGTTCAAGAAACTGTTTGGCTTGTTCTTTGTCCATGGAAGACTTGAACATGAAAGCTTGTCCTTTTTGATCCCAATCTAGATCTGTTTTACTTAAAGTATCGGTTGCATTTTTCAGATCCATAAGATCGGTAATACCTGCCTCTTTAAAAGAAAGTTGCGTACCCTCTGTTATCTTTCCAGCTTTGAACATTGCAATCCATCTGTGACTATTAAACATTTTCGGTCCTTGTATTTTTACAGCATTTGCATACGCATTTGATACCACATAAGCATATTGGGCATGTATTGGTATCTGCTGGGGTTCTTTTCATTTTATATAAATATGCACCTTAAGGGATAGCTAATCCTGCTTATAGTGTATTATGTGGGTTATAATGGCACCCACTATAACACCAGTAGCAAATACAGCTAATAGACTGAATAGGACAGGGACATAAGGAAACTCTGAGACTAGTGCTAGGATTACCATCTATAGATATATATGGAGTGTTGCCCGTTACATGTATGATATTTGCATCTTCTGCGAGATGAAGGCTTTGCCTTATCCTTTGAAAACCAGGGGCTATAGGCAAAAAGCTTTGTTCTCGAGAAAAATATATATATCACCACCATGAGCACCAATATAACCTGGTATGTAAGGTTAAACCGGTATATCCCCTATTATGGGCGGTTTTAGGGCGATATATGGGGTTATATAGGGTTATAGGGCTGTATACCTGGGTTTAGGCTGGTATGATATGGTATGCCTCGGTTCCGAACAGTATTGGTGTTTTATTGAATCTCTCTGTATAAGGTATATGCTCTCTCTTTATATAAGTGCTCGCAACCTGCTTCTGCATATGCTTCTTCTTGCTACCGTACATCTATGATTTGCCGAACAGTGCAGTAGAAGCCTTTCGACTTCTACCACTAGAGATATGATTCCTATTTGACGCATAGGTGCGTATTCTTTAATCTTTAGGCCTATAGTTGCGTTCTTTTACTCAGGCAGCCTAACCTGAACTCATATCCTTTCGGAGAACCCTTCTGAACAATGATCAGTTATTCTTCTGGACTACAAGTAAGATCCTTTTTATGCTCTTTATACTATAGGTGCAACCCTATCTAATTCTTTATTACTTTCTAACCATACATCTTATTTATCTAGATCAAATACTGATACAAATTCAGCACTATACTTCCTATATATAGCTTCATCATTTGCAAACAACTCTTTGAACTCTTCATGATCTCCTACTTCTATCTTTTTATCTATCATATCTCTTAATTACTTATATATAAATATAAGGTGAAAATACCGTAAAACCTAATTTATTCCGAGCTTTTTTTCTAAGAATACAAATTTTTTCCATATCCTAATCCTTTAATAGACAACGTTTAAACGACCCTTTAGCCTTCAAAGGAATATATACTGTATATGCAGAGATCCTATAGGATATTGTATGGGAGAGGCTATATAAGGTAAAATCTTTATACGTAAAAAAATAGGAACTTCAATATATATACGTAACCTCTTCCCACCTTTCTTCCAATACACCGATATCTGCTTTGAAAGTCAAACCGATTTGAAATATATTGGTACGTATATTACCTGAGAATTACAATGCCAGGATACATACAAACCACTAGGTAGGACAAACCGCTTTGTATTTCAAAGAGATTTGATGCAATGACAAGACCAATTATTGTATGCTCTTAATGCATTGATCAGCATAATACTCGGCATACAAGCACATCATTTCAGTGGTTCC
>TARA_R110000803_G_scaffold56917_1_pt1 | contig 39098 bp, 32 predicted proteins | sample TARA_R110000803 | Tara Oceans TARA_R110000803 (sample SAMEA4397772) | marine metagenome | biome: Polar Biome; feature: [SRF] surface water layer (ENVO:00010504); material: water (ENVO:00002006), including particulate matter (ENVO:01000060) such as... | depth 5 m | reverse complement strand
CCTGCCGCCCCTCTCGCCCACCGGCCGCCCCACCCTCCCGGACCATGTAAAGCCCTGGAGCATGGTCTGGTCCGGCGGCCACAGCGCCGCCCTGATCGACAGCGTGCCCACCGTCGCCGCCCTCGTGGATGAACTCGAACAGGACTATCTCGCCGCCCGGAACCGCTGGACAAAGTAAACTTGTCCCACACCTCCGCCCCCATCGGATAATGGCGGCATGACAGACGCGCCTGCCCCTTCCGTTTTCGACCGCGTGACCGCCATGGTCACCGAATTCATCGACTGGATCGGCGGCCGCGCCCCCCTCACCATTCCCCGCGCCTTCTACAGCAAGGCCCAGCGCCATCTCTGCGTCATCGAAGACATGCTGCGCGGCGCGCTCTACATCCTCTCGCTCGAGATCGAAACAGGCCCGCAAGCGCCGAAACCCGAACCAACACCCGGCGGACCGCGCGCCCCCGCCGCATCTCTCCCCCGCAAAGCCACATCAAGGATCGGCCTGTTCAACATCCGCCCGGCAGCTGATCCCCTCCCGGCACCTGCGCGCTCAGGGCCCCGCAGCGCTGCCCTCGGTCCCCGGATGCACAGGCCCGACAGGACAACCGAAGCCTTCCTGCGCCGCATCGCCAGGGTCGAAGCCGCCATGGCCGACCCGCTGGCACACGCCACGCGCCTCGCCCGCTTTCTCACAAAGCCTGTAAAACCCGCCAAGGCGCCAGCCCGGCCCAAGGCCCCGCCACGCCCGGCATCGGCAAAGGCACCGGCCTCACCGCGCGGCCTTCTGTCCCTGCAGCCGCGCTGGCCGCCGGGCTAGATCATTTCAAATGACAGATTCCGTGCCCGCCATGCTCTGCATGCGCGGACGCTTGTGCTGGCTACCAGCCGCCCATGTCGGCTGCCCGTGCGCGATGCACAGCCGGACTGCCCAGCACGGCGCGGTCGAATACAGAGCGCCGGAACCAGATATTCAGTCCGTACTCCCACGTATAGCCAATGCCGCCATGCGCCGCGATCGCATCCCGCGCAACCTGCGTGAACCGGTCACAGATATGCGCCTTGGCAATCGCCGCCGCGCGTGAGGCATCCGGCAGTTCGCTGTCCCACGCATAGGCCGCGTACCAGAGCAGGCTGCGCGACGGCTCCACATTCAGGGCCATCGTCGCCAGCTGGTGCTTCAGTGCCTGGAACCGGCCGATCTGCTGGCCGAATTGCTGGCGCTCCTGCGCATAGTCCACCGAGAGGTCCGTACAATACTGCGCCCCGCCCAGGGCATCGGCCGCCACCAGCACGAGCGCCGCATCGAAAATGCGCGCCACCATCGGGTCGCCGGCCTCGAACAGGATGTCCGCCTTCGCGCCCTTGAACACGACACGCGAAGCGGGCCGTGTCCGGTCGGTGGAGGCGATTGGAGTCACCTCCACCCCGTCGCCGGCTTTCACCAGCGCCAGCGCGCCGCCGCTCAAGCCGACAAGGAAGACTCCCACGCTCCCCGCCGACGGCACGAACCGAACCTCTCCGTCTGCTTTTCCGTCCTGAACCGCGACTGTCCAGCTCTCCGGCAGCCAGTCGCCACCGAACGCAAAACTCGCCACCGTCTCGCCGGTCGCCACGCCCGGAAGCATCGCCTCGCGCACGGCTGCATTGCCCGTCTTCGACAGGGCCAGCGCCGTCAGGATCTGTCCGATCACCGGCCCCGGCGCCGCACCACGCCCGAGGGCCTCGACAGAGATCGCGGCTTCCAGCAGGCCGAGCCCGCTGCCACCGGCATCCTCGTCCAGCATCAGTCCGGCCAGGCCAAGCGCCATCAGGGCGTTCCAGCTCTTCGGTTCGAAATCGCTTTCATCATCCACGTACGCCATCAGCGCCTCACGCGGCAGGGCATCCTGCAGCGCGCCATGCACCGTGTCCTGAATGGCAATCTGGTCGCTATCGAGATGGAACCTCATTTGCCCTTCTCCATGGCCAGGTCACGCGGCAGGCCAAGGCCCCGCTCCGCAATGATATTGCGCTGGATATTCGTCGTTCCCCCGGCAATCGAATTGCCAAGCGAGCCCATGATCTGGTCCAGCCATTTCTCCGGCCCGCGCCCGCGCGTACCCGCCGGGGCCGGCTCGATCAGGGCCTCGTCGCCGAGTATGTCCTGCGCCGTCAGCGCCATGTCATGGCCGATCTCGGTCAGCAGCAGTTTCATCATCAGCGTGATATTCCCGGCCGTATCTCCGGCAATCGCATTCGACATGATCCGGTAGCTGGAATAGCGGTGCGCCATCACCCAGCCCTCGATCCTGCCCAGCGCGTCACGGATCAGCGGGTCCGCGATGGCCGGCTTGCCATTGCGCTGGACCTCTTTCGCCAGTTCCACCAGTTTCCCGAACTGGCTGCCGAGGCCTGCCGCCGAACCGATGCTCGCCCGCTCATGCTTCAGCGTCGTGCGTGACACGTTCCAGCCTTCGCCGCGCTCGCCGACAATCCAGTCGGCTGGCGTCTCGGCATTGTCGAAGAAGAATTCGTAGAAGCCGCTCTCGCCCGTCATCTGGCGGATCGGACTGCGCGTGATGCCCGGCTGGTTCAGGTCGATCAGAAGGTAGGAAATGCCGTCATGCTTGCCGGCGTCCGGCTCGGTCCGGATCAGCGCAAACATGTGCGTTGCCTGGCCGCCCTGGCTCGTCCAGATCTTCTGGCCGTTAATGATCCACTTGTCGCCAACCAGTTCGCCCCTGGTCCGCACCGAGGCAAGGTCAGAGCCCGTGCCCGGTTCGGAATAGCCCTGCCCCCAGACATACTCACCCGACATGGTCGGCCGGATGAACATGTCCTTCTGCTTCTGCGTCCCGCGCTCCAGCAGGGTCGGCACCAGCATGTTGACGCCATTGCCGGCCACTTCCATCGGCGCATAGGCACGGGCGAATTCCTCGCGGATCACCTGCGCCTTGATCACGTCGGGCGCCTGTTCCGATCCGCCGAATTCCTTTGGGATGCCGCGATAGAGATAGCCCGCCTCCGTCGCCTTCAGCCGGAAAGCCGAAACATAGGCCCTCATGGCCGCGCGCTCGACGCCTTTCGGCGCCCAGTTCTCTTTCAGGAAGGCCCGCACATGCTTGCGGAAGGCCTCCGCCTCGGCGCCATAACTCAGGTCCATCCGGTCAGCCCTCGCCCTTGTCTTTCATCGCCTTGTAGATGCGGCCAGCCGCCTGCGTGGAAAGGCCCATATACAGGCTCTCCTGATCAAGGTGCTGCTCGAAAATTCCATCCTCGGCATTGTTGAGATTGGCCTTCATGTAGCGCCAGCCCATGCGCGGCCCTGCCGCAAGGCGTTTCGCCACTTTCAGCGTTTCCTCGCGCAGGACGTCATCGGCAAAGAGGCGCGTATACAGACCGAACTCAAGTGCCGCTTTCGCGTCCAGCTTCTCGCCCATGAAGAACAGTTCGCGCGCCTTGGCCGTGCCAAGGATTTGCGTCCAGAACCAGGTCGACCCGAAATCCCCGCTGCCGCCGATCCGGTCGAAGGCCGACAGGAACGTGGCCGACTCGCCCGCAAGGCGCAGGTCGCACGCGCCGGCAATACCGATGCCTGCGCCAGCGACCGGGCCGTTGACCATGGCGATCGTCGGCTTGCCCATCTCGTGCAGCAGGCGCGCCGTCTCCATATGCGAACGCAGGCGCACATGCCCCTGCTCCGTCTGTCCGCCGGCTTCAGGCGTCACCTCTGCCGGTGTCCGATTGCCTTTCAGGTCGCCGCCGGAGCAGAAGCCCCGGCCGGCGCCCGTCACGACAACACAGCCGACCGTCTCGTCATTCGCCGCGTCCGCCACGGCCACCGCAAGCGGCGCCATGATGGAATCGTTGAGAGCGTTCAGCCGGTCCGGCCGGTTCAGCGTGATGATCCGGACACCGCCGGAATCCTCGACAAGGACGGTCGCTTCCTCGCTCATTTCTTCGACAATTCCCAGTGGCGCGCCATCATGCGGGCCGCTTCCTCGGCCAGCTCTGCCGGCACTTCGGGATACATCGCCAGCTTGCCCTTCTTCGGCAGGGCAATGGTCGCGGTGCCCTTGACTGTCACTTCGTCACGCTGGTTCACGAATTGCACCATGACATCGACGAGGTTTTGCCCGTTCTCCTCGCGCTTGTCGACGACTTCGCCGTGCACGAACTGGGTGTCGCCCATATAGTTGAACTTGCGTATCTCGTCATTCACATGCGTGATTATGGCATCATCCCCGGCCCAGTCGGTCAGGTAATGAAACAGGTAATTCTCGCGCATCGTCCCATAGTCATAAGCCATCGGGTTGCCGATGGCCTGCGCCCATTTCGGGTCCCAGTGAAGGCGCTGCGCCACGTCCGGAATGCCTTGCTCGTTCTTGACGTAGAAGGGCGCGATCCGCTTGCGGTTCTTGTGCGCAAGGCGTCCAACCGTCGGCGCATAGGGCACAAAGCCATAGCCACCGGCATGGAAACAGATCACGTCTGTGACCGTCAGCGGCCCCTTGGCCATGTTGCCCAGCGACTCGCCGACTTTGACATCGTCGAAATAGCGCGTTTCCGCGCCGCGCACGGTCTCAGCGGCATAGACCGCCTCGATTTTCTCCATGTCTTCGTCTGTATAGGTCGCCGGCTGGATGGCGGAATACTTGCCCTTCTTGGCAGCCGTTTTGCGCTCGGTCAGGATGCGCAGGATGCGATAGACGGCGACGACTTCGCCGCGCTGGTTCACCTTCACGTCCTTGCGCACCGCGATCACGGACCGGCCACCGAACTCGGACGACTTCACTTCGCAGGTCTCGTCGCCATTATAGGAATAGATCGTGTCGCCCGGTCGCATCGGACGATAGAAATCCCACGTCGATCCCGACACGAAGACATGGATGCCGCGGAACAGCGACTTGCGCAGTTTCTTGATCTCGTCCGGTGTCGGATCGCCCTTCATCGGCGAATTGACAGATCCGATCATCATGCCCGGCGCGATCACACCGCCCCAGCGCGTACCAGCGGCATAGTCCGGGTCACAGAAAAGTGGGTTGTCGTCGCCGACGCCATGCGACCAGTTGCGGATATTGTCCACGGTTGCGGTCTGGTTGTATTCGCGGTGCTTGGACGGAGACATATGCCCCAGCAGTTTCATCTGCCGTTCGATATCTTCGTCCGTGATCGCATAATCGACGGCTTTTTTCCACTCGTCGCTTTCGAGAATGTCGTCTTTGGCCTCGGCCATGATGTTTCCTCCTTTGGGTCCGCGCTCAGGCGGATGCTTGAATAGGGTCTTCGAACAGGGCGCGCACATCTGCGAGCACCGGTTTCAGCGACGGGGTGCGCGGCACGTCGTCGACAAACAGGAATTTCACCGGAACCTGGTAAGCGATGAGATGCTCGCGGGCGTAGGCCTTCAACTCTTCTGCGCTTGGCTCGGCCGCACCGGCCTTCAGCATGATCGCGGCGACTGGCACAGCGCCGAGCCGACGATCAGGAATGCCAACTACGACTGCTTCCCGCACGGCCGGATGACCTTCCAGTACCTTGTTGACGTCATCCGGGTGCACCTTGAACCCGCCGCGCAGGATCGCATTGTCGGCGCGCCCCTTGATGAACAGGAAGCCGTCATCGTCGATCACCGCCCGGTCGGTCGTGCGCAGCCATGCGCCATCATTGCCGAACTGGCGCGCCTTCATTTCCAGCACGCCCTCTTCGCCGCGCGGCAATTCTTCACCGGTCTCGGCATTGACGACGCGCCCTGTCACGCCGGGCTGGAACTTGCCGACGCTGCCGGGCTTCGACGCGTAATACTTGCGGAATTCGGGCAGTGACCAGCCGGCCACAGCCCCGGAAAACTCCGTCGCGCCATAGTTCTGCAGCACTGGCAGGTCATAGCGGTCGAGGAATTCCTGCGTGATCGCCGGGTCCAGCGGCTGGGCGCCGGTGCGCAGCGCCACGAGGCTCGCCAGGTCTTCCTTCGGCAGGTTCGCATCCAGGATCATGCGCAGGCCTGTCGGTACGGCCCCGGCCACTTTCGGCCGGTGGCGCACGACCGCATCGCGCCAGACCGGCACGGTGAATTTCTCGATAATGCACGCCTTGCGTCCCGCCAGGATGGTCGCCAGCGCATGCCAGAGGCCACCGATATGCGCCATGGGTCCGCCGAGCAGCTGGACGCCGCTGCGCAGGCGCGGCGGATCGTCAACGTTGCGGTCAGATTCATACGACATCGCCGACTTGAAACTCTGCAGGAAGGCATCGCGCTGCAGCGGAATGCGCTTCGGCGTGCCCGTCGTGCCGCTGGTCAGCATCTCGATGATGACGCCCGGCTGCTCGCGGCGGATATTGGCGCCGGTGATCTTTTCAAAGCCGGGCCGCAGGCGCGCGCCCTTCAGCACGGGCTGCGTCTCGATAATCGCCGTCCCCGCTGCCTTCAATGTATCAAGAAGGCCGGGCCGCGCGAAGTCTTCATCGATCCCGATCACGACCGGCAGGTTAAGCCGCTCAAGGTCAGCCCGCAACTTGTCTTCCGGCAGCATGTGATTGATCGACACCATCGTGCCGTCAACGCTCACAGCGGTCAGGATCGCCGCCACCACGTCCGGATGGTTGCGGATCATCACGCCTATCCGCGCCCCTTCACCGAGATCAAGCTCAGCCAGCGCAGCCTTGATGGCGTCGATCGACCGCTTCAAATCCCCCCATGTCGACCATGTGTTATGATACTCGATCACATCTGCCGATGGATCGATTTCCAGGACGCCGTTCAGAAGGTCGGAGAGAAAGGACATGCATGGGGCTCCCGGCAGATGCAGCGCCTCGCTGCGATTTGCCCTCTTATATAACTAAGTTGTCTATCTGGGAAGAGCCGATGCGGCGATTGCTCATTTCAATTCGCTGAACGGCACGCCCTTGTCGGCCCGCATTTCCCCCGGCATGCCCAGCACGCGCTCGGCAATCTGGTTGCGCAGCACCTCGTCGGCGCCGCCGGCAATCCGCAGGGCCGAGGCCCAGATGTAATCGTGCCAGATCTCGCCCGTGACGGAATCCTCCGCCGCGATGGCCAGCGCAGCGGCGCCGCGAATCTCCATCGCCAGGGCAGATGTCTTCTGCAGGCGGCTCGCATAGGACAGCTTCATCATCGCCGCCAGCGCGCCCGGGCTCTCGCCGCGTGACACCATGGTCCGCAGCCGCGCCTGCAGGTAATTCTGCGCCTGCTCCTCGGCATAGGCCGTCGCCAGCGCCAGCTTGACGGCGGCATCGTCGAGTTGTGTGCCCTCCCCCGCCGGCGTGTCTGCGGCATAGGCCATCAGGCTCGCGATCTTGCCTTTTTCGCCCTGGCTCAGCCGCTCGCCCGTCAGCACGGTCATGCAGCAGGCCCAACCCTCGCCCACGCCGCCGATCATGTCGCTTTCGGGAATCCGAACATCCGTCAGGAAGGTCTCGTTGAAATCCGACGCGCCGGAAATCTGCCGGATCGGCCGCACCTCGATCCCGGGCGACTTCATGTCGACCACGAAGAAGGTCAGGCCCTTGTGCTTCACAACACCCGGATCGGTCCGCACGACAAGGATGCCCCAGTCGGAATGATGCGCCCAGCTCGACCAGACCTTCTGCCCGTTGACCACCCAGTCATCGCCATCCTTCACCGCGCGCGTGCGCACGGCGGCCAGGTCAGACCCCGCCGACGGTTCGGAGAACAGCTGGCACCAGGTCAGTTCGCCCTTCAGCGTCGCATCGACGAATTTCTCGATCTGTTCCGGCGTGCCATGCCTGCCGATCACCGGCAGCGCCATGCCAAGCCCGATCCCGATATAGGGCCCTTTCGGCAGGTGGTAGCGGCCCTCTTCCTCGTCGAAGACCACCGCCTCGATAATCGTGCCGCCGCGCCCGCCCAGCGTCTTGGGCAGCGTGATCCCGGCATAGCCGCCATCATATTTCTCGCGCTGCCAGGCCTTGCCCCGCGCCACCTCTTCGGCATCGGAAAGGACCTGTCCCGGCGCTATGGCGTGCCTGGGCGCATGTGCCGCCAGCCAGGCTTTCACTTCGGCGCGGAAGGCCGCTTCGTCTTTGGTGTCGTTGAAATCCATGGTCCTACGCTGCCTCGCCGTCTTGTGCCCGCACCGCGCTGACCAGCTGGTCCGCCCAATAGCCCTTCGGCCCCAGGGTCAGTGCCAGCGTCCGTTCGCGCCGGTAATAGAAATGGCAATTGGCCTCGAACGTATAGCCGATGCCGCCATGTACCTGCAGGTTCTCCCGCGCCGCCGCGCCGAAGGCGTCAAGCGAACTGAGGCGCGCTGCCGCTGCCGCCAGCGGCAGGTCATCCGGCGCCTCATTCGCTGCCCAACCCGCATAATAGGCATTCGACCGGGCGAGCTCCGTCGCCATCAATATATCCGCCAGCTTGTGCTTGATGGCCTGGTAGCTTGCGAGCGGCCTGCCAAACATCTGGCGGTCCATGGTATAATCCCGCCCCATGTGGACACACGCCTCTGCCGCGCCGACCGCCTCGAACGCTGCCTGTACCGCGGCGCGGTTCAGCACGCCGTCAATCACCGCCGCATCGGCGCCGTCCAGCAGCTCGGCCTCGGCGCCGTCAAAGTCGATCCGGTAATGCGCGCGCAACTCATCAAAACTGTCGAGCCTGGTCCGCGTCACCCCAGCCTGGTCCAGTCTGGCCAATGCCAGCGCCTCGCGCCCGTCATGGGCGCACACGACAATCGCAATGCCCGCTATCCCCGCATCCGCCACCGGCGACTTGGAGCCCGTCAGCTTGCCGCCCGCGAAAACCACGCCCGGATTTGCCGGCCGCCAGCCCGTCTTGCCCTCAGCACTGGCAAACGCCGCGACGACCTCACCGCTGGCCAGCAGAGGCAGCCACGCCGCCTGTTGCGCTTCGCTACCGGCAACCGCCAGCGCATCGGCTGCGCACACGATCGACGAGAAGAACGGCACGGCGCAGTTTGCCCGGCCGAGTTCCTCGCTGATCACACCAAGGTCGAGGTCCGACAGGCCGAGGCCGCCATGCGCTTCCGGAATGCGCGCGCCCAGGAAACCCATTTCCGCCAGCTCGCGCCACAGCGGCTCGTCCCATTCGGCGCCTGCATCGACAAGCGCCCGCAACCGGTCATAGGGTGCGCGCTCGGCCAGCAGGCCCCGCGCCTGTTCGGCCAGCATTTTCTGCTCGTCGGAAAGATCGAAATTCATGACGTCCTCGCCCCGTATTTTTCTCTGCCCTACAATATCGACTTATATAACTAGGTCAATTAGCACTGGCGACATGCCGTCGCGCCAAGTAGTATGCCGGAAACACTAGCACCACCCGGAAGGAAACCCATGACCTACGAGACAATCATCGTCGACATCTCCGGCCATATCGCGACGATCACATTGAACCGTCCGGATGCCATGAACTCCTTCACGCGGAAGATGATGGACGAGTGCGAGCATGCCTGGCGCCATATCGCCGAGACTGACGACATTCATTGCGCCGTCCTGCGCGCCGCCCCGGGCCGCGCCTTTTCGACCGGTGTCGACGTGAAGGCCGCCATGCAGCCGGGCGGCTCGGTCATGCACGACAATATCTGGACGGCTGAAGATCCTGGCGAAAAACTCGGGCCCAAATCCAATCGCTGCTGGAAGCCGGTCATCTGCGCCGTGCACGGCATGGCCGCCGGCGGGGCCTTCTACTGGATCAACGAATCCGACATCGTTATCTGCTCCGAAGACGCCACCTTCTTCGACCCCCACGTGACCTATGGCATGACAGCTGCGCTTGAGCCCATCGGCGCCACATACCGCATGCCCCTCGGCGACGTGCTGCGCATGGCGCTCCTCGGGAATGATGAACGCATCTCGGCGCACACAGCCTTGCGCCTCGGTCTCGTGACAGAGGTCACGCCGAACGAAACGCTCTGGGACCGCGCCCAGGCCCTCGCTGAAATCGTCGCCGCCAAGCCGCCCGCCGCAACGGCCGGCACGGTCAAGGCGATCTGGGAATCCCTTGACATGCCCCGCTCCGTCGCCCTGCGCACCGCCCTCAAATATTGCCAGGTCGGCAATCCCGTCGGCACCGCGCAGGTCGACCGCGCGGCCCTCATGAGTACGAAACAGGGATATACGACGCGTTAGGCCCAACTTGCGGAAATCCTGCACTTATGTAACTAGGTGCTATATATAGATCGCTTCGAGCGACCTGCACCTTATCGCATCAGGAGACTTCCCATGGCCGACGCCTATATCATCGACGCTGTCCGTACGCCTCGCGGCATCGGCAAAGTTGGCAAGGGCGCCCTCGCCCATCTCCACCCCCAGCATCTCGGGGCCACCGTCCTGCGCGCCCTGCAGGAACGCAATAATATCAAGACTGAAGAAGTCGACGATATCATCTGGGGCTGTGCCACACAGGCCGGCAAGCAGGGATCAGACCTTGGCCGCATGTCCGCCCTCCTCGCAGGTTATGACATCAAGGCCTCCGGCGTGACGCTCGACCGCTTCTGCGGCTCAGGCATCACCACCACGGCCTTCGCAGCAGGCCAGATCATGTCCGGCATGGAAGATCTCGTGATCGCGGGCGGTACCGACATGATGAGCTACACGTCCACGCTCGGTGACGGCAAGACGCTGCCCCTCATGGACCGCGACAATCCGGCGCTGCGTGAAATCCACCCGCAATCCAATCAGGGCGTCTGCGCCGACGCCATCGCCTCGATGGAAGGCATTTCCCGCGAGGCGACCGAAGCCCTCGCAGTCGAAAGCCAGCGCCGCGCCGCCCGGGCCATCGCCGAAGGCCGTTTCGCGAAGTCGCTCGTGACCGTCCATAATGAAGACGGTTCGGTCGCGCTCGACCATGAGGAATTCCCGCGTCCGCAGACCACCGCCGAAAGCCTCGCGGCCCTGAAGCCTTCGTTTGCGATGGTGGCCGACCTGCCGATCAATGAAGACGGCATCACCTACCGCTCGCTCGTGAACACGGTCTATCCGGACGTCAAGATCGAACACATCCACCATGCCGGCAACTCCTCCGGCGTTGTCGACGGCTCCGCCGCAATCCTGCTCGCCTCGCCCGAATATGCAAAGAAGCAGGGCTGGAAACCGCGTGCCCGGATTGTCGCCGTGGCCAATATGGGCGACTGCCCAACCCTGATGCTGAACGCGCCCGTTCCCGCCGCGAAGAAAGTGCTCGAAAAGGCCGGTCTCACCAAAAATGATATCGACGTCTGGGAAATCAACGAGGCCTTCGCTGTGGTGGCGGAAAAGTTCATCCGCGATCTCGACCTCGACCGTGAAAAGGTCAATGTGAATGGCGGCGCCATGGCCCTCGGCCACCCGATCGGCGCCACCGGCGCCATGCTCATCGGCACCGCCCTCGACGAACTTGAGCGGACCGGCGGACGCTATGGCCTCGTGACCATGTGCGCCGCAGGTGGTATGGCCCCGGCCATCATCATCGAACGTATGTAATTCTGAAAGAGAGTCCGGCCATGCCGTATGAAAATGTGCTGCTAGAAATTTCCGGCGGCGTGGCCCACCTCACCCTGAACCGGCCCGATGCCGCCAATGCGATGAACCTGGACCTGCTCCGGGAACTCGCAGAAGCCCTGCTCGAGTGCGACGAGTCATCCGGGGTTCGCTGCGTGATCCTGACCGGCAACGGCCGCTTCTTCTCCGCCGGCGGCGACCTCGCGGCCTTCGCGGATGACCTCGACCGCCTGCCCTTCCTCCTCAAGCAGCTGACGCTCCACCTCCACGCGGCCGTCTCCCGCATTGCCCGCATGCGCCAGCCCGTCATCGCCGCCGTGAACGGCCCTGCCGCCGGGGCCGGCATGGCCCTCGCCGCCGCCTGTGACCATGTCATCGCCGTCGACACGGCCAGTTTCACCATTGCCTACACGGCTGCCGGCCTGTCGCCGGACGGGTCCAGCACCTGGGCCCTGCCCCGCCGCATCGGCCCCGGCCGCACCCGCGAACTCATGCTCACCAACCGCCGCCTCTCGGCCGCCGAAGCCCTCGACTGGGGCCTCGCCAATGAAGTCGTTGCCCCCGCAGACCTTACCCCGCGCGTGACCGCCCTGGCCGCCCAGTTCGCCGCTGGCCCGACCGCGGCCTATGGCCGCGTCAAGGAACTCCTCGCCGCGTCGGCCACCAACAATATCGAAACCCAGATGGAACTCGAAGCCCGCGCCATCGCAGACTCCGCCCGCACGGCCGATGCCCGCGAAGGCATCGGGGCCTTCCTGAACAAACGGAAGCCGGTCTTCCGGGGCCAGTGATCAGACCACCCTTCTCTGCCTCCTGCACATAACCCGTGTCCGCGTCGTCCACCGCGAGCAGCGCCGCATTACAGAGCCTGACATTCTTGTGGATACTGGTCAGAAGTACACTCTGTATCGGCTGAAGGGCCAAGAAGCACACGCGGCGGTATTGCACAAAAAAAGTGACCTTATGCAAAGGCATGTTTCTCCAACCCATTCCAGGCCGCCAGACATATACGCAAGCCAGAGCAGATTCCCCTTAACCACAGGCATAGCCGCAAGCGCTGAAGCAGTTCACACACACATTCATTGGGTTTGATGAGGGGTATTGCGTCTGCGATTGCGGCGCGGGCAGCGGCAGGTTACTGTCATTGGCCCGCCTAAGTCGTGCACACTGACAATTTCCTCATAAACACAACTCGAATACGGCTTCAACTTCGACAGCGAAATCAAATGGCAGCCTTGCGCCGATGGCTGAGCGCGAATGAAATCCTTTCGCACCAAAGACGTCCGTGAAGAACAGCGTCGCACCATTGATAACGTCAAACATCTGATTGAAGCTGTCAGCTGCATTTACGAATCCCGTGATTTTGACAACGCGCATGATCGTATTGATATCAACCACAGCCCCCGCGGCGCGCAGGCAATTGTAAGCGCAAATCTCTGCGGCCTTCTGCGCAGTCTCCAGATCGATTGTCTCCCCAACTTTCCCCTTCATCGCGCACTCATCCAAGACCGGAACTTGCCCGGAAGTGAAAACCAGGTTTCCCACTTTTACCGCCGCGTGAAATGTCAGAATTTCAAGCGGCATTGGCACGTAGCGATAGCCCTTTTCTGCCAGTCTCTCTGTTAGCATTTTTGCAGCTCCCTTCGTCTTGAGATGGCGACACCTGTCGTCTTGACACTAAGAGGGTTCTGGCCCTCCAAAGCGAGGATACGGCCCAAGCGTGAGCAGGCCGAGACCTGCGGCGACCAGCATGCCAGCGCAAATGATGAGACCCAATGAATAGCTTGAAAGCTGGTCGTAAAATCCGCCCAATATCATCGGACCCGCCCCTGCAAAGATTGCGAAGACACCGAAAATGATACTGTAGATGGAACCATAGCTGTGGCGCCCGAGATACCGCGCAACAAGGAATGACAAGAGATCATATTCAACGCCGGCCGCAAGGCTGAGCAGAATAATCGCCACCATGGCCTGAGAGTAGTTCATCGAAGGAGACGCCAGAAGCCAACAACCGACCGCGGCACTCGTCAAAAGACAGATTCCGACGAATGGCGCCCAGACCTGATCGATCAACCACCCTCCAAAGACACGCCCTGCAATCAGGGACACACCAATACACGAGGTTAGCTGGATAACTTGCAGACCAGTAAAGGCGTTATCCAGCAATATCGCTTCAAGGTGCGGGATTGGCGCGCCATTGGCAAACGCGATTGATGAAAAAACCACCAGGATAATCCAGAACTGGCGCCGCCTGACCGCCTCCCTGAGGGTCATTCCCTCCATTGGGGCGGTCAGGATATCATCCGTATCCAGTTGTCGCGCCGGTGCAGAGGCATGTCGCGGCACTCCCCAGAACAGAAGGGGAGCGCCCACCAGGACAGGCAGCAAACCAATCAGTCCGATGGCTCCCCGCCAGCCGATCGTTTCAATCAGAACCCCGGCGGCAGGCTTGACGAGCATTGCACTCAGTCCGGAACTCGAGAGCGCGATGCCAAGCGCAAGCCCCCGGCGAAGCTCGAAACTGCGGCTGATTATATACGTGAAGGAAATGGCCGTCGCGCCCAAGCCGCCAACCGACATCATAAGCCAACTGCCATAGTAAAGCGCCAGAGACCCGTTGGAGAGTGCCAGGCTCATATAGCCGCTGCCAAAGGCTATAAATGAGATTGATGACACATATCGGGTGCCGTAATGGTCAATCATGCCCCCCACAATGGGGCTGAAAACAAGAAGGACGCATGACGCCAGAAACAGCCCGCTCATTATACTGGCGTATGACCACGCAAATTCGTTGGCAAGTATCGGAGCAAATATCCCTATACTGAAAAATGCCAGCGTCGGGAAACCAAAGGCGGCCGCGACCGTGACGGCTGCGAGTGTTCGCCCCGCTGTCTTGAACTCGGCATATCCGGCATCATCAGGCGTCTGTGAATGGGTCATGATGAGTATCCGGAATGCTTGTGGGGAGGACACATGAACGGACCTCTGGATGGGAACAAATTGAATTGAAACCTGTAAGTCAGTCCGGTACGCCGCGCGCGCCGTTTGACGACCGCTAATAGTTTTTCGTCAAACGGATACCGTATGTTCTGGGCCGCGTTGGAAATGCCACATCATAGGCCAGGCCCGTCGATTGAGACGGAAAGTATGTATCATATGCTTGGGTATCGTAGACATTCTTCGACCAGACCGAGACGGAGAAATCTTCGCCTTCAATGCCGGCACTCAGATTTCCGAACGTTTTCGGATCCTGGACATCAAGATTGTCGTGGAACCAATAACGGTCACTCATATACTGAATATCCGCACGCACGAATGCGTCCAGTGTGGCCGACACCGGATGCGTGTAATCGAAACCAGCGGTGGCAGACCAGTCAGCTGAACGTGGCACACGATTCCCCTTATATTGGGGGAATGTGGAAAAGTCCTCGATCTTCGTCTTGGCATAGCCGACATTCGTGAAAATCCTGAGGTCGTTCGTAGGCATCGCCGAGAATTCCAGCTCAGCGCCCATTATACTGACCTCCTCAATATTTCTGGTGACGTTCGTCCCGGCACTATAATCGATGTACGAGAACTGAAAGTCGTCCACGAGACTGTAAAAGACTGCTCCGTTCAATGTCAGGCGATGGTCATCGCTCTGGGTCTTGAAACCAAGCTCATAATTGGTGAGCGTTTCGGGTTCCGCAATCGGGAAGTCGGTGCCATTAAACGCGCCCGACCGAAACCCAACCGCGTAGGTCGCATAGACCTGTTTGTCATCATCAAGGCGATAAACTGCGCTGATCCGGGGCTGGAACTTGTCGAATGTTTCCTCCCGGTAGCTGCCGGTCGCGAAGTCCAGCGTCTTCCTCTCGTCTTCATCATACCGTGCACCAACAGTCAGGGTCAGCGCATCAGTGGCGTCATAATCTATCTGTCCCGAAATGCCGTAATTGGTTCGACGGCTCTTTTCCGGCCGGGTCTGTATGAAGACCTGAGAATCGGCATCCGGATCCCCTTTATCCAGAAACACCCGGGTTGCCAGATAATTTCTGGAGTGAAGAAAATCCCCCGCAACAAGCCAGCGCAAGCGCCTGCTGTCCGGACTGACAAGGCGGAACTCCTGTGACGTGATTTCGCGTTCATAGGGCTGGTTATTGCCTACTCCCGGAGAAGAGGTGAAATCGAGATCGGTGACCTGGACCTGATCCAGTTTGGTGTAACCGCTTATTGAGCTGAATGTGGCGAAATCGAATTCATGCTCCAATTGCGCCGTGAAATTATGTGAGTCGCCGTCCCCATGATTGGGGAAGTTCGATTGGACATCGACAAAATCGTTTGCATCACTGGAGAACACCGGCGCAAAGATCACACCCGCCGCTTCAAATTCGGAATAGTTGGCGACAAGTTTCAAGGTCGTTGCCTCACTCAGGAGAAAGTCGAGACTGCCTCGCAGGCTCACATCATGATCGACCTTGTCTGCCCCTTCGCCGGTGAAGGAATTTTCTATTACGCCATCCGTCGAAAAATAGTTTCCCCCGAGACGGAAACGGACTTTTTCCGGAACAATCGCGCCGGAGAGGCTGACGGTGGCGTCAAGCGTATTTTCATTTCCATATGAAATATCTCCGTATGCCGATAGATTATCGGTCGCATCCTTGGTCGTGATGACAATGGCGCCGGCCTCTGCGTTGCGACCATAGATCGACCCCTGAGGGCCACGATAGATTTCAACTTTCTCGATATCGAACATACGCTTGTTCAACTGCTTGGAATCATCCTGCGGAACGCCGTCGACAATAACGGCGACAGGCGAATCAGCCCTGCTTGCCTGGGCAATGCCCCTGAGCACAACCACAGAGTTCGTGTAAGTGTCCGTTCTCTCAACTGCAAAGTTGGGCACGACACGCGCCAGTTCGGACGTTTGCTTGATTTGCAGAGCCTCGATCGTTTTTGCGCTGACAGCGTCCACCTGAACGGGCACGTCCTGAAGACGCTGCTCGCGCTTTTGGCCTGTCACGAGGACGGCCCCCAGCATCATGTCATCCTGCGCTGATACAGGATCATTTTCCGAGGCGCTGGTGTCGGCATCCTGAGCCGATGCTTGCACCATGGCGAAAGTCGAGACGCCGATAAGCAGCGCTGCGAACTTGGATGTATTCTTGTTGATCATCTTACCTCTCCTGGGTCACCAGATATTTTGCATCCGTGACAGCACATGCGAAATTATAGCGGGTTCAATCTTTCCAATCGTCCACGAGGCCAACCATATGGTGGTCGAAGACTTGCCACCTTTCCCCGTTATGCCTCCAGCCGTTTATGTAAGCGACAGTCTTACCTTTCGTCAGGGAGCTGATGTCTTCGCCGGATGGCATGCCATCAGCAACTGTTGACCCTGGCGTGAATTCTTCATTGTTGTATTTGACAAGCCCCAGCGTCACGACCTTGTCACCCAAATCGTGCGCCACGACATGAACCCAATTGGTGTCCATCTTCTCGATATTCTTATCGAGTTCGATCATCTGATCCTTGTTGACAACGAGTGTGGGCCAAGGCTGTGCGGTCCCGAGAAAGTCGTCCGTAAAGAAACCTTCCAGCCAATCGTGCCGCTTGTTGGCAATCGCACTGCCCCACGCTTCGTACAAGTCATGAAAAGTCCGAGACAAATCATCTTCTATCATTGTGTACCCCTTCTGATCGACGGCGCTATAAAATGAGCGCGCCCTCCATATTTTATATGAGGTCATAACATCGTCATTATGTCAACGTTTTGTCATCGTTTTGAAGATGAAGTGACTTTTCTGCTCAAAACCGGTGAGCCAAATCACAGAGCGCTTACTAATGCACTGATTTAATTATGTTTTTTAATGAGCAAAAATTGGGCGCACGCACATGCACTTGAAACATTCGCATTCGAAGAGATTTTCAGGGCGTTTAATACGACACTGCGATTTGCTTCGAAATGTCAGTAACGGGATTAGTTCGGCCCAGCCAGGGCGCCCCATTAGCACGATCATTCATGGCGATCAGATAGCGAGGCTTACCCGCGAAGACTTCGGGCGCCCTATGCAAAGAAGAGCCGTTCCATCGCCCATATCCGCCGTTGTCTCGCCTTCGAGGACTTGAACCCGGCACGTAAGGCAGCTTCCCGCCCGGCAATCATGCTCAGGTGACAGGCCCGCCGTTTCCGCAAGTTGCAGGAGTGTCATGCCGCTGTCTGCCGTCCATTCGACTTCTTTATCCGAGGAGGAGAAATTCACTCGCGCACTTTCCAGATCGGATGCTTCTGCTTTAACTACCGAGAAATTTTCCGTGAAAACATGCCCCGGGTCGGCGCCGTTCGAAACGAGGTCATCAATCAGTGTCCTGCAAAACTCTTCCGGCCCACACAAATAGAACTGCCCCTCATACCATGGCAAGTCGATACGGCGCCCATGCAAGATGATATGCATGTCGCTCAGCGCTTTTTTGACTCCATCAAACGATATGCGTCCGGCATGCGCCTGGGAACTCCGGTTCGACTGGCTATGGAAGAATGTCGCGCGCAGTGACGGATACTTTACCTTCAGCCGATCTATTTGACGACGAAACGCCATATCCCGGCCCATCCTCCCCCCATAGATAAGATGGACATAACCCGGGTCTTTTTTTGAAATCTGGGCTTCCAACATTGCCATGAGCGGCGTGATGCCCACGCCAGCAGCAATGAGGACAAGCGGTTTGACGCTGCCCATATCGAGTGCAAAATCTCCCGATGGCGCCCGCAACCGCACTCTGTCGCCGGCGCTTAGGGAATGGAGCGCACTGGAACCCGCTCCATCCTGTCTGAGTACAGTAATGCGAAATGTCTTTGGTTGGTGCCTGTAGGATGAAAGGCTCCATACGCGGTCTATGTTCTGGCCGTCATTATTCTGTAGCCGGACAGTGACGTGCTGCCCGGGCCGAAAGTCGCACAATGGCCCGCCATCGACCGCTTTCAAATAGAAGGATTTGATATTTGTCGCCTCATTGACAATCCGATTGACTTCAAACTCGCGCCATCCAGACCAGCGAAGCCCCGCTTTATCCCTGGCCCTTGCCGCAATTTCCACCTTCGCGCTCAACAACAGCCTGTTGGCCGGGCTGAGGTACTGGCAATCCAGCAGACGCACCAGCGACTCCAGAGGTGGTGCGTCTGTCTGACTGATGTAATCGCATACATCCGCAATACTGGGCATCGCCGGATCATGATGTGTACGCACTAATTTGTCCCCGGGCCTGACATTGCCAGGCCTCAGTACATCGAAATATCCACCCGTTTGTCGGGATTTGGCGAATGTCTTCTGAAAGCTCCGCGGCTGGCCCAAACGCCAGGCCAGCTTGATACAGGGCGTTCGGGCACCGCTTACAACCAGTTCCACCTCTTCTCCGAGCGCGAACCTGTCACCCACACGCACATCGGTATCATCGAATTCGTCGAGGGTGAGGTTTTCGCCAAAATATCCGTCCGGCCAGAGCGAAGGATCAAGTCCGAGATACGCGCCCCAATACTGATAAGCGTTGCGCGAGAACACATATATCTTGTCTGGATGAACGGCACGCTCATCCCCTTGCGCGCCTCCCATCGTAATTTCCCAAGGCTCTGCCACTGGCGCTTTGATATGAGCCGTCTTCACGCTCGCAGTGCCAATCTGCATAGTCTTGACCTTGCCAATAGAGAAGTTCAGCAAACGCATTGTTTATTGGCTCCGACATGACGCTTTCGATCAAATCTTGGATGAAACAGAAAAAAGTGTCTGATTTCGATCCGGTCAAATTGCAACTACATTTTCAATTCGTCAATATTTTGTTATCAATTTGTTTTCTTTTCAGCCTGAGGAACCATCATGACCTGGAAGCCCATACTTTTGACGTACGCTGCCGCAGCAGTCCTGACCGCATGCTCGCATGGGGGCGTCGGCTCGTCCGTCGTCATTCCACCGGTCTCGGGGGTGGTGCCGGAAGGCATATGGGTCCTGGACCAGGTTGAATCAAAGACCCTTGAGCCCGTATCCCACACACTCTGGATTATTAAGGATGATGGTGAGGAGCTTGTATGGGTCTCCGTGCAAACAGGCGAAGATGGAGAACACAAGATCACAAACTGGCATGGCGTGTACGGCGGGGAGCCGTCTACTGTCTCCGGCAGTGGGTTTGTCGCCAGCCTTCGCAGGACGGGCGAGCACTCCATGGAAACATATGGTGAAATCCCCCAGCTCGGGGATTATTCAGAGAAATGCCAGGTCCAGCCAGCGGGCGACGTCATGATTTGCAATGGTGAGGTTTCCGGCGAGCAGGGCACGATGAGCTGGCTTGAAAAATTCGACCGGGTTTCCCCTTCCCCCCATACACCCCTTTTGAGAGCCGAATGATAGCGGCCAAAGACCCTCAGCTGACGCGCCCGCCCAATGGAACCGGCGGGTGATCAGGCCCCTTGCAGGCTCGCATCGAGCGCCTTGACAAGTTTAACAGAGCTCGCGGTGAAGCCGAAACAGAACTGAACATTTGTGAAAGTCGCCTGCGTACAATAATCAGGCGATGTCGTCGCCACGCAATCGTCCAGCATGATTGTATCATAGCCCAGGAAATTGGCATCCATCTGGGTTCCCAGAACGCAATGATCGGTGTTCACACCCACGAAAAATACTGTCGTCACGTCAAGATTTCGCAGAATTGAATCCAGGGGTGTATCCCAGAATCCGCTGATCCGGTGCTTGCTTACTCTGATATCCCCATCTTCCACGATGAGGCCATCGACAATCTCGGCCCCCCAACTGCCTTCCGCGAGCACTTTGTGGATACCCCGCTTGCCATTCATTGCACCGGCAAGCCCGGGGCCCTTTCCATCGGTATTGAATGGCAGCTGTGTTCCAGGCGACAAGTTCAGTCGATCCGGCCGAACGCCCCAGCTCAACCAGATAACCGGCACCTCTTGGGCGCGGAACGCGGCTGCAACCTTATTGATGGGCTGCAGAATGGCCTGTGAGGCCGACATGTCAGCGCCTGACGATCCGACCCAACCCTCTGGCGAACAGAAATCGTTCTGCATATCCACAATGACAAGAGCCGCGCGATTTGCATCAAAGATGAGATTTTTGGCGTTTGCCTCAAGCCTTGCTGTCTTTACCGGCCGTACGGGACGGCGAAGGTCCACAACATCATCCACCACACGAATACTGTTCCTGCCATGCTGTCCAACTTCAATCCAAGTGTCGTTTTCTCGGGATTCCTGATCACTCATATCCATATCCTTGCGTTGCAAAAAAGCCTTGGCGCTAAATCCACCACATGCATTATCGACATATATCGTCGTCGTTTTGTCAATGTTATATTTATATTTTGATATTATAGAGATGCGCTTCTGCACTTGATTTGTGCTTATGAGCGCGCGAAATATGGACAAGTTCATATCAAGCTGCCTCGATAGGCGATCCCTTGTGGGCAAAAGCCTGATCATTCCATGCGCAGATTTGAGACAATGACGAGGCAAAATAAATGACCGACAAGACACCCCCGGCCCCTGATCAGGATAACAAGCAATCCCTGTCCGAATTCGAGGTGTCCCTCACAATTTTGTGGAATTCCGTGAAGCGCTGGATGAGCATGCGCAGCAGCCAGACAACACTTAGCGGACTGTCCGACCTCGATGTGTTTCTGATGCATCTGCTCGTGTACCGGGACCGCGAACTTCGCGCGAATGATCTTGCATTTGCCCTATCTATTGACGACATGCATCTCGTCTCATACTCGCTGAAGAAGCTGGTCCGACTCGAAGCAATAACAAGCTCGAAGAATGGGAAGGAAGTCTTCTACAAAGCAGCTGACAAAGCGAAACAGCACTACACGGAGTTTCTTCACGATAGGGAAAACTTCCTTGAGCCGGCCCTAAAACATCTCAACTACGGCGACTATGACCTCGCCTCGCTGGCTCAGTTACTAAGAGCTCTCTCCAGTGTTTATGAGCAGGCGGCCCGCAAAGCTGCATCCTCCGAAGGCGGACAGAACATGCAATGATCGCGAGTTTCGGCATGCACCGGCCTGGCATGCTCAGGATGCCAGTCGGTCTTGCGCTCGGGCTCGGCTTTTCGTCCGTGGAATAAGGCGGCCAGGACTGACGCTCCTCCGTCAGATTCCATTTCGGCGGGGAGCGCGCGCCTGTTGCCGGTGATCGGCATCCGGTCAATCCTCAATCGCGATCAGTGCGGGTCAGAACGCGCGTCATGCCGACTGTTCCACCCCAAGCATACTGCCTTTACTTGCCCGCTCGATGACCCGCAACATCAGCTCGTCCAAATTCGTGAGGCTGCCGCTTTCCCCGGCATCATGGGTCGTCAGTCGAATGCTGACCCGGTTATAGACATTGCTCCATTCAGGGTGATGATCCAGGCGCTCTGCATGAACGGCCACTTCGTTCATGAAGCCCCATGCCACCGCAAAGTCCGGGAACTTGAAGTCAGCTGCGATGGCCTTGGCGTCGTCTACCAGGCGCCAGCGCGGGTAGGTCCTCAACAGATCGCTCAATGACGCTTCGTCCAGCAACAGCATGTTACACGCTTCTGCGGCCAGAGTAGGATTGGTCGCCCCTGTGGATAACGTTGTCGCCAGGCACAATGTCAGGGGCAGCGATATCCGGCATGGAACGCACCCGCTCATAGAGGGGGCCAAAGTCCGCATAGCAGTCATGTAACAGTTGCTCGAAACTGTTGATAACGAAGTAGGTCTGCTGGAAATCATCAATACGGTAACGTGTACGCATCAATCGCGCCACATTCATCCCTATCCGGTTTGGCGAAGCGCTCTCCAGGGAGAATACACTCTCGACCGGTGACGAGAGTATGCCGGCCCCGTAGATTCTTAACCCTTCTGGCGTCTGGATCAGTCCGAACTCTACTGTGTACCAGTATAACCGCGCAAGATTATGCAATTGTCCCGATCCAAGAGCGCGCATTCCCCCCTTTCCATAGGCCTGCATGAATTGCGAAAAGACGGGGTCGGTCAGCAGCGGCACGTGACCGAACACATCATGAAAAATGTCCGGCTCCTCCAGGTAGTCGAATTCTGTTTCAGGCCGGATAAAGGCGCCTGCTGGAAAGCGTTTGTTGGCCAGGTGCTCGAAGAATACCTCATCGGGCACCAAATCCGCCACCGGAATGACCCGCCAGCCCGAAATTGCCTCCAAACGATCGGAAAGCCGTTCGAAATCCGGGATGCCTCCCTCCGACAGTCTCAGCGTGTCTATGGCCTTGATGCATTCGTTGCAGGCCCGGCCCGGAAGTATCTGCTTCTGGCGGGCAAACAGCCGGTCCCAGCGATCGTGCTCTTCTGCGCTGTAACTTTGCCAATTTTGATCGATTGTATAGTCGGCATTCTTGGGGCTGCTCGCAAAGCGGTTCTTGGTGAGGGACATCTGTGCCATAGGCGGTTCGCTCCAGAAAGAGAGGTGGACAATGAGCACAGCTTATCGCATTCAGGTGACAATGTGCGTTCACAATCGCTCACGAGGCGCCCTAATTTGACATTACGCAGTCACTTTTTCTAATTTTTCGGAACATACTTCTCATGACAGATTTATCAAAGGCGGACACCAAAATCCTTTCAGCGCTTCAGGCTGGTCTTGAATCGGCAAGGTCGGATCTTGCCGCCAAAGTCGGCATGTCGCCATCCACGCTCTGGAGACGCATGAAGGAGTTGGAAGCCTCCGGCATCATCGGCAAACAGGTTATGCTTCTCGACCCTGAAAAGGCAGGGTTCCCTGTATGCGTTTTTGTTTTTATCCAGATCAAGGACTATTCATCCAAATCGCGTGCCAATTTCGAATCCTTCGTCCGTGACACGCCCGAAATCATGGAATGCTTTTCCGTAACCGGCGCCCATGATTATACACTTATAATCCGGACACGAAGCGTAAGCGAATTTGAACGCCTACTCATGGACGCCATCTTACGCCACCCGAGCGTGGAATCGGCAAGCTCCCAGATATCCCTACGGCAGCACAAGTATACGACTGAATTGCCTCTCTAGATCCCTTTGTGCCGCTGCCGGATTTTAACGCACAGCCCCTCCCCACCGCCCCAAGCGCTTCAAGCGCTTCAAGCGCTTCAAGCGCACAATCGTCTCAGGCATCAGCGAAACAACAACGGAAGCGTCCTGCCCGACATAATGCGAGCCGCCGCGCCTCGTGATTGTCACGGCCCTCCCGTCGCCCAACACGCGCTGAAAAAGGCTGACCGCACTGCTATCTGGAAAGCGTTAGAACTTGTATTTGAAATCGACGCCATAAGTTGCAGGGCGCGCCTGTGATCCGAGATCAAACGGGGCGCCAGCATATTCCGACGGGTTGAAGTCGGCGTAATATTCTTCGTCCAGAAGATTCTTTCCCCAGATAGATGCCGACCAGCGCTCACCCTCTAGCGATGCCCTGAGCGAGATCAGGTTGACCGGATCCCGCACATCGACATTGTCGATCTGCCAGAATTTTTCTCCCTGATACTCGTAGTCGGCGCGCAGTACGGCACTCAGGCTTGAGCTGATACGCTGGACGTACTGGCCGCCAAGGTTGAACGACCATTCGGTCGTTTTTGGGGAGTGGGAGCCGATAACCTTGTCCGTATCGACGCCCGATGCGGTCAGGTAGGCCTCGAGCTGGGCATTACCGATCGACTTGATTTCCGAGTCTGTATACCCGATGCCGCCATAGGCCGTGAACTGATCGCTGAAGCGATAACGGAAGTCTGCATCGAATCCGCGCAGGTCGACCTTGTCCAGGTTCGAGATGATCTGGGACACGGTACTGGCATCCACAAAGAAGAACTGGAACCCGTCGCTTTCCGAAGAAAACGCGGCGATGTTAAATGTGCCGTCTCCTCCCGCAAAAGTGGTTTTCAGGCCAACTTCATAATTGGTGAGCGTTTCGTCACCGAATGATTCCAGGACGACGCCGGGCGCATTGAAGCCGCCGGACCGGAAGCCTGTGCTATAGGTGGCATACCCGAGAACCTCAGGCGTGATATCATAGCTCAGCGTCACTTTCGGCTGGAAGGAATCAAAAGTCTTGCTCCGGTCTGAGCCCGAAATACCCGGCATTGATTGGTTGCGCTCGTCTTCGTCATAGCGCGCGCCGACCTGCAGGGTAGCGCGCTCATTCAGGTCAAGCTCAGCCTGGCCGAACAGGGCCCACGCCGTATTGTTGTTATCTTCGCTGCGGTCAATGATGGCGATGCCATTTTCGAACTGGCTGACCGAGCCGTCCAGATCAAGGAAGCCCCGCGTCAGAAGGCTGCGGTCGGTTTCGAGATAGTAGGCCCCTGCGATCCACCGGAAGGCGCGCTCATCAGGCGACACGAAGCGCAGCTCATGGCTCATAAGCTGCAGGGAGAGATTCTGTCCCTGTCCCAGTTCCCCAAAGGGACCAAATGTGGGTTCCGTGGGGTTCGAGAAGTCGAGGTCCGAGCGGTAGTTTTCGGTGAGGTCGGTATAGCCGAGAATATATGTCGCCTTCGCAAATCCCAGGTCCCAGGTGGCCTTGCCGCTAAGGTCCGTGATGTCAGCCTCAGTTATGCCGGCAAGGCTGGAGCGCGGTTCGAAAACATCGTTGGAATCATTTCCGGACCGGAAATCCGGGTTCAGGAGACTGTTGACGATCGCGTCATAGGCAGCCCCCGCTTGTGCATCGGTATAAGACGCCCGCAGGTCGAGCGAGAAGACTTCGTTCGGCGCATAGGCAAGTTTGCCACGGATGGAATAGTCGTGGTCGACGTCATCGACCGTGCGACCGAGATATGAGTTCTCGATCAGGCCATCGGTTTGATAATAAGATCCCGACACGCGGAACAGAAGGATATCCTTTACGATCGGACCGCTGATGCCTGCGTCCATGCGATAGCCGGATCCGTTTGATAGACCGCCGGCCACGAACCCCTCGAACGCGTTCGTGGGTTGCTTGGTGACGATGTTGATCGCGCCGCCGATCGCGTTGCGGCCGTAGAGCGAGCCCTGCGGCCCCTTCAGCACTTCAATTTGCTGCACATCGAAGAGCGGCATCTTGAATTGCTTCTGGCTGTTCTGGGGCACGCCGTCGACGATAATGGCAACGGGGGAGTCAGCATTGTTGATCTGGGTAACACCGCGCACGACGACAAAGCTGTTGAGATAGGTAAAGCTGTCGTCAAAAGTGAGGTTGGGCGTCAGGGCAATAAAGTCCTCGGTCGACCGAATGCCGGCATCCTCGATATCCTGTGCAGTGAAGGCAACGACGCTATTTGGGACATCCTGCATTTCCTGCTCTCGGAACTGCGCCGTCACGGTCACGGTCTCCAGCGTGCGGCTGTCGTCCGTGATGGGGTCTGTACCGACCTGCGCGCTGACCCCCAGGGGCGCGGCAAGAGTCGTGAAACTCAGGGCGCATACGGAATAAAGAAGGCGGCTCTTCAGATTGACTTGTTTCACGGTCTGGTTCCCCATTGTGCATTGGATGAAAGGCGGTTTGTAAGATCGGCTAGGCCGTCAGTTCCTCGATCGGCGTGAAGTCGAAATCGAGCCCGAAGCATCGGGGATGGATGAACTCAAGCGCTTGCGGCGTCTTGAGTAGTTTCGGCGCGGCGGCGGCGATCACCTTCACGCGTTGCCCGTAGCGAAGAGCTTCAGTTGGAATAGGTTCGGCGGTTTCCCGGTCAACGATGGTAATCAGGTCTGGCACGATGGCCCGCAGCACGCCGTTCTCCAGCGCGAGCAGGTTTTCGTTCTGGAACTGGATATCCATGGAGCCTGATGCGGCACTCAAGCCATCGATCTTGCAATGCCCGATCGAGAAGCCCGCTGTCGTTTCCCGCCGCAGGTCGACAATCTTGCCATCGAAGAGCACACGGGCATGGCCATAGATCGCGGACTCCGACAGCCGGCGAACAAGTGCGCCAACTGCATCCCCTGCCCGTCGTCCCGCTTCAATCGCGCGCCCGATCTCGAGGGCTTCGGTAAGCGTGTTATGCACCGTGGCGCGCTTTACCTCTGCGCCGGTCATCGGATAGCCCGCGACAATGCAGCTCAGTCCCATATTGATGGCAACGGAACGCACAAAATCTTCGGCACGCTTGGCGCTTCCGGTTTCGATGATCACAGAGTTGAGATGCTCGTCGACGATCACGAAAGGCGTCGCGCGAACGCCCTCGAAATTCATGACCACCATCTGGATTTCAGGAAAGGCGCGCCCCATGCCGTCTGCATTCAGGAGGGGAAGGCCGAGGCGCGCGGCAGCGACGATCGGCACGGTGGAATTCACCCCGCCGATTTCTGCCGGCATGAGCGCATCTATCGGTCTTCCCAGCCGTTCCGCAAGGCGCGTCACGGCAAGGTCGATGTCGGCACCGGAAGCTGCCTTTTCATTCAGGACCGTCGGTGCCCCAAGCATGGCGACGAATGCAACGGTCGCGTCGTCAGCCAGGGAATTGACGTCGATGATTTTCGGATGGCCGAATTCACGGATCGCATTCTGCGCCATCAGCCGGCCAATATAGGGATCGCCGCCGCCGCCAGTGCCCAGGAAGGCCGCGCCCCGGGCAAAGTCGTGCAGGTCCTCTTCCGAAAGCACGAGTTCACCATGCACGGCTTGTTGGGCTTTCGTCTTGTTGCCGCTGAAAAATGACGTCAGACTCATGGTCAGCTAACTCCCGCAGCAGCCAGATCGCCCGCAACCTTCACCCGCAGGCGGACCGCGCCGCCTGGGACATAAGCCAGCGGCAATTCTTCGATATCGGTTATCTCCAGGCTGCCGGGGCTGGCACCGGCAGCTATGGCCCGCGCCTTGGCGCTCGCGATCGCATCTTCCATGGCCGCGTCACGTCCTTCTACCTCATAGGAATAGACCTTGTCGGTCTCGCCGCCGATCTGCGCGATAGAGGCACCAATGGCATTGGCAACACCCGCATCCGGATGGCTGCGCACGTCGGAAATACCTTTCAGATCGCGATGGATCAGGACGGCGCCGCCGCCAACAAGGATAAGCGGCGCCGCATCACTGCTGGTTTTCATTCTGTCGAGGCCGGCTTCTACAAGGCGGTGCATTTCCCTGACACCATCTTCGACCAGGCGCGTGTCCAGCTTGGCAACGCGCGACTTGTCACCGATATCGGCGTAACCAGCTGCCACGGCGAGGTCGGTAGCCGTGAGCGTGTCGCCGCCGAATACCATCGCTTGCGTGGTGATATTGTATCCGACGGATTTCGGACCGATCTTGACCCCGCCGCCCTTGAGTGGCGTGACGATACTTCCTCCGCCAAGCCCGAGAGCGATAATGTCAGGCATCCGGAAGTTGGTTCGCACGCCCCCTATATCGACCATCACAGACGACTCCCGGGGAAACCCGTTGCTGAGAACGCCAATATCGGTCGTTGTGCCCCCAATGTCCGCAACAAGAGCATCCTTCAGGCCTGAAAGGTAGGCGGCGCCCCGCATGGAATTGGTCGGGCCCGATGCGAAGGTCATGACAGGATATTGCTCGACGAAATCCGCCCCCATCAGTGTGCCGTCGTTCTGGGATACATAAAAAGGGGCGTCGATACCGAGTTCGGCGAGGGCGGACCGGAATCCGGTGACGGTTTCCCGCGCCAGCGTCCCAAGGCTGGCATTCATTATCCCTGCATTCTCCCGCTCGAGGAGGCCGATCCGCCCGATCCGGGAGGACAGCGTGATCTTGCAGTCCGGATGCTCGTTGGAAATGATTTCGCCTGCGCGCAGCTCCATGGCATCATTCACCGGGGCGAACAGGGCCGAGAGTGCGATGGAATTCACGTCCCGCGCCCTGAATTGGCGCGCAGCGTCGGCGACAGCCATTTCGTCCAGCTCGGTATTGACCCTTCCGTCATACTGGTAGCCGCCGCGGACCGATATGGCTTGCCCGCCAAGCACGCTTGCAATGTCATCCGGCCAGTCGGTCATGGGCGACAAGGCTTGCGCTGCTGGCAGGGCTATGCGGATGACGCCCACGGGATCGAGCCCCCGGCGCTGGACGAAGGCGTTCGTGAAATGCGTCGTTCCGATTGAGACAAATGAGATGGCGGACGCGTCGACACGGCCCAATTCTATCACGGTCGTGATCGCTTTCACGATTCCCTCACGTACCGATCGTGTCGTGGGCGATTTCGTGGACGCGACAATTACCGCGCCACGCATCAAGACAGCATCAGTGTTTGTGCCTCCAACATCAACGCCAATCCGAAGGTATTTCTTTCCGGTATTCAAAATGATTCCGCTGCCTTCGACATGAAATTGGAGTTCTGGAATATCGAAGCTACGACAAACATTCGAGCGGGAGTCGGGGAAATATTAGTAGGACGCCCACAGGGTTAGTAGTCCGGTTTCCGGAGGCGGTAGTTTTTTTACGATTTTATAAACCCGGCAGGAGCGCCTCCTGCCTGAATGCGAGAACCTATGCGTCCAGAACGCCCAGGGCCCTTGCCCGCAGGACGGCTTCCTGGCGGCTGCGTGCGTTCAATTTCACGTAGACATTCTTCAGGTGATAGCGGATGGCATGCTCGGTCACCCCAATGGACAGCGCGATTTGCTTGTCGGTCTGGCCTTTTTGGAGCTCGTGGAGGACGGCGCGCTCCTTCTTCGTGACGATGGATTCTTGTCCGTATCCCGTCACCGCATCCTTTTCAGCCTGGCTGGCTGAGAGTTGAGCGACAAGATGCGGAACTTTCATCGCCAAACCTGCCGCCTCAATCTTGTGCAAAAGTTCGGAGCCGACAAACAGTGCGGCGCGGCCAAAACGGTCCTCTTCCTGGCACATTTCAAGGATGTCGAGATCGGTCTGAAGACGGCTGTTCGGCCGCAAGAGCGCAAGCAAGGCGGTCATCCGGCTCGCGATCCGCAGGTTGCCCTCGGCAAGCTGGGCGTCCCGGAAGGCCGTCACATGATCCAGTGCGGGCTTCACCAGCCCGGCGTGCGCAAGATGGAGGTGGAGTTCACATTCCACCTCAACGACCCGCCACGGAAAGGTTGCGAGGTTGGCGAGGGGATCAATAGTCTCCCCGGCGTTTGCGCAAGCGGCGAGACCCACGCCATCGGCGCCGAATTCCAGGAGCGACAGGATTGTGCGCTGCGCAGCGCAGATGCGGCTCAGGGATACGATCGCATTGCGCGTGGAAAAGTCCTGCGCCAGATCAAGCACATGCAGGGCGTCATCAATGCTCCCGGCCAGGTAGATTTGCTCCGACAGGGTCCTGAATGCGCCAGCATATATGTCGATCCAGCCTTCAGCGCGCAGCAGGCGGGCAACGAGATTCTTGAGGCGCGAGGCATTCTTCAGGTCGTATGGCGAATGCTCGTGATGCGCCTCGATGGAGATTACGTCATTGAGGTATTTTATTCCGCTGTCGAATGACAGGTCCCGCCGGATCAGGTCCGAGGCCTGCTTGAATTCGCTGCTGCTGCGATCCGTCGGGCGCATGAAGGAGTGGATCATGGCGAGGTGGACATGGATATAGACCTCACCATAAAGCGAGCCCGACTGATGGAATACCTCCAGGGCTTGATGAGCATACTGAATGGCGTCTTCCAGCCGTCCTGCCTGATGCACGGCGAAGCATTTGAACGTGAGCACAAAACCTTCGAAGTGCTGGAAGATAGCCTCCGACCGCTTAATCGCCTTTTCTATCCGTTCGACATCGTCATCGTCGATCTTGGCCCCGGTATAGACGGCGAGTACCACCCGCGTCACTGTGCAGGATACCGACAAAAAATCATCCGAAGCAATCCGCTCGGCATGTTGCACAATAACGCGCCCGTAGAGCGATGCCGCGTCAGACTGCTTTCCGGTCTTCATCAGGATGATGCAGCGCATCAAGGCGGCGGTGGGTGATTGTTCAATGATGTGGGGGGCAAGATACCTGTCGATCGCCCTGAATTCGATCAGCCCTTCCTGCACCCAAAGGCGAAGGCCACCCGTGTTCTCAAGGATGGCAAGGAGCAGCGGCGTGTCGTCAGCGGCCAGCGCATGCTTGACCGCGCGCACATGGTTTCCTTTGGACGAATAGCAGTGCGCAGCCTCTACCTGTAGAGCGTAGTAGCGCTCCGGCGCCTGGTCCTGCAGCGTCTGCCTCAGGTATTCTCGCATCATAGGGTGAAGGCGATAGCCGGCCTTCTCCCCCGAAAGCGGCGCCAGGAAAGCTTCAAGATTCTCGAGCCGCTCGATAAAATGGTCGTCGCCCTGGCCGAGCACGTCGTGAACTGCCTCGAATGGAATTTCCTCGAAGACGGAGCATTCGAGCAGAAACTGCCTCAGGTCACTGTCTATCCGACTCAGGATCTTCTGCTCGAAATAGGTCGTGATCGCCATATCGCGATAGCTGGCTTCATCAATATGCCTGATATCAAATGTGCCCATGTCTGATGCCGTGAGCAGGAGCCGGATCAAAACAGGCCAGCCTTCGGTACGCTCTTCCAGACGTTCGATCTGGCGCTGCGTAAGACGCCCCTTCCACAAGCGCACCATTTCCTGATGCCCGAAGCGCAATTCCGCCGGCCCCAGGCGTGCGACCAGACCGCGATGATCGAGATCCACAGTGCTGATGTCGACCGGCTCTCGTGATGCGACGATAACGGTCGCATTCTCCGGAAGACGGCCGAGCAAGGCAGGGATGACCCCCCTGCGCACGGCGGGTGACAAGCGCTCAAAATCATCGAGCACGATGCGGACAGGACGGCCGGCGCGCTCGATACGCGCCAGGAACTGCTGGATCGCCTGTTTCGGGCTTCTGTCCGTTGTGAATTCGAAACTGAGAAGACGCGACTGGGCCATGTCGATTCCGGCTATATGGGCGGAATAAGCCAGATAGGCGATAAATGTCTCGACATCGTCATCTTCGTCGATGGACAGCCAGCACACGGTCGCATCGCGCAGGGTACACTGGTCCCGCCACTCGCTCAGCAGACAGCTCTTGCCATATCCCCCGGGAGCCTCGAGGATGATCAGGTTGCCATCCGCGCCGCTTTCAAGCCTGTTGATCAGGTCAGGCCTCCCGATGACCGACATAAGCTGTCGCGGGGGCGTCACCTTCGAACGAAGGAGCCAAGGGGCAATGTCGGGCTCAACAGGCGGCATGATCGCAAGGTCAACATGTGTCAGCCGGACGTCAAGCTTTCACCCCCTAATGACTGCTGAACCAGCCTTTCGGGCGAACGGACGGGGCATCAAGAGATGCCGGTGCACTTTAAGCGGTGCAATCTGCCTTGTTTTCATGGTGGGCGGTAACGGGCTCGAACCGCTGACCCTCTCGGTGTAAACGACACATTTTTCCTTATTTTACAACAAATTGCATGTAAACTGGCATCGATTTTCCGGTATAAAAACAAGGTCTCTAAACTCCAAGTGTAAACCACGCACGTCATGATGTTGGCCTCGAGGTTAGGAACTTCACATCATATTTTCGCAAGCTGAATGGACAGGTTCGATATCCTTCAACCTCTTCAGTTTGTCTTGGTGTTTTCAGCAAGATGACCAGCGACAAATTCCGATGCTCGGCTCGGCGCAACGCACGCGCTCCCGAACACAATCACGGTTGAACCAGCTTCCTCATCTTGCAGCAAAAGGTCAAGTTTGAGGAACTCAAGCCGCAGACGTACTGCGCTCAACGCGTCTCTTTCAAGTAAGTTTGTACCGTTCGAGCCCAAACGATAGATCGAGATATGGACAAGTCGGTAGATTCGCCCGTCCACGCCGATCTCGCTCGGGGGCCGCACCCTTGCGTCAGCCTTCCTAGCGTCCCCATGTTGCACCTCTCAAACCGAAAGCGGCGCGCAAATTCGCGGAGCGCCTATAAGTACGACCGTATTGTTCTAGTAGTATGTGTTAGTTCGAAATTTCGCTGGACCACCAGTGGTTTCCAGAACGCATCCTCAAAAATAGGATATATTGGCTTTATATCCCGAAAAGCAGCCCTTGAAATTTAATAAGTACAATCGTACTATTCTTTTTATACCATACCATTCAAATCAGACGGGCATTGCGCCTGTCCCAGAAAGTCTTTCAATGAAACGGATCGCCATTGTCGCAACTGTGCTTGTTGTTGCTCTGGTATTAGGGCGCTTCGTCGTATGGCCTCATCTTAGTCCTGCGGGCAGCGGAACAGATGGCGCGCTGACGCTCTATGGCAATGTCGATATCCGGCAGGTGGATTTGGCGTTTCGGGTCTCGGGCCGTCTCGATGCCGTCAATTTCGAAGAAGGCGACACGGTTTCAGCTGGCGATGTGATCGCAGTTCTGGACATCGCGCCTTTGCGTGACGCCGTTACGCAGGCCAAAGCCGAGGCCGCGGTGCGCCAGGCAGAGCTTGCGCGACTGAAGGCCGGAAGCCGGTCACAGGAAATCGACCGGGCCCGCGCCCGTGTCGAAGAACTGGAAGCGAGTGTTCTGGTCGCCCAGCAGACCTTTGACCGGCAGGCAAAACTGCGCGACAGCGGGTTCGCGTCACCGCAGGCTTATGACACAGCACGCGCCACGCTCGACGCGGCCAAAAAGCGACTTGTTGCGGGTCAAAAGGACCTGGCTCTGGTGCAGATAGGACCGCGCGTCGAAGACATTGCTGCGGGCCAAGCCGGGGTTGAGGCTGCCGAGGCGGCGGTCGCGCAAGCTGAATTGAGCCTTGGAGACACAAGCCTGTTCGCGCCGTCGGACGGTATATTGCTGGCGCGGGTGCGTGAACCTGGTTCCATTGTCGGCGCTGGCGTGCCGGTTGCCACGCTGGCCCTGACCAAGCCAGTCTGGGTGCGTGCCTATGTCGACGAGACTGATCTTGGTTTCGTCGTGCCGGGCAAGACAGCGAAAATATTCACCGATAGCGCGCCGGACAGCGCCTATCAGGGGCAGGTCGGCTTTGTATCCCCCATCGCGGAATTCACCCCCCGCACGGTTCAGACGCCTGATCTGCGTACAGATCTCGTCTACCAGGTGCGGATCATCATCGACGCCCCGGACAGCGGTTTGCGCCAGGGCATGCCGGTAACGGTCGAATTGAGTCGCTCGGCCGCGGCAGATTGACGGCGCCGATGAGCGATGCCTCGATCAACTCTCCGAAGCCCCTCCCCTTCGTCCAGATCAACGCGGTGACGAAGCGATTCTCTGCAAAGGGTCCGGCAGCACTTGATGCCGTGTCCGGAACCATTGAGACGGGAAAGATAACCGGACTTGTCGGCCCCGACGGAGCCGGAAAGACCAGCCTGATACGCCTATTGACCGGCCTTAGCCGACCCAGCGAGGGCGACGTGCTGATTGAGGGTAAGGGCGCATATGCGTCGCAGCACCACCTGCACAAGATGCTTGGTTACATGCCGCAACGCTTCGGCCTCTACGAGGATCTGAGCGTCATGGAAAACCTGGTCCTGTTCGCAGACCTCAAAGGGCTGTCGGGAGAACAGCGGGAAGAGACGTTTTCCCATCTGCTGAAGTTTACTGATCTGGCCCGGTTTACCACACGACTGGCAGGCGCCCTGTCTGGCGGCATGAAGCAGAAACTGGGCCTCGCCTGCGCGCTGCTCACGCGTCCGCGCCTGCTTCTGCTTGATGAGCCTTCAGTGGGAGTCGATCCGATATCGCGCCGGGAGTTGTGGTCAATGGTCGGCGAGCTCGTCGACGACACGATGGCCGTCGTCTGGGCGACCGCCTATCTCGACGAGGCAGAGAAATGCGACGATGTCCTTCTGCTTAACAATGGCAAGCTTTTGTATGCCGGGCCACCCGACGAATTGACACGCATGATGACGGGTCGCGTCTTCCTGGCGCGTGTTCCGCAAGCAGAGCGCCGGGCCGCCATCGCGCCTCTTTTGCGAGACGCCTCGGTCGCCGACGCGATCCTGCACGGCGATGCCATCCGCCTGCTCACCCGCGAAGATGCAGATCTTTCCCATATCAGGACGCTGGTGAACGCAGAGATCGTTCCGGCTGCGCCTCGCTTCGAGGACGCATTTGTCGATCGGCTGGGCGGCGGACCGGATGGGCGCTCGCCTCTGGCCGATGCGATGAGCAGACATGCAGATGCGGGCGAGGCAGTGGTTGAGGCGCGCAGCCTGACCAAACGCTACGGTAACTTCACCGCAGCATCCAACATCACATTCACCCAGAAGCGCGGCGAAATCCTGGGATTGCTCGGCCCCAATGGCGCGGGCAAGTCGACAACGTTCAAGATGCTGTGCGGCCTGACTGAACCGAGCGACGGCGAGGGACGTGTCGCTGGGTTCGATTTGCGCACAGCGGCTGCCGATGCGCGCGGGCGGCTTGGCTACATGGCGCAGAAGTTCTCCCTATACGGTGACGTTTCGGTGGCGCAAAATCTCTCCTTCTTCGCAGGTGTGTATGGTCTCAGCCGCCAGCGGGCCAGAGAGCGCATCGATGCCATGCTGGAGGCCTTCGATCTGACCCCCTATCGCAGCACGACGGCCGGGCAACTGCCGCTCGGCTTCAAGCAGCGCCTCGCACTTGCGGCGGCGCTGCTGCATGAGCCGGAAGTCCTGTTTCTGGATGAACCAACCTCTGGGGTTGATCCGATCACACGGCGCGAGTTCTGGTCGCACATCAATGCGCTGACGACGAAGAATGTTGCGGTCCTGGTCACCACGCATTTCATGGAGGAGGCCGAGTATTGCGACCGGATCAACCTGATCTATCGCGGCAGGACGATCGCAGAGGGCACACCAGAGGCGCTGAAGGCAAGTTGCAGCCACGCAGACGGATCGGTCGTGACCATGGAAGATGCGTTCATCGAGCTGGTGGCGCGCTCTGAACAGGAGGGGGCAGCGGCATGACCGGGTACAGGCTTCCCGCACCTTTGCGTCGGAGCCTGACGCTTGCGCGCAAGGAGACCTTCCAGATTGTCCGCGATCCCTCATCCATCCTGATCGCATTCATCCTGCCACTGATCCTTCTCCTGCTGTTCGGGTTCGGGATATCCCTCGATGCCAATTCGATCCGCATTGGAGTGGTGGTTCAGGACGCGCGCGCCGACGCGCGAAACCTCGTCCAGGCATTTGAAGCGTCCGACTATTTCGAAATCGTCACGGCCTTTGACCAGACGGCGCTGGAGCCGGACCTGGTTTCCGGAGACCTGCGCGGCCTCGTCGTCATCCCGCCTGATTTCTCCGAACGTCTGCGCGCACGCGATCCTGCCCCGATTGAAGTCCTCACCGATGGCTCGCAGCCAAATACCGCGCAATTCGTCGCGAACTATGCCCAAGGGGTCTATGGAGTCTGGCAAACCCGCCATCTCGGTGATGCGGCCCTGACGCCCCCGGCTGCGATCACGCCGCAACCCCGCTTCTGGTTCAACGCCGAACTGACCAGTCGCTACAATCTTGTGCCGGGTTCCACCGCCGTCGTGATGACGATCATCGGCACATTGCTGACCGCGCTGGTGATCGCCCGCGAATGGGAACGCGGCACAATGGAAGCAGTACTCGCCACACCGGTCAGCCGGGTCGAATTGCTGCTATCGAAGATCGTGCCCTATTTTCTCCTGGGCATGAGCTCGCTGGTGCTATGCGCCGTGGCGGCGGTGTTTATCTTCGATGTGCCGTTCCGGGGGTCAGTGCTTGCCCTCGTCGCGGTCGCGGCCGCGTTCCTCGTGCCTGCTTTGGGCCAGGGATTACTAATTTCGGCGGCGACCAAGAACCAGTTCGTTGCCGCGCAGCTTGCACTCTTCACCGGTTTCCTACCGGCGACCCTGCTGTCGGGCTTCATCTTCGAAATCAGCGCCATGCCATTGCCGATCCGCACGGTCACCACGGTGATCCCGGCGCGCTATTTCGTAACCAGCCTGCAGACGCTGTTCCTGGCAGGAGATGTCTGGTCGGTTCTTTTGCCAGCGATTGCGAAAATGCTGGCCGTCGGAGTCTTCTTCCTGGCGCTCACCTGGCTTGCCACGCCAAAGCGGATCGCCTGACATGTGGCGCCGGATCCTCTCTCTCATCATCAAGGAGATGCTCGCCATCTGGCGCGACCCTAAGGGGCGCGCCGTGATCCTGGTGCCACCGCTCCTTCAGCTGGTGATCTTTGCGTTCGCCATGACAATGGAAGTGCGAAATGTCGATATCGCCGTTCTCAATCACGATACGGGGAACTGGGGCCGGGACGTTGAAGCAGGTATCCAAGGCGCCTCCGCCTTCGACGAGGTGATCGGGCTACAGTCGGTCAGCGAGATAAGGGAAGCCATCGACAGCCAGCGCGTTATTGCCGTGGTTCATATCGGGCAGGACTTTACCCGCCGGATCGAGGCCGGCCAGTCGGCCAATGTTCAAATCATCCTTGACGGGCGAAAATCGAACGCATCGCAAATCGTCAATTCGTATCTTTCCGCCATCATTTCACGTGTCTCGGCGGCGGCATATTCAGGCGGCACGATGCCGGACACCATACGAATCCGGCATTGGTACAATCCCAATCTTGAATATGCTTGGTTTACGCTGCCAGGTCTGGTCGCGACGATTACACTCCTGACCACGATTATCGTGACCGCCCTGTCGGTTGCTCGCGAGCGCGAGCTTGGCACGTTCGACCAGCTATTGGTCTCGCCGCTGAGACCGCTGGAAATTGTTGTCGGGAAATCTGCGCCTGGCCTGATCTTCGGCTATCTGCATGGAACCTTCTTTATCCTTGTCGCCACATTCGGATTCAAAATCCCCTTTGCCGGGTCGCTGCTCGCACTCTATAGCTCGATGTTGTTCTACTTGCTGGCGGTCATCGGGATTGGTCTCCTGATCTCGGCGATTTCGGCTACCCAACAACAAGCCATTCTTGGCGCCTTCGTGTTCGCCTCGCCCGCCGTGTTGCTGTCAGGCTTCATGTCGCCGATCGAGAACATGCCGGGCTGGATGCAGATTGCGACGCAGATCAACCCGCTCCGGCACTTTCTCGTCGTGGCGCAAGGTGTATTCCTAAAGGACCTGCCGCTCGCGGATATAGCGCGTAACACATTCCCGCTCGTCCTGATTGCCATGGCAACCCTTCCGGCTGCGGCCTGGCTGCTCAGAAAGAAGACTTCATAAATGACAAGACGAGATGATCCTCGGAGTATCGAAACACGTGACCGGCTCGTCGAAGCTGCCATCGAACTGTTCGGCCTCAACGGGTTCGCCGGAACATCGACGCGCGCCATCGCGAGTCAGGCGAACGCCTCCCTTGGCGCGATCCCTTATCACTTCAAAACCAAGGAAAAACTCTATCTCGCCGCAGCCGCCTCTATTGCAGAACAGGTCTCTCAAAAACTCGGTCCGGTGCTCAGCGCATTTGAAGCTGAAATCTACAGCGACCCCCTCAGCCGGAAAAAGGCGATCTCGCTGCTGGAGGAGATCTTCACCCCATTCGTCACTATGCTGGCAAGCAGTGACAGCGAGAAGTGGGCCCGGTTCACGCTGCGCGAACAGGCCGCTCCGTCCAAAGCGTTCGAGATATTGTACGCCAGCGATATCGGCCGTTTCTTTCGCGCGGTGATCCATCTCACAGCGATCGCAAGCGGCGACGCCCCGGCATCTCAAACAGCCCGCATTCGGGGTTTGACACTGGTCGGTCAGGCGCTGGCCTTCCGCGCCGCGCGGGCGCTGAGTTTGCGAACGCTTGAAGTGGAAAATCTTGGCGCCACGGAGATCACTTTGATCACGGCAGCGATCCGCGAAAATATTCGCCTGCTTCAATACGTATAGCGCAAAGGGCGCCATCGTGATGTAGGCCGACACGCGCGCTCAATTCACGCATATCGTCAACCGCCTTGCAGGCGGGTTCGAAAGCCGTCAGATCGTCCGGGCACCAGCAGCATTTAATTTCCGATCCAGGGTGGCTGTCATCTGCGGCCCGGACGGGCCCTGCAATCAGTATTGCCGCCAATCAGGCAACACGATCACAGGGCCGCAGACCCAATCTATTCGGCAGCGACCTGCGCGATCGGTCCGGTTTCCAGTGGTCTCTCCAATGACGCCCAGTCAATCTCGGCATCGGTGGCGGCATTTTCATAGTGCAGCACGCCAAGCGCCTCGAATTTCGGCTTCACGCTGTCCGTTAGCAGACCGACCCGTTTCAGGTTCGGGATCATCCGCTCGAACAGGAAGTTTCGGAAGGCTTGCCCACTCTGGGAATCGATGCTCATCCGCCGGGCCTCTTCCCGGTCGAAGCCGAACTCTTCCTCGACGATCGTGGAGAACAGGCGCTCGCGCATAATGGCACAGGCTTCATAGGCAAACTGCGCGCGCTCCTCTATTTCCGATTCCGGCAGGGCCTTGATCCAGTCTTCGAGATAATTGACGCCGAAGGCGACATGGCGGCCCTCGTCGCGCATCACCAGCGTCAGTATTTGACGTAGCAACGGGTCGCGCGTCGTGTGTGCCATGGTCTGGAAGGCAGCCAGCGCCAAGCCTTCGATCAGTATCTGCATACCAATGAATTTCAGGTCCCAGCGTTCGTCCGTCAAGATCTTGTCGAGCAGGAGCTTCAGGCTCGGATTGACCGGATATTCGACATTGCAGCGATAGCGCAGATACTTGTTGAACACCTCAACATGCCGCGCCTCGTCGAACGTCTGCGAGGCCGCATACAGTTTCGCGTCATAAGTTGGTGCGCAACTGACAAGCTGGGAAGCGACCATCATGGCGCCCTGCTCGCCGTGAAGGAACTGCGA